>Ga0155427_1075_pt1 | contig 12282 bp, 16 predicted proteins | sample RifCSPhighO2_02_FD_106395 | JGI IMG/M metagenome (GOLD analysis project Ga0155427, IMG submission 106395) | Gallionellales bacterium RIFCSPHIGHO2_02_FULL_57_16 | reverse complement strand
AGCCGGGGGATTTCCTATGTTGGGTTAAAAAAAGTTCCCGAGAGACGAGTTTTGTCCACTTCGCGGGACGTTTGTCCTTGCTGGGTTCCCGCCTGCGCGCATAAGCGCTAACTTAACAAATCCCGCACCCGCACTGCCTGCCGAACCCGTTGGCGCGGCGGCTCGGCCAGCTGGTGGGCGATGCGGCTCCAATCCTTGATGGCATCGTTCAGCGACAAGACCGGCAGTATCGCACGCGATAACAGTTCAAGCATGAATGAGGTCTCCCGCCACAAACACCGGCTGCGACTCGCTTTGCCAGTTCGCGTACCCCCAGGGGGAAATCCGCTCGGCTGTCACGAGCAGGGCATCCACCAGGAAGGCTACCAACAGCTTGCCCTGCAACCACACTCGGGCCGCCATCTCATCATGCTTTTTCAGGTGCCCCAACTGCACCAGCGACTTCAGTCGCTTGAACGCCAGTTCGATTTGCCATCGCGCCCGATACAGCTCCATGACGGCACACGCGGAACATTCTGCTGTCAGCGTGGTAAACACGAACACGTAGTCTGCCGCCTCCAGTGTCTCGGGTTGCATCTGCGTGCCGTTGCGCTGGCTTTCGCGCACCACCCGCGCCCGCGCTTTTTGTGCCGCCGCCGCGCCCTTCTTGATCGCGCACAGACGCCCCGCAATCCATTGTTTGCCGCTTTTGACCTGCACCGGCCAGTCTCCGTATTCGCCCACACTCAAGTCCCGCAAACGGGTCAGCACTTGCAGTCGGTCGCCTTGTGCATCGTACAGCGGCAGCGTCACCAGATTGGTGCGGATGATGACATCCGCCTTGCCTGACACAACGTGGGCAATTCCGCCCGGATGCGCGTAGCCGCGGTCGCCGATAAACAGGTCGCCCTCGCGGACATCGAACCGCTTGAGCGTCTCGCCTTCTTTGGGTGTGGTGACGATGACCTCCTCGCAGTTGAGCGCGGGCAATCCAATCGAGTAATGCAGCCGCCATTGCGATCCCGTATCGCCGGGTTCGCTGACCATGCTGCCGTCTACCAGTCTGATCCTGCGCCCGACCCACGCTGCACCAACGGGGAAGTCAGGTAGCCACCTTTGCCGCAAAGCGCCCGCCATCCATTCAAACCAAGCCCCGCAGCCTTTGAGTCGCTTCAATATGGCGACATCACTCACGCTGGCCAATCCCCCGTGCTGGGCGCGAACCGCAGTTTCGCGCAGCCCGCAGCCTTGCGCCAGGTGAATCAACATGACGCGCAACAGGGTCGAAGGGTCGGCGACTTCCCTTCCTCGCCGAAAAGCCCCCAGCTCGCGCGCCTTTTGCTCCCACTGTTCCGGCAGCAAGCGCTTGACCAATTCCCAGTCCTCATCCAGTCTCTCATCAAAATCCCCCTGCCCAACAACTTCTGCCATAGTGCATCTCCGTTGGTACAATGGCATCAGTATCAGCCGATCGGCTCGAAAATGCAAATATTAAGTTAGCGCTTATGCGCCTGCGCGGGAATGACGCAGTATTGTGCTACTGGACTATCCGAGTTCATATTTACAGACGTCCAATAGCAAAGTATTCCAAACCTGTCGCACGCACATCTTTGGGTTCATACATATTGCGGCCATCAAAGATGACCGGTGTTTTGAGCATAGCTTTGATTACTGCAAAATCCGGCGCGCGGAACATCTTCCATTCAGTGACGATGGCAAGTGCATCCGCTCCTTGCAGGGCCGCCATCGGCGTATCCGTCAGCTTCAATCTTGGGTCGTCACCAAATATGCGCTGAGTTTCATGCATCGCCACCGGGTCGTAGGCGGTAACAGTGGCACCGCGTGCCCACAAGCCCTTGATCAGCACGCGGCTCGGAGCATCACGCATGTCATCGGTATTGGGCTTGAATGCGAGACCCCACAGTGCGATGTTCTTGCCAGTCAGGTCATCACCAAAACGTGCTGTGATCTTATCAAGCAAAACTTCTTTCTGGCACTCGTTAGCCACTTCCACTGCATTGAGAATTCCCAGCTCGCAGCCGTATTCTTTGGCGGAGCGCTGCATGGCCTGCACGTCCTTGGGAAAGCAGGAGCCTCCATAGCCGCAGCCGGCGTAAAGGAAATGATAACCGATGCGCGGGTCGGAACCTATTCCATGGCGCACATGCTCGATATCCGCGCCCATCTTCTCGGCCAGCAATGCCAGTTCGTTCATAAACGAAATGCGGGTAGCCAGCATGGCATTGGCAGCATATTTGGTCAGTTCGGCGGACTTGATGTCCATCACAATCAGGCGGTCGTGGTTGCGGTTGAAGGGTGCATACAATGAACGCATCATCTCTATGGCACGAGTATCGTCGCTCCCGAGGACAATGCGGTCTGGGCGCATGAAGTCCTCAACTGCCGCACCCTCCTTAAGGAATTCCGGATTCGAGGTGACACTGAACAGCGTACCCTCACCCCCACCCTCTCCCGCTTGCGGGCGAGGGAGTGATTGGATGCCGCGCTTGTCCAGTTCTTCCTGTACTGCAGCACGCACTTTATCGGCGGTGCCCACCGGCACGGTGGACTTGTCTACGATTACCTTGTATTCCTGCATGTGCTGACCGATGGCATGCGCTGCCGCGACCACATATTGCAGGTCGGCCGAGCCATCCTCGTCGGGCGGGGTGCCTACGGCGATGAACTGGATCACGCCATGCTTCGCGCTCTCAGCCACATCGGTCGTGAATCGCAATCTGCCTGCGGCCACGTTGCGCTTGACCATATCCTCCAGACCCGGCTCGTAAATCGGGATGCCGCCCTGCTTAAGAGTGTTGATCTTGTTCGCGTCCACGTCCATGCACAACACATCGTTACCCACTTCAGCCAGGCAGGTGCCTGTCACCAGGCCCACATAGCCAGTGCCAATTACAGTAATTTTCATTTTCTTAACCTTAATAGAATCTCGTGCTATCAGACTTGGATTTAAGTATGAGCATATGCTTCATGCTGTTGCGTGGTGTTGAACATACCACTCCATCGCAATCTTTAACCCCTCTCCAATACGATGTGTGGGTTGGTAACCAAGGCGAGTGGCAACTTTACTGATGTCAGCCAGAGAGTGACGTACGTCGCCTGCACGAAAATCGCGATATATGGGTTTCGCGCCTTGCAGATGTGGGTAGCTGGGGAGCATGTTGAGGTGGAGCTGCTCGTATAGTTGATTGAGGGTGGTGCGATCACCAACTGCAACGTTGTAGACCTGATTGGTTGGTTCCACCCTCTCCCCCAGCCCCTCTCCCGCATGCTGGAGAGGGGAGAGTGTGTTGATAGTGGCAGCAAGTAGGTTGATCTGGCACACGTTTTCGATGAAGCAAAAGTCGCGGCTGGTTTCGCCGTCGCCATTGATGTAGATAGGCTCACCTTTGATCATGCTGGCGATCCATTTGGGGATGACAGCGGCGTATGCTCCATTTGGGTCTTGGCGCGGGCCGAATACGTTGAAGTAGCGCAGACCTATCGTGTTAAAGCCATAGGTACGTGCGAAAACGTCGGCATAGAGTTCGTTGACATACTTGGTTACGGCGTAGGGAGAGAGCGGTTTGCCGATCTTGTCTTCGATCTTGGGTAGGCTGGGGTGATCGCCGTAGGTGGAGCTGGAGGCGGCGTATACGAAGCTCTTCACTTTGGCATCGCGCGCGGCGACCAGCATGTTGAGGAAGCCGCTGATGTTCACACTATTGCTGGTAATGGGGTCCTCTACGGAACGTGGCACACTGCCAAGGGCGGCTTGGTGGAGGACGTATTCGACGGGGCAAGTCTGGATTGCCGCGTCGTCCGGTCCTCCTCGCAATGACGGGGTGGGGGTGAAGGTCATCGCCCGTTGGCAGTCATCCATGTTCCGAATGTCGCCTTTGATAAATTGAAAGTCGGCCCACTGGTCGGCGGTGACCAATGACTGAACTTCATCCAGATTGCGCTGGTGTCCGGTGGCAAAGTCGTCCAGCCCCACTACTCGCTGGTTAAGCTTGAGCAATGTTTCGAGCAAGTTGCTGCCGATGAAACCCGCGACGCCGGTGATCAGCCAAGTATGGGGTTTGGCTGCGAGGCGGGTTTTGAGCTTGTCGTAATGTGATGGTTGGGTCATTTGCTTCGTTTCTTTTTTACTGTGTGCTTGAATTTCAGGACGGCGAAGTTTAGTTCAATGGATGTTTCTGCATCGCTGGTTTGCAAATCGTCATCCAGGATTTGGGCGATCAATTCACCGCTGCGTTGCATCAGTGTTTTTTGCTGTGCCTTGTCTTGTATAGTTGAGAGTTCTTTGACGTTTCTCGATAGCTCACGGATTTTGGTGAAGGTTTCGATGATGGAGATGGTTGCTTGTGTCGCCACCGGACTCTTTAGTATGGTGGCAAGCATGTACAGGCCTTTTTCCGTGAAGGCTTTTGGTACGACTCTTGTTTTGGAAAGTTTTGCGGTCGAAAATTTCGACCGCAAATTGGCAAGCTCGTCCTGGCTGAGCTCAAACAAGTAATTTTGCGGAAATTTATCCGGATTGTTTCTTACGGCCTCATTGATTCGCTTCGTCTCAACGCCATAGATATTCGCCACATCGCTATCGAGAAGAACACTTTGCCCCCTGATCTCAATGATCAGGTCTTTCAGATTTTCGATTTTCACAATATCGTTCATAGCGTTTGCCTTTTCAATTGACTATCGTTTGAGCCATCTCGCCACACTCAATCAGAACAACCACAGTGCGCAGTCATTGCGAGCCCTTCGACAAGCTCAGGACAGGCCAAGGCGCGGCAATCCAGTCGCTGTGCGAGACGCTGTTCTGGATTGCCGCGTCTGCTTCGCCTCCTCGCAATGACTAAAGTGCATAGGACGCAAGTTTGCTCAAAGTTACAACCGCCACAGCTTGTATCCTGCCGCCTCGATCACTTCTTGCTGATAGACCGACTTGATGTCGATGAACACGCCACCCGGTTTCAATTTTGCCAACAATTGCTTAACGGGCTGGCTGGTGTATTCGATGTGCGAAACCGCTGCGACAATGGCGTCCGCCTGATTGGGCAGGGAACTCCATTCGGTCAGCGTGATGCCATATTCGTGCATGGCTTCTTTGGGTTCGGCCAGCGGGTCGTGCACACTGACTTCGCAGCCGAATTCCTGCATCTCTTTCACCAGATCGGCGACTTTGCTGTTGCGCAGGTCGGGGCAATTTTCCTTGAAGGTTAGGCCAAGCACGATGACTTTGGAGCCTTTGACCGCGCCGCCTGCCTGGATGATTTGCTTCACGGTTTGTTGCGCCACGTAGGCTGCCATGCCGTCATTGATGCGGCGCCCGGCGAGAATTACTTGTGGGTGGTAGCCCAGCTTGTCGGCTTTGTGCGTCAGGTAATACGGGTCAACGCCGATGCAATGCCCTCCGACCAGACCTGGACGGAAGGGCAGAAAATTCCATTTAGTACCTGCCGCTTTCAATACTTCCAGCGTGTCAATGCCGATTTTGTTGAAGATGAGAGCCAGCTCGTTCATCAGTGCAATATTCAGGTCGCGCTGGGTGTTTTCGATGACCTTGGCTGCCTCAGCCACCTTGATGCTGCTGGCCGGATAGACGCCTGCTGCAATGATGGAGCCATAGACTTCGCTGACTGTTTTGAGTGTTTCCGGCGTGTCACCGGAAACGATCTTGACGATCTTGGTAAGTGTGCGCTCTTTGTCGCCGGGATTGATGCGTTCCGGGCTGTAACCGACAAAGAAGTCTTTTTTCCACTTGAGGCCGGAATGTTTTTCGATCAGCGGAATGCACACTTCTTCGGTCGCGCCGGGATAGACGGTAGATTCATACACCACGATCGCACCGCGCTTGATATATTTGCCGACGCTCTCGGAGCTTTTTACCAGTGGGGTGAAGTCGGGTTGGTGTGCTTCGTCCACCGGCGTGGGCACGGCCACCACGATGAAATCGGCTTCGCGCAACACCTGTGGATCGGTATGACAACTCAGTTGCGTTGCAGCACGCAAGTCTTCTGAACTGACTTCGCCAGTCGGGTCAACGAAATTGCGATACGCGGCGACTTTTTCTTCTGAAAGATCCACACCCACTGTGGGGAATTTTTTACCAAACTCGACTGCCAGCGGCAGACCTACATAACCAAGACCAACGACTGCTATCTTCATACGCTTATCTTTCCTTCAATATTAACAAAACGCTTCTGCAACCAACTTGGAGCGTTAGCGGGAGAGAGCGGCACACCGCATCATCTCGCCAAAAACCTGCTGTACACAAGTTCCAATTCATCCGTACTCGTATTCACTGCAAATTCTGGATTTTCCGACGCTTCATAAAACGATGATCTTCATTGGTAACCACCAATGTCTCGCCAACCCGGATGTCTTTCGCCACCAGGCTGTTGACACGTTCAGCCGCTTGCTGAAACAGGCTGTTGACGCCAGAAAGCACGAGAAATTGCTTCGGAAAGCCGGCGCGGGACAGCGGCCAAAGGCGGGTGCCTGAGCCGCCGCAGAGGATGACGGGTTGAACGGTGAGTTTGGTTGCTGCTGTCATTTGTAATTCCTTCCGGCGATGAGCTTTGAGGCTTCTTCACGGTCAAGCACGGCAACTTCGGCCTTGAGCGCTTCGTATTCTTCTTCCATGCGCGCAAGGTAGTTGCGTGTGAGGGATATGCGTTCCATGATGCCTTTCGGGGTCAGCAGATAGGTCACCTTCTTGAGTTTGGCCTTGACGCCCTGGGTATGCTGGAGGTTTTCGAGTTTGATCAATCCCTTGCCGGCCAGCGCCTTGATCAGGTAGTTGGCCTTGCCCACGCTGATTCCCAGACGATCCGCCAGCGCCCGCTGGGAAATCTGCGGCTCGTCGCTGATCATCTTGAGGATGCGGAGGTGGGCTTGTTCTTGAAGGGTCATGAGAAACCTGCTTGGCGTTTAAATTCAGATCGTAGGATGGGTGGAGCGCAGCGATGCCCATCGTTCACGGTACATTGATGGGTATCGCTGCGCTCCACCCATCCTACCGCACTATTCAAATCAGTGAGTTGACCGTTTGAGCTGCCTGCAGCCGGTGTTGAGGGCGTTTGTTTTCCCACGCTACCGCCCTGCCGTACCACGATCGACATGCGCGAATTGGATGGGGATACAGGCGATCCATCCCGTTCATTTTTTGAACGGGAGTCAGTATACCGATAAAACCCTCCGCGCTGCAACTCTGAGCCTTGTCTGCCAAACAGATGTCATCGCGAGTCCTTCGGCAAGCTCAGGACAGGCCAAGGCGTGGCGATCCAGCGGATTAAAAAAGGCCTTTGGCCAAAGGTGACTGGATTGCCGCGCCTCGCTCGCAATGACGGCGAAGGTGTCTGGATTGCCGCGCCTCGCTCGCAATGACGGCGAAGGTGACTGGATTGCCACGTCAGTGCTTAGTTTGAAGCAAATTCGTCACCTTCAACAGAGGAAAATAGGATCATCCAAGTCATGCAGTGTTTGATCACCAGTTCGTATTTGGTCTGGTCAAATATCAATCAATTGCAGTGGCAAGCAATCTGCAATCGCTTTGAAATCACGATCCTTGGTCAGCAGTGCCATACCATCCCGCAAACACAATTGCGCAATCAGGCAGTCGATGGTGGAGCGAATAGTGAAACCTTTGGTACGGCAAAGTCGGTATATCCGCGCGGCCTCAATATAATCTGACCGAGTAGGCTCTGCTACTGCATCAAAGGCATCAAGGAGAGATGAAATACGCTCAGCGTCGGCGTCATGTCCAAGCCCCAACAGTATTTCAGTCAACACAATGCCCGGTATAGCAATGGACTCGGATTCTGCGATAGCACATACCAAACGCTCCTCCTGTTTGGATTTGTGTCCGTTAAAGAAATCTATCCAGACAGAGGAGTCAACCAACATCAACTGACCTCGTTGCTGCGAGTGGAACGCAACTGATCAAGATCACCTTGCCAGATTACCTTGCCACGCAAGGCAAGCAATTGCTGACGCTTGAGGGTTTTGACAAACTCAGCTAAAGCTGCGTGGACAGCTGCTTTCTTGGTAGGAAAGTGACCAAGCTGTAACACTTGAGCGATTAACTGATCATTGGGTTCAACGTGTGTTCTCATGAGACATATTCCTTTGTTGTATGTGCGCATTTTAAATCATCTGCCGCGCAACTCAATACTCCAGTGCGTGGAGTGCTTCCATGCAACATTATCTGCTAAATCTTCAGGGAGCAAGAAATTACAAACGTAGGTATCCACATTGACGAATTCACGCTTGAATTGGTGGCGCGTGTCTTCGCCTGCGGAGATGATGTCTTGAAGGTCGCTCGGTTTCACGGGTTGTTGTGGTGTTTTCAGAATGTCGGCGCTGGTGGGGCGGCGCTTACTCGTGGTAGTCCATCGCCTTGTAGCCGTGGTGCTTGATGAGTGCTGAGTTGGGTCATTTGGTGGTTCGTTCAGTTGAGATTGCGTTCGTCATTGATAACTATGGGTTTTCCGGAGGCGTTAGCGTTTTTCTCAGTTGTTTCAGCAGCGAATCGAATGCCGCTAGATAGCGCTCCAGCTCTAAAAGAATTCGCGAGATTTCCTGTTCGTCGTAAACGTGAGACGAAAGATTGCGCATCTCGATCATATCCAGCCATACTTGCTCATCGGACAATAATCCTTGAGCGTAGGCTTCCTTGAAAACCGGGCGTGGGGCGCGGGCGTCTATCCCGAGATAATCCAGGAAGCGCTTGAGTGCCTTCCATGCCATTTCATAGGTAAATTCGAATCGCTTAACCGCAACATCCAGGACAATATCGCCATTGCCTTCGGCTACCCAACGGTCCCGTTCGGCAACTACGATCCGAAAGCGCTCCAGCGCACGCTCGAAATACATGATCCCGTCTTGAGCGCGCAGTTCCTTGGTGGCGCTGTAAATGACGATGCCGGTATCTCTAACCCTGCTGGCAAAACGCAGGTCGGCCTTGGCAATATTGGCCACGTCGATGCGGTATAAGGTATGCAGTTGCTCAAGATCATCCCGGATAGCTTGTAGTGCCGCGCTATCGGCATCCTGCGCATCGAAGGCGAAATCGTAATCGCTTTCAGGCTTGGCTTCGCCGGTAACGCGTGAGCCAAACAGATAGATACGGGTAGGCGAAACATGCTTGAGAATGAGCTCGCGCACTGTGTTGACGATCTTGGGATCGTATTGACGCAAGGGTTCAGCCATGTTGTGGCTCCATGTTGAAGTGCATCCCTAAGCCGGACAAGCCGGAACCAAAAATGGGGAGATGTCTTCCCGTAGGTTGGGCAAAGCGTAGCGTGCCCAACGAATGAAAATGCCGTTGTTAATGTTGGGCACGCTACGCTTTGCCCAACCTTCTATGATTAACTCCGAATCAAGTCTTTTTTGCAAACTAATCCTTTTATTTCGCAAGCTGCGCAATATCATCTCAGATGCAGGGTTAAGAGCAGCTTCACCTCCCAATATCCAGTTCACCCAGATGTGGGTATCGAGAACGATCATTTTGCGCAATTCCAATCTTCAATCGGTGCCACAGGGGTGATGATGTCGCCAATAATTTTTCCTTTTCCTGCAATGCGCGCTGAAGGCTGATGCTTTGCTGTGGTTGCAACGTCACTTAACCCGGAAAGGATGGTTACGATTACGCGTGCTTCTTCAAGCTGCGGCTTATCTCCCAACCACTTCATTTGTCCATGGTCATATATGGCTTCGTAGCTTTGCAGTGACATGGCTTTCTCCTTCTGTATCAAAATCTCACCTGATTAGCCACCAAGTTTAGTAGCCCATCAAAAGAGCCGTCATTGCGAGCGAAGCGCGGCAATCCAGTTAATCAAAAATGCCTTTATGAATAAAACATCTGGATTGCCACGTCGCTTCCCTCCTCGCAATGACGTGTGCTGAACTTGGTGGCTAATCAGGAAATCTCAAGACTCCCTTTTCAAGGGACTCATTTTACACGGTACTTCGATGCCTTTGGTTTTGATGCGTTTCATAATGCCTTGGATACTGGAGGAACGAAAGTTGCCGTACTGGCGGTTGCAACTTTCGCACAGCTTGATGCCGGCGATCTTGGCGATGGCGTAGGGTTCGTTGGTTTGCTCCAGCGGGCCGGTGAGGAGGTAGTCCTCCTTGATCGGCTGGGGGCAGTCGCGCGGGTAGATGCAACTGGAGCCGAGGAAACACAGATCCTTGACTCCGGCCTTGAGGGCGCCGTGGATGATGTTGTTCTGGACAGTGAGGTTTTCGTAAATGAAGTCGGCGCGGTAGGTGTTGTTGGCGTAAATGCCGCCGACTCTTGCGGCAGCCATGAAGATGTAGTCGGGTTTCTCGGTTTCGAGGAAGTCGAATACGGCGCGTTGATCAAGAAGGTCGAGCTCCTGCCGTGTGCGGGCTAATCTATGCACACATCTTTGCAGGCCATTGATTTTGCTCCCCTCTCCCACTTGTGGGAGAGGGGCTGGGGGAGAGGGTGAGGCGAAGAATAATGTGTATTCTTTCAAGGCGTTCCCTCTCCCTAACCCTCTCCCGCAAGCGGGAGAGGGGACTTGTGTGCATAGATTAGGTGTGCGGGTGATGAGGTTGGTATAGCCGCCCGCCTGCAAGCGGCGCACGATGGCGGAGCCGACCATGCCGCGGTGGCCGGCGATGTAAATTTTGGTGGTTTGTTACTCATCGGCTAGAGGTCGGAATAGATCGGTCGTAAAGTGTTTCTGGGGCAATATCCAGGTCTTGAGGCCAGACACGATGCGCGGTGTCGGCGTTGGACGCACCACCTGCGCCAATTCTGCATAACGATCCATCAACTGTTCGACCGTCAGCAAAGATGCCGCGATCTTCTTTTCGAACTTGCGCCTGCCCAAGATGTCGGCCAACTCCGCCAACAGCGGGGTGCTGGTGTAGAGTTCGACCCGCTTCTCGCGCCGCGCCTGCAACAGAAGTTTCGGGCTACCGCCCCACAACATGGCCGAGGCGACCACGTTGGTATCGAGCACCAGGCGCATCAGCCGGAAGCCTTGGTGCGCCGCTCCTCACGCATGGCGCTTATCTCTCTGACCACCTCCTCCGGCGACATTGCGGGCGGTTCCGCAACCTGTTCCATCCGCCCCATGGCCGCGAAAAACCCATCCTGGCGCTGCGTCTGCAACTGCTCGCGCAACAGCCTCTCCAGCGCTGGCTGCGACAGCAGGCCGGCGCGCTGCGCCTCCTGCGCTAATTGGTCTGGCAAAGTAATTTGTACAGTCGTCATGAGGATTCTCCTTTAGCGGCTGGCTTGCGCCAGCACCATATCCAGAAAGCGATTAAAAGCACTATTAAAAAGATTCAAAGAAAAGGAGCCATGCTCAAATTATCCTTTTCTGTAGATTTATATAATTATCATAGCACCAATCAGGATCTCGCTCCTGCAGCCAGCGCTGATAGTTCATTAGCCGTGAATTGGTTACAAAGCATAAAAATGGTCAAACAGCAACCATCAAGAGCAAACCCCTCCCGGCCTCCCATTATCAGGGGAGGAGCTGCACTGGCTCCCTGACGCTGCACTAGCTCTCCCCCTGACAAAGGGGAGCTGGAGGGGGTTTTGGTCTTGAGATCATTCTGTTTCCTGCTCACGCCTTGCCTCGCGTATGCGGGGCTTACTTGTCATCGCGAGTCCTTCGGCAAGCTCAGGACAGGCCAAGGCGTGGCGATCCAGCGGATTAAAAAAGGCCTTTGGCCTGTCATCGCGAGCGCAGCGTGGCGATCCAGCGGATTAAAAAAGGCCTTTGGTCGAAGGTGTCTGGATTGCCGCGCCTCGCTCGCAATGACGGCGAAGGTGTCTGGATTGCCACGCTGCGCTCGCAATGACGGCGAGGGTACCCGCTCATTTTTTACCATGCTCGCGACATGTCAACTAATCGCGAGCCAGGCTCACTTCCAAACGAAGGGCTGCCAGGGCTGCTGCATGAGCGGCGTTGTAAGCGCTGGTAAAACGTCCCTGCGGGGAGAGTATGGACAGTTGGGCGTCGGCGAGGCGTACCCGCGCCATCGCCAGCATGCGCCTGACTTCGGCCTCGTTGCACGGCTCGGCCTTGAGTTGGCCGATACGCACCAGGTTATCCAGCGCGGGCAGGCTCATGTGCATCTCCGAGCAACGGAAGAATGGGCTGTGCCAGAACGCGATTGACAAACGAGTCGGGTTCCGCGCGGCGTTGCTTGAATTCGGCGGGTGTATAGCAGGTCGGATTAATTTTACGCCCCAATTGCTACGCAGCCCGCAGTTCATCCAGCAGCTCAGGATGCTTGTCGAGCAACTTCAAC
>Ga0155427_1156_pt2 | contig 12875 bp, 9 predicted proteins | sample RifCSPhighO2_02_FD_106395 | JGI IMG/M metagenome (GOLD analysis project Ga0155427, IMG submission 106395) | Gallionellales bacterium RIFCSPHIGHO2_02_FULL_57_16 | reverse complement strand
AAAGAGTTGATGCTAGTGTCGAAGTTTGGCGGCAGCGAGCGCTATGAATGGACTCATATATATCCATCCATCATACCTGAAGCGGAATACTTCAAGTCGCATCCCGAATATTTTGCGCTGATCAATGGCAAGCGGGATCCGTTCGATCTTTGTCTGGGAAACCCCGAGCTGCAGCAAGTCTTTGCGCAGAAGCTAATCGCCAAGGCCAAGGCAATCCCCTACCAGTCCAGCTTCTCGGCGGAGCCCAGCGACGGCAGGGGCTACTTCTGCGAGTGCCTCCTGTGCAAAGCGCTGGATGAACCGAAAAATACGCGTATTAGCGGCCAAGGCAGCAATCGAGTGGCTGCTTTCAACAGTATCCTAGCCAGGATGGTGGCCAAAGAGGCGCCCTGGGTGAGGGTGCAATGGCTCGCGTACTCCACGCACACAGCAGCTCCCACCAACGTGAAGCGGCTGGAGCCGAATACGATCATCATGCCGGCCCCCATCAACGCGTGGAACGACTGGACAAAGAAGCTGCTGGACAGTTCAAGTTCCAACAACTCCCTGTTTCTGAAAACTGCCAGGGAATGGGCTGCGTTAGAACCGTCCTGTCTGATGGCCTATGAGTACTATGAGGGATATGGCTGGCCCGGCCCCTTACCGGTGACGCGCACTGTGGCCGACCGCATGAGGAACTATCGCGCGCTCGGCATCAAGGGAATATACAACGAGACGGTTACGTCATGGGGGCCCGCGGGACTGGATCTATACATGACCGCCAAGCTGATGTGGAACCCGGACCTGGATGTTGATAAAGAATTGGACCTCTACTACATGAACTATTACGGCCCCGGGGCCAGGCCGATGAAAGCCTATCATGAGCGCCTCATGAACGCCCTGGAAACGCACAAGTATCGGATCCAGAGCGGCGGCAGAGGCCTGTTTCTGGTTTTCACCCCGGCTCTCGTGAAGGAGCTTGGCAATTACATGAGCCAAGCTCAAGCATTGGTCAAGGGCCAGCCTCTCTACGAGCGCAGGCTGAAAGGTGTATGGGCCGGATATGAGTTCTCACGTCGCGTTTCCGAGATACTGGTCCTGAAGAAGAAGCATGGCATCGTGACCAACACACCTGCGGGAGGGTCTTATTATCAAAGCGCCGAAGCGAATGACGCCTATCGCGCCCTCATCAGGTGGATGCGGACCGTAAATACCGATGACGCGGTATTCGACATGGCTCGCAAGTTCAAAGATGATGCCGCCAAGAACATCTTCATCCAAAGGGGTGAGAACCCCGGCGCATCTTTCTTCTCGTACTTGGCTGAAGATCTGTTGAGAAACAACCAAATGTATCCCAATGTGCGAGAGGAAGTTCAGCTAAAGGATTTCTGAGTCCTGCCTGGAGGATTGATCTGCGCCATCAAGAACGGAACTCGTGCTGCAACGCATTCATCCGCTGAGCCTGCTCGCGCCGCTCCATGAACGAATGCGCTTTGCCGCCGCTTCCAGTATGCCGCACATGATGACAGGGTGATTTTCGTCAGTTGTGGGACGGCACAGGCTCGGCCATACCGAGCGCTTTTGCGTAATTGCTCGCGACATGCCCTATTCCGTAGTGTTCGCGCAGAGCATTCAGTGCTGGTTTTTCGGATTTGTCATCCAGGGCCGCAATGATCGCGCTGCTCATGGCCTCGACATCACCCACGCTTACTAACGCGCCATAACGACCCCCTGCAAGAATTTCACGGGGACCGCTTTGACAATCCGTAGCCACTACATGCGTGCCGACCGCCAACGCTTCCAACAGCACATTTGGGAATCCCTCGTATAGAGATGAAAGCACAAAGACCGAGGCTCGATGCATATACTTGTACGGATTATCGACCACACCCGGCAGAGCGACCCGCCCCTCGACACCGAGCACCCGAATGAGATCCTCCAGCTCATCTCTGAGCGCACCTTCCCCTAGAATCACCAGGCGCGCCGGGCGCTGGAGCAATACCTGCCTGAAGGCATGAATGAGCGTTTTGAAATCCTTCTCCGCACTGAGCCGCCCGACCCCGATGATGACTGGATCTGTTTGGTTGAGAAAAAAGGGATGGTCAATCGACCCTATGGCCTTTTCAAGAATCAGATCGAAGTTCAGGCCGTTGGGGATGACGGCTATGTTCTTTCTAGGGATATTCAAGTAGTTGCTCAAATCATCTGCTACGCCGTGCGACGGCGCGATGACTTTGTTTGCCAGCGGGTAAAGCCAGCGACGCAAAACCGACAGGATTTTGGCCTTGATATGCTTTTTTTTGAACTGATCATCTTTCGAAGGGGTAGTCGTCTCTCGCACATAGACACGAACCGAGTTCCGCAATGTCAGTGATGCGATAATCGCCACTACGTTCACATGAACTGAAGTCGCAATCAGCGCCGTTGGCCGTGCCTGTTTCAAATATCTGACGAGTGGAATCAAGGCGAGCAAGGCACCGCGGGAATTCAGGTTGATTATTCGTATTCGACCATCAAGCATGCGGACAGAAGCGTTGTCGTATCCCACGAGCACCAGGTCAACCGAGAACCCATCCATGGCGAGCTGATTTGCGAGACCGATCACGAAAATCCCGGCGCCACCTCCATCCAGGTTCGGTAGAAGAAGCGCTATTTTCGATTGCACCGGGTTTACCAATTCTTCATAGGTCCTGGCTACCGTAAGAACCCTCGACCGCTTGAAACTGGATCAGTGTCGGTCCGCACACAACCAGGCCTGAAACATCAACACCGTCCACAGGCTGTCGCCCCAGTTGGCTTTGCCATCGCGGTGCTGTCGCCACTGCTTGCGGACAGTCCCAGGGTTGAGGAAACCGTCCGTTGCCAATCGCTGCTTCGACAGCAGGTCCTCCGCCCAATCACGCAATGGACCTCGCATCCACCGACCAACAGGGACCCCAAAACCCTTCTTAGGCCGCTCGATCAACTCCCTGGGTACATGCTTGAACAGCACCTCCCTTAACAGCCATTTTGTCTTGCCATGACGCACCTTCGTGTGCAACGGCAGGCGCCAGGCAAATTCCACCACGCGAGGATCCAGCATCGGCACTCGCGTCTCCAAACTCACACTCATGGCGGCCCGATCGACTTTGACCAGAATATCGTCTGGCAGATAGCTCATGGCGTCGGCGTACATCATGCGTTCGTATAGTTGTCCGTTTGGCGACCATTGGGTCAGACCCGTTTGCGCCTCCAATGGCCCGGTGTCACCCAGCACAATCGCCACCGAGTCGTTCCGTTGTGACACCTGAACTTGATAAAACTGTTCCATGGTCCCGGCCGAGAGATAGAGCGCCAACCGTCTTACCCTGTCCCCGGGAGACTGATCTTCGCGGGAAACGATCGGGTTTAGGCAGAGGTTGAGCCCATCCACAGGTAACATTGCCACGGCGCCAGCCAGCCAACGCCTGCCCACAGGTGGAATGCGCTGCACTGCCGACCAAAGACTTTGTGTGCGCTGGTAGCGGTCGTATCCGCAAAAAAGCTCGTCTCCGCCATCTCCAGAGAGAGAGACCGTCACATGCCGCCGCGCGAGTTGCGATACCAGAAAAGTCGGGATTGCCGAACTGTCGCCAAAGGGCTCGTCGTAGAGCGTGGGCAGCTTGGGGATGACCTGCATCGCATCGCGGGGAGTCACATAAAGCTCGGTGTGCTCGGTGCCCAGATGCTGCGCCACCGACCTGGCGTGCTCGGCTTCGTTGTGACTCTGTTCGTGAAAGCCGATGGTGAAGGTCTTAACGGGCAGAGTGGATTGCGCCTGCATCAGGGCCACGATGGTAGAGGAATCGATGCCACCGGAAAGAAAGGCGCCCAAGGGAACATCTGCAACGCGCTGTAGCGACACCGCCCGCATCAGTCGGGATTCGAGTTCGCCGATGGCGTCCTCGTCGCTACCGGCAAACGGATTGGCCAATCCCCGCTCCACTACCTCCCGCAGCGACCAATACGCCCTGGGTGTTGGCAAAGTACCGGGCGACTGTTGCGCGGAGAGTTGCAAATAGGCGCCGGGCAGCAGTTTGAAAATATTCTTATAAATCGAATAGGGTGCGGCGATGTAGCCGTGCCGCAGATACAGCGCGAGCACATTTCGATCGATGTCGGCGCGAAACGCCGGATGCGCGCGCAGCGCCTTCAGTTCCGAGCCGAACAGGAACGTATTACCCTGCCAGCCGTAATAGAGCGGCTTTTCGCCCACGCGGTCGCGCGCAAGGGTCAACATCCGCTCTTGCCGGTCCCACAGTGCAAAGGCAAACATGCCGACGGTTTTCTTGAGGAGTGAGTCGATTCCCCAACGATCAAAGCCCGAAAGCACAGTTTCGGTATCGGAACGACCGCGCCACGCAGGGGGCGACTTAGACACCTCAAGTTCTTTCCGAATCTCCAGATGGTTGTAGATCTCGCCATTGAAGGCAATCACATACCTGCCCGACGCAGAGATCATGGGTTGATGCCCCGCAGGCGATAAATCCAGAATAGACAGGCGTCGATGGCCTAAGGCAATGCCCGCATCTCCATCGACCCAGGTGCCCCCATCATCCGGCCCGCGGTGGGAAAGGTTCTCGGCCGACTTCCTGACGATTCCTTCGCAAGTGGAAACCGCAAAACCCGTGGGCTGAAAAACTCCTGTTAGTCCACACATGCGGTGCGCTGAAGAACCATTTCACTACAGCCCAGGCCTGTGTTGCGTTTGGCGTTTATCACGGAAAATCCGCGCGCCTTGAAATACGCCGTCAGTGTTTCAAGGGACGCAAATTCATAAGGGAATCCACCGATCCAATCGATTTCATCATACTTTGCGCTCATTCCACGCTCTCGCCTGGTCCTGAGAAGAGGAGCGATTGCGGTCATCGGTTTAAACTTGAGCGTATATTTAATAATGACCAGAAAGTTCGTGATAGCCATCGCTGTGGTCACAAAAGGCACCTTTAAGACTCGTGGAAGCTGGTTGTAGAAGAATTTTACAAACCACCAAAAGTGCGACTTCCAACCCTGATCGTTATAGATGGCAATGAACAATTTGCCCTCCCCACCCGCAACGCGACCGATTGCGTTCTCGATGCCGAGCCACATCGCCCCTGTATGGTGAAGCACCCCCCAGCTGTAAACGACATCAAACTGACCCAAGCCCTCCAGATAGTCGCGATCCAGCACCGATCCCTCTTCAACGCGCCATGCGTTGTCGCCCGGAAAATAGCGACGTTTCAGTTCCTGTGTGCAGGCCACCGACTGCGGATCAAAATCAAAGGAATGTACGGTAGCGCCAAGACGTCGCGCGGCGAGGCTGAACAGCCCTGAACCACTGCCGATATCCAGGAAGCGCTGACGATCAAGGCTTGCGACACCCAACATCTCCTTAAGTGACGCTTCTGCTTCGGCGATACGCTCGTCGTCAAGCATCGAAAGAAAGCGAGCCCAGTTGGCGCCGAATTTAAACCTTGCTCCGGCTTCAATTTCTTGATTCGCACCCATTTCTCAACTGCTCGGATCGAATATCCCTATTCCCGAAAGTTCGCTCTGGCAGAAGACACGCTTCCCACTGTGCCATGATCAAATCCTGCCGATAATGCTGCTTTACTTTTGAAGCCTCCCGCCCAAGACGTTCGCGGACCTCGGGCTGCGACATCAGCTCGGCCATCACCTGCATCAATGCAGCAACATCCTCCACCGGCACCAGGCGCCCGTTGATGCCATCTTCAATCAAGTCGGAAGGCCCCGAAGGGCAATCCGCACAAATGACCGTTGCGCCCATTCCCATACTCTCCAAAACTACGTTTGGAAACCCTTCGAATCGCGATGGCTGCACGACCAAGCCCGCACGGGCCATCCACGCTTCAACATCGCGAACCTGGCCGGTAAACTCCACGCGATCTGTCAGATTCAATTGATCACGCAATTCAATTAGTGCAGGTCGCTCTGGCCCTTCCCCGATGATAGCCACGCGCCAATTCTGGAAATGAGAAGAAATCTCGGCAAAGGCCTTCAATAAGAGATCAAAGCCCTTCTGTTTCGTAAGGCGCCCCACTGCAATGATCAGGGGCATTCTTTCACATGCCACTTCGGGCAATACGCGAAGCGCATTGGGAATGACAACCACTTTGGCCCGGCATCTATTTTCAATCCACCGGGCAGCATCATGTGTTTGGGCAACGACTTTATCTGCCCACGAGTACGAAACGCGCCTCAACGCTCTTACAAGCCGAATTACCCCGAAATTCAAGCTTGGGTCGATCCGTTCTGAAACTACAACGCGCACCCCCAAACCAACGGCCGCGAAGATTGTTCCTACATTAGAAACGTCAATGAAGCTTATAACCGCATCGGGCCTTAATGCCAGGAGCAATCGGCGAAGCTTATGAATTCGACTGACGTTTGATCGGAGTTTGGCGAATAACGAAACTTTCGACGAATGGACATCAAGCCATACCCTCCTAACGTTGGGGGAAAGAAAATAGAAATCTTGAATCTTCGAACCGCTCCACGTAGCGAGTGTCACCTGCCAACCTCTATTAGCCCAATAATTGGCCATATCAGACATGACGCGCTCCGCCCCGCCACCTTCCAGACTACCGGTCACCAATAGAATGTTGGGGGGCTTAGCGTGAGAGGAACCGAGCCTTGGCGTGGGTAGCATTTGGCGGCTGGTGCCGTTAGACCCTAGTTGTTGCGGCGCATGCGGCGGCACGGCCTAGCTCATCCGTTTAGCAATCGCCAGAAACGAATGCCCACAGTACCGATTGAGAGCGCTCGCAATAGTCCGACGAAGGATGCGCTTGACAATTGAGCCTCGAGAGCCGAGGAGCCAATTAATTTGGGGCTTGAACGCGGTCATATCCTCCTTCATTGAGATTTCGGAGACCCGACCGCGCCAGCGCAGCAGTTGAAATCCGTGCCGCGCAAGTTGCGCACACACCTCTTCCCGGCCTAGCGCGAACTGATAGAAGGAATCGGGTTCATCCAAAAAATCAATCCGTGGATAACCGCCGGCACGGGCCTTGTATTGCCGGTAGGGCGACAACCACGGCGCGGTAAGAAACAGAAATCCTTTCGGCTTCAGAACGCGCGCAGCCTCTGCCAGGATCGAGTCGTAGCCAGTCCAAAAATGTTCGATGACGCCGATGGACCAGTATCCATCGAAGAAACGGCCAGGGAAATCAAGCGACCTGACATCGCCCTGGCGGATATCGAGACCCGGATAGTCAAGTCTTGCCCGCTTGACGGAGTCTTCTGCGAAATCAACGCCTATGGCGTTGAAGCCAGAGTCCGCCATTGCTTTGACCTTGTTGCCGCGTCCACAGCCCCCCTCAAGAATTCGGGAGCCGGCTTCGAGATACTTGGCGGTTACCACAATAACATCATCCCGAGGACCTACTACGGGCGGCTTACCTTCGGCCTGCCAGTGAGAATCCCAAAACTCGGGTGTCGGTTTCTCATCGAGGTAAACCAGTCGATCGGCTCTTTGCCAATAGACCACCCGTCTCATTAGAGTACGTTCCTTGAAGAAACTCCTGCTCGAGAGGTTTTCCTGCGATGCTGGTGGAGAAGAGCGGTGCTGATGGCGATGAAAACTGCGAGAAAAGCGTTGTAGTGCATGGTTCCTGAAAGTGAGATAAATAGATAACAAACAAAAGCGCCGAATATAAGTGCGCGGAGACTTCCCAGGCTCGTATCGCATGCGTGAAACAAGCGCCAGGCCATCGAGATAAAGATGGCGTAAAAAAGCACGAATCCGATGAGCCCCGAATTGTAAAGTAGATCAACCGGGGTCGAATGAGATGTTGTTCCATAGCGATCCCGAAACGCCTCAACGCCATGTCCAAATAGTGGATTTTCGGCAAAGCCCTTTAGACCCGCATCTGCCCACTCCTCTCTCAACGCAAATCCTACGTAACCACCGGACAGTTCTTCACGGGCTGTCAATATTTGAACTCCTAAGCTCACGCGATCGACTCCAGCTTGAACCCTCTCGACAAGCGCATCGTCAGAAGCGACTGCATACGTAATCATGCCGGCAATCGCAACAAAAAGAATGGCATTCCGTCGAAGCACCCTCGTAACAGTCTTAAAGTACATCAGGCCAGCCCCTGTCACCCCGAGCAGAATCCCGAGATTGGTCTTGATGGACGTTGTGGCCGCTATGAGCACTAGAAGAGATAGTCCAATCGAAAGGGTTAGCACCCGTGATCGCGTATACCAGCCATATACCAAGGTGATGAACAGGCCGAATAAGTACATTCCCGCAATGGCATTGTAAGAAAAGCCGACCGGATAGACAAAAGGGAAACCTTGGGTGAGGGTGTAAAAGGCGGCGCCTATCAAAAGACCGCCCAGGGTGCCTGAAAGCACGGCACGAAAGTCATGATAAGTCACGAGGGCGCCGAACAGGACCAGGATGAGAACGAAGTTCAGGGCCGGCACCAGAGTGTTCATTGCAAGGGTGACATCGGCTGTCCAAAACAGCTCAACAACCATGTATCCGACAAAAATAAAGTACAGAGCAAACTCGCGACAAAACAAAAACCGTGGATACCTTGATAGATGAAGTAAAACGAGGAGGCCCAACACCACGCCAAGACGCGCGGAATTGAAATTGAAGGACTCCCCGGCAGAGGCATTGAGTGTCAGCGCAAATACTGCGATGGCAGCCAGGGCGAATGAGCCAAACAACCCTATTTTCATGCTAGTTTTGAATGAAAATGGCACTCGAATTTGGATTCGATTAGATGCCGTAAATGAGAGAATCGATTCTTAGTGACCAGACGCTTGGCGTAGACGAATTCGATGGTTTGCTTGCTTCATGCCTTTTCTTCCTTGAGAATATTCAATCGACGAATGACAAAAATCCAAACGTTGTTCTTCTTCTCATGCGGGAACTCTAGAATATCGACCATACGATACTCACCCCGGCCCCACTTGAAGAACAAATACGGCATCAGCATGGGGTGGGCCCCAAAAAGATCCATCTCCGAGGCTCCTGAAGCGGAATGAGCCATCGTGTGTTCAATAAATAACAGCCCTGCCGGCTCAAGTTGTCCGACCCATGTTGATAGTGCTTTTCGAGGATCGAAAGCCTGGTCAAGGGAGTTGCTGTAAACAAACGAAAATCTGTTTCGCCACTCGTCCTTCGGTTCGTGGAAGTCCCATTGCACTGTGTTATCGAACCGCTCGGCCGTATCCGATATCTCCGTTCCTAATACCGGGCACCCAAGCTGCCTGGAAAACTCTAACTGTTCGTAGCCTCTTCTTGTGCCATGGCAAATTCCTGAGCGAATTACACCACCAATATGGTCTCCTATATAGGTTGCTATGATCTTAATAGTGTCTTCGTCAGCCCATACCTGGTCAATCTTCCGTTTATTATGGAATATTTGGATCCTCTTGTACTTTTCATACCCGCCGACTCCATAATCATGCTGATACATTAAAAGTAAATTTTGTGTTGGGACGAGACTTAACCCGAAAAATCTGAAAAGACAATTCAATGCTCCAACACAAAGCTTTTGAATTACTAAGATCCAGGAAGGATATGCCATATGTTTTTCTCAAATGTTTAGTGACAAACAAGATGCCTGTGGATTGACACTGCAGTTGTCACTATTTGCGATGTTTCCGCCTCCGAAAAACCGAAGCGGTTCATCGAAGCAAGGCTATCACTTATCCCCCTGTCCGCATTCCCTGGGCCACCTCTGTAAGGCCAGATGTCGCTTCTCTCCCAAGCACATACCGCTTGAGCGTATTGAAGAGAATGACATAGTTATCAATCTCTTCGTCGGTTTTTCGTGCCGTCCAATCGTTGTAGCTTGCGGGCGAAAATGGCGCCAGATATGAAGCGTAGGCATCCACGATTTCGACTCGGCTGGGAGGTGATTCAGCAAGTTTCTTTCGCATCAAGATGGGCAGATCCGGGATCTCTCCAATACCAGACACGCTGGGAAAGATTGTGATGGGGGAGTCCCCCAACATGATGACTGGCTGACCGAGAAGCGCCGCCTCCAAGCCCATGGTGCCCTGAATTGAAACAATCAGGTCGGCTTTTTGAATAAAGTTGCGGGTATCCGCAAACGGAGCGACGAGCTCGACCCCCGGGAAGGATTGCATTTTTGCGTATTGCGCTCGAGAATAGTGGGAAACGTCGCTCTTATGAATTTTGACCAGGAGCTTATGTGTCGGTGGTATCGAGCGCGAGAGCAATTCAATGACCCACATTTGATTGCTGAAAAATGGCGCCCAGACATCAGTGGATGCTTCAGGCTGCAGATGTAGTCCGAACAACACGTAAGGAGTGGCCGGAGGTACCTTTAAGGCTCCGACCCTGGAAAGCGCCTTGCGAGCTCTGGCTGCGCGGTGAAACTGTACCATCACAGCCGATAGGCTGTAGTCAGTTTGCCCTTCGGTGAATTGCAGGAACTCGCGCAGACGGCATTTGCGAATGGTGCGATGCAAGGCCAACAATCGCTTCGGAAGCTTCGCTATTTTTCCTGCAAGCGACAACGGGGGCGGTGCAATATACGCGGGGGCCTGAATCTTCCTGTTCTCAAAGTCCTGAAGTGACGCCTCTGCCAAGGCTTGGAGTTCACTGAAAGGCCGTGGGCTTAAAAAAACTCTTGCCGCGGGTGACATTTTGTCGCAAAAACAAGCCAGTCCAACCGGGATAACGGTGAAGTGGAGCGCATACCATGGAATATTCATACGTCGGGCGACCGCGAGCGCAATGCTGCCATGAATGGCGTCGAACCCCCCGATAATTACCGACGGCTTGATTCTGCTGAACAGCTCGAACAATCTTTGCGCAAGGAACGTGGCGTAGCCCAAGGCGTCGCCGTACCTCAATTTGGACACGGTATCGTCACCTATGATCATATTGTGAACGGTAGGAATGCCGTCTTGCTCCAGAGACGCCAGGAGCCGGTGATCGGGCGCGGGCATGCGCTGCCGTAAGTCATCGCGAAAGAAGTAAATGCCCGCTTGAGATATGCGCTGAGGCCATTCTTGCGACGTGTAACGCGGATGTACGATATGAGAAAAGCAGTGTTCGCTCTTCGCCGCAATACGATTAACTAGACCCTCAACAAGGATGTATTCCCAACCTACGGTTACTATGTGGAATGCTGCCTGTTGATGCATGGAAATTTTAACTCGTTAATGTTTTATTCCACTAGCGCCTCAGCTCACCGGCGAGGATAAAGCACAACAAGATCCACGCTCGGTGCAACGCCTTGCCGGCGCTCCTATTTCTTCTTTCCCAATAGCATGTGCACCTCTGTACACGCTTGGGCCTCATCCAATACCGTTTGAAGCTTGTCGATCAATGGCATGAATTGCTCAGTCCAGTATGTCTGCAATAGCGCACTGCGTGAATCTGCCTTCTGTAGAGACACCAAAACGCTACGGTAAAGATCGGTCATATCCAGGCCAAACCACCATTCCGACAGTCGTTCGAACCCAAACTCATCACAGAAACACTGGATCGAGCGATCGGTATAAAGATGCGTGTGTCCAGCAACCAGGTTGCGGGGCATAATTTCCGGAAATGCAGACTCAAACAAAGCTGCCGGGCTGAAGATTGGCACGGAGAAGAATACATATTTTATGCGTTCGTTTTGACTCAGGGCTCGTAGTACGGCTCGTGGCGTTTGGAGATGTTCAAGAACGAAAATGAGTGAAGCGACGGTGGCGTCGGATCTCTCGATAAGAGAAACAAGCTCGGCTAGATCATGTCTGATTAGATTGCGACTACCTATCATTGCGTTGCCTAGATCCACGAGGGTCTCGGATGGTTCATAGCCAGTGGCATCGCTGAAGCCGCACTCCTTTGCAGCCGCGACGAAATATCCAGCCCCAGCCCCGAAGTCAGCCAACCGAACGGGTGGCTCTCCCGCTTCCGCAAGCGCATCCTTCAGGAACCGGGCTTTCGGGATGTAAATTTCCGCAACCCTGTTCTGATATTGCTGACTATCGACAGCCGAGTAGTTCTCCGCGTAGTTCTCACCGAGGTCATCCGAATATAGCGACCGGCAAAAGACCTCCGTATCTTCATGTGCGCCATTGAGATGGCCGCATTGTGAACAAAACGAGTAATCAACGCCCAGTTTCGTGAAGCACGTAGATGGAAGAAAATCCATCGCTTTGTCGCAGTTCTTGCATTTGACGCGTCTAGGCTGAGAGCGGTAGAGCGAAGCGATTCTTTTGAATTCTTTGAGTTTTGAATCATTCGAGTTGAAGAACTCTTGCTTGAAATCAAGTAACTTGCCCAAAGGCTTTGAATATCGCTTCATGGTAGCTTCTTTTCGCGCCAATTTGGATGCATAGTTCTGGCCCCTTTTGACTCGACAGAGTTCCGGATCGGATACGCGTTCTCCAGGTTTCAACCTGGTTCCACATTCACTAACAATCCGTGTTCTTTCAGCCGTGCTGCAATCCCAGCGCATTCCATCACGTCCGCATTGATAATCTCCGCGATTTCCAGAAGCCCGGTCATACCGTCAGCATAAGCAAGTAGGTTCATCATGGATTGCACTTGGTCGCTACTTTTCTTGGTGCCTAGCGTCGGGTAGAGTCCGCGCTTGCCGAGTTGGGGTTCGCATGCTGTAGTCACGCGGTAGCGGTAGTTAACCTCAAGAGCGGCCAGGCATCGGCGCAAGACGTTGTAGGCACCCTCGAGGCCGGTCGGGCTAATAAGCGACAGATCGTCGAGCGATGTGTGGTATTCCGGGTAAGCGCCGTATTTCGTACGCATGACGGACACAACTGGCAAATCAAGTGTCGGGCTGCAATATTGACGTTCGTCGCTGCCGCGTTCCAGGAAACTGTAGCGCACATATTCGGCCACATGTCGCTTCAAGACATGCTCAGCGACGCGG
>Ga0155427_1088_pt3 | contig 12906 bp, 11 predicted proteins | sample RifCSPhighO2_02_FD_106395 | JGI IMG/M metagenome (GOLD analysis project Ga0155427, IMG submission 106395) | Gallionellales bacterium RIFCSPHIGHO2_02_FULL_57_16 | reverse complement strand
GGTTTTAAGTTTGATGGCGCGTTCGCCGACCTGCGCGGAGCGCACGCCCTTGGCACGCAACTCATTGAGATAATCTTCTGCCGCGTCTTGCGTCTTGAACACACCCAGTGAAATGGCATACCGCAATGTACCCGCTTCCTGCACAACAAAATATTCTTTGACCCCGCGCGCCTTGAGCTGTAATATTTTTTGATTGGCCAAAGCCTTGTTCTTGAGCGGCGGGATATGCACCCAGTAGCCTTTATCGTACTCAACCTGACGCTGGCTTAATTTATCGCCGAGCTGCAGGGCGGACAGTACTTCTGTGGCGCGCTTCAAATCGGCGCCAGAAAAATCACCCCACTCCAGACAAATCAAGGTGTTCGGTTTAACGGCCAATGGAGCCGGTTTAACCGCCTGCACTTGGCTGGCAGCCAGTGCCGGGGCTGGATTAGCTGCCGGCGCATGGCTGGCAACCGGGGCTGAAACAGCCAATTGGGCAACAGTGCTCGCCTCAGCGGGAGCGGGAACAGGCAATGCCTTGATTGGCGCGCTCTGGCTCGCGACCAGCAAACGGATTTTCTCCCCATGCAGTGCAGGTTGAGCCTGGTACGCCTGTTCCCCCCATCCCAGCCCCCCCCGCTGCATCACCGCGAACAGGATCACATTCCCCAGCAATAATATCCAGAATAATGTTCTCATCGCGCGTCCGATCCCTGTGAGATCAACAATAAACCCTGCAGCACCAGATTATCCACGACGCGCAGCGGCAAGTTGATATTTCCCAGCAATACCCCTGCCGCGCCGCCGCTCAGCACCACCGGCGCATCACCATCGCCAAGCAATATGTGCTGTCGCTGTATCGCGCCGCAACCGGCCTGTATTGCACCGCTGAACAATGCATCGGCGGTGTTCAGCGGAAACTGCTCATATTTTCCCTGCCCCGGTTTCAGATGAACGGATTTCAATTGATCTGTTGCGCCTGCCAGGCTGCGCTGCATCAGTTCCACCCCGGGCAAAATCAATCCGCCGAGAAATTCCCCCTGCCCGGACAGGGCGTCTATCGTGATTGCCGTGCCGCAGTTCACCACCAGGCATTTCCCTTGCACCAGATGCCATGCGGCAATCAAGGCTGCCCAGCGGTCGCTGCCAAGCTGGGCGGCATTGGAATAACCGTTGCGCACCCCGCACTGCATCTCCTGCGCCACGATAAAACGAGGCTGGACTGGCTGCCCGACGGCGATATTGCGAATGTGGTGCGCCACCTCTTCACCGGCGACATTGCTCACCCATATTTGCTGTATGTCCGGTGATCCGGCAAAGAGATCAGGCAACTCTCCTGCCTGCCCGACCGGCAAAATTCCGCTACGCAACCAGTCATTCCGGCCGTCCGCCTCCGACACGTTACGGGCGAAGCCAGCCGATTGCACCCGCGAGGAGTACGCCGGGGTGTGCCCGGCAGCTTCGCTGCCACCCTCCCGCCGCGGGAGGAGGCGGGGGGACGGCATTCCCCCACCGGACGCTTGCGCGCACCGTGTCATGCCGTCCGCCAAAGCCCACTTGATGCGCGTATTGCCTGCATCGATCAGCAATTTCATCGCCGCAGCCCGGCCACTTTCCCGGCCACTTCCCCGGAATTGAAACGCCGCATGCCCTGCGCAGTTTCCAGGCACAACTCTCCGCTGTCGCTGACCCCGCGCGCAATTCCGCTCACCAGCTGTCCGTCCGCCATGTGCATCTGGACAGGCATGTCCTGGTGAATATGGCATTGTTCCCATTCATTGCGCAACGCGGCAAAGCCTCCCTGCGCAAACTGCTGCAGCACTTGCGCCAGCTCCAGCAACGCAATAGCCAGCAATTGATTGCGCGTGGGCATCGCCGCGCATACCTCATCCAGCGCGCTGGCAGGTTGGTCTATCTGCCGTGCCAGATTGGCCGGCATGGTGTAATTCAGGCCGATACCGATCACCACCGTGCTTGGTCCAAGCATATCGCCTTGCGCCTCGATCAGCACGCCTGCCAGTTTGCCCTGTTCAGTCAGGATGTCATTCGGCCATTTCAGTTGCACATCCTGCGCACCCAGCTTTTTCAACGCGCGCACAACTGCCACGCCTACCCCCAGGCTCAGGCCCGACAAGGCGTTCAGCCCGCAATCGAACCGCCATAACAGCGAAAACGTCAGCGCGGAGCCCAGGCAGGAGTGCCAGTTTCGCCCCATTCGTCCGCGCCCGGCGGTCTGCAACTCAACCGCCAGCACGCTGCCGCTGGGCGCCCGCCCGCCTGCATCATCCGGTCCGGCGCGCTGCAACAGCAACGTATTGCTGGAGGCGGCTTGCGGCAATATTTCAAGGTTGAATTGCGCGGCATCCTTGCCAAGCCGGCGCAACACCTCGCCATGTTCCAGCCGGTGCCACGGGCGCGCCAGGCGATAACCCCGGCCACGCACCCGCTGCAACACCACGCCGCTGTCCGCGACTTTAGCCAGCGCGTTGAATACGCTGGCGCGCGACACCCCCAGTTGATCCGCCAGAATCTCGCCGGAGTGAAATTCACCGTCCGCCAGCAGATTCAGCAGCTGCCAGGTTCGCTCACTGGTTATGCCAGTCGTCATTGCGGCATCTCTTCATTCCGGTGCGGCTGCACTTCAAGAAAACTCATGATTTCGTCGCGCCGCTTCAGCGCATCCTGATACCCCAGATCGATCAACGCGCGGCAGTAATTTTTTTCGGACAGCAGATAGCTCACCAGCGTTGTCCCGCTGTGCTGTCTTGCGCCGACCATGCGCAACAGCAGACGTATCGTCCAGGGAAGATCTCCTACGTATCGTTCGGCAATTTTTTCGATAGGCTGGCTGGGTGAAATAACCAGTACGTCGACATGCGTGAGATCGGCGCGCTCGCGCAATGCTTCCGGCATCATCGCGACCAGGCTGTTCATTTTCTGAACCCGCTCCAGATCCACATCCATGCTGTCGAGAAAAATGCTGTTCAGCGCGTGCCCGGCGATTTTCGCCAGAGAGGGGTACTCGCTGATATCGTTGCGGTCGGCCTGGTCCGCATAACCATTTGCGGTAACGCCAATTACCAGCACACGCGTGGCACCCAGATGCAGGGCAGTGCCGATAGGCGCGGTCTGGCGCATCGAGCCATCGCCGAAATACTCCCGGTTGATCAAGGTCGCCGGAAAAATAAACGGCAGCGAGGAGGACGCCAGCAGGTGCTTGATCTCGATCTGTGTCGGCAGGCCCACCCGCCCAGTGCGGCGCCAGGGCATCAACTGTTTCACGCCCTGATAAAAGGTCACCGATTGCCCGGAGCCATAGCCGGATGCGGTAATGCTCAATGCGTACAGCAACCCGGCGTCGATGCTCTTCTGGATTTTTTCGTAGGGCACCATATCCTGCAGCAAATCAAGCAGCGGCGAATTATCGAGCATCGAAACATTGTTGAGCTTGTTGATCCCCATTGCACTGAACAACATCCCGGCAAGCCATAACACGGTGTTATTGAACACGCCGATCGCATCGGTGCGGTATATCTGGTTGGCATGAAAATTTTTCCAGGTATTGGCCAGATACTGCACGCCCTTGCGGAAATTTTGCGCATTCGCGGCAATTGCCGCAGCATTGAGCGAGCCTGCCGAAGTGCCGCAGATCACCGGAAACGGATTGCGGGCGTAACGCGGCAGAAATTCCGCAATCGCCGTGAGCACCCCCACCTGATAGGCGGCACGAGCGCCGCCGCCGGTGAGTATCAGTCCTACGCGCTTCTCCATTCGTGTCTTACTCGGCTTCTGCCTGCACCGACTCCAGCGCGTCTCTCAGCGTTTCCTCGGGCAGGGCATTCAGCGTTTCCGACAGCATTTCAGCCGCGCCCATCGCCGCTTCCGGCAAATTTCCGGCATCGGTATTCGCCACCAGCACTGCGGCGGCGCCCACCACCTTGAGCAACCTGGCGCGTTCATTCATCAACATCTCGATCTCTTTGCTCAGTAAAGCCACTTCCTGCTTGTTCATTTTTTCTCCTCTTTAAATGTGAAACTCGCGTAGCGAGTCGTTTGCCCTTTCTGGGTAAAACAACTAGCCATTCGACTAAGCTGCAAACGTCCGCAGCCAATTCGCTGGTTATCCCGCGTGCGCAGGGGGAGAGCGCAGCGAGGGGGATTTGGATAGGGGGAAACGGGCATGACGAGTTTCATTATCAGGGGTGGCATCCTTGCCATGCCTGTTAATGTTTTTTCACACCAACCACCGCCACTGCACTCATGTTCACGATACGCCGCACCGTGGAGGTCGGGGTCAGGATATGCACCGACTTGTTCGCTCCCAATAAAATCGAGCCTATCGCAATGCCCTCGCCCGCCGTCATCTTCAACAGGTTATAGGCGATATTGGCCGCATCCAGGTTCGGCATGATCAGCAGGTTCGCTTCGCCCTTCAAGCGTGTATCGGGAAAAGCCGCCATGCGCAGGCTTTCCGACAGCGCGGCATCGCCGTGCATCTCGCCTTCCACTTCCAGGCCCGGCGCGAGTTGTTCGAGCAGCTCGCGCGCGCGGCTCATCTTGCGCGCCGACGCATTGTCATGGCTGCCGAAATTGGAATGCGACAACAGCGCGACCTTCGGCGCCAGGCCGAAACGGCGCACCTCCCCGGCAGCCAGCATGGTCATTTCGGCCACCTGCTCCGCACTCGGGTCAAGATTGACATGAGTGTCGCAGATGAACAGGGTGTGCCTGGGCAGCAGCAGAATGTTCATTGCCGCATAGATATTCACGCCCGGCCTGTGCCCGATCACCTCATCGATATAGCGCAGATGCCCGAGCGCCTGCGAAACCGTCCCGCACAGCATCGCGTCTGCCGCACCCCGGTGCACCAGCATCGCGGCGATCAGCGTGTTATGCCGGCGCATCTCGCGTTTGGCCGAGTCAGGCGTAACGCCGTGCCGCTGCCTCAGCCTGTGGTATTCGCTCCAGTATTCGCGATAGCGCGGATCGCTTTCCGGATTCACCAGCTCGAAATGCTCGCCGGCGCGGATGCGCAAACCCAGATTGGCAATGCGCTGCTCGATCACCGCCGGGCGGCCGACCAGTATCGGATAGGCGATGCCTTCATCCACCACTGTCTGCACCGCATGCAGCACGCGCGGGTCTTCTCCTTCCGCATATACCAGACGTTTCGGCGCCTGCCTGGCAGCCCCGAATACCGGCTTCATCAGCATATTGGACTGGTACACGAAACTGTCCAGCCGCTCGCGATACGCGGCCATGTCGGCAAGCGGCCTCCCGGCCACGCCGCTATCCATCGCAGCCTGCGCCACCGCCGGTGCGATGCGCGTGATCAGGCGCGGGTCGAACGGCTTGGGGATCAAATGGTCCGGGCCGAAACTCGTGCTTTCCTCGCCATACAGCGCCGTCACCGCATCGGATTGCTCGGCTTCGGCCAGCTCGGCTATCGCGTGAACCGCGGCGAGTTTCATCGCCTCATTGATCGTGGAAGCGCCCACATCCAGCGCACCGCGGAAAATATAAGGAAAGCACAGCGCGTTATTGACCTGATTAGGGTAATCGGAACGCCCGGTCGCCAGAATCGCATCGGGGCGCGCCGCCCTGGCCAGCTCCGGCAAAATCTCCGGGTTGGGATTGGCCAGCGCAAAGATCAGCGGCCTGTCGGCCATCTTCCTGACCATTTCCTGCTTCAGCACGTCACCGGCGGACAGGCCGAGGAATACATCCGCTCCGGCGATCACCTCAGCCAGGCTGCGTGCGGCAGTATTTACCGCGTAGCGCGCCTTGTTTTCATCCATTTCCTCGACGCGTCCCTGATAGACCACTCCCTTGATGTCGGTGACGACGATGTTCTCAAGGCGCACGCCGAGGCTGACCAGCATATCCAGGCAAGCCAATGCCGCCGCGCCCGCGCCGGACACCACCAGCCGGATCCCGGCGATATCCTTGCCCACCACCTTGAGGCCGTTCAGCAGCGCCGCGCCGACGATGATTGCCGTGCCGTGCTGGTCGTCGTGGAACACCGGAATCTTCATCCGCTCGCGCAGCTTGCGTTCGATGTAAAAACATTCCGGCGATTTGATATCTTCCAGATTGATGCCGCCAAAAGTCGGCTCCAGCGTGGCGATGATGTCCACCAGCCTGTCGGGGTCGCGCTCGTCGATCTCCAGGTCGAACACGTCGATACCGGCAAATTTCCTGAACAACACTCCCTTGCCTTCCATCACCGGCTTGGCCGCCAGCGGCCCGATCGCCCCCAGACCCAATACCGCGGTGCCATTGGTAATGACGGCAACCAGATTACTGCGCGCAGTCATGTTGCGCACCTCGGCCGGATTTTCCGCGATGAGCTCACAGGCCGCCGCCACGCCCGGCGAATAAGCCAGCGCGAGATCGCGCTGGGTGATCATCGGTTTGGTGGCGTTCACCGAAATTTTGCCCGCCGGAGCCTGGCGGTGATATTGCAGCGCTGCTTCGCGCAATTGCTTGTCCATAACCTCTTTCAAATATTCCATTCCGAGACTGCGCGATTATAGCGCAGCGGCATCCCGCAGATGTGCGGCGGATGACGTGCTGCGGCTGAACCGGAAGGGTAATTGGCAATACCGGAAGCTGCTTGAAAATACCAGCCTGCCGCTGATTCCGCATAAGGGCGTCTCTACAAATTCAGAGTTCGCCCAAATGCAAGGCGCGGAAGTGGGGTAAGCAGGCAAGCCGTATAGCGGCTGCTCGCAAAAAATTTCCGCAGCGCCGCATATGCATGATATGTAAGCAAGAAAATTTTTCCGCAACACAGCAGTTGGGATGAAATCTGGATTTATAGTGGTGCCCATAAATCTTACTGGCTGATTTGCTGCATCCCGGGCTGGTATATCCTGACGTTGTTGCGGCCATTCTTCTTGGCATGGTACATCGCGATGTCCGCGCTTTTGACCAGTAACTTTTCGCTGCTGCCGTGATCCGGATAGACGGCAACGCCTATGCTGGAGGAGATTTTCAGGCTGTGCCCCGCCAGTTCGAAAGGCCGGTTGAGCGCATTGAGTATCTTCTCCCCGACTATTCCGGCATCCTGCCCGGATTCGATGACCGGCAGCAACACGACGAATTCGTCGCCGCCTATCCGCGCAGCGGTGTCCGACTCCCGCAGGCAATCCTGGATGCGTTGCGCAACTTCCTTCAGCAACAGGTCGCCCACGCCGTGGCCGTAGGTGTCGTTGACCGGTTTGAATTTGTCCAGGTCAAGGAACATCAGCGCCAGGCGCTCCTGGTTCCGGTTGGCGACGGCGAGCGCCTGTTGCAGGCGGTCGTTGAACAGCGCGCGGTTGGGCAGGTGGGTGAGCCCGTCGTATTGCGCCACGTGGCGCATGTGCTCTTCTATCTCCTTGCGTTCGGTGATGTCGGTGGAGATTCCGCACAAGGCATAGATGCTGCCATCCTCGCGCCGCAGCGGAAGCTTGACCGACAGGAAGACATTCGTCACTCCGGTAAGTATGTTGAGGTTGGTCTCTTCGGTATGCAGCGTCTCGCCATCCTGCAATACGCGAAGGTCGTCCTTGCGCATGCCGGCGGCGGTGTCGGCATCGAAAAATTTGTAATCGTCGTAGCCAACGATCTCTTCCATCGGCGCATCGAACTGTTCGCGCAACAGGCGGTTGGCGAACAGGTAGCGGCCCTGTGCATCCTTCATGTAGATATAGGCAGTGACGTTCTCAAGAATGCCGGAAAGCAGTTTCTCGCTTTCTATAAGCGCCTGATCGGCGCGGCTGCGTCCAATCGCAATTTCAGCCAGGTTGGCGGTCTGCTCGATCAGGCGAATTTCGGCATCGGATGGCTGGTGCGCTTCACGATAATAGACGGCAAAGATGCCCAGCACTTTGCCGGAAGCCGAGCGGATGGGTTCTGACCAGCACGCGCCCAATCCTGCCTTGCTCGTCAGGTTTTTATAGGAGGCCCAGTAGGGATGGGTGCGGATGTCTTCAACGATGAATCGCTGGCCGGTAAAGGCGGCGGTGCCGCAAGAGTTGACACCGATGCCGATTTCAATCCCGTTGAACGCATCGTTGTAAAAATCTGGCAGGCCGGGCGCGGCGCCCGTCACAAGATGCCTGCCCCCGTTGTCGAGCAGCAGGATGCTGCAAAGCATGGCCGGATATTCCTGTTCCACGCCGCGCACGATGGCCTCCAGAATAGTGGCGAGCGGTGCGCCATGCGCCAGCAGTTGCAGCACGCGATTGCGTGCCTGTTCTCGTTGCTCGGACTGTTTGCGGCCGGTGATGTCGCGGGCAAGCCTGCGATTGATGTGTATGATGTAGAAAATGGCGATCGTGATGCCGCCGGTCAGCAGCAGGGAGAACGCCATCATCAGCTCGCCCGCCTTTCGTCGATGGGCCGCTTTGCTGCTCCGGCGCAGTACCGCAAGACAGGCTGCGGCACCCTTGCCGGGAGGCGCTCAATAAATCGCATAGTGCGGAGTATGTTCAATATCCGGTATGGTATAAAACAGTTATGCTAGCGTATCTCGCCTTGTCGCGATTTCAGAAAAAAGTTGCGCTTGTTTGCTGGCGGAGAGAGTGGGATTGTTCAGCTTTCACGTTGCCTCCGCGAAAGCCTCATCCCTCATTTCATTCGGGACTGCCCTTCGGGCATCCTGCGCAAGCGGTGCTTGCTGGTCAAACCCAAGTGGTTTCGTCCACACACCCTCACAACCAAATATTTAAGGGCACTCTTGCAGGTACCCTTAAATATTTGGCGGAGAGGGTGGGATTCGAACCCACGGTGACGCATAACGCCACACCGGATTTCGAGTCCGGTACATTCGACCACTCTGACACCTCTCCCGAATGGATCAACAAGCAGCGGCACGCATTCTACCAACAACTCATAATTTCGTGCAGAATGTTCTCATGCGTAACCCGACACAGTGTATGCAAAAGACAATAATCAGCTTGTGTTTGCTGCTGTCCGGCTGCGGTCAACAAGTCCCGGCATGGAACGGTGGCAATCTGGTCATTATCGTCCCGGAAACCGAGCAGGGTGCAAAGGCGGAGCTTGAACGCGAGCTGGCGCAATTGTTTGCCGTGCATCTGGACGCCAGGCTAGAAGCAGTAACGATGCCGCAAGATCAGGTCCTCACTGCGTTACACGGGAATCAAGCACATTTTGCTGTCGTTTCGCTGCGCCGCGAGTTCATCGCCAGCGCGCTGCATTTCAGTCCCGTTTACCAGAGTGTGCGCGAATTGGTGGTATGCAATCGCAACCGTTCTCCCCCCAAAAAACTTGCTGACCTGCACAGGAGAAAACTGGCTGTGGTGCCCGGATCAACCCAGGAGGAGGCGCTACGCGAGGCAAAAAACAAATTACCTTCGTTGCAGTGGCAAATTCGCCGGGGATACTCTATGGCAGAGCTGCTGGCGGAAGTCGCCAAAGGAAAGTTTGATTGCGCGATAGCCAATGAACTGCAGCTTGCCGATGCGCGTAATTACCACCCCAATCTGATCGCTGCGCTGGATATTGCCCCCCCCTCCAGACTTGCATGGGGCTTCCCGGGGAATGCCGATCCGGCATTGCTCAGGCAAGCACAAATTTTTTTCACCCGCATCCAGCTGGATGGCACGCTGTATCGCCTGATGGAACGCTATTACGGCCACCACAACCGGCTGCACAAGATGGATGCTGCCGCTTTCATCACCGGAATCCGCACCATACTGCCACGTTACCGCCGCCTGTTCGAGGAGGCCGCTTCGGTAACCGGGGAGGACTGGCGACTGCTGGCTGCGCTGGCTTATCAGGAATCGCAGTGGAATCCACTCGCCATCTCCCACACCAACGTGCGCGGCATGATGATGCTGACCGAAGACACCGCCGGCCGGATGGGCCTTAAAAACCGCTTTGATGCACGCGGAAGCATACTCGCTGGCGCGAAGTATCTGGCTTTGCTCAAGAAACAGATGCCTGCGCGCATTCCGGAACCAGACCGCACCTGGCTGGCGCTGGCCGCCTACAACCAGGGCTACGGCCATCTTGAAGACGCGCGCATTTTGGCCGACCGCGCGGGAATGAACCCGGACAGTTGGTCAGATGTAAAAAAATGGATGCCCCGGCTGAATCAACCGCGTTATTACAAGACTTTAAAGCGGGGTTACGCGCGCGGCGGCGAGGCGGTGATCCTGGTGGAAAGCATCCGCAACTACTACGACATGCTCAAGCGGCTGGAGCCTGAGCAAACATCGATTGCAGCAGAATCGGCATCCTCCCGGCTGACCGAACGGACGCAACGTTTGCTGCGCTAGCTGCCTTTGGAAATATCATTGCGCTGCTCCAGCAGGCGTTCGATACGATCCAGGCGTGCTGATATTTCCTTGAGATGACGGTCGGCTTCCCTCTCCTCCTGCTCTATTTTTTCGACATCGCTGCCGATGAAAAATGCCGCCAGATTGGCAGTGACCAGCGAGAGCAGCACCACGCCGAACAGGATCAGCAGCGCGCCAAACAACCGTCCTGCCGCGCTGTGCGGCACCACATCGCCATAACCCACCGTGGCCATCGTCACCCACGCCCACCACATACCGTCCCAGACGGTGCCGATCGAGGGATCGATGCGCGACATGATGATGCCGGACAGCAGCATCGTGAAGAAAGCGACGATAAGGGTCGTGCCCAATCTGTGTTGTGAAAGCAACTTGCGCGCGGATTTCGACATGCGCAGCAACAGTGACAACACCAGCACCAGCCGCACGCTGCGCAGCAGCCCGATCAGTGGCGCGAATTGCCAGAACCAGGGAAAACCGGCGGTGATGATGAGCAGATTCAGCCAATTGCCGAACAGATAGGCGCGCCGGTTTTTAACCATAGCGCTCAGCAGAACAGTTTCAAAGAGGAACGCCAGCCACACCAGCCAGTCGGCGATGCGGGCGACAGCATGCGACAGTGCGCCGGTCTCTTCCAGATACCACTGCAGCACGATCCACAATGCCACGCCCACCATCGGCCACTCCAGCCGCTTCGCCCACAGCCGCGCGGCGGGTTGTTCGTGCGACTCGACCCCGGCGATGCCGAGCAGATGGATGGCGTTCATTAACGTGGAACTCGCGTAGCGATTCGTTCGCTCCCTCGCCCGCTTGCGGGATAACCAGCGACTTGCCCGCTGGCGGGCTTAGTCGAATGGCTAGTAGTTCCATCAGAGGGTTGGGGAGAGGGGACGGGTATGGCAAGTTTCATTATCAGGGATGGCAACTTGTCATGCCCGTTAGCGGGAGAGTTTTTCCATGCCACCCATGTAAGGCCTGAGCACTTCTGGAATGACGACACTGCCGTCAGCGAGTTGATTGTTTTCAAGAATAGCAACCAGCGTGCGCCCGACCGCCAGACCTGAACCGTTGATCGTATGCAGCAATTCCGGCTTGCCCTGAGCGTTGCGAAAACGCGCCTGCATCCTGCGCGCCTGGAATGCCTCAAAGTTGCTGCATGAGGAAATCTCGCGGTAGGTATTCTGCGCCGGCAGCCACACCTCGATGTCGTAAGTAAGCGCGGCGGAAAAACCCATGTCGCCAGTGCACAGCTTCACGACGCGATACGGCAGGCCGAGCTTCTGCAGGATGGCTTCGGCATGGCCGAGCAATTCTTCCAGCCCTGCATAGGATTTTTCCGGATGGACGATCTGCACCAGTTCCACCTTGTCGAACTGGTGCTGGCGGATCATGCCGCGCGTATCGCGCCCGTAGGAGCCTGCCTCGGAACGGAAGCACGGCGTGTGCGCGACAAACTTCAGCGGCAGCTTTTCCAGCGGCGTAATAGTGTCGCGCACGATGTTGGTCACCGGGACTTCGGCGGTGGGAATAAGGTAAAAGGAACCCTCTTCCTTAAACGGTTCAGCACCAGGCAACAAACTCGCCAAAGTATTTAGCGGTCGCGTTGTGACTCTAAACAAATCCACCTCGAACTTCGGCAACTGCCCTGTGCCATACATACTGTCTTTATTTACCAAATATGGCACATAGGTCTCGGTGTAGCCGTGCTGCTCGGTATGCGTATCGAGCATGAACTGCGCCAGCGCGCGATGCAGCCGCGCCAGCGGCCCCTTCAGCAGCGAGAAGCGCGCGCCGGAAATCTTCGCAGCAGTATCGAAATCCAGCCCCAGCTGTTCACCGAGGCTGACGTGATCCTGCACCTCGAAATCGAATCGTGGAATGTTGCCGACCTTGCGCACCTCGACGTTGTCGGCTTCCAACTTACCGTGCGGCACGCTGTCATGCGGGGTGTTGGGGATCACCGCAAGAAAGGCATTCAGCTCGTGCTGCACTTCGCTCAGGCGCGCCTCGAGTTGCTTGAGTTCATCACCAAGATTGGCGACTTCCGCCAGGATCGCCGAGGTATCCTCGCCTTTCGCCTTGGTCTGCCCGATCAGTTTGGACGTGCTGTTGCGCTTCGCCTGCAGTTCCTGGGTGCGCGTCTGGATGGACTTGCGCTCACCTTCCAGATGCTCAAATCTTGCGGTGTCCAGCGTAAAGCCGCGTGTCGCCAGCCGCGCCGCTACGCCGCTCGAATCATTTCGTAACGCCTGAATGTCTAACATAAAAACCTCAAAATCAAACCAATTTGGTTTTGTAGGGCGGGTTACACCCGCCCTACCTGCTATTGTCTTTTTTCTTTGCCGCATCCAGCTCGCGCAAATGCGATAATTTTTCGGCAATCTTCGCTTCCAGTCCGCGCTCGGTGGGCTGATAAAAACTCACCTCCGGCATGCCGTCCGGGAAATATTTCTCACCCGCCGCATAACCGCCTGCCTCGTCATGCGCATAGCGGTAGTCCTTGCCGTAATCGAGCTGCTTCATCAGCCTGGTCGGTGCGTTGCGCAGGTGCAGCGGCACTTCGCGCGAGCCATCCTTCGCCACCCAGGCGCGCGCGGCATTATACGCGACATACCCG
>Ga0155427_1357_pt1 | contig 14345 bp, 6 predicted proteins | sample RifCSPhighO2_02_FD_106395 | JGI IMG/M metagenome (GOLD analysis project Ga0155427, IMG submission 106395) | Gallionellales bacterium RIFCSPHIGHO2_02_FULL_57_16 | reverse complement strand
CGTCAATGACGCACCCACTGGCAGCGTCACGATCACCGGCATCCCGGCCAAAGGCCAAACCCTCACAGCAGTCAACACCCTTACCGATGCCGATGGACTCGGCGCGATTACCTACCAATGGCAGGCGGACGGTATCGCCATCAATGGCGCAACCAATGACACCTACCTCCTGACGCAAATCGAAGTAGGTAAGTCCATCAGTGTCGTCGCCAGCTACACCGACGGTCACAGCACGGCTGAATCGGTTACCAGCGGCAGTCTATCCACAACGACCTCAAAGTACTACATCACCGCTTCACCAGGCTCCAACCTGCTGGATTTCGAACTATCCTACGGCACACTCAGCCTTGATGGGCAGGCGTACGTATACTCGGGAAGCACGTCGGTTGATGTGGTGTTTGTCCGCCCCGGCATCGTGTTTGACTTCACCGGCAGCGGAGCAAGCGCGGACAAGCTTTACCTGACGGGCAACTACGCCGACTATGCGATGTCCCTCGCAGGAACCGTGATGACGGTGACCCGTAACGTGGGGCAGCAAGTGGAGACCGTAAAGGTTTCCAAGCTGACCAGCCTGACGAACAGCGACAAGCTGGTTTTTGCCGATGGCACGGTAAGCACCTTTGACCTTTCCGCGTACCTGAACAGCACGGCAAGCGCATCCGTTCCTGCGGGCGAGACTTCCCTGGCACCTTCACTCCCCGCGACGCTCAACGCGACCGTCAAGGCCTACGCGGTGGATTCAGCCGGGGAGACTTTTGCCCCGGTCGATCCGGGGATGAACCTGATGGCCATTGGCAGCAGCGGAGTGGATATGGTGTACGTCAAGGCCGGCAGCAATGTCGATGCCTCATCGCTGGGCGGGAGCTTCGACAAGATATATCTCACGGGCAACTGGTCCGATTACACCAAGACCGTTGCGGGGACGACCCTCATTTTTGAACGCACGGTGGGAACTGACGCGGAGTACGTCAAGGTTGCCGCCGCAACGGGCTCATCGAACGACTACCTGGTTTTTGCTGACGGTTACGTGCGCTCCAACGACGCCAAGGCAGCACTACTAAGCGACGCCAGCGCAGCCATTGCAACCGTCACCGGATACAGCACGGCGGAAGTCACCCCATTGGGAACCGGCGACATCCTTGCCGGAACGACAGGCACCGACATCCTCAACGGCACCGCTGCTGGCGACACTCTCTACGGTAATGGCGGCGCCGATACCCTCAACGGTGGTGCTGGCAACGACACCATCGTCATCAGCGACACCGGCACAACCGCCGCCAGCTCCGCCACGATCATGATTACCTCAGTCGCCAACGGCACCGATACCGTCATCGGCTTCAGCGCCACTGCCGTCGCCAACGGCGGGGACGTGCTGGACTTCTCCGCCATTGCCAACCTGACGGACGCTGTGGCAACAGGCCAGACCCTGACCACCACCGACTTTGCCGCCGACAACGTGTTCATCTTCGACAGCACACCGGTCACGATCACCGATGCCGCCAACGCCATTGCAGCCGATGTATCCGTGGTCGCCATGGAGGGCTATATCGTGATTGCCGACTCTGCCAACCACAATGCGGTGACGGTGTACCACTCGACCGACCTGGCTGCGAATGGCACAGAGACGGCGCTGGTCATCCTATCGGGGGTGAGCATCAACAACCTGTTGGCGGGGAATTTTCTGGTGTAGCAGCCTGTCGGACTACATACATTGAAAAGATGGTAAAAAGGGGCCAGGCTCAAGTCACCCTACAACTCCAATATCCCTTGTCCTTCATCTGACGCAGTTTCCCCGCCGGGCGCGCGTGGCCTTCCCTGCGGCCTGGCTTCCCGCCGCTGCCCGGTTAACTTCTCGATGCGGGCATAGAACCGCTCATTGCCCAAAGGCTGGCCCTGGCCGAGCGCCAGCCGGATGTCATCTATAGCCGCCTTGTCCAGTTGCGCGCGGAACAGGGCGCGATAAGCGCTTTGGCGAGCCTTGTCATCCGCGCCGAGCGCCAGATACAAGGGGTGCGGCGTCAATATCGTGCTGGATTGCCCAAGACCGTTGGCGCGGTAACTCGTCCAGCGGTAATGCGCCGGGTCGTCCACCATCGCCGCGCGCACCGGGTTCAGCTCAATGTAGCACTGGCAGGTGAGCAGATAGGTTTCGGCCTGGATCAGGGAGGATTTGTAGCGGCTGTCCCATAGCGTTCCGGTGCGGCGGTAGGTCTTGTTGATGTACTGCACATAGCGCCGCCCCAGCGCGATGATGAGGCGCGGGACATTTTCCGCTTGCCTGGGCGTGAGCAGCAAATGAACATGGTTCGTCATCAGCGCATAGGCATGCAGGGCGCAACGCTCTTTTGCCAGCGCCTCGCCCAGCCAATGCAGGTAAGCGTGATAGTCTTCTTCGGCAAAGAAACAAGGCTCACGGTTATGCCCGCGCTGCACGATATGCAACGGGACATCATTCAGGTGGATGCGGGGTCTGCGGGGCATGACTCATGTTAGCAGAATAGCTTGAGCCTGGCCCCTTTCTTTATTTGGCCCCTTTCTTTACTTTCTTTGTTCACCAATCTGCAAAAGCGCCAATACGGCTGGATTGAAATTTACAGAAACAATATTGCACTAACTTTTCAGCCAGCCTTGACGATATATCAAAATTGATTTAGTTTGGCGATATGAACGGAAACGACATTATCAAGCGGTTAAAAGCCGATGGTTGGCGCGTCAAGCGAGTTCGCGGCAGCCACCATATGATGGAAAAGGAAGGCCGGGTTATCCCGGTTCCCGTTCACGGTACCGCTGACATCGGCAAAGGTTTACTGGCGGACATCGAGCGGCAAACTGGCGTTAAACTGAAATGAGGAAAAAATATGGATATCCGTTACCCCGCAATCTTTGAACCGCAAAAACCCTCGGGATTTTTTGTGCGTTTTATTGATATTCCAGAGGCTATCACCCAAGGAGAAACCAGGGATGAGTGTGAATTCAACGGCGCGGAAGTGCTTTCGCTCATCCTCGAAGAATACATTGAGTCAGGACGGGAGGTTCCCCCTCCCACGCAGCGCGCCAAGGGGGGGCATTACCTCGCGCCGGATGCCAAGGTGCAAGCGGCGCTGCTGGTTCGGCGAGCGCGTGGCGAACGATCATTGGCCGAGGTGGCACGCGCACTGGAAACATCATGGCCTTCCGCCAAAAGGCTGGAAGACCCGCGCCACTATCCTACATTGAAACAGCTTGAAAAAGCCGCTGCCGCACTGGGCAAGAAATTGGTGCTATCATTTGAATGAAGCTGATTGGATATTGAGTCAAGATAAGGGGGAATCGTAAATTACCGCAGGAGTGGCTTTATCTGCGAATTTTAAATACATTGCGGTTAAATCTGCTCCACATTTTGATTCCGGCCTGGATTGCTGGCTATAAACTTACGGGATGGTAAATTATGAAACTTGCAAAATTGACCTGTTGGATATTCTCCGGATTGATGCTGGCTGCGACCGGGACGTATGCGCAGGAAGCTGCAAATCAAGCAACCAGTATCAGTAAATCCAAAGTCTCAGTCAAAAAATCCCCGAACAAAAAACCCGCCACCAAAAAACAAACGACCAAACAGAAAGCGGCAGTCTTGAAGGCGCAGCGCGAGCAGGAGGCGCGTGCCAAAGCCGAACAGGAGGCGCGCCAGCGTGCCGAGGCCGAACGGCAAGCCCGTCAACGCGCCGAAGCGGAAGCCAAAAAACAAGCTGAGCTCGAGGCGCGCGAAAAACCGCTGCGCGATGCCGATGCCCTTCTTAAAGACGGCAAACCCGCCGAGGCTTACGCCCTGCTGGAACCGCTGGAGTTTGATCGCTCCGGCGAGGTGCGCTTCGACTATCTGCTCGGTATTGCCGCGCTGGACAGCGGCAAGCCGGACAAGGCGACGCTCGCCTTCGAGCGGGTGCTGGCGGTCAATCCCAATTTTGCCGGCGCGCGTCTCGACATGGCGCGTGCCTATTACCAACTTGGCGACCTGCCGCGTGCCCAGACGGAGTTTCAGGAGGTGTTGAAACAAAACCCTCCCAAAGCCGCGCACGACACGATCCAGAAATACCTGGACGCGATTGCAAGTGTTGAAGCAGCCAAACAAACTCGCATCAGCGGATATGTCGAGGGTGTGGTGGGGCATGACAGCAACATTGCCAACAGCAGCACGCAGACGTTTACTTTTGCTTCCACCTCGCCCTGGAGCGGCCTGTTCCCGGGTAACCAGCTGCCGCCAGCCGCCAAATTTACCGGCGCTTATGAAGGAATCAATGCAGGTGCTGAAATCAGCCACAGCCTGAACGCCAATTGGGGCGTGTTTGCCGGCGCTGACCTGCGCCAGCACGGCAACATGACCCAGACCGCCTACGACACAGTCAGCACGGATGGCCGTGCCGGTGTGATGTATGCCGAAGCGCAGGATGTTTACAAGTTGTCGTTGACCGGCGGACAGCTTTATACCGCCAATTCCATGCGCCGGGATTCATTGGGAGTGAGCGGCGAGTGGCAGCATGTGTTCAGTCCCGCCAATCAGATGAGCGTTTTTGTGCAGTACGGGCAGAATCGCGCGTCCGGCTTCCCGCCGACGTCTCCGACTACCGATGCGCGCATCGAGGGCAATACAGATCAACTGGTGCTTGGTGAAGGTTGGGTGCATATCATGGCAGACGGCAAGCAGGCGCTGTTCGGCAGCATTTATGCCGGCAAGGAGGTGGATGTCGCGCCGGTCATCTCTCCCGGCTTGCCCAACGGCGGACGCACCGACGGGGAAAAGCGTTTTGCAGGGCTGCGTGTCGGCGGACAGGCCGCCATCACCGAACAACTGGACGGTATTGCCAGTTTGGGTTGGCAGTCTGCGATCTACAGCAACCTGAACAACCTGGTCATGGCCAAACGCAGCGAAGATATCTATGACCTGACTGTTGCGGCGAACTGGCGCCTGGACAAGCTCTGGACAGTCAAGCCTCAGGTCGCGTTCTCCAGAAAAGATTCCAATATCTCGCTGTACAGCTTTGATCGCACGGATGTCTCGCTGACGATTCGCCGCGATTTCAGATAATCACATTTGTGTGAGGTGTCATCATGAAAACAAACGAAGTAAGTTTCGCCAAAAACGCTAAGGAAACGCTGAATAAACCCTTCCTCGTCATTGCGAGCATAGCGAAGCAATCCAGATTATCAGTAAAACCAGACTGCTCTGGATTACCACGCACCAGTGGGGATCGCGCTGGTGGATTTAAATTTAACCAGCATTTCTTTAACAAATTATTCGCCGGCCTGAGCATAGCGGCTGCCTGTTTTATGGGCATTTCACCAGCGGCCTACGCGTCCATTGCCGGCCATGTGCAATTTGTCAGCGGCGAGGTGCAGATCACCAATCCGGCAGGACAAATCCGTCCCGCACAAAAGGGCGATGCGATCAACGAAGGCGATACGCTGACCTCCGCGCAAAAGTCTTCCGCACAGATCAAGATGCAGGACGGCGGCTTTGTCGCGGTGCGGCCGGATACCAGGCTCAAGTTCGACCAGTTCGTCTTTGCCGGCAAGGAAGACGGCAGCGAGAAGAGCTTCTTTTCCCTGTTCAAGGGCGGCTTTCGCGCCGTAACCGGCCTGATCGGCAACCTCAACAAACAGAATTACAAAATCACCACGCCGGCAGCGACCATCGGTATTCGCGGCACCGACCATGAAACTTTCCTGATCACACCGGATAGCCCGCTGGCGCGGGTTGCACCGGTCGGTGCTTATAACAAAGTTAACGTGGGCGAGACCTATGTGGCGACCGATAAGGGCACGATTTTCGTGCAGCCGAACCAGATGGGTTTTGCGGGCGGGATGGATCAAATGCCGAAAGTGCAGCCCATCAATACCAAGATATTTACGGTAGCCGAGGCGGCCACGCCGGAAGCCAAGGCAGAGAAGAAAGAGGAAAAAGAGGAGAAGACCGAGGCCAAGCAGGAGGAAAAGGTAGCCAAGGGCGACAAGGAAGAGAAGAAAGAAGAGAAAAAGGAAGAAGCCAAGGCTGAAACTACCGCAGAGGGTGGTGCGACTACTGAGACAACGCAAGGTGCAACCACCGCTGCTGCCACACAGGAAGAGACGGCGCCAGTCCGCGAAACAGCGGTCGTGGACGCGACCGCTCCTGCCACCGGCGGCGCCCCCGCCGCTGCCGCGCCGACAGTAACGACCACGACCACCGTCGTGGCAGCGCCCCCGCCACCCGCACCGACTACAGTCCTGGCTACGGCGACTGTCACAGGCGGCACGATAATAGACATCACTGCGCAGACAGGAACGAATCCAACAACTGGAGTTACCCAGCCGATAACCAATTTGGGCATCAGCGGCACCGCTGCCTATTTATTTAACAATCCTCTTGTAACACCGGGAACCAATGTCACAGTAACCGATGCGGCCACCATCGCACAACTGGCCAACATTGATGCGGCGAATGGAGCCGGCACACTGACCTACGCCGCCATTGGCGACACACTTGCCAATCTGACAACCAACGCTGGCGGCTACTTGACTGGTGCAATAAATGCAACCGTGTTAGACGCCGTTGTTGTTGCTGATTTGGCTCCAATAGTTGCAATGACTACCGGTACAGTGACAGCGGCTATTTTGAAAGACACAGTAACCAACCTTGCGCCAACTGGCGTTGCGTCTGTTCATATTGGTAATGGAAGTAATGTCACCGTGACTGATGCGGCGAGCATCGCGCAGTTGACCGCGATCGACGGGGCGAATGGGGCGGGCATTTTGGCCTACATCGCCGTGAGCGATCTGGCCGCGACCCTAGCCACCAACACCGGTGGCTACGTGGCTGCGGGCAAAAATGTCACCGTGACCGACGCGGCGAGCATCGCGCAACTGGCCGCGATCGACACGATAAACACCACCGGTATTGTTACAGCAACCGCCGTATCCGATACCGCAGCAGCGCTGGCAGGAAACGCTGGAGGCTATGTGGCGGCAGGCACCAACGTCACCGTGACCGACGCGGCGAGCATCGCGCAACTGGTCGCGATTGATACGGCGAATGTGGCTGGCACTCTGACCTACGCCAGCATAGCCGACACTACGGCGAACCTGACTGCGAACACCAACGGCTATGTAGCGTCTGGCACCAACGTCACCGTGACCGACGCGGCGAGCATTGCACAGTTGACCACGATCGACACGGCCAACACCACGGGTACTTTGGTCTACACAACGGTCGGCGATACTGCAACGAATTTGATCGCCAATACAGGCGGCTATGTAGGGGCCGGCACAAATGTTGCCGTAACTAATGCGGCAAACCTGTCCCAACTGGCCACGATTGATGCGGCCAATGGCACTGGTGCCGTTTCTTTTACAAATGTCACCAATGCGAATGCTGAACATCGCATCCTCTTTGATGTTCCCGTAACCGGTGGCGTTAACGAAGGCTGGATTTATTCTGCCAATCCGTCTCTCACGGCAAATTCTTCCTATTTGTTTGATGGCAATAATAATTTGACTGGAATTACCAATACGCCATACCGAACCTATGATCAGGTTGCTTCATTATCAAGCATCATTGATGCCGATATCCAGTTCGTTGGCGGAACCAGTTACGATAAATTTACCGCAGCGGATAACAGCATCTATATGGGGCGTTGGGCGGGTGGCAGCATGCTGGTTACTGACCTGGCATTGACTGCGCCTGTTGCTCCCTTCAATGTAAGCGCCGGAACCTCAAGTACCCACTGGGTGTTGGCGCAAGTGGTGCCGGAAATTGCACCCGGCATCAGCAAGGTGCAAAACATGGTCGGTACAACTACCTACACCATGAGTGGCGTGACACGCCCGACTGATTCATTCGGCAATGTTGGCTCGGTGACGGCTGCAACACTAACGGCCAATTTCACCGCGCAAACTGTTGCTACGACAGCCACATTCACCTTTAGCCAAACTGACCCAGTCAACATCAGCGCTAAGAACATGGTATTTGACATCAGTCAGCCGGCCATGCCAATTACCGGGTCAATTTTTGCTGATACCTGGCCCAATGTCACCACATTTGTAAGTTGTACGGGTGCGGATTGCACGACAGGATTTTGGGATGCATGGCTGGATGGTTCGATTGCGGGCGACACTGGGATGACCGCTTTTGTAGATTACTACCTGTACAACAGACCGAATTCGATTTTGGCATCTGGTACACCTTACACTGACATGGTGCGCAGTATTGTGGCGTTCAATACCAGCACCGCACCAACGGTTGGAGTGAACCCGCCTGCAGGCACTCTGGCAAGCTTTGGCCGGATCGCTGCCGGAAGCACCGGTGCGTGGGAAAGGGGCCGGTTCAATGTTGGTTCGATGCCGCAAACGAATACCAACTTTGTGCTGGATGCCTCCGGCAACCTGGTCAGGGCGCTCCGTGTCCAATACAACGAGCGTCCCACATGGGGTGCTGGTACATCGACCAACAACTACGCAAATGCCGCCGTCAGTTACAGCGGCGGCGTGGCGAATGACTTCTACCAGACACCGGATGGCAGCATCACGATCGGTCGCTGGACCGGCGGGCAGATGACCATTGACGACAACCTGGGTATGTTGTCCCCGCTGGTGAAGAATCTCGGCTCGAACAGTTCAGCCTGGATGTACTGGGCGCCGCCGGCCACAGGTTATGTGCAAACATTGGTCGGCACGACCACTTACACCCAAGTGGGCGCCACCTTGCCGACCGATACGTTCGGTAATGTGGGCACGCTGCCGGTTGCGACCCTGTCGGCGAATTTCACCAATCAGACGATTAACACCAATGTCGCCTTCAGCATCGCCAGCCAGAATCTGACGGTCACAGCAACGGGCGTGCCGATTCCAGCCGGGGGCGATTACGCTGATGCCATGCTGGAACTGGGCACTGCGCCGAGCGTGATATGCACGGGCACCTGTGCTGGCGGTTACCTCGGCGCGTTGACGGCCAACATTGCCGGCTCTGCGGCGATGAGCGCGGATGTTCACTACATGGTCTGGCCGACAGCCGCCCAGGGTTCGCTGGTTACCGACATCATCCAGGGTATCGTCGCGTTCACCACGACCACCGCTCCGTCTGTTGCGACCAATCCACCCGCAGGCAACTGGAGTGCTCGTGGACATATGCTCTTGGGCAGCACTGCGACGGGATGGGCTCGGGGCCGGTTCAATGCGGGCAACTTTGGCGACCTGCCTGCGACCAACTTCATTCTGGACGGAGCGGGCAATCTGGTCAGGTCGCTGCACGTCTTCTACAACGAACGTTACGTGCAGAATGCTTTGTCCCAGGCAGCCAATCAATACGCCGATGCAATGGTTACTTACAGCGGCGGCGTGGCATCAGACTATTTCACCGATGGCAGCGTTGCCATCGGCCGCTGGACCGGCGGACAGATGATCATTGCCGATAACCTGGGGGCTTTGCCCACGCTGGTGAATAACCTGGGCGTAACCAGTTCGTACTGGACCATGACGTCGCAGGTGCCGGTGAATTATGTGCAGTCTCTGATCGGCACGACCACCTATACCCAGGCTGGCGCCACCTTGCCGACCGACTCGCTTGGCAATGTCGGGACGTTGCCTGTTGCGACCCTGTCTGCGAACTTCACCAATCAGACCGTGGATGCCAGTGTCGCGTTCACCATCGCGAATCAGGGCTTGACCATCGCGAACCCGGCCATCCCGATTGTCGCCGGTACCGAATTCTTCGAAGGGGTGATCGAACTCGGCACCGCGCCGACGGTGAGTTGCACCGGCACCGGGTGCGCTGTTCCAGGCTATCTCGGTTGGCTGACCGGCGGTTTTGCGGGAGCCACGGCATCGAGCGCAAATCTTGCCTACAAGATATGGCCAACCGCCGCGGCTGATTCGCTGGTGAGCGACCTCATTCAGGGGATCGTCGCATTTAATACCGCCACCGCGCCGACCGTCAACCCGACCGGGGTGCCGCTTGCAGCCTATGCCGCAACCGACACGTCAGTGGCTTACACCGGGGCTTATGGTGGCAATTTCAACTTCATCGCCGCGCCAGGGGATTTGACGCTGACGCCTGATGGCCCAACCACGTTCACCGAAAATTTCGGCAGCGGTTGGGGCTCTAGAACCGATGTGCTGAATGGTGCGAGCACGGCCACGCCGCCGACCACAACGGCGAATGGCATTACCTTTGGCGTGTGGGATACGGTCACAAGCGTCAATGCGTCTCAACAGTATCCGATTTGGGGCAGTTCGTCACACTCTTACATGTATGGCGCGGAAGGTTACCTCGATTCGGCCGTTACCGCAGGCATGAATACCGGCCCGCTGGTGGGCACGTTTACCTATAACCAAGTTGCCATGACATCCTATGATACGAGTACTTGGACTGATGGCACTGCGACATCGGCGACGATGAGCGCCAACTTCACCAGTCAAACGGTGAGCGTGGGTCTCGCGGGTACGATGGGAACAACCAGTTGGACTTCAACTAGTGCCAATATACCGATTACTTTTATGAATCTCACCGCTGGCACTGGGGCAAGTTTTAATAACTCTGCGCCGGCCATCACGGTGAATACAGTTGCTTGTCCGACCTGCGGCGGCAACATCAACGGCTCGTTCGTCGGACAGAACTTTGCCGGTGCGATTGTTCAGTACAACGTATGGGATAACAATAACCTGAATGTGGATGGATCGGTTGCGTTTGACCGTATGCCTGTAGGCACCAATCCGGCAGTTACTAACGGCACTCCTAATCCATCCATGACAACTTTTGTCTTGGCGAATAATTCGTCTAACATTGAAAGGCCGACTGCGATCACTACGGATGCTGGCGGTGTGCTGACTGGCTGGGGTGTTACCAATGTTGACGGCAGTTTTAACTCAACAGTGACGCCTGCGGCGGATTCAATAGCGCAAACTGCGGTCGGCACCGGCAGCGGTACGATCAACTGGGGTCAGTGGGGTGCCGGGTCTGTCAAAACCAACACCTTCAGCTATGTTCCGGGGGTTGCGCAATTGCACTGGATCACCGCGCCGGAACCCACGCCGGTCTATCTGGCCGAGGCGCTGACCACGACCAATGCCGTGTATAACTTTGTGGGCGGCGATGTCACCAGCCTGGTCGATGGAACGCACGGCACGGTCAATGGAACTACTTCGCTTGCGGTGAATTTCACCGCGCAAACCGTGGCGGTGAATCTAGCCTTGGTCGAAAACAACGGGTATAGCTGGCTGGCCAGCACCCCCAATGCGCCGTTGCGGCACTTGAGTCAGGGCAATTCAATGACCGGGTTCTCTGCCGACAGCTACAGGTTGTCTTCGCAACCAGGCTACTTGACGGTGACGGTGGATATCGATGGGACAGGGCCGACGGCGCCGATTGCTGCCAGCGGCAGCATGGCCGGACAACTGGTCGGTGCAGCATTGGATGGAGCCATCCTCAAGTTCAATCTGGGCTGGGTGCAAGGTGTAGCGGCACTGGCTGCGGATGCTGCTACAGTTCTAGCGAACGACCCGGCAACCCAATACCGTGGAATGCTAACTTCCATCAGCGATCCGATGGCGCTGGCGCCTACCGTCACGTTGGGTGGCACCAACAACAACGCGGCACGCTTCATAACGGATGCTTCCGGCAATCTGACCCAATTTGATTACTATCCATTTTCCGGCAATGGCAATGGGGAGACGATACAGTATGCTGGTGCCGGCACCGGCGCCGGGTTCGTTGATCAGGGCAGCGCCGTGATCGGCGGCGAGACGGTAAGCTGGGGACGCTGGGATGCGGGCACGGTGGTGAATGTGCAGGATCGGGCAACCCAGGTATGGCAAAGCGGCATTGTCCTGACCGGCGGTGCGCATTCCGTAGTGGGGCCTATCGCGACCGGCCCGGTGTCGTTGCCGGTGAGTGGAACATATACCTACAACAAGATAGGCAACACGCTGCCGACCGATCAGGCGGGAGTGGCCGGAACACTGAATTCGGCCACGCTCAGTGCGAACTTCACCGCGCAAACGGTGGATGTCGGCGTGAACGTCACGGCTGGCGGCGCAACGCTGAATGCTGCCGCTACCAATGTGGCGATCCAGCAACGCGCCAGCTTCTACACGGATAGCCGGATGACCGGGGCGGGCGCCTTGGCGGTGTCCTGTACCGCCGGAGCGTGCGGCACAACCAACCACGGCGCGATCGTCGGCGGGTTTGGCGGGGCAGGAGGCGCGCTGGCGGGGATCAGCTACGGGTTCGAGAAGGGCGGAGCCAATGCCGGCACGGTCAACGGCGTGGCGGTATTCCAGCGGGGCGCGGCGATCCCGTAATTTCAGTTATTCAAAACAACAAGCCCGCAATTGCGGGCTTGTTGTTTGCCTCTGACTCACCGGTTTGCTGTAGGGTGCGTCTTACGCACCAGTATTGACTGAATCAACGGTGCGTGGGACGCACCCTACAAAAGAATTCATCGTCGGTTTTGCCTATTTCTTGCAGCCGCTGTTGTTGATGCTTCTGTCCGGCATGGCGGTCCTGCAAAATATCGTACCTTCCAGAATGGCGTTGCGCATATCGGCACCGACCAGCGTGGCCTCCGTCAGGTCGGCGCGGGTGAGGTTGGCGTTGACCATGCTGGACATGATAAACACCGCTCCTCTGGCATTGGCGCCGGTCAGGTCGGCGCCCTTGAGGTTGGTCATCGATAAATTCGTGCCGGTAAGATTTGCTTCCCTGAAGTTGGCGTCCGGTAGGGTGGTTTGCGACAGGTCGGCCTTGGTGAGATTGGCACGCGACAGGTTCGCATTGTTCATGTAGCTGATTGACAGGATGGTTCCCGAGAGGTTGGCGCCGGATAAGTTTGCTTTGGTCAGGTTGGCTTCGGTGACCCTGTCGCCGCTCAAGTTAGCGCCGGACAGGTCAGCGCCTGACAAGTTAGCATTCGACAGATTCGACCTGGTCAGGTCCATGCCGGAAAGATTGACGCCGGGGCAACTGGCTCTGCGTTTGATCTCGCAACCGTTGATGGTTTGCCGCGCCTCTGCCGTGGAAACAGTCAGCATGGCGGCGAAAATGGCGAAGCAGCCTGCAAGAATCTTCATGGAATTTTCCTCATAACATCGAAACAATTTTCGATAGTTTACCGCCTCTATACGTTTTAATCTTTTTGCCGAGCGGGAAAACTCGCACGAAATGACGGATAATTGCCAACATTGATCGGCGTAGGGTGGGCAAGCCTCACCTGCCCACGCGGATCGGTGGGCACAGCCTTCGGCCTTTATCCACCCTATGCACTTTTTACCTTTTTGATTAAACACATGAACCTCATCATTCAAGCCACTCATTCCATTGCCGCCGCACACCTGAATCATCTTGCCAAGCTGGCGCAGAGCAAACAGCGCGAGCAGATTGCCGAGCATGTTTATCGCCTGCCCGAAGCGCAGGCGCACCCGGAGATTGCGCCCTATTGTTTCGAGCATCAACTCGACTATGGCTTCGTGCCGCGCGGTCGCTCGCTGAAGGATTTCGGGTTGCTGGTGATGGATATGGATTCCACGCTGATCGCCATCGAGTGCATCGACGAGATCGCCGACATGCAGGGACTCAAGCCGCAGGTCGCGGCGATTACCGAAGCGGCGATGCGCGGCGAGCTCGACTTTGCCGAGAGCCTGCGCCGCCGTGTGGCCTTGCTGGAGGGGCTGGACGAACGTGCCTTGCAACGGGTCTATGACGAGCGCCTGCGACTCAATCCCGGCGCCGAAATCATGCTGGCAAAACTGAAGGAGCACGGCATCAGGACGCTGCTGGTTTCCGGCGGATTCGTGTTTTTCACCGAGCGCATCAAGGCGAGATTGCAACTCGATTTTGCCCATGCCAATACGCTGGAAATCATTGACGGAAAACTGACCGGCAGGGTGATGGGCAAGATATTTGACGCACAGGGCAAGGCCGACTGGCTGGTGAAAATACGCGAGGAGCTTGAGCTTCGTCCGGAACAGGTCATCGCCATGGGCGACGGTGCGAACGATCTGAAGATGATGGCGCGGGCGGGCATCAGCATCGCCTACCATGCCAAGCCGGTGGTGCGCGAACAGGCCAGCTACGCGCTGAACTTTGTCGGGCTGGATGGGCTGGTGAATTTGCTGGCTTGATCCTGAAAACCGCAGTTGCCATGGAGGTAGGGGCGAATTTATTCGCCCGAACAACAGATTGCGTGCGAATGAATTCGCACCCACAAGAGCAGCCCAACACTTTCAAGTAGAACGATATTCTCAGCCAACTGCGGTTTTTAGTCACTTATCAGTTGAATGATGTCAAAAAGTGACAAGAATGTATCCCGTAGCGGTCATTGCGAGCGAAGCGCGGCAATCCA
>Ga0155427_1328_pt1 | contig 14946 bp, 8 predicted proteins | sample RifCSPhighO2_02_FD_106395 | JGI IMG/M metagenome (GOLD analysis project Ga0155427, IMG submission 106395) | Gallionellales bacterium RIFCSPHIGHO2_02_FULL_57_16 | reverse complement strand
GAACTGGACTGGGTCGGGCGCATACCCGATGCCGTGGAAATCGAATGGGCCATCTATCCGGGCATGAAACCCAATCCGCATTTCATCACCCAGCTCGAGCAGCAGGTGGACAAGGAAGCACTGGCGCTATTCATCTGCCGCAGCGGAATGCGCTCCAACGCCGCCGCCACTGCCGCCACCAAGGCTGGTTACAGCGACTGCTACAACGTGCTGGAAGGCTTCGAAGGCGAGAAGGACGCGGATGAACATCGCAACATACTGGGCGGCTGGCGCGCGGCGGGATTGCCTTGGGAACAAAGCTGATCCTCTGCAAGCCGCACTATGACCGGGTTCTTGATGCCGCGCTTTTCCCGATACCGTGGCAAATACCGTCAATTGTTAGCGGCTAGCTGGTGTGGTTGATAGAAAATACCAGCAATTCCCATGGTTAGCCAACCCGAAAGCGGTCGTTCACGAAGGGCGGTAACGGCCCTAAGGCGATACATAACCTGCCCAATACCAGATATTCAAAGCAGATATTCAAGCAAACAATGAATTGAATAATTCATGACACACAATCAGATGTCGAGTGCGGAACCGTTCTCCCGCAGCCATGATTTTCTTTCTGCATAGTCTGGCATCACCTTGTCTACTTCATTCCAGAACGCATCAGTGTGATCCCGATGATGCAAATGGCAAAGCTCATGCACCACGATGTAGTCGATGACTTTCGGCGATGCCATCATGCACTTCCAGTGAAAGCTCAGTCGTCCATCAAAGGTACAGGTGGCCCAGCGGTAGCCGAGTTCCTTCACCTCTACCGATAAAGGCGCAACGCCAACCTTGGGCGCGAAATAGGCTACTCGTTTTTTAATTCGCTCCAATGCCTTTTCTGCATAAAACTTTTCGAATACCTGCTTGGCCGCTTCTTCGCCGCCAGCCTCAACAATTTTTCTTTGCAAGCAAAAGCGGCCATCCTTGAGCTTAAGCGGCTCAACTTGCTCTTGCGTCAGCAACAACCGGTAGGCACAACCAAGGTAAAGAAAACCCTCGCCGTTGACCCACTCTCGCACAACACGTGCCGCATTCAAATCACGCCACTCGGCCAAATTACGATATATCCAGAGCCGCTTGTGTTCCACCACAGCATCGGCTTGTTCCTCGGTTAGATGTTCCGGCACCCGCACGGAAATCAGCCCGTTGCGCTCAATAACAATGTCCGCCGTCCTGCGTTCGCCGCTGCGCAGCAACTGGTATTCGATATCCCTGACACGTCTTGCCTGCATGGCATCAACCCTTCAATAATTCGTCGTGACGATTCTTGGCCAGCTTCATGATTTCCACCGCCAACCGCTCAAAACTCGCTGTCACCTCTGGAATGTCAGCCATCAGCAATGCCGCATTCAACTCGCCACGCAATCGCTTCTGCTCAGACGGATTGTTCCAGAAATCGATGATGCCGATGGTTTCTTGAAGCAACTCAACGATGTTCCTCATCAAGGCTTTCATCCTGGCAGCCTGACCTGCCGGGACACCTTCCTTGCCGAAAGCGATATCGGCCACATGCGCATAAAAAGTCGTCGCTTCCTTATCCAGCCCCTCAATGCGCGCGGTACGTCCGGCGGCGGCTTCCGTCCTCAACTTTTCCAGTTCGTCCGCCAGCAAATCCCATTGGCCCTGATACCGGTCAATCAAGTGCTCCATTTTCTCCGAGAGCGTTTTGTAAAACGCCGGGTCTTCGTCGAATTTCACTGTGCAATGTTTGCGGATGGCATGCTCCATCTCGCTGGCCTTGGCCTCATCGTTGCCACTCGCGTGACGGTTGAGCTGATCGAGAAAATCCTCGGCAAGCAACTCAACTGGCGGCACTTTCGGATTGATTCCCAAGCTCACCAGATGCTCGTTGACCAGCCGCTTCACCTTGTCGCCCGCATCGCCCAAGTCCAGGCTCTCGTCCTTGTAACGCTCCTTGGTCACGCTCAGGATATAGCCGAAGCGTTTGGCCGGGACGCGGTAGGGTTGGGCAAACTCATGCGGCAGGATAATGTCCATGCTCATGAAAAACTTCTTCAGATAAACCTCGAAGTCCGCGCGCAACCTCTCATCCTTCAAAGCCGTTACGGCGGCATGAACCACAAACGCATCTGCCTCGACATTACCCAAACGCCCCTGCACAAAATCCTCGATGCCTTTCACCCCGGCGGCCTTGAAGAACTGCACCAGCCGCTGATAGCGCTCATCCAGCACCGGCAGCTCGGAAGTGATGCTCTTCAAGCCATCGCGCAACTCTTCCTGCTCGTCGGTTGCCGCATAAAGTGTCAACGCCTCGGTGAGATGATTGGCCAGCCCAATGTAGTCCACCACATAGCCGCGCTTCTTGCCTTTGGCCACCCGGTTCACGCGCGCGATGGCCTGCAGCAAGGTGTGTTCGCGTATCTTCTTGTCTATGTACATCACTTGCTCGACAGGCGCATCGAAGCCGGTAATCAGCATGTCGCAGACGATCAGAAACGCGATGCCAGTCAATTCCTTGTCATGATCGGTGCGGTCGAACGGCTTGCAGAAATTCTCCACCGCATTCCACGCCTTGGCTTGCTTGCGCGCCAGCGTGACGTAAGCCGCCTCATTGGTGCCATCGGAGGAGATCACCACCACTGCCTTGAGGAAGGCAATCTGCGCGATCAACTCCTGATCGGGTGCCGCCTTCAGCCGTTCCCGCTCAACGCGCTCGGTCAGGGCCGCTTCAATCGCGTTCCGGTAGCGTATCGCGGCGAGCTTGGAATGGCACACCACCTGCGCCTTGAAGCCGTTAGGCAGGATGTTGTCGATATAGTGACCCACCAGATCGCGCGCTATCGCGCCAATGCGCTGCTCGGCTTCCAGGATGTCGCCGGTCGCGCCGTATTTCTTCTTGATTGCCAGCAGATCGGCCTCGCTGCGGTCGCGGAACAGGTCTTCGAATTTGGTATCGAATTCGTGCTTCTCGTTCAGCGCGGTATCGGCGGTCTTGCCCTCATACAGAATTTGCAACGTCGCGCCGTCGTGCACTGCGTCCATCAAACGGTAGGTGTCGATGTATTCGCCGAAGCGCTTCACCGTCTTTTTGCCCTCGTGGCGCTCGGTAATCAGCGGCGTGCCGGTGAAGGCGATACGGGTGGCATTGGGGAAAGCCTCGAACAGATTATCGCCAAGGTCGGAACCTTGCGTGCGATGTGCCTCGTCGATCATCAGGATGATGCGCTCGGAGGTGTTCACCACGCCGAAAGTGCTGGCCGACGGCATCGCCAGATAAGTACCCAGCGCCTCGGCTACCTGCGGTGTCAGCGTCTCTTTGCGCTCCTGGAATTTATGCACCATCACCATGTTGATGTCAGAGCTGTCCGTCGCCAGATGGCGGCGCAGACCCTGCGTGTTCTCGATCACATTCACCTTGCCGCCGATCAGCGCGGCAGTGTCGCCAAGCTGCTCTTCCAGATCAACGCGGTCGTTCACCAGCAGAATCTTGTAATCGTTGAGGTCGCGGGAAGCGCGCAACATGCGCGCCACGAACACCATGGTGAGCGACTTGCCCGACCCCTGCGTATGCCACACCACACCGCTGCGCTGCATCGGCGACGCACCTTGGCGCAAACGCTCGATGATCTTGCCTGCCGCGCGGAACTGCTGATAGCGCGCCACCACCTTGATGCGTTTGCCGGAATCGGTGTCCATGAACACCGCACAAGTGCGCAACAGCAGCAACAGATTTTGCTTGCCCAGCATGCCCTGAATCAGCCGCTGCTGCGGGTTCAGTTTTTTTGCACCCTCATCGCTCTCCGGCCACAGCGTCTTCCAGGCGTAGAAGTGTTCCTCGCCTGAGGTGATCGTGCCATAGTCCGCCTCTGCCCCACTGCTGCGGATCAGCAGCAGATTGCTGTGGAACAAACGCGGCTCGCCCTCTTTCAGTCCCGCCTCCTGCGCCGCCTCGCGCGCATTGCGATAGCGCTGCAACTGCACAAAAGCCTCGTGCATCGGGTTCGCGCAAGTCGGGCTACCGAGCTTGCACTCCACTACCGCCAGCGGAATGCCGTTCACGAACAGCACAATGTCCATAATGATGAACTGCTTCACGCAGCCCGGCGTATCAATGCGGAACTGGTTGATCACGTGGAACTGGTTATTGGCCGGGTTGGCGAAGTCAATCAGCTTCACCACCGGGTCCTGCTCTCCGGTCAACTCGTTCGCATCCACCTGCGACTTGAACAACAAGGACTGGATCGCCTCGTTCGCCTCCAGCAACGTGCGGTTCGGCTGGCGCAGAATTTGGTCGCGCAGCTCGTCCAGTTGCCGGTCGGTCAGCCAGGCCGTGCCGTCGGCTGTGCGGTTAATAGCGCGCACAGCTTCGCGGAACACATCTGGCAGCAGCCACTCGCGGAAGCTCCCGCGCAGACTCGCCGCCGGGTCGCTTGGGATGAATCCCTGACCCTGGTCGATGACCTTCCAGCCCAGCGCTGCAAGCTGGTCGAGGAAGGGCTTTTCGACGTGAGAATACTCAGACATCGGTTCCATCCTGGCTAAGGGCATGCTGTTCAAGCAATGCCCTTCCTGCCGCCGTAAGTCGGTATTTCTGCTTGCTGCTTTGCGGTTTGTCGGGGATGGTCATCTCGATCAGACCAGCATCAATTAGAGGGCTTAGCACTTGGTCCCTGAACTTGGTCCGATTGCTGCGCTCCAGTAGCGCCATCAATTCTGCGATACCCATGTCCTGCGCGAGATTGCGAAGAATTAGCACTTGGTCCCGACTTGGTCCCGACTTGGTCCCGACTTGCGGGGTGACTTCCCCTGTCACCTCCCCAGCAGCGAGTCGGGCCGCCCTCGTATGGACGGGCAGACGAATCAACAGGTGGGTGCGTCCGTCGTCGCTCTCGAATTCAGGCGCGGGCGAACCGTTCTCCTTCATGACCTTCAGTATTTTTGGAATGCCGGTAGAACGCCCCTCGGTGAGATCCAATTCCTTGAGGAATTCGCCGATGCGGCGGTTGCGGTAGCGGCGGCTGACTGCCTTGCCGGCCCGCAGGTCTTCCATCCGGATGGAGCGATCCGGCCCGGGAAAGCTCAGCACCACCAAGTCGTCCGGGGTGATCCGTACCTCGATGGGTTCCCGTTCTTCATAAGAGCGGTGGTACACGGCATTGACCACAGCCTCTTCAATAGCCGCATAGGGAAAATTCCAGAAGCGCTCGGCCTCGGCCCGCTGCGGGTGTTTGATGACCGTTTCGCGAAGATAGTTGCGCTGGATATAGTCGAGCGACTCGCGGGTCATGCGGGCGAGAGGCCCCTGAAAGATTTTCTCCTCAAAGCGGTCGCCCCCCGCGCCTTCGGGAAACCACACCACGTCAATCTGTGTTGCCGGAAAAAACTGGTGGGGGTGTTCACTGAAAAAGAGCAAACCCACATTCTTCACCAAAGGCGCTTCCTGCGGGCCACCCACGACATTCATCTGCCGACCCAAGGCTTCGGTCGAGAGTGCCCTGGCTTCGCCTGCGAGATCACTGCCCACCTCGCGCAAGAATTCCTCCATCAGTCGTGGCGACAAATCCCCTATCCCGGCGGCTTGGTGAAACCGGTCATCAAAAGGAACGGTTGCCGTAAGACTGAGCAACTCGCGCTCGTCCGCGCCGCGCGCCTCGACGGTGCTGGAATAGCGCCGGATGAAATACTGATAGACCTTGTGTTTGGCCGTCACCGCCGCAGGCGCCTTGTAAGGCCGGTTTTGCCCGCCCGGCGCCCACAGCACGATCAGGTTGCGGCCCTCAAATACCTCCACGCTCAACATCGGGAAATACGGCGGCTGGATCAGGTTGCAATGCCCAAGCAACTCGCGCTGAATCTTATCCAACTGATTGGCGGGTATACCGACCGGCGGAAAAACCGGCTGGCCGTTGGCATCGCAGTCCTGCCCGATGACGATGTAACCGCCGCCCAGATTCTCGAAATCGTTGGCGAACGCGCACAAAGTGCGCACGATAGCATCCGGGTTCCAGCCCGCCTTGTACTCGATGCGGTCGCCTTCCACCGTGCGCTGGCGCAGGAGATCGTCGAGGTTAATCGGCAGTTTGCTAGTCATGGAGCAGCTCCGGCATTTATCTCTCGCAGCCACTGAGACGGCCGCTCGTTACCGCCTCTAAGGTACTTACTCACGACATCTTTTGCATTACGTTGCCCTTCCGATCCTGCTCGCACCAAATTAGTGAGCGCAGATTTTATTGCTTCCTCGGGGAAATCACTGCTAGTGCCTTCGAGAAGTCGAAGCCATATCTCATAGGCTTCGAATGGCTGCTTTGCACTAATCTTGGCGATGCTCTCAAGCAAGTCATGAGAGTTGTAATCTTCCTCTGCAAACTGAGCCACTGCGAGGATTAAGTGCTTGTTGCCCTCGTTAACCTCATCCACAAAAACAGACCAATCACATAACTTTGATGCCAGCTTCCTGCCTTCCCGGCTTGTTGTGTCAATCACTTTCAAAAGAAGCGGCCATAATTCAAAAATCTTGGCACGGATATTCGCATCGCCTTCCTTACGCAGTGTCCACAAAAACCAAATTAATTGACTAAGCTCTTGGTACTTCCTGCGGATTAATAAAATATGTATCAGGCTTGACTCATCCCCAGAATTCTCGAAGTTGTTAACGTATGCAACTGCTATGTTTTGAATAATCTTCTCAGTCACTCTTTCCTTGATGTTCTCGTCATCCAAGGCTCGAATAAGATGGCCATTTTCCTTCAGATGCTTGTAGATTTCTTCATACACCGTGCCAACATAAGCATAGCCATTCATGGCGCATAACCATTTCTGATAGTTTCCTTGGTCAAAGATGTTCTCGAGATTCGCCAACACCCATTCCTTCGACATATAAAGGAAATTGGGTAGGTAATTGACCACGAGGGTAGCAAACTCATACTCACCAATTTCTGCTCGTGCCAACTCCGCGTCATAGATCGGTTGAAAGTGAGCCCATATCTCTGCATGGTTCCCGCACTGCTTATTTGCCAAACGGCAGGAACGGAGAGTTAGATTTATCAGTGCTTCAATACAGTGCCCGCGCGGACTGTTGATTGCCACCATCACTGAATCGCTATCTACCTTGAACTCTTCGCCCTTTTCCTTTTCTAGGAGTATCAAAATTACTTCTTCTGCTTGATCAAGCAACCTCTCACTGAATGCATGTTCATCTGCCTTTGTGCCAGCCTCTATCAAGCTTCCAATACCGCTGACGATCCAATATCTATTCGCAACGAACGAGCTTCTTTTTTCCGTATTTTCCGGAGACCAGAATCGGTCTTGCTTAACAATGCCTAGACAAAATTCAAGTAAAAAACCCCATATTTCGTCCCAAGGCAACTGTGCTTTTTCTGACCATAATTCGCGATATGCTTCGATAAACTCATGGATATACGGGAGCCCCAATGTAGAATAATTTTGTAACTTGTCATGGAACCGCAACGGTTCTGCCTTAATAGCCTGGCGAAGTGTCTTGGTTAATCCTTCTAAATCAGGTCCATCAAACATCCTGGGGGAGGCATAGGACTCTAGGTATGCGTTGAGTTGCTTGATCAGTTCATCAGAATCCCACGAAATGAGTTCTTCCTTTGAGATTGCCGATTTGTGATCGACCCATCCACTAGTCATATAACTCGAGAAATCTGGATGCTCTGGCTCGCCACTAATTATCTTGATGCACTCCCGGTAAAGCTGGCCCTCATCATCACCATAGTTCTTAATTGCCGATAGCCAAATAGCACGCTGGTATGCGGTCGCCCCTTCTCTTTGCTGAGCGTTATCATCCTGTACCACTAAGCCGGCGATCACCCCTTGTACCAGCGCCTTCTCCTGTCTGGAAATCTCCGGATAGTGGTTGCACAACAGATGCCACATTTCGTGGCGAAAATTGCTCGTGAAATGTCGTTCAATAATCACTCGCCCAATCAAATCGTTTAACTGTTGATAACGTTGATCGACGGTATAGATCGCAATTCGTCTGGTGGTTTCATATGGACTATCCAGGAGCTCGCCAACATAAGCCTTTGCAGCATCTTTATCTTCTCCAACATAGGCTAATAGTGCGTCTCGAAAACCCTCGACAAGGATGTCTTCCGCGTCTTCGGCTTTGTGATTCTGTTCGTGATCCTCTACAGCTGACCTCCACAGTGACGACCATTTATCATGGTTGAGTGTAACGATGATATGCTCAAGTTGATTTCGAAATACCTCAACTGCAGACTGCCCAAGTACTTTACCGGCTCTACCGGCTACCTTCTTTGTCAGATTTCTTGCATGCCAACTATCGAAGTGTAGTCGCGCCTCTTTTCTATTCGATTCTCCGTAACGGCTGTCCAAAAACCGTACCCGGTACAAACTCTGCAATAATCCTATCGACAGCGATCTGCAATGCTCGTCATTTCGATCCAGCAGGCTGATTAACCAATGTTCGCCGAGGCTTTCCGCAACCAAGCCGCGTTCATATTTATCGTCTAACCAGTAGTCAATAAGTAATAGATCATTCGCACTTATGAGATGTGGAGGGATATACCGTATTATCTTGGAAAACTGCCACCAAACGCGGTAGTTTCCAAAGCCGCGTTCTTTGGCATGCATAGTCGCCGACCGAATAAAATTCAGAAACTCGATCGCGTATAACTCATTATTCGGTACAAGGAGTTGCTCACTAGAAGCGACAAGATAGTCAGTAATTGGCCATACCGGAATACTTACATACCCCTCTTCTTTAGCTGGAACGGGTTGGGGTATTTCAGTCGGGAGAAGAAATCCCGCCTCTTTGAAAGCATTGAACCATTGCACACCGGTAGCTTTGCGAAACAAGAAACCTTGTAGATCAGGGCTCCGTTTAGCGCGCTCAATTGCGCTTTTCTGTTTAGGTGTGAGCAATTCAGCCACGGATCTCATCCTCCAAGGCTGCTACTTCATCAACTAGCGCTACATTCCCAAACTTCAGCTTCTTCGACCACGAGGCAAGGATTTCTGTCTGATGGTCGTAGTTCCTATAATCCTTTGGGAATCCAATTAATTCTGTTGCAAACGATTCTTGGTAATAATCACGAAGCAAATCGTAAAGGGCCTTTTCTGCATTAAAAAATCCCTGAAGGATAAACCGTCGTATCCGCTCTTCACCTGGTTTGGCGGCAGCCTCCCCATGTTTAAGGATATATTCCAAAACTTCGATCTCATCAAGGCCGTAGCCCAAAAATAGAACCGTCTTTCTCTCGAAGAGATACCTCAGAAATTCTTGTACCTCCTTACTAGAATAATGGTCGAGGTAGTCTTTAGTGGTAATCACCATATTGTCCGGGTCATCCAGACAGCCATGTATGTGCACAACATTTCCATTTTTATCCAGATTGACCCTCAAAAGTTGCTCACGCTTGTAGAACCGCCATTCGTCCTCTGGGTCTGCTTTTCGGGAATCCGGGGACAGATACTTCTCATAGTTCGTAGTTACAAACGAAGAGTTAAACGAATTGAGATGACTGTATACATTGTCGGGTGCCAGTGGCACCTGAAAAACCGATTCGTAATCAATTTTTATCTTCTTCTTCCGTGCCACAATCTTCGCGATAGAAAGCCTTTTTTTCGGGTCCGCGATTCCTTTGATCTGCGATAGCTCGTAGTAATCAATGCCCGCAGGTACGAGTTGCTCTAAGACCTTATCTGCAAACCCGTCCCATGAGGGGCATTTGATTAAGCGCGATATGCCTGCGCCCACAAAGACGACCAACTCTCCGGATTGAGCGGCATTCTCGATTTCTGCCGGCACCTCCGGCGATGGATTAAAGGTGTCTGACATTCAGCTTCCCTTCACTCGCACTTGACCAGTGAGGAGGTCGGTCATGAGACCGAGCTTTTCCTGCTTACTTTTCAGCAGTGAGGCTTGCTCCTCTACCAACCGACGCTCGATTGAGCGGATCACTTCGATGCTTCTCCGTTGTTCTTCGAGATGCGGTCTGGCTACGCGGTTACCCAAAATGCGTAATGGCGAAGTATGTCGTACAGTCGTGCCTGTTGCCTCGACGATGATTTTTCGGCGAACTCGTTCGTCGTTCAGCGCGTAGCAAAGATAGCTCCAGTCCCAACGATCCTTACGCTTCAGCATGACGCGACCGATTCGCTGGTTATGGAGCAGAAAGAATGGTGTTTCGACAATCGCAAATCGGCCAAGTATCAGAGTCTGCGGTGAGAGGTCAGTCATCACCGTAACCATTTCACCATTCGGCAAAACAGTAGCCGGTGGAATTGGGCCTTGGAAATATTTGGTGTTTTCAACGGTGAAATAGAGACCACCATCTCTGTGGAAATTGCCCGGCGTGAGAAGAACCTCGCCAGGTGGCGTGTCGGAGAAATACTCGCCTGAAAACGCAAAGCCGTGCGCAATTCCAATTTCGCTCTTCAGCTCTGCCACTTCCCACTCCTTCGGAATCCAGCCTATCGGTGTCTCCTGGTAAAGCTCCGGCGCTTGTTCGCGGGGCGGGCGCAGTTTGCCGTCGGCGGTGACGCCACGGGTAAACAGGTCGTGCATCAGCCCCGCCTTGATCTGCTGGTATTTGGCGATGAGAGCTTCGGTTTTTTCGATGCTCGTATCAACGCAGGTGAGGATAGCGGCGATTTTTTGCTGCTGTTCTCGGGCTATTGTCGGCAACCAATACTGCTTCTTGATAACACTTGGGTGTGCCTTGGATGTGTAGTCAAAAGTCAAATACCGGTGCTGATTGACAAGCGAGTAATAAACAAACTTCGGGTGTAGCTTCTCGCCTCGCAGTCGCATATAGCCACATACATTCGTCACCGAATATTTGTGCTTTGGTCGATAGAAAAAATATCCTCCACCGTCTACTGACCAAGTAATCAGCTCTTCGTCGAACATGAACTTGCCGTACTCACCAAACTTTCCGTTGTTATGAGCAGACGAGGAGTAAATGGGATAAGGCCCCGGATGCGCTTCAATATCATCTTTGGAGATGACATCGCCACGGCCAAGCAGAACCGACCCATCAGCAATAAACTCGTCAAGGCGTTGAGTCGGAAACTCACTCATACCCCAGTTCCACCAAGAACTCGCGCAGTTGCCTGCTGGCCGCATCCCGTTCCGCCTCGATCTCCTTCGCCGTCACCGCGTACTTGTTCCACAGGTTTTCTATCGCGGCGACGCAGGCGCGCTGGTCGGCGCGCAAGTAGGCTTGGTAACTTTCCAGCAGCAACCTTCCCAGCCGTTCGACGATGACCTGCCGCGCTTCGTCGCGGCTGATTTTGGCACGGGCGGCTGCCACCAGTTCGTCCTGTTTTTTCTCGGTGCTGCGGATCGCGGCCTTGAGAGCTTTGGCTTCGTCTTCCAGTGTCTTGTGCGCAGCGAGGCGTTTTTCGATGGCGGCGGCTTCGCTCGTCAACGCTGCCCACTCGTCTTTCTGGCCTTCTTTCTTCGCGAGCTTGGCGCTTGTGTTGAGTTCCTTGAGTTCGGCTCTCAGCGCCTTCACCTCGTCGCTTGGCAGCACGCCGGTTTCGTCACTGTCTTCGAAGTCTTCCTCGTCGGCTGCGGCAAACAGCGCTTGCAGTTCCACCAGCCTTGCGCGGTTTTGTTCCTGTTCTGCCAGCACTTGCGGGAACTGGCTTTGCAGGATTTCAGCGTCTGGGATCAGCTCCGCACCCCAGCCGCTGGCGGCGATGGACTTGAGATCTGCCTTGAGCTGGTTGACGTAATTGGCAAACGCGCCGCGTATTTGGTAGGGGGTGAGCAGGGTTTGTTCGTGCGCGCCCTCTCTGGATTTTCCCTCACCCCTGCCCCTCTCCCGGGGGGAGAGGGGTTCTGTTTGCGGGGATGGGAATTGGGCGGCGATGCTGGCGAGCAGGATGCGGCGCAGGGCATATACGTTGCCGGTGTGTGCCTGCGGCTTTTTTGTGTCGGCGGCGAGTGCTTCGACCAGCGGCAAATTCTTCTGCCACCATTGCTCAAGCTGCGTCATGAATTCGGCATGGCGCTCGATCACGCCGGGGTGCTGGGCGACATGCGCGGCGATGGCGCGTTTGTCTTTTAGGGGGGCGGTGAAATCCTGGTACACACCCTCTCCCCCAGCCCCTCTGATGGAACTACTAGCCATTCGACTAGACTGCGAAACAACCGCAGCCAAGTCGCTGGTTATCCCGCGTGCGGGCGAGGGGAGCGAAGAATCCGTAGGTTGGGTTAGCACAGCGTAACCCAACGTCTTTTCGCGCACCTGATATGCACCCTCTCCCCCAGCCCCTCCCCCGCCTGCGGGGGAGGGGAGCGGACGCAGGGTAAAGCAGCTTTCTTTCAGCCCGACGTAGTTGTTCCAGTAACGCCCCAGCGCCTCGATTTCCACGGTGGGGATGCCGCCGTGCAGATGGGCGCGCACGTCGTGCGGCTCGGGCGGCGGGGCGTTGTCCACATAGCGGCGGATGTTGCAGTTGTAATCTTCGGCGGCGATGTCTTCCTTCGCCACGAGTTGCGCATAGGCGGGGATGTTCTTGCCCTGCCGGTAGGCATGGACGATCTTGTCGAGGTCTTCCGGGCGCAAATAATTCTGCGCCTTGCCTTCACGATATTCGCGGTCGGCGTTGATGAACAGCACATGTTTGCGGTCTTTCGCTTTGGCCTTGTTCATCACCAGGATGCAGGCGGGGATGCCGGTGCCATAGAACAGGTTGCTCGGCAGTCCGATGACGGCTTCGAGGTAGCCTTTATCGATAAAGTATTTGCGCGCCTCGCGTTCTTCTCCGCCACGGAACAGCACGCCGTGCGGCATGACGGTGGCGAGCTTGCCGTCTGCCTTGAGCACCGCCAGCATGTGCTGCACGAACATGAGGTCGGCCTTCTTGCCCTTCTCCGGCATGAATACCGAGAAGCGTCCGGCAAACTTCAATTCTTTCTTGCTGTAGTTCTGGCTGAACGGCGGATTGGCCAGCACGCGGTCGAAGCGGCGCAGCTCGTTGCCTTCGTCCATGTGCGCCGGATTCTTGAGAGTGTCTTCCTGGCGGATGTCGGCATGGGAAATGCCATGCAGCAGCATGTTCATCTTGCAGATCGACCAGGTGGTGCCTATGCTCTCTTGCCCGTAGAGCGCAAGATTGCGCGGGTCGTGCCCGCACTCTTGCAGGTAATCGCGCGACTGGATCAACATGCCGCCGGAGCCGACCGTGGGATCGTACACGCTCATATTGGGCTGCGGGTCGGCGATCTCGACGCAGATCCGCACCACTTCCGCCGGGGTGTAAAACTCGCCAGCCTTCTTGCCTGCTGAATCGGCGAAGAATTTGATCAGCCATTCGTAAGCCGCGCCCAGCAAGTCCGGGAACTCGAAGTCTTCATCCTTGAGCGGAATTTTCTCGAAGTTCTGGATGAAGTCGGCAAGGGTGTCATCGCCCAGCGTGCGCTGGCCGATTTTCTTGTTGAAGTTGATGCCGCTGAGCACATCCTGCAAAGCGTCGATGTTGGCATCTTCGATGGCCGCCAGCGCCTTGTTCAGACCGGAGCCGACGTTCTCTTTCAGGTGCTTTACCTTCGACCAGTGCGCCGCTTCCGGCACGAAAAAATACTTACCCGAGTATTGATCGGGATGGTCGAGCAGCTTGTTCATCGCCGCTTCGCTCATACCCTTGGTCTTGAATTCTTTCTTCAGCTCCTCGCGGCGCTGGTCGAACAAATCGCTCGCGCGCTTGAGGAACAACATGCCGAAGATGTATTCCTTGTATTCGCTGGCATCCATGTTGCCGCGCAAATCATCACAAGCGCGCAGCAACAGGCTTTCAAGGTGGGAGAGCGTCAGTTTGTGTGATGACATGGATCAGCCGCAGGATAAGTACTCGCGCATTGTTACATACGGAACGAAAGGGATGAAATATTACTCGGGGAGAAATAAGCTGTATGTTGCTATTTATGCCGGAACCAGCCACTCACCAGCGTCTGCATTGGCACGCAGCGTATCTTCACGCCTCGCCCGACATCGCCTGAAAGCCGATGTTCAAAACGCAAAATCGCTATAGTCATACCCAGTTGATCTTGATGCCGGCGGTCGGCGTGTGACCGGATTGCCTTGGGAGCAAAGCTGATCCGGAGGCTGTTGATTCACGGTCAGCCGGTGTAATCGATAATCAGCGGCGCGTGATCGGAGAAGCGTTGCGCCTTGTAAATAGCCGCCGCCTGTGCCCGCGCGGCGATGCCGGGCGTGGCGATCTGGTAATCGATGCGCCAGCCGACATCCTTTGCCCATGCCCGGCCGCGATTCGACCACCAGGTGTATGCCGCCAATTCGGGATGCAACCCGCGAAACACATCGACAAAGCCAACCTCGTCGAATAACCCGGTCAACCAGGCGCGTTCTTCGGGCAGGAAGCCGGAATTCTTCTGGTTGCCGCGCCAGTTCTTCAGATCGATTTCCTTGTGCGCGATGTTCCAGTCGCCGCAGACCACCACTTCGCGCCCGCTGGCGCGTAATACTCGCAAATGCGGCAGGAAAGCCGCCATGAACTTGAACTTCACGGCCTGCCGCTCCTCGCCGCTGGAGCCGGACGGCAGATACAGCGCCACCACGCTGAAGCCGGCAAAATCCGCGCGCAGGTAGCGCCCCTCGGCATCAAATTCGGCGATACCCAAACCCGCGGTGACCTGCTGCGGTTTTTCGCGGCAATAGATGCCCACGCCGCTATACCCCTTCTTTTCCGCATAATGGAAATAGCCGTGATAACCCGTCGGGGCAAGCATCTGCTGCGTCATGTCGGCTGCCTGCGCCTTGAGTTCCTGCAGGCAAACAATGTCGGCGTCCTGCTGCGCGAGCCATGCGAAGAAGCCCTTGTTTGCCGCAGAGCGGATGCCGTTCAGGTTGACCGTGATGATGCGCATGAAAATTTCCGGTGATTTGGGGGCGCACCATTATAATGACGGCCATCGCCTCAACCTACGCCGAT
>Ga0155427_1117_pt1 | contig 15003 bp, 17 predicted proteins | sample RifCSPhighO2_02_FD_106395 | JGI IMG/M metagenome (GOLD analysis project Ga0155427, IMG submission 106395) | Gallionellales bacterium RIFCSPHIGHO2_02_FULL_57_16 | reverse complement strand
CGCTATTCCTCCTTTTGCAAAGACATAGCTTTGTTATCATGCATGCCAGTCTGGATAATGCAGCGCTGAAAACATGGAAAAAGACATCCCTCTAGTAATCGAAAAATTTTCCAGCATTGAGGAAGATGAATTCCTCATCGCCTCGCCAATAGAAATCGAGTTTGTGTTGCGTAACATTGCCGAAAACGGATCGCGCGTCGCGCTCTATTACGGCGGCACGAATTACTTTATCCTGACTACCCTATTGGACGTTAATGACACGGGACTATGGCTGGAACAAAGCCCGAACAGCACAAACAATAAGCGCATCATCGGAAGCGATGACTTGGTTTGCGTCAGCTCGCATTTAAACGTCAAGGTTCAGTTCACTGCCCATCAGGCCAGTGCCATGGAGTATCAAGGCTACCCTGCCTTCTATCTGCCATTACCGGACAGTATTTACCGTGTGCAGCGCCGGGATAGCTTCCGGCTTACCCCTCCCCTGTCCGAACCTCTGCGTTGCATTATTCCGGCAAACGTATCACAGAAAAAACGCCAGAGGGAAATGACGATCATGGATATCAGCGCCGGAGGCATGAAGATAACCTGCGCTGAAGATGACCTTGATCTCGAAGAGGGAAAAACCTACGAAAACTGCCAAATCAAATTGCCTGACGTAGGTACCATTAGCGTCACGATAACAGTGAGGAACCTGGCTTCATTGACCACAAAATCCGGACAGTTACTTAGGCGAGCAGGATGCAAATTCGAAAACCTTGATGGGGCAACCAGCATTCTGTTGCAACGCTATGTGAACAATGTGCAACGCGCAAACACTAAAACGCGCAAAGGCTAATATGCAGCAGTGTATTGGAACTTCTGCATGAATCCGGAAATACTGCAATCAGACCTGCATGTTCATAATGTCGTTGTAAGCCTGCACGAATTTGTTGCGCACCTGAACGGTGGTTTGTAAATTGATGCTGGCTTTTTGCATCGCAATCATGGTGTCACTCAGACTGACCCGGTCATCACCCAGCACAAAGGCCTTTTGCATGGCTTCCGACTTGGCTTGAGCCTGTGCCACTCCGTCCAGCGATGATTTCAGCACATTGGAAAAATCCACTTTTCCGGGCTGTGCCGCATGGCCGGGTTCGCGCAATCCCGCTGCCGCCGCCGCGACGCGCATTTGTGCCAATAAGCTGTCCACTGCCGAGGTATTCATTTTATGCCTCCTTCTTCAGGTAGCGGCACGATACCCAACCGGTCGCAATCACCATAAAGAGAAAAGACACCGGTTTTTCCCTTTATTCAGATATTCAGAAAACTCTCTGCCACTGAATAATGCGCTCAGTGCCCGAGTGGCTTCTTGGTGTGGTTTGCAATCATCATGGCTGAACAGAAAAACATAGCGCTAAGTCAGTTGAGCCAGCTCAACCTCCAGCAAATAATGGTAATGCTGGGCGGTATTGCGGCGTTGTTCGCGCTCATCGCCGGTGTGTGGATGTGGGGGCAAACACCTGATTACCGAGTGCTGTACAGCAATTTATCTGATCGCGATGGCGGAGCCATCATCGAGTCGCTGCAACAAATGAACATTCCCTACAAGTTTGCCGAGGGCGGCGGAGCGTTATTGGTAGCGTCCGGCCAAGTCCATGAGGCACGTCTCAAGCTGGCTTCACAAGGGCTTCCCAAGGGTGGAAATATTGGTTTCGAATTGATGGAAAATCAAAAGTTCGGCATTACCCAATTTGCCGAGCAGGTCAATTACCAACGTGCGCTGGAAGGTGAATTGGCTCGTTCGGTGCAAAGCATCGGGACAGTTGCTGCCGCCCGTGTTCATCTTGCCATTCCCAAACCCAGCGTATTCGTCAAGGAACAACAAAAGCCCAGCGCGTCCGTAGTGCTCAGCCTGCAAGGCGGGCGAATGCTCGATTCCGCGCAGGTCAATGCGATTATTCATCTGATCTCGAGCAGTGTGCCGGAACTTTCAGCCAAGAATGTGACCGTGGTTGACCAGAACGGTACGCTACTCAGTGCCAGCCATGACGGCACAAATGGCGATGGTCTGGATGCCAATCAACTCAAATATGTACAGCAGATCGAACAGAGCTATATCAAACGCATTGAGGCGTTGTTGATACCGCTACTCGGTGCGAATAACGTGCGCGCGCAAGTTACCGCCAATATTGATTTCTCACGTATCGAACAAACGGCGGAAATTTACAAACCGAATCAAAATCCGGCTGAAAGCGTGATTCGCAGCCAGCAAAGCAGCGAGGCAATGAATGGTGCCGGGCCAGGTGCGGCCGGCATTCCGGGCGCACTGACCAATCAACCCCCTGTTCCTGCTGCCGCTCCAATTGTTGCTGGCGCAGGTTCACCGGGCACAGCAACTACTGCAAACAGTGCCAACCTGTCCAACCTGCAAAAAGATTCCACGGTGAATTACGAGGTGGACCGCACCATACGCCATACCGTGCTGCCGGTTGGCTCCATCAAGCGCCTGTCTGTTGCGGTGGTAGTGAATGGCAATCGCAAAGTAATTGATGCGGATGGAAAAAGCAGCGACAAACCTTTGAGCGACACAGAAAAAGAGCAGATCAACAATCTGGTCAAGGATGCCATGGGCTTCGACCAGAATCGCGGCGACAGCCTGAATGTGCAGGTTGCAGCCTTTACCGAACACAAGGAGGAAGTCGTTGAGGCATTACCCCTGTGGAAACAGCCTGACATGATCGAACTGGCCAAGGATTTGCTCAAGTATCTGGTGATTGCTGCGGTCATATTCTTCTTGGTGTTTCGTGTCATCAAACCGGCGTTTCACACCTTGCTCACCCTGCCGAGCAGCACGGGCGGATTTGTAGCCGAGGGTGAGGCAGCCGTTTCCGAAGCAACCTATGCGCCTTCTGCTCCATCATACGAACAAAGCCTGCAAACGGCGCGGCAAATTGCCCAGCAGGAGCCCAAGATTGTCGCCAGCGTAGTCAAAGAATGGGTTAACAGCAATGGATGACGGTATTGAGAAAAGCGCGATTTTCCTGATGACGCTCGGCGAAAGCGAAGCCGCCGATGTACTGAAATATCTCGAACCCAAAGAGGTGCACAAAATCAGTTCGGCCATGATGACACTGAAAAATCTCAGCCGCGAAAAAATTGCGCAGGTATTTCATGATTTCCTGGTTTCCGCATCGGGCAAGACCACCATCGGAATGGACTCCAACGATTACATCCGCAGCATGCTCACCAAAGCGCTGGGAGATGACAAGGCTGCCGGTTTGCTGGATCGCATCATGCACAATAGCGACACCAGCGGTATCGAAAGCCTGAAATGGATGGATCCGGGTGCGGTGGCAGAAATGATCGGCAACGAACATCCGCAAATCATCGCAACCATTCTGGTTCACCTGGAGCCCGACCAGGCCGCCGAGATCCTGAAAATGCTTGCCGAGCGCACCCGTAACGATGTGCTGCTGCGTATTTCCACGCTGGACAGCGTGCAGCCTGTTGCGTTGCGCGAGCTCAATGATGTGCTGGGCAAACTAATGTCTGGCGGCGGCGCCAGCAAGAAGAGTCTGCAAGGCGGTGTGGCTACCGCTGCGGAAATTCTGAATTTCATGGGCGGCGCGCTGGAAGCGGAAATGATGGAAAACGTGCGCAGCTACGATCCCGAGTTGGCGCAGAAAATCGAAGACAAGATGTTCGTCTTTGAAAATATCATGGATATTGATGATCGCGGCATACAGCTCATTCTTCGCGAAGTTCAATCGGAATCTTTAATTATCGCCCTCAAGGGCGCCAATGAGGAATTGCGCGAGAAGATTTTCAAGAACATGTCGCAACGCGCCGCAGAAATGATGCGCGAGGACCTCGAATCCAAGGGTCCCGTCAAGCTTAGCGATGTGGAAGCAAATCAGAAAGAAATCCTCAAAATCGTGCGCCGTTTATCCGATGAAGGCCAGATTGCTTTAGGCGGCAAGGGCGAGGAAGCTTATGTCTAGCATCGTCATTCCAAAAGAGCAAATGACGGCCTTTGAACGCTGGGAATTGGCCTCGTTCGATTCGCATTCCGGCGGCATACGTCAGGGCAGCACAATAAAAAACACCAAACTCTCCATTGCCACGGAACTGGATACCATTCGCCAGCAAGCGCGCGATGAGGCTCACCAACAAGGTTACGCCGCCGGCATCCAGCAGGCACGCAGTGAGGCAGCGCAAATTCACGCATTGCTGCAAAACCTGCAGGATGCGCTCAATCAGGTGGATGAGCAGATTGCGCAGTCCCTGCTTGATTTGTCGCTGGAAGTTGCCCGCATGATGGTCAGAGAAGTCTTGCAGGTGAAACCGGAGGTGATTCTGAAGATCGTCAACGATGCGATTAACGGCCTGCCGCACTTCAATCAGAATGCCCATTTAATCCTGCATCCGGACGATGTTGATCTGGTGCGCAAACAAATGGGTGATCAACTATCGCACGCCGGATGGAAGATTTTTACCGATGCACAGATCAGGCGCACAGGGTGCCGCGTAGAGACCGCGCATAGCAACGTGGACGCCACGACGGAAGCGCGCTGGAAACACATTGTCGAATCCATCGGACAGGACAAATCATGGCTGGCATGACTGCTCATAGCGTCAAGTGGCAGGGCTTTCTCAATGAAGGCCGCGAGTGTGTGGCCGATTGCAACCCGATGCCGCCAAGCGGCCACCTGACCAAGGTGACCGGTTTGGTGATGGAAGCCGTCGGTCTGAAAATGCCGGTCGGCAGCACCTGCGCAATCCATCTGCCGAACAATGTGATCGAAGCGGAGGTGGTCGGTTTCTCCGGCGAAAGGTTGTTCCTGATGCCGGAAAACGATGTGTATGGCTTGGTCCCCGGCGCGCGCGTGATGCCGATTGAACCCGCGCATATACTGACCCTGGGCGGAAAACGCAAGCCGATGCGCCGCCGCGTTGCCGACCGCGCCAAACATCTGCCGGTCGGCGACATGTTGCTTGGCCGCGTACTGGATGGAGCCGGCAAACCGCTCGACCAACTGGGGCCGCTGCCGGATTCGGAATGCGCGCCATTGCAAAGCCGCCCGTTCAATCCCCTGGAGCGCGCCTCGATTGATACGGCCATGGATGTCGGAGTACGCGCCATCAACAGTATGCTGACCGTGGGACGCGGTCAACGCATGGGGCTGTTCGCCGGCAGCGGTGTCGGCAAGAGCGTACTGCTCGGCATGATGGCGCGTTATACCAGCGCAGATATCACGGTGGTCGGGCTGATCGGCGAGCGCGGCCGCGAAGTCAAGGAATTCATCAATGACATTCTCGGCAAGGAAGGCATGGCGCGCTCGGTGGTTGTCGCCACGCCGGCGGACACTTCGCCGCTGATGCGTTTGCAGGGCGCGGCTTATGCCACCACCATCGCGGAACACTTCCGTGACCAGGGCAAGAATGTATTGCTGATCATGGATTCGCTGACCCGTTTCGCCATGGCGCAACGCGAAATCGCGCTGGCAGTCGGCGAGCCGCCCGCCACCAAGGGTTATCCGCCTTCCGTTTTCGCCAAACTTCCGCAACTGGTAGAGCGTGCCGGTAACGGTCTGGAGGGCAGCGGCTCAATCACCGCCTTCTACACCGTACTGACCGAAGGCGATGACCCGCAGGATCCGATTGCCGACAGTGCGCGCGCCATTCTCGACGGGCACATCGTGCTGTCGCGACGCTTGGTGGAACAAGGACATTATCCGGCGATTGATATCGAAGCCTCAATCAGCCGCGTGATGTCGCGTCTGGCATCACCGGAACATCTGTCTCTGGTACAACACTTCAAGCATATGTATGCCCATTACCAGCGCAACCGTGATCTGATCAACGTCGGGGCCTATGTCGGCGGCAGCGACCCGTTGCTGGACGAGGCGATCGCGCTTTACCCACGAATGGAGCAATTCCTGAAGCAGGACATGTTTCAGCGCGAACCTTATCAAGCCAGCGTCGCGCAACTCAGCGCATTGTTTACCCCAACACAATAACGAGTCCACACTTTAATAATACAGCCATGCTCAAGCCATTCTCCTTGCAACCCCTGATGAATCTGGCGGAACACCAGAATGATTCGGCAACGCGCAAACTCGGCCAGTTGAACCAACAGCAGCAGAGCGCGCAGCAAAAGCTCGACACCCTGCTGGAATTCCGCAAGGACTATCAAACCCGCTTGCATGAAGCCTCATGGAATGGCATGGATCAGGCCGAGTTGCGTAATTTTCAGCAATTCATCAACAAGCTCGATGAAGCGATCTGCCAGCAAGCCAGGCTGGTCGAGCACAGCAAGATATCCGCCCAGGCTGGACGTAACGAATTTGACACGACGCAACGCAAGCTGAAATCGTTTGATACGCTGCAACAACGCCATATCGAAGAACAAAGAAAGGCTGCCCGGCAATCCGAACAAAAGGCACTGGATGAACATACCGGCAGATTTGCTGCCTATAAAATGCTTAATGCCGAAGATCAGAACATCTAACGGGACTTTGGCCATGACCAACCTGCCAATTACCAGCAGCAATCCACCTCCAGCCAAAGGCCGGGCGGAATTAACACCGCCGAAGGGATCTCCGCTGCCAGCACCAAGACCGCCCGCAGGGCGAGTGTCTAGCGGCGTCCCCTTTACGGTGGCGCGTAGCGACTCTCCAGCAGTTTCGACCAATGCTACAGGCATAACGCAAACAAATGGCATGCCGGATGCACAGTCCACAGAACCATTTGAAGCACTGCTGGCTCAACAAATGGGCGAATCCGCAACACCCGCCGTAATTACGCCATCACCTGCAATCGCGCCATCGCCTGCAATTGCAATCGATACTGAAACAATGGCAGCTTCTGCAAGCTTATCCAGCGAAGGCGGTCAGGATAAAACCCTGGCAGCGACGGACAGCTCCAACAATCCTGCCAGCGCACTGATAGCCATGTTGCAGCTTCCCCAGGAAACAAAGGCTCCAGTTATCAAGGATGCGGCAAACAGCACAACGACAGTGGCTTACGCGATAACCACTGGCAAAACGGCAAGCCATCGACCATCAGCGAATATCGATGCAATACAAGCACGAACAGAATTCGGCATGGCAACTGCTGACCATCAAGTTATACACAGCACATCCAGCTCAACAATAACTAATTCTGCCGTATTAACCAACAACCTGCCAGACATGCCCCTTACAACGCAAGATGCGACCCCATCGATTGCATCCTCCGACGTCATGCCGAATATGCTGGGCAACAACAGGCTTCCTGACACCCGGCAAACCATAACCACCCCGTTGGGCAACCACACCTGGGCGAATGAATTTTCGCAAAAGATCAGCTGGATGAGCACGCAGCAGAACCAGATCGCCGAACTGCACCTGAACCCGCCGGATTTGGGACCGTTGGATGTGGTGCTGAAAGTCTCCGGCAATCAGGCTACCGCCCTGTTTACCTCGCCGCATGGTGCAGTACGCGATGCGGTGGAAAATGCATTGCCTAAACTTCGTGAGACATTGGCCGATAACGGTATTACGCTAGGCAATGCAACCGTCAGCGACCAACCACCGCGCGACCGCGGCGCGGAAAGATTCATAAGCCGCAGTTCCGGCACGGCGGTTCAATCTGACGGCTCCGGTGAATCATCCGGACCGGAGGATTTATTGATGGCAGCCGCACAAATCAGCCCTGTGCGCCGTTATAACGGCATGGTGGATACTTTTGCCTGAGCAGCCTGGCAAATGCTCAAGTTAATGGAAAATTCCAGCGTTAATCGAGCTATCACCTGCGCTGGTTTTTTCCCATAATCCAACCTTCAGTCAAGGAATCAAACATGTCAAAAGCCGCAAAACCCACCGCATCACAGACAACTGATACGCCGCCGCCCAAGAAGGGCAAAAAGAAGCTCATTATGATCATTGCAGTCCTGGCGCTGCTGATGGGCGGCGGAGCGGCGGCATTCTTGCTCATGAAACCAGCTTCGGGTAAAGCGGAGGCAGTGGCGGAAGAAGCACATCCGGAAGTTCCGTCGATATATGTTCAACTGGGCACATTCACCGCCAATCTAATTCACGAGGAGGGCGACCGGTATCTGCAAGTAGCGATTGAACTCAAGATTACCAAGCCGGAACTGGCGGAGAAGATTAAGACTACCAAGCCGGAAATTCTGCACCATGTAAACATGTTGCTGCAGAGCAAGCGGCCTTCTGAGCTCGCCAGTTTCGATGGCAAGGAGATGCTGGCTAAACAAATCAGGGGGCAGGTGGAATATGTGTTGGGTTTGCGCAAGACCGCACCGGAGATCACAGAATCCGAAACACCGAGTGTTGAAGGTATACGTGCGGCACAAGCCGCGCCAACCGAAGCACCTGCAAACAACAGTGGCATAGCCGATGTACTGTTTACTTCATTCATTATTCAATAACAAAGAATGAGCGAATTTCTCTCACAAGATGAAGTTGACTCCCTGCTCAAGGGAGTGACCGGCGAAACGGATGATGCAAAAGATCACCCGGAGGCCACCACTGGAGAGGTTCGCCCATACAATCTTGCGTCACAGGAACGCATCGTGCGCGGGCGCATGCCCACCATGGAAATCATCAATGAGCGTTTTGCGCGGCTGTTCCGCATCGGCTTGTTCAATTTCATCCGCCGCACACCGGATATTTCGGTCGGGCCGGTGCGGGTATTGAAGTTTGGCGAATTCATCCGCAACCTGCACGTCCCAACCAACCTGAATCTCATCCAGGCCAAGCCGCTGCGCGGCCACGGTTTGTTCATCTTTGATCCGAATCTGGTGTTTCTGGTGGTGGACAATATGTTCGGCGGCGACGGGCGTTTTCATACCCGCGTCGAGGGCCGCGAATTCACCCAGACCGAGCTGCGCATTATTCAAAAAATGCTGGCGGTAGTATTCGAGGCTTATGGCAAATCCTGGAAATCCGTTCACCCCCTGGAATTCGAATTTGTGCGTTCCGAAATGAATCCGCAGTTTGCCAACATCGCCACGCCCAACGAAGTGATCATCGTCACCACCTTCGATATCGAACTGGGCGGCAATGGCGGCGCATTCCACATTTGCATGCCCTACTCCATGCTTGAGCCGGTCAAGGATCTGCTCTACAGCACCATGCAGGGCGATCATCTGGCGGTAGATCAGCGTTGGCTGCAACTGCTGTCCCGGCAGGTGCAATCCGCCAATATCGAATTGACTGCCACACTCGGCCAGGCCAGCGTGACGCTCGAACAAGTGCTGAAGATGCGTAGCGGCGATGTCATCCCGCTGGAAGTCGATGAAAACATCACCGCTTCGGTGGATGGTGTGCCGATAATGGAATGCAAATATGGCGCATTCAACAATCAATATGCGCTGAGGGTCGAAAAAATGCTCTCAACTAACGAGCATGGCGAGTAGCCACCCCCGATTATGAAACTCGTCATGCCCGTTTCCCTCACATCCCGCGACACGTTACTGGCGGAGCCAGCCGCTTGCGGGAGCGGGTGTGAGGCGGCCATTCCCGCCCCGGATGCTTCGCAACGCCGTGTCATGGCCGCCACCTCAATCCTCTCCCGCCTGCGGGAGAGGAGGCGAACGTCGCCTCGCGAGCTTCACATTAACGAAGGAGAAGGTCATGCCTGATGAAACTGCCAACGAAGAAGCAATCACCGCCGACGATTGGGGCGCGGCCATGGCCGAACAGGCAACCACCGCAAGCCAACCGACAGCGCCCGCCAAGCCGCTTATGTTCGAGCAATTCGGGGCGGGCGGCGCCGCGGCCACGCAAAACGACCTCGACATGATTCTGGATATTCCGGTACAAATGACTGTTGAGCTGGGACGCACCAAAATGCCGATCAAAAATCTGCTGCAACTGGCACAAGGATCAGTCGTTGAACTGGCCGGTATGGCCGGCGAGCCGCTGGATGTGATGATCAACGGCTTTCTGATCGCACAAGGCGAAGTCGTGGTAGTGAACGATAAACTTGGCATCCGCCTGACGGACATCATTACTCCATCCGAACGGCTACGCCGCCTGAACAAATAACATGCTTTGCAAATTCGGCTATCTTGCCGCCGCACTACTTGCGGCCCCCGCACTTGCACTCGCCACAGAGGAAACGCGCCCCGCTTACACCTCGCCACCACCCGCTGTCAGTTCGGGCAGTATCGTGCAAATCATTTTCAGCTTGCTGCTGGTGTTGGCCGCCATCGTGCTGGTCGCCTGGCTACTCAAGCGTATGAACATGGCACAGCAGGGCTCTGGCAATCTGCTCAGAGTGTTGGGCGGAACGTCGCTAGGACAACGCGAGCGCATCGTGCTGGTCGAAGTGAAAGATACCTGGCTGGTGGTCGGCGTGGGGCCGGGGCAAATTCGCACACTGCATACTCTGCAAAAGCCTGATGGCATCGAGCAAAACACTGTGATTGCCTCACAATCCGCCGACAAACCCGGGAATTTTTCTGCCGTCCTGTCTTCCGTACTTGGCTCCTTATCATCTGGAAAACACAAGCAACAGCCTGCGACAGGGGCTAAGACGAGCAAAGCAAATAGCCGGAGCCACAATGCGCCGTAACTTTATACTCCTCGTGCCAATCATCGCGCTGCTAGGCGCGAGCCAGAACGTATGGGCTGAAATGGGATTGCCGGCGTTAACCAGTACGCCTTCACCAGGCGGCGGCCAGACCTACAGCCTGAGCCTGCAAACGCTGCTACTGCTCACCTCGCTGAGTTTTCTGCCGGCAATTCTACTGATGATGACCGGCTTCACGCGCATCATCATCGTGTTGAGCCTGCTGCGCTCCGCCCTCGGCACGCCCTCTTCTCCGCCCAATCAGGTACTGATCGGCCTGGCGCTGTTTCTCACCTTCTTCGTCATGTCGCCAGTGCTCGACAAGATATACACCGATGCCTATTTGCCCTTCAGCGAGAACAAACTCGATTTCCAGCATGCCGTCGAGAAAGGCAGTGAGCCGCTGAAAACCTTCATGTTGCGCCAGACCCGCGAAAGCGACCTCGCGCTGTTTGTCAGAATTTCCGATAGCGAACCGCTGCAAAACGCCGATCAGGTACCGCTGCGCATTCTCGTCCCTGCTTACGTAACCAGCGAATTAAAAACCGCCTTCCAGATCGGCTTCGTGGTATTCATCCCGTTCCTCGTCATCGACATGGTGGTGGCCAGCGTACTGATGTCCATGGGTATGATGATGGTGTCACCGGCGATCATTTCGCTGCCCTTCAAGATCATGCTGTTCGTGCTGGCCGACGGCTGGAATCTGATAATCGGCTCTCTGGCACAAAGCTTTTACACCTGACATCATGACTCCTGAAACTGTCATCACCATCGGACAACAAGCCGTCGAAATGACGCTGATGATTTCCGCCCCGCTGCTGCTCAGCGCGCTGACCATCGGCCTGGCGGTGAGCATCTTCCAGGCAGCCACCCAGATTAATGAGCTGACCCTGTCTTTCATTCCAAAATTGCTGGGGATTTTTGTGATGCTGATTTTTACCGGCCCGTGGATGGTGAACACCATGGTCGATTACATCCAGCGGCTATTCGGCAACATCCCATGGATGATCGGTTAACTGCCATGACCCTAAAAACCGCAGGTAGTGAAAAACCTTCCTACATACCAACGAATTGCGCAGTTTTTGTAGGTGCGAATTTACCTCGCAGAGGTTCTTGCACCCTGTGGGTGTTCGCACACCAAACAGATTTCGTGCGAATAAATTCGCACCTACGAACCCGTCAACTGCGGTTTTTAGGATGATCAGCTTCACCGGCGCACAACTCGATGCATGGCTCGCCACGCTGATTTTCCCGCTGACGCGCATCCTGGCCATGATTGCCAGTTCGCCGGTGCTCGGCAACAAACAAGTCCCCAAACGCGTCAAAATCGGCCTGTCCGCCCTGCTTGCCATCATCATCGCGCCGACCATCGGCGACGTGCCGCCGGTCGCTGTCGGCTCTCCGCAAGGGTTGTTGATAATGGTCCAGCAGATCATCATCGGCGTGGCGATGGGGTTCACCATGCGCCTGATTTTCACTGCAGTGGAAATGGCTGGTGAATTGGCCGGGTTGCAGATGGGACTGGGGTTCGCCAGCTTCTATGATCCAATAAATGCCGCTCATTCTCCGATCATTGCCCAGTGGCTCGGAATAATCGCGGCTCTGGCCTTTCTGGCCATGAATGGCCACCTGCATATGCTATCCGCACTGGCCGAAAGCTTTCGCACGCTGCCCATCGGCAGCATGATGCCGGTCAATGGATTCTACGGAGTGGCCGGTTGGGGTGGGAATATCTTTGCCTACGCCTTGCAGATTTCATTGCCGATACTGGCCGCGCTGCTGATCACCAATATTGCGTTGGGGATGCTCACTCGCGCCGCGCCACAACTTAACCTGTTCGCAGTTGGCTTTCCCATCACGCTGGCAATTGGATTCTTCGTGCTGGCGCTGTCCATGCCCTACTTCACTCCGCTACTGGACAGGCTCACGCAAGAAGGACTGGGCACAATGGTTAACCTGTTGAATATTCCATAATTTGCGACAGCAACGCGGTTTGTGGTGAAGTATCGAAGCCCGAGGCTGACACAAGGCTTCACCTTCCGGCAATTCAGGAGGGGCGGTACAATCCTAGAAAACGCAGTTGAGGTTTGTGTAGGTGCGAATTTATTCGCACGAACAATTAGGTTATGTGCGAATAAATTCGCACCTACAAAAGCAAGGCAATACCATGAATAAAAATAGTATTCATCATCAACTGCGTTTTTTAGGATCATAACGAAGCGCGAAATACTCAATAGTGCAGCTATATAGCAACCATCCGTGCAACCTCAAGGATTGCCGGTACATTGACGAACAAAGCGGACGAGGGTTACATGTCAGAGATAAAGGGATTGGAACACTGGGTAGCAGTACTCACTCATGCGGACTTGCCTGTTCTGAAACATACTGCTCGCGATTTATCCGCACTGCGCGCGGATGACAAAAGGCTGAATGCGCACTCCATCGCCGGGATCATCGCATGCGATCCCATCATGACCGTCAAACTGCTGCGCTATCTGCAACGGCATAAGAGCAAGGCACAAATCACTGAGGTCGTTCAGGTTGAGCAGGCTTTGCTGATGCTTGGTATCGAGTCATTCTTCAATAATGTTGCCCCCCGGCCGTTGGCAGAGGAAATACTCAAGTCGCATGCCGTGGCGCTTCCGCCAATGCTGCGCGTAGTGCACCGCTCGCACCGCGCCTCCGAATATGCCAGGGAATGGGCGGTGCAATTGCGCGACCTGCATTATGAAGAAGTGCGCGTTGCCGCACTGTTGCACGACATTGCCGAGATTCTGATGTGGTGTTTCGCACCGGTTCCGATGCTGGAAATTCGCGACCTTCAGCAGAACGACAAAACGCTGCGCAGCCGCAGTGCCCAGGAGCAGGTACTGGGGTTTGCGCTGGTCGAGCTGCAGAGGGAGTTGGCACTGCAATGGGGGTTGCCGGAGTTATTGCTGACGTTAATGAATGATTCCGGCACGAAGCAACCACGTGTACGCAACGTTGAGCTGGCGGTCAATCTGGCACGGCACTCCGCCAACGGCTGGGACGATGCCGCGCTGCCGGACGACTACCAGGGCATCGGCGAACTGCTGCACATACCGGCAGCGCAGGTAATGGTCATGCTGGGAGCAGATGCCGGTATCGTGTGTGACATCAACAAGCCGCACTGAGTTGTTTTCCCTGTTTGCGCTTCCCGGTTAATGCCATTCTCGAAGAAGTAAGCTAGACTGCCGACCCAAACCGCGCTGCAGCCAGAAGCTAATACCTGGGCTTGCTGAACGAACCCAAAGAAATACTGATGAGGCAACGCAAGCAACACCATATGATGGGGCTTTAATCTCCCGCCGGTGGCTAACATTGATGATAATGGCATGAAAAAAATAATGAAACAAATAATCTTCTCTCCCGCCATCGCGCTGCTGAACCGCCTGAACTATACCAAGAAATTTTCGCTGCTGTGGCTGCTGTCCATGATCGCGGTCGCCGTGGTAGCGTACAGCCTGTTTGTCAGTCTGGACCGGGTTATCCAGCCCTCGCAGCGGCAACTTGAAGGTCTCGCGCTGATCCAGCCGGTTTGTGAAACCATACAATCCATCCAGTTGCATCGCGGCATTTCGGTCGCGCTGCTCGGCGGCGAGGAGACGATGCGCGGCAAGCGCGCGGCGCAGGAGGAAAAAGCCTCAGCCATATTCAAGACAATGGAGGGGCGACTGCCCGCCGGCTTGGCCTCGGGCGATGACTTTCGCGCTATCCGGGCAAGCTGGGCGCAACTGCGCCAGGAGGGGCCGAGTTGGACAATGGAGGTAAACTTTGCCGCGCATACCAGCCTGATCGAGCAACTCCAGTCATTCAAGGTATCTATCGCCGATGAATATTTGCTGACGCTGGATCCGGAGATTGCCTCATATTACCTGATCGACACCAGCATCAACAAACTGCCGCACGCACTCGAACGCCTTGGGCAAATCCGCGCATATGGCACCGGCGTGCTGGTCAAGAAGCAGATCACCCAACATCAGCATATCAAATTGAATACGCTGATGGCCGAACTTGACGCTTCGCTCCATGATCTCAGGACCAACCTCGACAAGGCCGTCCGCCACAATCCGGCCATACACGATGCGCTCCGGACAATGGCGGACGAGATTACCCGTTCGGCGCGGCAAATCACCGAACTCGTCAAAACGGATCTTCTCGCGGGCCGCCTTGCCACCTCAGCCGAAAACTTCCTGGAGATCGCCACGGCGGAAATCGACAGGAGCTACGCGCAAATGCATGACGTACTGCTGCCGACCGCGGAAACGCTCATTCGTGCGCGCATCAATCGGGCAAAGAACGCGCTGTATACCAATACTGCCATCGCCATGCTGGTGTTCCTGCTGGTGGTCTATCTGTCGGTCAGCATCTACTACGCGATCATCGGCAACATCCAGTCGCTGGTGCGCTCCCTGCGCGCCTTTG
>Ga0155427_1324_pt1 | contig 16494 bp, 17 predicted proteins | sample RifCSPhighO2_02_FD_106395 | JGI IMG/M metagenome (GOLD analysis project Ga0155427, IMG submission 106395) | Gallionellales bacterium RIFCSPHIGHO2_02_FULL_57_16 | reverse complement strand
TACCGCGGCGAGACCAGGGACCTGCTGTGGGAGTGGTGCTACCTGCCGGTTGCGCACCTGATCGAAAGGCTTTCCGTGCTGATCGGCAAGCTGCAGCATGGCCGCATCCATATTTACCTGCTGTACAGTTTTGTTACCCTGCTGGCGCTGCTGGCGTTTACCCGATGAACGGCATACTCTTACAACTCTTTCAGAATACGCTGGTGGTGCTGCTCGCGCCGCTGCTGCTGGGCTGGGTCAACTAGTGCCGCGCCTGGCTGCAAAACCGCAGCGGCGCCGGCGTGCTGCAACCGTTCCGCAATCTGGTCAAGCTGATGCACAAGGACGCGGTGCTGGCGAATAATGCCTCGCCGCTGTTCCGTTTTACGCCCTATGTCCTGTTCGCCAGCATGTGGCTGGCGGCGGCGCTGGTGCCGGTGATCGCGACCGACCTGCCGCTTTCCCCGGCGGTGGACGTGATCGCCCTGGTGGGCATCTTCGCGCTGGCGCGGGTGTTCATCTCGCTCGCGGCAATGGATATAGGCACCTCCTTCGGCACGCTGGGGGCGCGCCGCGAAATGCTGGTGGGCTTTCTCGCCGAACCGGCACTGCTGATGGTATTTTTTACCGCCGCCACGATCAGCCAGTCCACCTCGCTGGTCACCATCGTTGAAACACTGGGGCAGAAGCAGTTTTCGATTTACCCGAGCCTGGCCTTTGCCGCGATCGCCTTCATCATGGTGCTGCTGGCGGAGAACGCCCGCATCCCGGTGGACAACCCTTCCACCCACCTCGAATTGACGATGATCCACGAGGCGATGATCCTGGAATATTCGGCCCGTCATCTCGCGCTGGTCGAATGGGCGAGCGAGCTCAAGTTGCTGGCCTACATCACCATCGGCTTCGCGCTGTTCGTTCCCTGGGGCATCGCCGAGGCGGGCGACCTGGGCGCGCTGCCGTGGGCGCTGGCGGCGCTGTTCCTGAAGCTGATGGTGGCAGGCGCGGGGCTCGCGCTGATCGAGACGGTCTCGGCCAAGATGCGTATTTTTCGCGTGCCTGAATTCATGGGTACCGCCTTCCTGCTGGGGGTGCTGGGCATGCTTATCCATTTTTTATTAGGGAGTTGATATGGCGAATCTGTCCGCTCCGCTGATCAACCTGTTCGCCGCCCTGCTGCTGCTGATCGCGTTCGCGATGCTGTCGCAGCGCCGCATCCTGTCGCTGATCAACCTGTTTGCGTTGCAGGGGCTGGTGCTGTCCGCCAGCACCGCAGTCGTGGCCTATTCCTCGAACCAGCATCACCTTTACTACTCGGCGGCGCTGACGCTGGCGCTGAAAGTGATCATCCTGCCGTGGATACTGCACCGCCTGATACGCAAGCTGAACGTCAAATGGGACATCGAGATGCTGTTCAACATTCCCACGACAATGCTGGTCGGCATTGTGCTGGTGGTGTTCGCCTTCAACCTGGCTGCGCCGATTTCGGAGATGTCCGGCACGATTACCAAGGGGACGCTGGGCATCGCGATGGCGTGCGTACTGCTGGCATTCATGATGATGATCACGCGCAGCAAGGCCGTGCCGCAGGTAATCGGCTTTCTCGCGCTGGAAAACGGCCTGTTCTTCGCCGCCACCAGCGCCACCTACGGCATGCCGATGGTGGTGGAACTGGGCATCGCGCTCGACGTGCTGGTCGGCATGGTCATCCTGGGCATCTTCTTCTTCCAGATCCGGGAAACTTTCGATAGCCTGGACCTGAAGCATATGGAAAAACTCAAGGAAGACTGACGTGGAAATTTTCTGGATACTGGCGATACCCCTGATCGGCGGCCTGCTGCTGGCGCTGTTCGGCTACCATCGCTACGCTCCCGAACTGAACGCCGTGATGAGCTTCGGCACCTTCGTGGCATCGGCGTTCCTTACCGCGCGGGTCATCACCGACGGCCCGATTACCGCGATGAACGAACAGTTCTTCGTCGATTCCTTCAACGTCTTCCTGGTCGCGCTCACCGCCTTTGTCTCCTTCACCACCGCGCTGTTCTCGCGCCCCTACATGCGCATCGAGCAGCATCACGGCAAACTCTCAATCAACCTGCTGCGCCTTTACCACAGCATGTACCAGCTGTTCACCTTCACGATGCTGCTGGTGCTGTTGACCAACAATCTGGGCATCATGTGGGTGGCGATGGAAGCGGCGACCCTGACCACCGTGCTGCTGGTCTCGCTCTACCGCACTCCGGCGAGTCTGGAAGCGGCGTGGAAATATTTCATCTTGTGCGGGGTGGGCCTCGCCCAGGCGTTGTTCGGCACGATCCTGCTCTATTTTGCGGCAGAAAAAGTGCTCGGCGCCGGCGGCACCGCGCTGTTGTGGACGCATCTCGACAGCGTCAAGGCCCAGCTCGAACCGACCGTGCTGTCGCTCGCCTTCGTGTTCCTGCTGGTGGGCTACGGCACCAAAGTTGGCCTGGCTCCGTTGCACAGCTGGCTGCCCGATGCGCATGCGGAAGGCCCGACGCCTGTTTCCGCGGTGCTTTCCGGACTGCTGCTCAACGTCGCGCTGTACGTCGTGGTGCGCTCCAAGGTGCTGGTGGATGGAGCGCTGGGCAGCCATTTCGCCGGCGACCTGATGATGGGCTTCGGGTTGCTGAGCGTGGTCCTGGCAGCCTTCTTCCTGTCGCGCCAGAAGGACGTTAAGCGCATGTTCGCCTATTCCTCGATCGAGCACATGGGGCTGGTCACCTTCGCCTTCGGCATGGGCGGCCCGGTGGCCACCTTTGCAGGCATGTTGCACATGACGGTGCATTCGCTGACCAAGTCGGCAATCTTCTATGCCGTCGGCCACGCCACGCAGAAATCCGGCACCCAACTGATGGAAAACATCCGCGGCCTGATCAAGACCAACCCGACGATAGGCTGGGGCCTGATGATAGGCACGCTGGCCATCCTCGGCATGCCGCCGTTCGGCGTGTTCGCCAGCGAGTTCCTGATCATCACCACCGCGATGCACACTTACCCGTGGACCACGCCGTTCTTGCTGGTCGCGCTGGGCGTGGCCTTTGCCGCGATCTTCAGCCGGGTGCAGCACATGGTATTCGGCGAAACCACCGGCAAACGCCTGCCGCATCCACCCGCGCTGGTGCCGGTGTTCGTGCACCTGGGATTGGTGCTGCTGCTCGGGCTGTACATCCCGCCTTATCTGGCGAATTGGTATCGGCAGGCGGCGGCGTTGATCGGATAAACATGAGAGCCTCCATAAATCCATTTTTCGGGCGAATCGCAGCGTCGCGTGCTCGCTCAATCCTCGCCTATCAACCTGATATGTGGCTTCAACATAACCTGAAGGTTAGTTTACGCCGCAACAAGCCGCTTTGCGGCGTGTTGTCTCGTCATTCGCTGTGCGGCTCCTTGCGCTTCATCCCGCAAAATGAATTTCTGAAGGTTCTCAAATGAAACTGGAAGAGTTCACTTCAAGGTTCAACAAACTGCCCGGTGCGATGCCGATCTGGCACGGCATCGTGGACGTCGCTCAATTCCGCAGCCTGTGCGAACAGGTGAAGCACGACGGCGGCAAGCTGGTGGCGTTGTGGGGCAGCGATGAAAGCGCAAGCGGTGCGGGGTATGCGCTGCACGTCGCGCTGGTTACCGCCGCCGGTATGCTCTGCCTGACGCTGCCGGTCAGTGCGGAGCGCCCCGCCTATCCCGATATCAGCGATCTCTTCCCCGGCGCCGGCCGGATGCAGCGCGCCGTCGTCGACCTGCTCGGGCTGCACGCCACCGGCGCGGACGACCAGCGCAAATGGCTGCGCCACGGTTCATGGCCGGGCAACGCGCATCCGCTGCGCAAGAATTTTGACGGCAACAGCGTATCAAAGACGGAAACCGATGCTTATCCCTTCATTACCGTCAGCGGCGACGGCGTCCACGAAATTCCTGTCGGCCCGGTCCATGCCGGCACCATCGAGCCGGGGCACTTCCGCTTCTCGATCATCGGCGATCGCGTGCTGCGCCTTGAAGAGCGGCTGGGCTACAAGCACAAGGGCATCGAAAAGCGCTTCGAGAGCATGACGCTGGAGCAGGGCGCAAAGCTCGCCGGGCGGATCAGCGGCGACAGTACCGTGGCTTACGCGTGGGCCTACGCGCAGGCGGTGGAAAGCGTCACCGCCACCGCGCCGCCGCCCCGCGCGCTGGCGCTTCGCGCCGTGCTGCTCGAACTGGAACGCATCCACAACCACCTCGGCGACCTCGGCTACCTCGGCAACGATGTGGCGCTGTCATTCGGCTTCTCGCAGTTCTGGATACTCAAGGAAGATGTGCTGCGGTTGAACGGCGAACTGTTCGGCCACCGCTACCTGATGGATAGAGTGGTGCCCGGCGGTGTTGCCTGCGACCTCGACCATCGGGACATCGAGCGCATGTTGCAGTTGTTCGATCACCTTGAACAGGAGATCAGAATCCTGAAGGATATCTACGACGAGCACGCCGGTGCCCAGGATCGCTTCCTCACCACCGGACGGGTCACGCCCGACCTGGCCGCGCAACTGGGCCTGACCGGCTTGCCGGGGAGGGCCAGCGGCCAGGCTTGGGATATGCGCGCCCAATTCCCCTGCACGCCCTACGACCAGCTCGAGGTGCGCATGGCGACACATCGCAACGGCGACGTCGCAGCCCGGGTCATCGTGCGCTTCGAGGAAGTAATGGAATCGTTGCGTTTGATCCGCCTGATCCTGGCAGAACTTCCGGCGGGAGCATTGCGCGCAACCGTAACCGCTGCGCCGGAGCATGCGCTGGGCATAGGTTGGGTGGAAGGCTGGCGCGGCGAGATTCTGGTCGCGCTGCATACCGGCAAGAACAACGGCATCCACAGACTGCATCCGCACGATCCGTCGTGGCAGAACTGGCCGGTGCTGGAGCACGCGATCATCGGCAACATCGTGCCGGACTTCCCGCTGATCAATAAGTCGTTTAACTTGAGCTATTGCGGAGTTGATTTATGATTTGCGTAGGGTGGGCATATTTTTGTGCCCACGCGGGAACAATCTACGCGCTCCTCCGCGTGTGCACAAAAAACGTGCCCACCCTACATGACTGCGCACAGGATATTTAGACATGTACCAGATAATCCGGCAAATCCTGAAAACCGGCATCAAGACCGAAACACCTCCGCAGCCCGATCATGCGCTGCGTGTCGACGGGCAGCAATTGCAGGAGAAGATCCTGCGCCATATCGGACGTGCGCTGGCTATCCGCCATGTCGATGCGGGCTCCTGCAACGGCTGCGAGCTGGAGATCCACGCGCTGAACAATGCCTATTACAACATCGAGGGCCTGGGCATCAAATTCGTTGCCAGTCCGCGCCATGCCGACATGCTGCTGGTGACCGGGCCGGTTTCGCGGCACATGGAAACTGCGCTCAAACGCACTTACGATGCCATGCCCGAACCCAGGCTGGTGGTTGCCGTTGGCGACTGCGGCTGCACGGGCGGCATCTTCTCCTCGGCCAATTCCCCCGGCGGTGAAAACTATGCCAGCTGCGGCAAGATTTCCAACGTGATCCCGGTCGACGTCGCGATCCCCGGCTGCCCGCCCACGCCTGTAGCATTGCTGCAGGGCATACTTGCCGCTGTCTCTGTCAGCACTAAATCTGAAAACACCTGAAATTGGCCCAGTTCGAAGGGCCAGGAACAGATCAATATCTGCTGGTATGGATCAAGCCGCGTCAGGGCAGCGGTTTTCTATGCGGCCTTGAGTTGCTGGATGTGCGTGTAATCGCCTTGCTGCTCCAGCGTCCACACGTCCACCGCCTGTTGCATCCTCAGCCATATCCCCGCGCCATTGCCCAGCAGCTTGCCCAGGCGGATCGCCATATCCGGCGTAACCGGGCGGCGTTCGTGCAGTATCTCGGATACGGTGCGGCGTGACACTCCCAGTTGATCGGCAAACTCGCCTTGCGTGATTCCCAACTCAGGCAATACTACTTCGCGCAGCAATGCGCCGGGATGAGTGGGTGCGCGTTTTTTGTTTCGTAAAATATTCATCAATGGTAATCCTCCAGGTCCAGAATGCGTGCATCGCCGTTCTCAAACTCAAACGTGATGCGCCAATTGGCCGACACTCTCACGCTCCAAAGGTTGCGCTTCTCGCCCTTCAAGCGGTGCAGTAGAAAGCCGGGCAGATCCAGTTCGTTCACTTGCTCAGCCGCATCTATTGCATCAAGTATCAGGGTTATGCGTGGCGCATAGTCCGCTTGAACGCCGCTGGCACTGCCCTTGGTAAATAGCCGCTCGAGCCCTTTGTGTTTGAAGCTCTTAATCATGGCGCATTGTAACCATACACGTTACATAGTCAAGCAGGCGGAGCTTGCAGTCTTTAATGGACAATGAATACGCCGCAATACAAAGAAAAACGCCGTCTCCAGGACGGCGTTGGATGTTGCTGTACTGCTTATTGGTAGGACGGCGGGAATTGAACCGTCGGCCCGCAGACAAAAAAAGGGAAAGAGTTATTTTCCGAGCAATTTGCCACAGTGGAAGCCAGCATCGGCCAAGGGCAACGGGTAAATAAATCTGCCCCGTCTTTTTTTGGCGTCTTGGTCTTACCACTCTTGCGGCGATTGGTATTTTTGCGGCAGCAAATTGATGATTTCCCTTTGTACCTGCAAGTTATGCTCTTCGTAGAGCGCATCGCCGCACAGAGACAGTATTTCGCCAAAGTTCTCCAGAATTTTTTCGCCTTGCCACACCCATTCGACGGGCAGGCAAGTGCCAAGATCGCTGTTGGTTGGATAATCGGACAGGACAATACCCACGGCTTTGACGTGCAACCTGAGTTGTGGCGTACAGTGCTTGATGAAAACTATATCTTCATTCCTGATGGCCGAAACGACACTATGTAAGTCCAATTTGCCATCCGGCGAGGGGTAGCACACAATACCCTTATCGATGAAACCTTGTGCATTGCTTTCCTCAATTCCGAAAATTGCAGTCATCGCTCCCTCCATTTCTGTAACGCCTTTTACCGATCCTGCATGTGGTTGGCTGGCGCATCAAAGTATTCGATATCGTTGAGCCGCCGTTTTGATGCCGCGAACGCGTTCACGGGCAGCGTGAATGCCGCAGGTCTTGTACACGGCAACTGATGGTGGGCAGAGGCTGCCCACCATCCATACAGGTCTGTCGCGGAATATTCAGCGCAAGGCGAAGGTCATGCAGTTCGCTTCGTTTCTGATCATTCCAACCTGTATGCTTTCTGCCATGCACTCGAGGTCTTCGTTAAACTTGCAGCCGGCAGTCTTGCAAGCGCCGATCCCGGCGATCTGCTGCACCTGCTTGATATGGGTCGAACCCTTCAGGAAGGTATCGCAGCCGGGTTGGAGGGAGTCGCCGATGGTAATGGCTCGGGCGTGGCAATTGCTGTTGGCATTGTAGGCGCAATCGTTTGCCATGCACTTCGTGACAATAGGCATTTCAAGGCAAATGTTTTTCATGGGTTAGCTCCTTTCGGGATGTTGGACAGACCACCTGGCCGAGCGAGTGGAATACCTCTGCGAAAACCGCAGGAAATGCGCAGTAACGTCGTATCAACTCAGGAATGCTTTCCAGTAGTTGCCAATTCTCGCGATGGCCAGTTGCGGTTGCTGTGAATACTATTCCTCGCACGCAAAGGGCACCATCGGCATTTTCTGATTATGGGGTAAGGATAAGGGAACGTTTTTTCCGTCTCTTTCTGACAGAATGCAAGTGTCCAGTATGGTTCGTGGCTGCAGCTCGCCGGCGTCCGCTACCGGGTGATCTGCTAATTTGGCGCAAGACGGAAATTCCGGTAACCGCTTGCGCCATGGCAATCACGATGAGCGCTGGAGAGCCGGGCGCCAACAGTAGCCACTCATATCATCACGCCGGGATTGCCTCGCAATCCTGGCTACAATGTTGACAATCGTGGCGTACCAACTGGCAGTGAGGTATAACTGTGACGAACAATAGAGTAGGAAAAATAACGATGCAGAGAATCTTCTCCCCGGCCATCGCCCTGCTGAACCGCATGAGTTACACCAAGAAATTCACGCTGCTGTGGCTGGTGTCATTGGTCCCAATCGCCGTGGTGGTGTACAGCCTGTTTGCCAGCCTTGAGCGGGTTATCCAGCCCTCGCAGCTGGAACTGCAAGGCCTCGCGCTGATTGAGCCGATTTCCCGAACCGTACAGCTCATGCAGCAGCACCGCGGGTTCTCGGCCGTGCTGTTCGGCGGCAACGAGGCGATGCGGGACCGGCGCGCCGCCAAGGAAACAGAAGCAACCAAGGCATTCGGGGCAATGGAGAAAGAGTTGCCGCCCGGCCTGACCGCGAGCGAAGAGTTCCGGAGCATCAAGGCAAGCTGGGTGCGGCTGCGCGAAGAGGGACACCGTTGGACAGCGGAGGAGAACTTTGCCGCACATACCCGCCTGATCGAGCGGATGCAGTCGTTCGAGCTGTCGATCGCCGATGACTATGCGCTGATCCTGGATCCGGAGACCGCCACGTTCTACCTGATCGACACCGCCATCAACAAGCTGCCGCACGCATTCGAGCATCTCGGCCAGCTCCGCGCGTACGGCACCGGCATCCTGGCAAAGAAACAGATCACTGAATCCCAGAAGGCGAAATTGAACGGCCTGGTTGCCGAACTCGACGGCACGCTCAAGGAGCTCAGGGTCAATATCGAGAAGACCGCGCGCCACAATCCGGCAGTGCGGGGAACGCTCCCAAAGGCAGCCGACGGCATTGTCGGCTCGGCCCGGAAGGTTACTGATGTCGTGGCGTCGGACATCTTGGCGGGTCGTTTTGCGACGCCTCCTGATGTCTTTCTGGATATGGCCACCGCAGAGATCGACAAGAGCTACGCGCAACTGCATGAAATCATGCTGCCGACAGCCAAAACGCTGATCGCGGCGCGGATTGCCCGGGCAGAAAATACGCTGCTTGTGAGCGTCGGCGTCGCCCTGCTGCTGTTTTTGCTGGTGGTCTATATCTTGATCAGCATCTACTACGCCATTATCGGCAGCATTCGATCGCTGGTACATTCCGCACACACCTTTGCCGAGGGCGACCTGAACCAGCGTATCAAGCTCGGCACGCGCGACGAGCTCAGCCAGATAGGCGACAGCTTTAACAAAATGGCCGAAGGCTTCAACGCCCTGCTTGAAGAGCGCAAGCGCACCGAGCTTGCGCTGCAACAAAATCAGGAACTGCTCAACGAGGCGCAGCGGCTGGGGAAATTGGGCTGTTGGGTGCTGGACATGGTGAGCGGCGAGTTGCGCTGGTCGGATGAGGTTTACCGGATATTCGAGCTGGATCCGGCGCAATTCTCGCCTTCCTATGAAAACTTCCTGAACGTGATCGATCCGGATGACCGCGACAAGGTGAATCGTGCCTATACACAGTCGCTGGAGGATCGCCGGCCCTACGATATCGAGCATCGCCTGCGATTTGCGGATGGCCGCATCAAATGGGTGCACGAGCACTGCTCCAGTGAGTTTGATGTTTCGGGCAAGCCGTTGCGTTCGGTGGGGGCGGTGCAGGATGTCACCGAGCGCAAGCAGGCAGAGCTCGACCTCAGGGAATATCAGCAGTTGCTGCGTGAACTGGCGGCTCAGAACGTGGCGTCGCGGGAATCAGAGGCCAAGCATATCGCCCGCGAAGTGCACGATGAGCTGGGACAGCTTTTAACGGCGCTGCGCATGGATGTTTCGCTGCTGCGCATCCAGTTCGGCACGCGCGATCCGGATTTGATGAAAAAGTCCAAGGAGATGCTGGCGCTGGTGGATAAGGCCATTCAAGGGGTGCGCGACGTGACGGCCAATTTGCGGCCGGCGGCGCTGGATATGGGGATTGTTCCCGCCATTGAATGGCTATGCAATAATATTTCCGGCCGCACGGATACAGCGTGCACATTGCGGGTCATCAATGATCCGGTTGAACTGGATGAGGACCGAATCGTGGTGATATTTCGCATCGTGCAGGAGTCGCTGACCAATGTAATGCGTTATGCCGAGGCGAATAGCGTTGAAATCACGATCGGGCTGCGTGGCAGTGATGTCTTCGTGGAAGTGTGCGACGATGGCAAAGGGTTCAATCCTGCCGCGCTGTCGCCGAAAGAATCCTTCGGCTTGATGGGTATGCGCGAACGCGCACTGGCCGTGGGCGGCAAGGTTGAGATCACCAGTGCACCATCGAAAGGAACGGGCGTTTCCGTCAGCATTCCGGTCAAACCAAGGGGGAGTGTTTCATGATTCGAGTGTTGATCGCCGACGATCATGCCATTGTGCGCGAAGGATTGAAAAAGATACTCGCGTTGACCCAGGACATCAATGTGACGGCTGAGGTAGCCAATGGCGCCGAGATAATCAAGCGTCTGCGTGGCGCAGCTGACGTCGATTTGCTGTTGCTGGATTTTGTCATGCCGGGTGTCAGCGGCGTGGATTTGATCGGACGCATCAAGGCATGCTGCGCGGACTTGCCGATTCTCGTCTTCAGCATGCATAACGAGTCGCAGATAGCCTTTCGGGCGATCAAGGCAGGGGCTGCCGGCTTCATTTCCAAGGACAGCGAGCCGGAAATCCTGCTGAAAGCTATTCGCAAGGTGGCTGGCGGCGGGAGATATATCGATCCTGCGCTGGCCGAACAATTGGCATACGAGGCGGCGTTTCCCGAACAGCGTGCGCCTCACGCCCTGCTTTCGGACAGGGAACTCGAAGTGTTCCGCATGCTGGTTGCCGGCAAGCGTGTCAACGAAATTGCCGACCAGCTTGCCATCAGCAACAAGACGGTGAGCACGCACAAGCAGCACCTGATGGAAAAAATGAGAGCCAGCAGCACGGCGGAGCTGGTGCGCTACGCTGTTCAAAACAGTCTGTTCCGCTAATTCGGCCGGCCGACCTGCACTCCCCCTGGGAAAATCCCTACCCCAGGCAGCATCTTTGCCGAGAGCAGAATCAGCATCTCCCGATGTGTCGCTGTTGCTGATCCAAGCATAATCTATCCACCTCTGAAGCATTATTGAATCGGTCTGCCACCGCTTGCGACGAGTGAATCCGGTGGCGTGCGGATAATTTGCGCGCTGCGGCGACCAAAGGTGCAGGGATATGACGAAAGGAGCAGGGATATGAACCGCAACACGGCTGCAACCGAGAGTAGAGATGCCAGTAAACAGTGCGCTGGGAAGGTTTGCTGGTCAAGCGAATGGTCATTCCTTGAGCACGCAGAAGTCGCTTTGCGGAAACCAGCACAGTTCCCAATCATCAAAATACCGCCGGCTGGAAGCCACGCTAACGCCAGCCAAAACTCATCGTAAGCATGCTCCAATTCTTTATGGCGCGGGCAATTGGGGCAATCAGCCAGGCACGTTTTCCAAAAATGGATGCTCGTCGGCCAGTCCGACGGCAGTGCCGATCAAAACCGCATTTTCTCATTGCAGATACTCGGAGTACGAAATGTCGAACAAGTACAGGAAATTTGATGCCACGCTGTTTGTCAGAAAGGCCATGCGGGACAGGAAGGAAATGAAGGCCGAGTTGAATGAGCTCCGCTATTTCCTCGATCGGAATGTCGAACGGAGAACCGAACAACTGTTAAAGCGCATCACATTGCTGGAATCCTGCAATGCGACATTGTGTTGCAAGCTCACCCTGGCTGAGAAGGAAATCGCTGCGCTGAAGCAGCTGCCAGCGCTTACCCTGCCAAGGAAAAGTGCGGAACAGAGGGATCGTGCCATGAAGCCGTACGTTATGAGCAATCAGGCACAAAAAGCGGCTGAACTGATCATCATCCAGGGTAAGTGGGGCAAACATGCCACTGCCACCTGATGCACGCCGCTTCCGTATTTGAAAGGAAATGCCATGAGCCAGAATCCCGCTCAATCCGAAGAAATCGATGCTGCTTTGAGGGCAATGCCAAGCCGCGAGCAACAGCCGGGTACATCAATTCAGGATCGGGCTCGGCCGAGCGCTATTCATGGCATTGAGCTCGAAGGTCTGCCGGCGTGGCGGATTTTGCATACAACACGGCGCACAAGAAACCGGCGCATCGCTTGCCGGGCTCATAGCCATTAGCCCGGTGCATGCAGCAATTGTTTGATTTGGCCGTAACGGCATTTACCTTGGAGAAACAGCATGAAAATGGAAGCAGTACGCCCCATCGCCACGTCGCGAGGTATCAATCCAGCCATACTCTCAAGAGATGAATTGATTAAATTGATTCAGGTGCAGAAAGGTTATTTTGATTGTTTCGCCACTGCCTATGATGGCGAATGTGGTCAAACCAGCTGTAGCTTGCGCGAGGACTGTTTTGCGGTCGCCCAACAAGGAGCGCGGTCATGAACTTGGACAAGTCAGAGAAGGCCAAACCCAAATCTATTGAAGTTTCGAGATTGTAAAAAACCCGCAGGGGGGTTCCCTGTTCTATCAGCAAGGAGAAAGTCGCATGGTAACCGGCACAGTAAAATGGTTTAACGATTCAAAGGGTTTTGGTTTTATCACTCCCGATAATGGCAGCGATGATTTGTTCGCACATTTTTCTGCAATCAACACGAGCGGTTTCAAGTCACTCAAGGAAGGCCAGAAAGTCAGCTTTGAAGTGGTGCAAGGCCCCAAGGGCAAGCAAGCCTCCAACATTCAAATGGCTTAGTGATTGCTTTTGCCAACATCGACAAGGAGAGCCAACGTGAACGGCTTCGCGCAAGGAAATCCCTGCTTCATGAAAGACGGTGCTCCGCTGGTTACGGGTGTCACGTGATGAAAAGGGTAATTATGCGCCATCGCTAGTTGTGCGACTGCGTGCTGGTGAAGCAGCCAAAAGGTGCTCACACAACTGCACGCAGTCGAGATGGCTGCCGCAGCCAATAAGGCGACTGGAAGAAAAGCGTCGCGATCGAATTCATCAATCGCTATGTGTTTTCCGACGGTCAACTCCAAACCATCAGCACGGTGCAGTTCGAAGAAGGCAATACGGGGATATTCCAGATTATGGCTTCCAGGCGCACGCCTTCTTCCAGTCCAATCCCGCTCACGCGGCGCGATCTTTATCACCGGCCACACTGAATCAACAATGTGATCACCGCAGCACAATGTTTTACTGAAGGAGAACTTATCATGGGCCACACAGACACTTCCGACGGTTTCCGCCAAGTTCAGCGGCACGACGGCATCTTCAGGGAGCGCATGCACGATGCCTACAAGGCGAAGGGCAAGCTGCAGGATCCGACCGTCTGTATGCAATGCGGCGCGGTCTTTCATGAAGGGCGCTGGCAATGGCGATCGAGCCCGGCAAACGCTCACCGGGAAACCTGCCCCGCCTGCCATCGGATCCGTGACCATTATCCCGCCGGTTTTCTGACCATGAAGGGCGAGTTCTTTCGGTTTCATCGCCGCGAGATCATGCATCTCGTGCGCAACCATGAACTGCAAGAGCGTGCAGAACACCCGCTCAAACGCATCATGTCGGCGGAAGAAAAAGACGGCGCGACACTGATGACCACTACCGATATCCATCTGGCCCGCGGCATCGGCGAAGCGTTGCATCATGCCTATCACGGCGAGCTGGAGTTTCACTACAACCAGGAACGGAATCTGTTGCGCGTGGACTGGACGCACTGACGGGCACGGCGAATATGGCCGCCCCCGATGATGAAATTCACCGCAAGTCACGCGGATAACCAGAGGAGCAAAACCGGTCCGCTCCGATGGCCTTCAGAATTAACATGGGACAGTTCAGCTTCGCATTTGTTTTCGAACAGTCATGTGCCGCCGCCAAAAATTAAGATCAGATCGCGACAGATTTCTTACTAGATAAAAACGACACCGCGAGGGTGTCGTTTTAGGAGGGGATTGGCCTTGCAGGCCGCATATTCGCTTGCAAGCGATTGCTGCTCCGGGCTACAAACAGCACGCAGGTGCTGTTTGCTTGACGCCCTCCGCCCCCGCGCCCGTCCCGGACGCGGATTCAATTCCCGCGCAATCACAACGCAATAAACAAAAACGACACCGCAAGGGTGTCGTTGAAGTGGGACTTGGCCTTGCAGGCCGCGCATTCGCTCGCCGCGCATTCGCTCGCACGCGAATGCCGTTCCGGGCTACAAACAGCACGCAGGTGCTGTTTGCTTAACGCCCTCCACCCCGCGCCCGTACCGGACGCGGATTTAATATCCAACGTATCGCTACCAAAACAAAAAGCCCACCACAAGGGTGAGCTTTTTGTTTTGTTGGTGGAGACGGCGGGAATTGAACCCGCGTCCGCAAGTCCTCTACAGATAGTTCTACATACTTAGCCTGGCTGTTTGATTTGATCCCGTACACGCCAACCGGCGGGCTGGTAAAGGACGAGTCACCTTGATTTTAGCTTCGAGCAAAGTGACCCTGCCCGACACGATTCTGTGTAATTTACCTCACTCATCTCGGCCTTGCGGCTTTGAGCCCCTCCACAGACAGCAGGGTGTGAGGTCTAGCAGACTAAGCTGCTAAAGCGTACGTTTCGTCGTTTGCGACTAGTTTTTTCCAGCTGATTTACGAGGTAGCGGGTCCTCGGTATGCCCTACGCTGCTTTGTAACCCACGTCGAAGCCAAGTCGTCCCCGGTTCGAAATGCTTTTATAACCTGCTTTGTTGCTTGCTCGCTACGGATCTAAAAGCATTTCCCCGTTGCGAGTGAGGCAGATTGTAACAGAGTCTCAGAGGGTCAGATAAGCGAGAAGTTCCGTAGGCTGGTTCACGCTGGCGTATGCGTTCCAGTTTTTTAACGATACGTCACCGCTGACATAGCCGTAGCAGGCGATGATGCCGCGCATGCCACTGGCATTGGCGGCTTGCATGTCGCGCAGGTCGTCGCCGAGATACAGGCATTGTGCGGGAGTAACGCCGATGAGCTCGCAGGCCTTGAGCATCGGCTCGGGATGCGGTTTGGCGTGCGCGCAGGTGTCGCCGCTGATCAGGCAACCGGCGCGCTCTGCATAGCCCAGCGCCTGCATCAGCGGCACGGTGTAGCGGTGCGGCTTGTTGGTGATGATGCCCCACTGAATGCCGCGCTGCTCCAGTGCGGCAACCAGTTCTGCCATGTCGCCGAACAGGCGCGTGTATACACAGATGTTGCGTTCGTAATAGGCGAGGAAGATGTCGCGCAGGGCGTCGTAGTCGGAATGTTCCGGCTCGATGCCGAAGCCGAGCTTGAGCAGGCCGCGAGAGCCGTGCGAGGCCTGCGGGCGGATGGTATCCAGCGGCAGCGGGGGCAGTTGGCGCGAGGCGCGGGTGTGATTCAGCGCGGCGGCAAGATCGGGCGCGGTGTCGGCGAAGGTGCCGTCGAGGTCGAACAGGACTGCTTTGACAACAGAGGACGGAGGACAGAGGACAGAGGACAGATTGTTGTGCTCCGCCTTGCGGCACGGCATATCAAGGGCGCGGCGCGGCCGCGACAAAACCTCTGTCTTCTGTCTTCTGTCTTCAGTCTTCTGGTTACTCACGACGGCAGGCGATCATGTAGTTCACGTCCGTGTCCCTGCCCAGTGAATACTCCTGGCTGATCGGGTTGTAGCTCATGCCGGTCAGATCGACCAAGCTCAAACCGGCATTGCGGCAGGACTGCGCCAGTTCGGAGGGCTTGATGAACTTGGAGTAGTCATGCGTGCCGCGCGGCAGCAGGTTCAGCACATATTCCGCGCCGATCACTGCCAGCAGGTAGGACTTCAGGTTGCGGTTGAGGGTGGCGAAGAACACCCAGCCGCCCGGTTTGACCAGCTTCGCGCAGGCCGTGACCACGCTTTGCGGGTCGGGTACATGCTCGAGCATCTCCATGCAGGTGACGATATCGTAATGGCCGGGCTGCTCGGTGGCGTGTTCTTCCACGGCAATCTTGCGGTAGTTGACTTGCCTGCCGCTTTCCAGCAAGTGTAGCTTGGCAACTTGCAGCGCTTTTTCGGAAAGGTCTATGCCGCTGACATTGGCGTTCTGCCCGGCCATTCCTTCAGACAAAATTCCGCCGCCGCAGCCGACATCCAGCACGCTTTTGCCTGACAAACCGGCAAGGAGGTCGATATAGTCCAGGCGCAGTGGGTTGATGTCGTGCAACGGCTTGAATTCACTGTTTGGATCCCACCATTTGTGGGCTAGTTGCGAAAATTTTTCCAGTTCGATGGGGTCAACGTTGGTCATGGCACGTGGCTGGATTGGAAAGTGTGCGACTTTAACAAAACTCAATGCTTTAGCCAAATAGTCCGAGCCATCAAGCAGGTGGCTCAGGGTGGTCTCGGTGTGTTAAAATCCGCGCTTTGTCGTGCGTCAATTGCACACGATTACTTGCCTTGGGTCAGAGTAAATACATGGAACAACAATTCGCCAAAGAAACACTCCCGGTCAGCCTCGAAGAAGAGATGCGCAAGTCCTATCTGGACTATGCGATGAGTGTCATTATCGGCCGCGCGCTGCCGGATGTGCGCGACGGCCTGAAGCCGGTGCACCGCCGCGTGCTGTTCGCGATGCACGAGCTGTCCAACGACTGGAA
>Ga0155427_1284_pt3 | contig 16775 bp, 15 predicted proteins | sample RifCSPhighO2_02_FD_106395 | JGI IMG/M metagenome (GOLD analysis project Ga0155427, IMG submission 106395) | Gallionellales bacterium RIFCSPHIGHO2_02_FULL_57_16 | reverse complement strand
CGCAATACGTGGCCTTTGTGCTGGTGATGTTCGGCTTCCTGCTGCAATGGCCGACGATCATCACATTGCTGATGTTCCCGATTCTGGTCTGGATTTATGCGCGGCTGGCGCGTTCCGAGGAGCGGGATGCCGAGCTCCGCTTTGGTGAGCAGTGGCGCGAGTATGCGGTACGCACTCCACGATTCATTCCACGATGGCTTGATTCAGTATCTCAAAGAGGAGGTACGAAATGATACCCGGTGGTGATAAATACGTCTGGTTGTTTTGGTCGCTCGCGTTTCTCGTTCCTTGGGGGGTGTTGTATGCAGCTTTTCCGGAGCGGCGACGCGCGATGTTGTGGAGCAGTTCACTGACCGCATTGTTAGGTTTGACCGAGCCGCTTTTTGTGCCGGAGTATTGGAACCCGCCCAGCCTGTTCGACTTGGCTCAACGCACCGGTTTTGACATAGAAAGCCTGATTTATGGTTTCGGAGTCGGGGGAATTGGCGCGGTGCTTTACAACGCATTGACCGGAAAACACCTGATGCCGATGGATAACCTCGAGCACAACAGCCGTCGCCATCGGCTTCACCGCTTGGCATTAGCTACGCCCTATTTAGTGTTTGTTGCGCTGTACTTTCTGCCTTGGAACATAATTTACCCGTCGATAGTCGCGCTGTTTGCCGGCGGGTTAGCCGGTGTGCTGTGCCGCCCCGATCTGGCCAGAAAAACTGTTATCGGCGGCATGATGTTCACCGGTTTTTATGTGCTCTTTCTGGGCGCACTGGAAATAATGGCTCCCGGCTACATCGCACGAGTGTGGAACCTTCCGGAATTAAGTGGAGTGATGCTTGGCGCTTTCCCCATTGAAGAAATCTTGTTTGGCTTTGGTGTCGGTACATACTGGACAGGGGTGTATGAACATTTCGCCTGGCATCGTAGTTCTTGATTGGTGGGATGGAGTTTAATACGGCGTTTCGGATTACGTTAAAGGAGAGTCATCATGAATGAAATAGTCAAAGACCCGGTTTGTCACATGGAAGTCCTTGAGACATCATTTGCCACAGAATACGCAGGCGGCCATTACGCATTTTGTTCGGCGCAGTGCAAGGAACGATTTCTGGCGAGCCCGCATTTATACGTTGGGTTTCCCGGGCGCCCTGCACCTGCGCAGGAGGGAAAAGAAGTCATTAAGCGTCGCCGCCTCTTTCTATCGGCACCACTTGATGCGGGGCAGGCCGAACAAGTAAAACGTGCATTACTCGAGATGATGGGAATACATGAGGTTAGTATTGAGGAGGACAAAATCGAAATCCAGTATGACCTCATAAAAGTGACTGCTGAGCAGATTGCAGACAAGTTGGCATTGATAGGAGCCGAGCTCGGAGAGGGCTGGATGGATCGACTCAAATTGGCGTTCATCAATAACCTGGAAGAAATCGAGATTAACAGCCTTGAAGTTGAGAAAAGAGATGGGTTTCACTATCCTCTTTGACAAGACGGCACCATCTCTAACAACCCTGATACTGCAAACAAAAAGTGTTGCCACTAATTCCATTTTTTGGTTTATTGCTTTCGCCGATTATTGCTGCTGCCGCGATGAGCTTCAGTTCGGTGTCGGTGATTACGAATGCGCTACGGCTGCGCCGCGTACAGCTTTAATGTGAAATTCGCGCAGCGATTCGTTTGCTCTTTCCCTCGCTTGCGGGGGAAGGTTGGGATGGGGGGAAACAGGCATGGCGGGTTTTATTATCAAGGGCGGCATATTTGCCATGCCCGTTAATCGCGCTTTATCAATGTTGCTTTGAAAGGAGAACGAAATGTGGGGACATATGGGTGATTACGGATGGGGGTACGGCATGGGTATTGGCATGCTGCTGTTCTGGGGATTGCTGATCGTCGGTATCGTGATGCTGGTGAAAGGCTCCTGGGGTTCCGGCGCTTGCGGGAAACGTGAGCGGGAAAAGTCCGCGCTCGACATACTGAAAGAGCGCTACGCGCGCGGCGAGATCGAGCGCGAGGAATTCGAGCAGAAGAAGCGCGACCTGGGAGATTAATACAGGTTGGGTGCGTGCTGGATGGATGATTGGTGGCGGCAGGAGCGTAGCACCCGTTCTTCGGGTTTGTTTTCAGCCATGTAGGGTGCATTCCATGCACCAATGCCAATGGTGCATGGAATGCACCCTACAATATTTCACTATTGATCGGGAAATGGAATAAGCTGGACACCATGGCTACCGAGACTGAACTTAAATTGCGCATCGCCCCCGAACAGCTTGCCAAATTGAAGCGGCACGCGCTGCTCAGGACGCTTCAAGTCACGCGCCCGGCCACGCGCCGCCTTTACAACATCTATTACGACACGCCGAAGCTCGAATTGCACAAATCCGGAATGGCGCTGCGGCTGCGCCGCACCGGGCGGCAATGGCTGCAAACCCTGAAGGGCGGCGGTTCGATCAAGGCCGGGATGCACCTGCGCAACGAGTGGGAAGTGCCGGTGAAAGGAATGGCGCTGGAATTTTCCTCGCTGCAAACGGCGGAATGGGATGAGCATTTGCCGAAGGCGCTGCGCAAAAAATTGCAGCCGGTTTTTGTCACCGATTTTTCCCGTTCCAGCCGCATGTTGCAGTGGCAGGGCGCGCAAATCGAGCTATGCATGGATCAAGGGTCGGTGAGCACCGAGCAGCACAGCACGCCAGTCTGCGAACTGGAGCTGGAATTAAAATCCGGCCAGCCGCAGCAATTATTCGAGCTGGCATTGGCGATTCTGGACATCGTGCCGTTCGAGCTGGAGGTGGTCAGCAAGGCGGAGCAGGGCTACCGCCTGTTGTCCGGATACGCCGACAAACCGGTCAAAGGCTCTGTACCGATCTTTGGCAGGACCGACACGCTGGCGGATGTGCTGCAAACGCTGATCTGGTCATGCCTGCTGCATTTGCAGAGCAACCTGCGCGGGGCGATGGCTAGCGACGATGCCGAATATCTGCACCAGATGCGCGTCGCTTTGCGCAGGTTGAGGGTGGTGCTGCGCATGGTTGAAAAAAATCGTGCCGATGAGCAGCTTGCCGCATTGAGCAACAAGGTTGCCGCATTGTGTGTCGCCCTGGGGCGCGCCCGTGAATGGGATGTATTCATCGCCCAGACGGTGCAACCGATGTGCGCGCGGATGGCCGGACATACCGGATTGCAGGCTCTGCTGGCAAGCAGCAAGCACCAGCGCGATGCTTATTATGTTGCACTGCGCAGCGAAGCACGGGCACACGAATTGCAGCGCCTGATCCTGCGCTTCGCTATCTGGATGAACGGCGCGTACTGGCAGCAACCGCAAATCGCGCCCCATCAATTTGAATCCGGGGCGCACGATTTCGCAACGCGCCGCCTGCAGAAACTGGCCAGGCGCTTCGCCCAATCCGGACAGCACCTGGATTCCCTCGAAGCTGAACGCCTGCATGCCTTGCGCATTCTCGCCAAGAAACTGAGGTACAGCGCGGAATTCTTTGCCGGCCTGTACGACAAGCAGAAGGCAAAATCATTTCTTGCCGCGTTAAGCGAGGTGCAGGATGTGCTCGGGCAAATCAACGATATTGCGGTGACGCATCGCTTGCTGGATGAATTGGCGGCGAGTCAGGATTTGTCCGCACATCAGGATGCGGTTGTGTTAGCCAAAGGCTGGATCGCCCATGACCTGACCCATCAATTTACCGCGTTGCGCAAGGCTATTCAGCGGTTTGCCAGGGAGCCTTCTTTCTGGGAGAAGTGATTCAGCTGGGCGAGATTGATTTATCACGTAGGGCGGGTCACACCCGCCATTACAATATTGTGGGTGATGGCGGGTGTGACCCGCCCTACGCATTACGCACTAACCAGCCCAAGTAGGGCGCAATAACCAACGGGTATTGCGCCGCATGTAGCGTTCCATCTGCGTTGCGCAAGGCTATTCAGCGGTTTGCCAGGGAACAACCATTCTGGGAAAGATAACCCCAGCAGGGCGAGATTGATTTATCGCGTAGGGCGGGTCACACCCGCCATTGCAATATTGTGGGTGATGGCGGGGGTGACCCGCCCTACGCATTACGTACTTATCAGATCAGCGCATTTAACTCCGCTCATCACCGCTCCCTCCAGCGTGGCCGGATAATCGCCCGCCGTGAAGTCGCCTGCCAGCAGCAGGCGGGGCAGGGCGGTTTGTTGCGATGGGCGTTGCAGGTTGGGCGAGCAGCAGAACGTGGCACGCTTTTCGGCGATGACCTTGAACCATTTCGGCTGCTCGACGATGCCGAATTCTTCGCGCAGTTCCGCGATCACTTTTTGCGCCAGTTCATCCTGGCTCAGTTCCTGGTGTATGCCTTCTGCGCTGATGACGGCGGCGAGCAGGCCGTGCTGCCTGGCTATTTTCCCTTTGTCGAACAGCCACTGGCTGTAGCGTTGGTGCAGGCCGAGCATCGGGTGCGGCAGGCGCACCGTTGGCGGATATTTCAGGTACACGGTGTAGATAGGCTGGTGTTCCAGAGCGTCAATCTGTGTGACGGTTTCTGCAAGTGCTGCGATGGGGCGCAGTAGTTTCGCGGCGACGGTGGGCGGCGCGGCGCAGATGACGTGGCTGAATGTGTGAACACCCTGAGCAGTAACGAGTTCGATTTCACCGTTTTTTGGAACGATGGCCTCCACGCCGCACGAGGTGTACACCTTGCCACCGTGCTGTTCGACATAAGCCGCTGCGCGTTGCGGAAACAGTGCGGTGAAGTCGATACGCGGCAGCAGCATGTCACTGTCGGTGCGCGATTGGTTCAGCGCATCGCGCAGCACGTTGAGTAATACTTGCGCGGAAGCCTTTTGGATGGGCGTGTTCAGCGCGGCGATGCACAGCGGTTCCCACAGCTTGAAGGTCAGGTCGGCATCTTGTCCATGTTGGGCGAGTAGTGCAGAGACAGTCATGTCGGAAGACCCCTCACCCCAGCCCTCTCCCGCCTGCGGGAGAGGGAGTTTGTTCAAGCGAAAATTTGCGTGGCGCAGTTCGAGCATGAAGCGCGCTGCCTTCATGCGCTCGTTCCAGGTGAGGCCCTGTGCCTTGAGCAGCGCGACCAGCAGGTGGAGCGGGGCGGGGAGGCGCGGGGCCTTGAGCGAAAACTGGCCGTGTAGGTCGAGTTGCAGCGGCAGGCGCAGAAAGTCTTGCTCGACATTTCCACCTGCCAGTCTGATCAGGCGCAAGGTCTCCCGGTAGCAGCCGAGCAGCAGATGCTGGCCGTTGTCGAGTTGCGTGCCTTGATGCAACACGCCGCGCGCCCGCCCGCCGAGTTGCTGGGCGCTTTCGAACACCGTGACGGGAATGCCGCGCGCCGACAGTGATAATGCGGCGGCCATGCCGGCGTAGCCGCCGCCGATGATCGCTGGGTTTAAAGATTGCTTTCCACGATTGCTCCCTCGCCCGCTTGCGGGAGAAGGTTGGGGAGAGGGCAGTCCACTCAATTCTTCAGCCACGCCTTGAAAGCCAGCCACAATTTGTATCCGGTACCAAGCGAGACGCGCTCTTTCAGCACATGGCAGCCGCTGGCAACGACCTCATCCAGCGTGGCGCGATAGATTGCGGCCATGATCAAACCGGTGCGTTGCGATTTGCGATCCGCAGCGGGGAGCTGTTCCAGCGCCTGCCGGTAGTAGCGCTGCGCACGTTCGACCTGGAATGCCATCAGCCTCTGGAAGCCATCGGTTTCTTTGGCGTTAAGGATATCCGCCTCGGACACGCCGAATTGCGCCAGCTCTTCCTGCGGCAGGTAGATGCGGTTGCGCCGCGCGTCTTCGCCGACATCGCGGACGATGTTGGTGAGTTGGAAAGCGATGCCGAGGTCGTGGGCATATTTCAGTGTCTGGCGGTCGCTGTAGCCAAAGATTTCCGCCGACAGCAGCCCGACCACCGAGGCGACGCGATAGCAATACAGTTGCAGCGACTTGAAATCGGGGTAGCGCGTATGGTCGAGATCCATCTCCATGCCGTCGATGATTTCCAGCAGATGTTCCTGCGCCAGGTTGAATTTTTTGACCACCGGCACCAATGCCAGCGCGACCGGGTGTTGCGGTTTGCCGCGATAGATTTCCGCCACCTGTCCGCGCCACCAGTTGAGCGTGGTGCGCGCCACGTTGTCATCCGTGCATTCGTCCACCACGTCGTCCACTTCGCGGCAGAAGGCATACAGCGCGGTGATGGCGTGGCGCTTGTCCGGCGGCAGAAACAGGAAGCTGTAGTAGAAGCTGGAGCCGCTTTTTGCGGTTTTGTCTTGGCAGTATTGATCCGGGGTCATATCAGAAATGGAACGGTTTACTTTTGGCCAGCATGATAACCCAGTCGAACGGGCGCAACACCGGGCGGTGGCGGAACATGTCGTAACGCGCGTTTTCCAGCTTGTCGAGGATGCGCAAACCGCCCGCGATGATCATGCGCATCTCAAGGCCGATGCGTCCGGTCAGGATGCTGCCGAGCGGCGCGCCCGAGAGCATCATCGCGCGGCCGCGGTTCACCTGGAATTGCATCAGCTTGCGCCACGCGTCGTCGCTGATGCCCTGCGCGATCTGGTTTTCGCTCACACCGTATTGCCTCATTTCATCCAGCGGCAAATAGATGCGCCCGATGGCGTAATCCCTGGCGACATCCTGCCAGAAATTGATCAGCTGCAAACTGGTGCAGATGGCATCCGAATAGGCGAGGTTCTGCGGTGTGGCTTCCCCGTAAAGATGCAGCAGCAAATTGCCGACCGGATTGGCGGAACGGCGGCAGTAGTCGAGCAGGTCGGCAAAGTCGCTGTAGCGTTTTTTCACCACGTCCTGCGAGAAGGCATCGAGCAAATCATGAAGCGGCTGCATCGGCAGCGCGTGTTGATGAACTTCTGCGGCGAGATTCAGGAACAGCGGAGTGAGGGGTGTTTCTTTGCGTCCGATGTGCGCCAGCTCGGCGCGAAACTCATCGAGCAGCCTCAGGCGTTCTTCGTCAGGCAGATCGCCTTCGTCGGCAATATCGTCCGCCGCGCGCGCAAAATGGTAAATCGCCGCAACCGGCTTGCGCAGCCGCCTGGGCATCAGGATGGAGGCGACCGGGAAGTTCTCGTAATGGTCAACTGACATTTTGAGTCCCTGTAAATCCAGTTTCCGCAGACTCAAAATTACAGCAAATCGTTTCGGTGCAGCATGAACACAAACTGGTCACCCGCGCTGACATCCAGCCAGGTAAACGGCAGGTTCGGGTAAGCGGCTTCCAGCGCATCGCGGTTATGGCCGATCTCGACGATCAGGATGCCGTTCGCGGTGAGGTGTTGCGCTGCGTGTTCGAGGATGACGCGTGTCGCATCCAGGCCATCATCACCGCTGCCCAGTGCCAGCTTGGGTTCGTGCAGATATTCCGGCGGCAGCGCGTTGACTGATTCCGCATCGACATAGGGCGGGTTGCTGATGATGATGTCGTATTGCTGGTTGCCCAGCCTGGCGAACAGATCGGATTCGATCAAGTGCACGCGGTCTTGCAGGTCGTAGTCGGCAACATTGTGTTCGGCGACGGACAGCGCGGCTGGCGACAAGTCCACCGCGTCCACGCTGGCATTGGGAAAAGCATTTGCGGCAAGGATGGCGAGACAGCCGCTTCCTGTGCACAGGTCCAGTACGCTGCTGATTTCCTCAGGCTCGGCGACCCACGGGCTGAGTTGTTCCCGCAGCAATTCGGCGATGAAGGAGCGGGGTACGATGACGCGTTCATCCACATAAAAACTGAAATCACCCAAGAATGCCTCATGGGTCAAATAGGCGGCGGGAATACGCTGTTCGACGCGTCGCTGAATGATGCTCAATACCTCGGTGAGTTCGCTATCGGTCAGACGCGCATCGAGAAACGGTTCCAGCCTGTCCAGAGGCAGATGCAGGGTATGCAGGGTCAGGTAAGCGGCCTCGTCATAAGCATCGTTGCTGCCATGCCCGAAAAATAATCCGGCCTGATTGAAGCGGCTCACCGCAAAACGCAGGCAGTCGCGTACGGTGTACAGGTCTTGCGCGGCTTCGGAAAAATAGACGCTCATTTGCATAGTAAATTTTCCAGGGTGCGCTGATAGGTGAGCTTGAGCGGTTCGATGTCATTCACGGCGATGCATTCGTTGAGTTTGTGGATAGTGGCGTTCAAGGGACCGAACTCGATGACTTGCGGGCAGATGCCGGCGATGAAGCGCCCGTCCGACGTGCCGCCGCTGGTGGAAAGCTCCGGTGTGATGCCGTAAGACTGTTCAATCGCGCGGCTGATGGCCTCAACCAGGCTGCCTTTGGCGGTGAGATACGGCTTGCCGGAAAGCTCCCAATTCAATACATATTCCAGACCATGCTTGTCCAGAATCGCATGGACTTTATCTTTCAGATATTGTTCGGTGCTGGCGGTGGAGAAACGGAAGTTGAACCAGATTTCAACCGTGCCGGGGACGACATTGGCCGCACCCGTGCCGCCGTTGATGTTGGAAATCTGCCACGAAGTCGGTGGAAAATATTCGTTGCCGTTGTCCCAGGTGGTGGCGGCAAGTTCCGCAATCGCCGGTGCGGCCATGTGTATCGGATTCTTTACCAGGTGCGGATACGCGATGTGGCCCTGGATGCCTTTCACGATGAGAATGCCGGACAACGAACCGCGCCGCCCGTTCTTGATCATGTCGCCGACCAGTTTGTTCGAAGTGGGTTCGCCGACGATGCAAAAATCAATTTTCTCGCCGCGTGCCTGCAACGCTTCAACCACGCGCGCCGTGCCGTCCACCGCCACACCTTCTTCGTCGGAGGTGACCAGCAGCGCAATCGAGCCGTTGTGATCTGGATGCTGTGCAAGAAATGCTTCGATCGCGGTGATGAATGCCGCAACCGAGGTTTTCATGTCCGCCGCGCCGCGCCCGTACAGCATGCCATCGCGGATGGCCGGGTCGAATGGCGGGCTGAACCAGGATTCCGGCGGGCCGCTTGGCACAACATCGGTATGCCCGGCAAAAACCACGACGGGATGGGCCGTGCCGCGCCGCGCCCAGAAATTATCCACGTTGCCGAAACGCATGCGCTCAATTTTGAAGCCGAGTTTCTCCAGGCGCTCGATGAGAATGTCCTGGCACCCGGCATCGTCGGGAGTCAGCGAACGGCATGCGATCAGGGCTTTGGCAAGTTGCAGGGTTTCAGACATAACAGTGATCAAGGCTTCAGGTTGAGTATTGAAGAGCTGGCAGCTTCGCCGATAGCGATATGCAGAAATTTGCCATGCGGCGCCAGGCAGTCGTGAGCATTTTTAGCGTGGTGCAATCGGGGATGCCATACAACCTCATTTAGGGTCGTTCAGGTTAAGCTTGATTTCGCTGAAATCGGTTTGTTGGGATGAACTTTTTTTGGCAGCCTGATCAGGATCATACGCCTGTACTTTCAGGTTGGTATTGGTGCGTTCCGAAAAGTCGACCAGCGAGGACAAATTGCTTGCTGAATCGGCGTTGCGCATTGCTTCTTCTTTGGTGATCTGTCCCTTCTTGAAAAGTTTATAGAGGGCTTGCTCGAAGGTTTGTGAGCCGGCGGAAACACTTTTTTCAATGGATTCGCGAATCTTGTCGAGTTCATCGTTCTTGATTTGATCGGCAATCAGGGTGGTGTTCAACAGGATTTCCACGGCGGGAACCTGCTTGCCGTGCACATTGCGCACCAGGCGTTGCGAGATCACCGCGCGCAGGCACATTGACAGGTCTGCCAGAACGCCCCGGCGTGATTCATACGGGAAAAAATTCACGATACGATTCAGCGCGTGATAGCTGTTGTTGGCGTGCAGGGTTGCCAGGCACAAATGCCCGGTCTGGGCGAAGATCAGCGCGTGTTTGAGCGTTTCGCGGTCACGGATTTCGCCGATCATCAGCACATCCGGCGCCTCGCGCATCCCGCTGGACAAGGCATTTTCATAAGATAGCGTGTCGCTGCCGATCTCGCGCTGGTTAACGATGGACTTATCGTGCGCGAAAATGTATTCGATCGGCTCCTCGATGGTCAGGATGTGGCCGCTCATGTTATGGCTGCGATGCTCGATCATGGCAGCCAGCGTGGTTGATTTTCCCGAACCGGTTGCGCCGACCACCAGGATCAGGCCGCGTTTTTCCATGATCAGCCCTTTCAGTATGTCAGGGAGATTCAGTTCTTCGGAGCTTCCGATCTTGGCCTTGATAAAACGAATCACGATGGCAATATTGCCGCGCTGGCGGAAAACGTTGGCGCGGAAGTTGCCGATGCCCTGGGCATGGAACGAGAAATTCATTTCCATTTCCGACTCGAACTCGGCGATTTGCTTCGGAGCCATAATTTCATAGGCAATGCGTTTGACGACATCCGCATCCAGGGTCTGTGCATTGACTGGCATGGCGATGCCGTCAATCTTGATATTGACCGGTGCACCGACCGAGAAAAACAGATCGGAAGCATTCTTGCTTGCTGCCAGTTGCAGTAACGGTGTGATGATCATCGCGAACTCCTTTGAAAGGATTGAGGAACGAGGATTGAGGATTGGGAAAACCTATGCTCCGCTCAATCCTGAATCCTCGCTCCTAGATCCTGAATCAGATGCCTCTTAACAATTCGTTGATGCCTGTCTTGCCCAATGTCTTGGCATCCACCTTCTTCACGATCACCGCGCAGTACAAACTGTAACTGCCGTCCTTGGAAGGCATGCTGCCGCTGACGACTACCGAGCCGGATGGTACCCGGCCATAGTGAACCTCGCCGGTTTCGCGGTCGTAGATCTTGGTGCTCTGGCTGATGAACACGCCCATCGAAATTACCACGTTGTCTTCGAGAATCACGCCTTCCACAATCTCCGAGCGCGCGCCGACGAAGCAGTTATCGCCGATGATGGTAGGGTTGGCTTGTACCGGTTCCAGTACGCCGCCGATGCCGACGCCACCGCTCAGGTGCACATTCTTGCCGATCTGTGCGCAGGAGCCGACCGTCGCCCAGGTGTCCACCATGGTGCCTTCGTCCACATAAGCGCCGATGTTCACGTAGGAGGGCATCAGCACCACATTTTTGGCGATGTACGCGCCCCTGCGCGCAGCAGCCGGAGGCACGACGCGGAAACCGCCTTCGCGGAAATCGTGGCTGTTGTAGTCGGCGAACTTGGAGGGCACCTTGTCGTAGTAGTTGGTGAAGCCGCCCTTGATAAAAGCGTTGTCTTCCAGGCGGAACGACAACAGTACGGCCTTCTTCAGCCATTGATGGGTCACCCATAGACCGTCAATTTTTTCTGCGACGCGCAACTTGCCCTGGTCGAGCTGGGTGATGACGTTATCCACCGCTTCCTTGAGCTGCGCATCGGCATTTCGCGGGGTGATTTCGGCGCGGCGTTCAAAAGCCTGTTCGATGGTTTTCTGCAATTGATCCATGGTGATTTCCTGTTAAATGAAAAATAGCTTGTAGCTTGTTGCGAAACCGGGTTGGCTACCCGCTACAAGCCGCCAGCTACAAGCTCTTTGATGCGCTGTGCGGCTTCCACAGTCTCTTCCGTGTTTGCGACGAGTGCCAGACGCACAAAATTTTCGCCGGGGTTCACTCCGCGAGCGGTACGCGCCAGGTAGCTGCCCGGTAATACGGTCACATTATAGTCGCGATACAGGGCCTGCGCGAAGACGGTGTCGGCAATCGGCGTGCGCATCCACATATAGAAGCCGGCGTCCGGCAAGGTTACCGGTAACACCGGTTTGAGTATCTCCAGCACCCTGGCGAATTTCTCTGCATACAGGCGGCGGTTTTCCGCAACGTGCGCTTCATCATTCCACGCGGCGATGCTGGCGGCTTGTATCGCCGGATTCATTGCCGAGCCGTGATAGGTGCGATAGAGCGTAAATTTTTCGATTACCCTGGCATCGCCCGCGACAAAGCCTGAGCGCATGCCGGGCAAGTTGGAGCGTTTCGACAAGCTGGAGAACACCACCAGGTTGTCATAGTTGCCGCGCCCCAATTGTTGGGCAGCTTGCAGCGCGCCGAGCGGCGGCGCATCAAAATAAATTTCCGAATAGCACTCGTCCGAGGCGATCACGAAACCATAGCGGTCGGACATCTCGAACAGCATCTGCCATTCCGCCAGCGGCATCACGCGCCCGGTCGGGTTGCCGGGAGAACACACATAGATCAGTTGCGTGCGTTGCCAGACCTCTTCCGGCAGTTGCGTGAAGTTCAGCGCGTAGTTGTCTTCCGGCAGGGTGTTGAGAAAATGGGGCGTAGCCCCGGCCAGCAACGCTGCGCCTTCGTAAATCTGGTAGAAGGGGTTGGGGCAAACCACGGCAGGATTGCTTTTGCCGCGATCAACCACAGCCTGGGCAAACGCGAACAGCGCCTCGCGGCTGCCGTTCACCGGCAATACCTGCGTCCTGGCATCCGGCAGCGGAATACCGTAGCGCGTGGCCAGCCATTTCGCGATGGCACTGCGCAGCGCGTCACTGCCTGCGGTTGTGGGATAATTCGCCAGTCCGTCTAGGTTGGCGGTCAGCGCATCCTTGATGAACTGCGGCGTGGCGTGTTTCGGTTCGCCGATGGACAGGCTGATAGCACGATAATCCGGGTTTGGCTGTACTTCGCGAAACAGCGCGGCGAGTTTCTGGAATGGGTAGGGTTGTAAACGGTTCAGGTCGGGATTCATTCAGAATTTAACAGGTAGCGAAAATCAGCGCGCATTATAAGGGCGCTTTGCATAATTAGGGACTGGCCAGTGCCATCAAAAGAAAATGTATTACCGCTTGCCAGCGTGTTGACCGGCGCGCTGATTTGGGGGCTGATCTGGTATCCCTACCGCGTGTTGCAGGACGCCGGCATCTCCGGCACGCTGGCGACGCTGGTCACCTATCTGCTGGCGATGCTGTGCGGCGCGTTCATGCTGCCGCGCGTCTGGCGCGAACTGCGCCTGCAAAATAAAGACGGGGCCGGCTGGTGGGCGGTGGCGCTGGTGTTGAGCTCGGGTTGGACGAATCTCGGCTACGTGCTGGCGGTGCTGCACGGCGAGGTGATGCGCGTGCTGCTGCTGTTCTATCTCGCGCCGCTGTGGACGATATTATTTTCCTATTGGCTGCTGGGCGAGCGGCTCAACCGCTATGGCTACCTCATCATCGCGCTGTCCTTCGGCGGCGCCTTCATCATGCTGTGGGAGCCGCAACTGGGCTTGCCGCTGCCAGGTAATCCTGCCGAATGGATCGGTTTGTCGGCGGGCATGGCTTTCGCGCTGGCCAACGTGGTGTCGCGGCGTGCCGCGCATTTGAGCCTGGAGGCGAAGTCCTGCAGCGTGTGGCTCGGCACCGTCCTGCTGACCGCACCGCTGTTGTGGTGGCAGGGCGGTGTGCAAAACCAGTTGCTGGCGATAGATGCGCAGGCCTGGCTGCTGCTTGCGCTGCTCGGCATCGTGCTGTGCGCCGTCAGCTTCGCCGTGCAGTATGCAATTGCCCATCTGCCCGCCAACCGCGCCATCATCCTGTTCCTGTTCGAACTGGTGGTCGCCGCCACCGCGTCCTATTTTCTCGCCGATGAGGCGATGCAACTGCGCGACTGGCTGGGTGCGGCGCTGATCATTTTCGCCAGTTTGTTGTCGGGAAAACTCTATGCCGCGTCAAGCTAGGGTGCGTTCCATGCATCAATGAATCTGACGGGTGGCATACACCCTGCCTGCGGGTTACGCTGACAATCCAGTTGCGATTACCCGGCACTCGCCACTTTACCGTCACGCAGGTGGAGCATCAGTTGCTGTTTGATTTCGCGCAGCTTGGCCTTGATGATGGCCTCATTCTTGTTGCCTACCCGTATCAGGATACGCTGGCCGATGGAACGCTTTTCAAGATCGGGGTCGGCATACAGGTAAAACACATTCGGCTGAACCAGCTTGATCTGTGCCTTGATGTCCGGCGCAGCCAGCAGGTCGTCGAGCACCACGATCAGGCGGTTATTGAAGTACTTCTTCGGGTAGCCCAGTTTTTCGTAGGACTCCTGGAACAGCGGATAGAGACGTACATAAAGTTCGACCAGTTTCTTGGCGTCGACCGCCGCGGCGATTTTCACGTAGGGCGTGTAGCGCTCCGCGTTCATGGGGCTGATGGTCAGGTCGCTTTCCGTGCCTGCCGTGACAAAGCTGCCCTGTGCCCGTTCGACCGGCATCACTCTCATCGGCGCGCGCCTGCCCGGCAGGTTGTCGATGGTGGCGACAAAATTATTGATTATCCGCTCGGTATGGAAGACCTTCATCAACGATTTGTTGCCGACCAGTCCGGCAAGGGCGTCGAGCACGAACTTGTCGCTATCGGACAGCGCTGGCAGCGCTGGCGCCGCTGGCGCCGCCGGGGGAGCCTCGACCACCTCGGGCACCTCTGGTTCGGGCGGCGGTGGCGGGGGCGGCGGGGCTTGCACTTGTACCGGTTCGGGTTCCGGCTGCGGCCAGTAGAGATAGGCGGCGAGTCCGCCAATAATGACAACTACGGCAATCAAGATGTTCTTTTTCATGGTTAAGCCTCCTCTTTGAATTATGCCACTGTTACTTCTTTAGATGCATACACATCCTGAATCGCATTGAGCAGCGCGATGCCGTCCTGCATCGGTTTCTGGAACGCCTTGCGCCCGGAGATCAGCCCCATGCCGCCGGCGCGCTTGTTGATCACGGCGGTGCGCACCGCCTGTTGCAGGTCATTCTTGCCCGATTCTCCGCCGGAATTGATCATGCCGACGCGCCCCATGTAGCAGTTCGCCACCTGATAGCGCACCAGGTCGATCGGGTGGTCGGTGGTCAGTTCGCTATAGACCTTGGGATGGGTCTTGCCGAACTTGATCGCGTTGTAGCCGCCATTGTTTTCGGCCATTTTCTGCTTGATGATGTCGGCGTTGATGGTCACGCCGAGATGATTGGCCTGCCCGGTCAGGTCGGCGGCGACGTGATAGTCCTTGTCGGCAGTCTTGAAGGCCGGGTTGCGCAGATAGGCCCACAGGATGGTCGCCATGCCGAGTTCATGCGCGTGTTCGAAAGCATCGGAGATTTCCTGTATCTGGCGGCGCGATTCTGTCGAGCCATAGAACACCGTCGCGCCGACCGCCACCGCGCCCATGTCGAATGCCTGATCCACGCTGGCGAACAGCGTCTGGTCGTAAATGTTGGGGTAGGTCAGGATTTCGTTGTGGTTGATCTTGACGATGAACGGAATCTTGTGCGCGTAGCGGCGCGCCACCGAGGACAATACGCCGAGCGTCGAGGCCACGCCGTTGCAGCCGCCTTCTATGGCCAGCCTGACGATGTTCTCGGGATCGAAATACATCGGGTTCGGCGCGAACGACGCAGCCCCTGAATGTTCCACGCCCTGATCCACCGGCAGCAGCGACAGGTAGCCGGTGTTCGCCAGCCGGCCATGGCCGTATAAAGTTTGCAGGCTGCGCAGCACGCCGACCTTGCGGTCTTTCATCGCCACCACGCGATCCACGTAATCCGCGCCCGGCAAATGCAGCGACTCCTTCGGAATGCCGGTACAACGATACCCCAGCAAATTCTGTGCTTCATCACCCAATAATTGCACGATGTTGGTCATGATCTTGCTCCTTGTGACGGTTGGAATGGTTATGTTACTCCTGTTGCAGCGCAAGAAAAAAGGTAATTCCATTCATCATTCAACGCAGCAACAACCTGTAGGGTGCATTTTATCGTTCCCATGCTCCAGCGTGGGAATGCAGTTTGTGCCGCTCCGGCGGCACGGAGCGCAGAGCGTCCATAAAGGCGTTCCCACGGTCTCCGGAACGATGCGAATCCATGCACCATTGCCAATGGTGCATGGAATACACCCTGCGATAATCGAATAACTGTACATGTATAATTCCGCGCAGTCCCAACACATCACCTCACACCACATGACTACCCCAACCAAACCGCTCATCATCGGCACCCCGCTTACTCCTTCCGCCATCCGCGTCATGCTGCTCGGCAGCGGCGAACTCGGCAAGGAAGTCATCATCGCGCTGCAGCGCCTCGGCGTGGAAACCATCGCCGTGGACCGCTATGCGGACTCGCCTGGACAGCAGGTGGCGCATCGTGCGCATGTCATCAACATGATGGACGGCGCGCAACTGCGTGCGCTGATCGAGCAGGAAAAGCCGCACCTCGTCGTGCCGGAGATCGAGGCAATCGCCACCGGCATGCTGGAAGAAATCGAGCGCGAAGGGCTGGCGCGCGTCATCCCCACCGCGCGCGCAGCAAAGCTCACGATGAACCGCGAAGGCATCCGCCGCCTGGTCGCCGAGACGCTGGGGCTGCCGGTCTCGCCGTACCGGTTTGCCAACAGCCTGGAAGAACTGCGCGCCGCGATCGAGGTAATCGGCTATCCCTGCTTCGTCAAGCCGCTGATGTCGTCCTCCGGCAAAGGGCAGTCCAAAGTGGACAGCGCCGAGGAAGTCGAAGCCGCATGGGACTATGCCGCCACCGGTTCGCGCGTCACGCAGGGGCGAGTCATCGTCGAAGGGATGATAGCCTTCGACTACGAAATCACCCAGCTCACCGTGCGCGCATTGGGCGCGGACGGCCGGGTCGAGACCCATTTCTGCGAACCCATCGGGCATGTGCAGGTGCATGGCGATTACGTCGAAAGCTGGCAGCCGCAGGCCATGTCGCCGCTGGCCCTGCAACGCGCGCGCGACATCGCGAAGAAAGTCACCGACGACCTCGGCGGCCTCGGCATCTTCGGCGTGGAATTATTCATCAAGGGCGACGATGTCTGGTTCAGCGAAGTCAGCCCGCGCCCGCACGACACCGGCATGGTCACGAT
>Ga0155427_1331_pt1 | contig 17318 bp, 17 predicted proteins | sample RifCSPhighO2_02_FD_106395 | JGI IMG/M metagenome (GOLD analysis project Ga0155427, IMG submission 106395) | Gallionellales bacterium RIFCSPHIGHO2_02_FULL_57_16 | reverse complement strand
CCCCGGATATTCCAGTGCCTCCTTAATCGTAACCAAAAACTGCACCGCCTCGCGCCCGTCGATAATCCGATGGTCGTAAGACACCGCGAGGTAATTCATCGGGCGGATCACCACCTGCCCGTTCTCGGCCACCGGCCTGTCCTTGGTCGCATGAATGCCGAGAATCGCGCTCTGCGGCGGGTTGATGATCGGGGGGGAGAGCATCGAGCCGAACACGCCGCCATTGGTGATCGAGAACGTGCCGCCGGTAAGTTCTTCCATCGTCAGCTTGCCGACCTTGGCGCGCGCCGCGAAATCGGCGATCTGTTTTTCGATATCGGCGAAGGAAAGCTTGTCCGCGTCGCGGATGATCGGCACGACCAGACCGCGCTCGCTGCCGATCGCGATGCCGATGTCGAAGTAGCCGTGGTAGATGATGTCGGTGCCGTCCACCGAAGCGTTGACGATCGGGAATTTCTGCAGCGCCAGTACCGCCGCCTTGATGAAGAACGAGGAGAAACCGAGCTTGATGCCGTGCTTCTTCTCGAACGCGTCCTTGTACTTGTTGCGCAGCTCGATCACCGGCTGCATGTTCACTTCGTTGAAGGTGGTCAGGATCGCGGCGTTCTGTTGCGATTGCAGCAGGCGTTCGGCGATGCGCTGGCGGATGCGCGTCATCGGTACGCGCTGTTCTGCTCTGCCGCCCGCGATGGGTTGAGGAATGGGAGGAGTTATTGGGCTTCTACCCCCGCCCTCTCCACCAGCAAGGAGTACGCCGGTGGGCACCCCGCTGCTTCGCAGCGGCCCTTCCGCAGCCTGCAAGGGGGAGGGAGTTGATTTGACTTGCTGCATCGCATTCAGCACGTCGTCCTTGGTAACTCGGCCGCCGGGGCCGCTGCCCTGCAAACTGCCGGCATCGACCTCCTTTTCGTGCGCCAGCTTGCGCACCGAGGGCGACACTGCGGGAGGAGGCTTCACACCCTCTCCCCCGCCCTCTCCCTTCGAGGGAGAGGGGGTTGTTGCCGCCGCCGCCTCGGTATCGATCTGCGCGATCACTTCGTTGCCGGTCACTTTTTCTCCGTCGCCCTTGAGAATTCTGGTCAGCACGCCGCTCTTCGAGGCAGGCAGTTCCAGCACCACTTTATCGGTCTCGATGTCGATCAGGTTTTCGCCTTCGGCAACAGCCTCGCCGATTTTTTTGTGCCAGGTCAACAAGGTCGCTTCGGATACAGATTCGGATAACTGAGGGACTTTGACTTCAACCAGATTACTTTCAATGGTGCTCATGGGATGCTCCCGTGATGAGTTTAATGTCGAGATCGGGGCGGAACGCGGCGGCAATCACCGCCTTCTGCTGTTCCTGGTGCACCGCCGGATAACCGGCAGCGGGCGCGGCGGATGAAGGACGCAGCGCATAATCGAGGTGCATACCCTTGCGCAAGTGGCGCAGCAGATAATGCTGGATGCGATGCCACGCGCCCTGGTTGCCCGGCTCTTCCTGGCACCACATCATCTCCGTGGCATTTGGATACGCGGCGATCTGCGCGGTGAAATCATCGTGCGGGAACGGATATAACTGTTCGATGCGGATGATCGCCATATCCTGAATACCCCTGGCATGCCGCGCGGCCAGCAATTCGTAATATATCTTGCCGCTGCACGCGATGATGCGGCGCACCTTGTCGGGTAGGAGCGCAGCTTGCTGCGCGATAGCTGTTGATCGCCCAATAAATTTGGCTCCTGCATCCTGTATGTCCACATCCGGTATCACTGGCTGGAATTTTCCCTGCGTCAATTCCGTGAGCGGTGAAGCCGCGTCCTTGCTGCGCAGCAGGCTTTTGGGGGTGAATACGATCAGCGGCTTGCGATAGAGGCGCAACATCTGGCGGCGCAGCAAATGGAACATCTGCGCCGCGGTGGAAGGGATGCACACCTGGATGTTGTAATCTGCGCACAGCTGCAGATAGCGTTCGATGCGTCCCGAGGAATGCTCCGCTCCCTGCCCTTCGTAGCCATGCGGCAGCAGCATCACCAGGCCGCACAACCTGCCCCACTTCACTTCGCCGGATGCGATGAACTGGTCGATCACTACCTGCGCGCCGTTGGCGAAATCGCCGAACTGCGCTTCCCACAGCACCAGTGAGTTCGGATCGGCGGTGGCATAGCCATATTCAAAACCCAGCACCGCTTCTTCGGAAAGCAGCGAATTGATCGCAACGAAATCGGCCTGATCTGGCGCGAGGTGCTGCAACGGCATGTACGCCCCTTCATGCAACTCCTTGCGATTCTGGTCATGCCAGGTGGCGTGGCGATGAAAAAACGTGCCGCGCTGGCTGTCCTGCCCGCTCAGTCTCACCGCATAGCCTTCGGTCAACAGCGAGGCATAGGCGAGGTTCTCCGCCATCCCCCAATCCAGCGGCAACTCACCGCGAGCCATCGCGATGCGGTCATCGACGACTTTCTGCACGCGCGAGTGTAGCGTGAAATTTTCGGGTACGGTGGTCAGCGGCAACGCCAGTTTCTGCAAACGCTCCTGCGGCACGGCGGTATTCACCGGCACATCCCACGGTGTGCCGCGCTGGAACGGCGTCCAGTCGTCGATATTCCTGTCCCGTTGCACCTTGCGCGTTTTTGGCAGTGCAGGCTGGATGGAATTGCGCCCCTCGTCCATTGCCTTGTGATAATCCGCGATCATCGCTTCCGCTTCATCGGCCCGGATCACGCCCTGCTCCGCCAGGCGTTGCGCATACAAGGCACGCGTGCCGGGGTGCTGGCGAATAACGCGATACATGAACGGCTGGGTGACCAGGGGTTCATCCTGCTCGTTGTGCCCCAATTTCCGGAAACACACCAGATCGATCACCACATCCTTGTTGAACTTCATGCGGTAATCCAGCGCGATTTCGGTAACCAGCAATACCGCATCGGGATCATCCGCATTCACGTGGAAAATCGGCGCATCGACCATCTTCGCCACGTCGCTGCACCAGGTGCTGGAACGGACATCGCGCGAATCGGACGTGGTGAAACCGATCTGGTTGTTGATGATGATGTGCACCGTGCCGCCGGTGTAGTAGCCGCGCGTCTGCGACATGCTCAGCGTTTCCATCACCACGCCCTGCCCGGCAAATGCCGCGTCGCCGTGCAACAGGATTGAAATCACTTTCGAACCACTGACGTCCTTGCGGCGATGCTGGCGGGAACGCACCGATCCTTCCACCACCGGATTGACGATTTCCAGGTGTGACGGGTTGAACGCCAGCGCGACATGCATATCTCCTCCCGCTGTGGGGACTGTGGCGGAAAAACCCTGGTGGTACTTCACATCGCCGGAGCTCAGGTGGTCAGCATGTATGCCTTCGAACTCGGCGAATAACATGCCCGGCTGTTTGCCGAGTATATTCACCAGCACATTCAACCTCCCGCGATGCGCCATGCCGATTACGGCTTCCTGCACACCTTGTTCTCCGCATCGTTGCAGCAGGTGATCAAGCAACGGGATCAGCGTCTCGCCGCCTTCCAGCGAGAAACGCTTTTGCCCGACGAACTTGGTGTGAAGATAGCGTTCCAGCGTCTCTGCGGCGGTCAGCCGCCCCAAGGTTCGTCGGCGCATCGCGGCGTCATGACCGGCCTGCCCGCGCACGCTTTCCAGGCGGTTCTGTATCCAGCGTTTCTGCGCCACATCGCTGATATACATGTATTCCGCGCCGATGCTGCCGCAATAAGTCTGGCGCAACAGGTTGAGGATTTCGCGCAGCGTCATGCGTGGCTCGCCGGCAAGCGAATCCGTCGCGAAAGCGGTTTCCATATCCGTTTCACCCAAGCCGTAGTACGCCGGATCAAGCTCGGCGATCGACGGTTTGGCATAACGTTTCAACGGGTCAAGATCGGCGATGCGCGCACCGAGAAAACGATACGCATTGATGAGCTGCAGCACGTAGACCTGCTTGCGTTCCTGGTCTGCTGCCGGTGTTATCACGCAACCGGCACCCGCTTTCGGCAGGGCCGCAAAGGCACGCTGGATGGCGCTGTGCGCCACATCGTGAGCGCCGCCTGATGCGGGTTGCAGCGCATCGAAATATTTACGCCAAACATCCGGGACACTTCCGGCATCGGCCAGATAGTTTTCGTACAACTCCTCGATAAAGGGCGCGTTGGTTCCGAACAGCAGCGAGCTGTCCCGCATCTGTTGCATGAAATTAACAGGTTCGTTCAACGCTTCTCCACCGGCATATAATCGCGCCTGGTCGCGCCCCGGTACAACTGGCGCGGACGCCCGATCTTGTGATCCGCATCGGCGATCATTTCGTTCCATTGCGAGATCCAGCCCACGGTTCGCGCCACCGCGAAGATCACCGTGAACATGTTGACCGGAATGCCCAGCGCGCGCAGCACGATGCCGGAATAGAAATCCACGTTCGGGTACAGTTTGTGGTCGATGAAATACGGGTCGCTCAGGGCAACGCGCTCCAGCTCCATCGCCAGCTCGAACAGCTTGTGGTTTTCCAGCTTGAGTTCCTTCAGCACCTCATAACAGGTCTGGCGCATCACCGCAGCGCGCGGGTCCATGTTCTTGTAGACACGATGGCCGAAACCCATCAGGCGGTATTTCTTGTCCTTCACGCCCTGCACGTATTCTTTCACGCGCGATATGTCGCCGATCTCTTCCAGCATCTTCAGCGTGGCCTCGTTCGCCCCGCCGTGCGCGGGCCCCCACAGCGCTGCTATGCCGGAAGCGATGCAGGCGAAGGGATTCGCACCGCTCGATCCGGCCAGACGCACGGTCGAGGTGGAAGCATTCTGCTCATGGTCGGCATGCAGGATGAAGATGCGATCCAGCGCGCGCACCAGTACCGGATTCGGCTCGTAATCCTCGGCCGGGGTGGCGAACATCATGTACATGAAATTTTCCGCATAGCTATACTTATTCTTCGGGTACATGAACGGCGCTCCGATGTAGTACTTGTGCGCCATCGCCGCAATGGTCGGCACTTTCGCCAGCATGCGCATCGCCGACAGCTCGCGATGCGCAGGATTTTCGATGTCCAGCGAGTCGTGATAGAAGGCCGACAGCGCGCCCACCACACCCACCATCACCGCCATCGGGTGCGCATCGCGGCGGAAGCCGTTGAAGAAGCGCGCGAGTTGTTCATGCACCATGGTGTGCCGCGTCATCCTTTTGGCAAAAGCGGCATACTGGTCGGCGTTGGGCAATTCGCCATTCAGCAGCAGATAGCTCACTTCCAGAAAATCCGATTGGGCAGCCAGTTGCTCGATGGGATAGCCACGGTAGTACAACAGCCCGGCATCGCCATCGATAAAAGTGATATTGGAAGTGCAGCTCGAGGTCGAAAAGAACGCTGGGTCGTAGGTGAACAGACCCAGCTTGCCCAGGGCGCGTATGTCGATCACATCCGGTCCCAGCGTGCCGGACAGGACAGGCAATTCGATACGGCGGCCATCATCCAGAGTCAGTGTCGCAATGCGTTTGTTTTCCATAAAGGTATCCTCACCATGTTATGCGGCTATTAAACTGCCCTGATCTTTTCCAGCAACGCCTGTTGTTCGCCCGGCGCCGCCTCCTGCCTGCCCGCAATCATATCCCAGAGCGGGTTGTCGGGCATGTCCAGCAACACTTCAAATGCTTCCCGCCCGGCATCGTCAAGCTGTGCATAATACGCTTCGATAAAACGGCCCAGCACGATATCCAGCTCCAGCAAACCGCGCCGCGCACGCCAGCGCACCCGTTGCAGCATTGCAGGATCGAGGATCGGGGATTGTGGATCGAGCTTGCCGTCCTCCCCGTTTTGCTCGCTCCTCGCTCCTCGATCCTCAATCCTCACCGGCTCCTCGCTCCTCGATCCTCAATCCTCACTGGCTCCTCGCTCCTCATACGAGGCGTTTGACCATCATATCCTTGATATTGCCTATCGCCTCGGTCGGGTTCAACTCCTTCGGGCACACATCCACGCAGTTCATGATGGTATGGCAGCGGAACAGGCGGTACGGGTCTTCCAGATCGTCGAGCCGTTCGCTGGTTGCCTGGTCGCGCGTGTCGGCGATGAAGCGATACGCCTGCAACAATCCGGCCGGGCCGACGAACTTGTCCGGGTTCCACCAGAACGAAGGGCATGCCGTGGTGCAGCATCCGCACAGGATGCACTCATACAGGCCATTCAGATGCGCGCGCTGCTCGGGCGATTGCAGCCGCTCGGTTTCCGGCGGCGGATCGTTGTTGATCAGGTAGGGCTTGATCGAATGGTATTGCTTGAAAAACTGCGTCATATCCACAATCAGGTCGCGTATCACCGGCAGGCCGGGCAGCGGGCGCAAAACTACCGGCTCCTTCAGCGACGCAAGCGGTGTGGTACACGCCAGCCCGTTGCGCCCGTTGATGTTCATCGCATCCGAGCCGCACACCCCTTCGCGGCAGGACTTGCGCACCGACAAACTGTCGTCCTGTTCCTTCAACAACAGGATGGCATCCAGCAACATCTTGCCGTTCGCTTCAATATCCAGATCGTAGTCCTGCATGTACGGCGCAGTATCGGTGTCCGGGTTGTAGCGGTAGATTTTGAATTTCATAGTTGTTTCCTGAGCTTGTAGCCTGTAGCTGGTAGCTTGTAGCAAAACCCGGGGTGGCTACCCGCTACAAGCTACGAGCTACCAGCTTAATAAACCCGCGCCTTGAGCGGGAACGATTCCACGGTCAGCGGCTTCAGGCGCACCGGCTTGTAATCGAGCCTTTGTCCTTCGCGGAAATACAGGCTGTGCTTGAGCCAGTTCACATCATCGCGCTGCGGGAAATCATCGCGCGCATGGGCGCCGCGGCTTTCCGTGCGCGCCGCGGCGGCAACCATGGTTGCCTGCGCGACTTCGATCAGGTTATCCAATTCCAACGCCTCGATGCGCGCGGTGTTGAACACTTTGCTCTTGTCCTGAATGCCCGTGTTGGCGACACGTTCGGCGACCTGCCTGATTTGCTCCACACCTTCAGCCAGCAACCCGGGAAAGCGGAATACGCCGCAATGTTTTTGCATGGTCTTGCGCAACGCATCGCCAACCTCGGCGACGCTTTCCCCCCTGGTTTGGGACTCCAGCCGTCCCAGCCGCGCCAGCGAATGATCGGCGGAACCGGCAGGCAAGCGCTTGGTGCGCGGATGATTTTTCAGGTCTTCGATAATCTGCCTGCCCGCCTCGCGCCCGAACACCAGCAAATCCAGCAGGGAATTACAACCCAGACGATTCGCGCCATGCACCGACACGCAAGCGCATTCGCCCACTGCATACAGCCCATGCACCACTTCATCGGGGCCGGTCTTGTATGGCGCGACCACCTGGCCGTGGTAGTTGGTAGGAATACCACCCATCATGTAGTGCGCGGTGGGCACGACCGGGATCGGCTCCCTGGCAGGATCGACATGCGCGAATTTCAGCGCGATTTCACGGATGCCGGGCAGACGCTGCCGAATCACGTCATCACCGAGATGGTCCAGCTTGAGCAACATATGATCGCCGTTCGGGCCGCAACCGCGCCCTTCGTTGATCTCCACGGTAATCGCGCGGGACACCACGTCGCGGCTGGCCAGGTCTTTCGCGTTGGGCGCATATTTCGGCATGAAACGCTCGCCGTTTTTGTTCACCAGATAACCGCCCTCGCCGCGCACCCCTTCGGAGATCAGCACGCCCGCGCCATAGACGCCGGTGGGATGAAACTGGAAGAACTCCATGTCTTCCAGCGGAATCCCGGCGCGCGCCGCCATGCCGAGCCCGTCGCCGGTGTTGATGTAGGCGTTGGTGCTGGATTGAAAAATTCTTCCCGCACCGCCGGTGGCGAACAGCGTGGCGCGCGCCTGAAATATCATCACCTCGCCGGTTTCGATTTCCATCGCAGTCACGCCAAGCACGTCGCCGTCTGCATCGCGGATCAGGTCCAGTGCCATCCACTCGATGAAAAAGTGCGTGTTGGCTTTCACATTCTGCTGGTAAAGCGTATGCAGCAACGCATGTCCGGTGCGGTCGGCCGCCGCACAGGCGCGCTGTACCGGCGTCTTGCCATAATCCTGCATATGCCCGCCGAACGGCCGCTGGTAAATCTTGCCGCTGTCGAGACGGTCAAACGGCATGCCGAAGTGCTCCAGCTCATACACCACTTCGGGCGCGGCGCGGCACATGAATTCGATGGCATCCTGATCGCCCAGATAATCCGAGCCTTTCACCGTGTCGTACATGTGCCAGTGCCAGCTGTCCTCGGTGACGTTGCCCAGCGAAGCGGCGATACCGCCCTGCGCCGCGACGGTATGCGAACGGGTCGGGAACACCTTGGACAACACCGCCACTTTCAGCCCAGCTTGCGCCAGTTGCAGCGCAGCGCGCATCCCGGAACCGCCCGCGCCCACCACCACCACATCAAATGTTCTTTTTGCAACTGACATTACATTCCCCACAATATCTGCACCGACCAGATCGTATAAAGCAGCGAAACCAGAACCACCAGCACATGTATGACCAAACGCACACCGGCCGAGTTGACGTAATCCATCACGATGTCCCGGATGCCGATCCACGCGTGAAAGAACAGGCACAGCAGGAACAGCAGCGTGAACGTGCGCACCGCCAGGCTGGAGAACAACCCCGTCCAAACATCGTAATCCAGGCGCGGCAGCATCAACAGGTAAACAGCCATGGTCAGGCTATACGCCGCCATCACCACCGCGCTAATGCGCTGGATCAGCCAATCGCGCAGCCCATAGTGCGCACCGACGACCACGCGGTTTACCATAGCTTTACTCCCATCCATACGGTCAATATCATGCTCACCGCCAGTACCGCTTTACTGCTCGCGCGCGCCTGCGCCAATTTCACACCGTAATCCAGGTCGATCGCCAGATAGCGCAGCCCGGCGCAGAAATGATGCAGGAAAGCCCACAGCAAAACGAGCAGAATCAGCTTGGGCAGCGGGTGCGCCAGCACGTCCAGCAGCCAAGTATAGGTTTCGATGGAGCGCAAACTATATTGCAGCATCAGCAACAACAGCGGCAACGCGAAAAACAACAACAGGCCGCTGATGCGATGGAGTATGGAAACGATACCGGGAAGCGGCAATTTGATTTGATGCAGGGCGAGGTGCTTCGGGCGTTTTTTATTCATTACCAAATCTTTGCGGTGACAAAATCCTGAAGGCGCAATGCTACACCTTTTGCCTGGCGGGAGAAAATCAAAAAGACCTCAACCGCATGCCGGATCAGTACCAAGAGGGCCACTACAGCCAAATTGCACTCTAGATGGCAAGTTTGCGGTTCGCCTTTTCCAGCTTTGTTGAAAATGATTCGCCATGCAAGTTGCTGCAATTCACCATGGTCACCGTCCAGTCCCGCCGGTCATAACCGATCAGTTCATTGAACATGAACGCCTCGCCCCGGCTTGCGCCGTCTTTATCGCGCCTGATGCCCATGCTGTCCAGAATTATCAGCTTTTGATCCAGGCGAAGATATTGCTCCGGATTGAGCAGCACGGCTTCAAAGTCTGCCGTGTAATTGCTTAGTTCCAGTGAGCTGATGGTGGTCTGCATGCTGCTTAGAATCCTGGCCAACTCTTCCTCCAGGGCGGGTCTGTCCATGTTACTCGCCGTGCGCAAACGCGCCATCAGCAAATCTTTCATAAGCTGCTGTGACTTTTTGCCCTGTTTGCGCTCCTCCACCCGCTTTTTCACCTTGCCCACCAGACAATCAAAGAAACTCGAGGCAACCAGGTTCCTTGCCTGTTGCTCGCTGGGCGCAGGATTCTCCAGGGTATGGCTGGTGAAATAGACCACATTTTGAACCACATCCCGCTGTATCGTTTGTCCGGACAGATCCATTCCCACCATGGACTTTTCAAAGCGCCGCATACCCATCAAAGCGTATAACTCGCCACCGGCGGGAATTTCGCGCAGAGAATCCCGCAAGGCCAGACTGGAACAGAACGCCTCGGTGACGGAATCGATGGATGGAAACAGCACATGAACAAAGGCATCCCTGGCGTAGGACTCCCGGTCGACCACCACCGGTCCAGGCACACTGGCCGCCAGGCTGTGAGCATACTCCCACGCGTTGATAACGGGCTTGCGGTAATTTTCAGGATAGCCGCTTGTCTGCCTGAGCAGCGGCTCAACCCCGGAGACAGCCCGTTCAATAGCGGACAGCAACTCGGGGGGATCCTTCTTGCCATCATGGCCAAATAAGTGCTTTAACATACTTATTTTTTCTCCCTCGTACCGGCAATAACCATAAAATAATACCGGGATTACTTATCAGGGTAATGAAAAAAGGCACGATTCCAGAGACTTATACAGCGGGTACCCTGTCCCTGCAACAAAAACCGACAACCTGACACTGGTAGCTCACGGCATGTCTGTTGTTATCCGATGCTACACCCGCAGCAATTAATATTTTCTTGATGAAACTCATGTCCATAATGGATAATTGCATACCAAGTTGATCGGGTATCCTGACTGGGTATGCGCGGCCAATCTACAGCGCATTTTGTGCGACATCGATTTTCCACACTATTTATACAAATTATACAAATACTGACATGAAAACCATTACCGAATTTATGACCGCCGACCATACGGCCTGTGACGATGAGTTTGCGCACGCAGAGGAAGCTGCCCTTGCCAACAACTGGAGCAAGGCAGAGACTGCATTTAACAAATTTCGTGATGACATGGCACATCATTTCAAAATGGAAGAGGAAGTACTTTTCCCCGCATTGAAATCTGCCGGTGGCCCTGCCGGTCCGGTGCACGTCATGCTGATGGAACACGCCCAGATAAAGGAACTCCTCAAGCAAATGGCTGAGGCGGTAGCGCAAAAAAATGCGAAAAGTTATGGCGGTCTTTCGGAAACCCTGCTCATCGTGTTGCAGCAGCATAATCACAAGGAAGAGAACATCCTTTATGCCATCGCTGACGAAATTCTGGCACAAGAACGCGATGCTCTGCTCGAGCGTATGCAGGCAGTTTGACCGTCATGCAGGAAATAGACGTACGCGGGCTGCCACCGCCTGAGCCTTTCGAAAATATCATGCGCACCCTGCAAAAACTCCCCGCTGAAGAAACTCTGCAAGTGCTGATCCACCGTGAACCCTTCCCGCTCTACGAGGCGTTGCGTAACAGCGGCTATACATGGCAGGCCAATGCGCTTGAGGACGGCAGCTTTAATATCCTGATCACCAGAGCCGCATGAAAATAGCCTCGCTCAGTCCCGACCAGGCTCCGCCGATTGGAGTACCGCTGCGCTTCTTTGCCGTCGCGCCGGTTTTCCTGGTGCTGGCCTCGCTGCTGCTGACTATGGGCGACGGCAACCCGTTTGCAAACACGCATACACCCGCGTTGCTCGCCGCCACACATTGCATCACGCTGGGATTCATGGCGATGATCATGCTGGGCGCCATCCAGCAAGTAGTGCCGGTATTAATCGGCAGCCAGATACCCGCATCCCGGCTGGTCGCATGGCTCACAATGCTGCCCCTGATTGCCGGGGCGCTGCTGTTGACCAGCGGTTTTGTGCTGGGCAGGCCGGCGCTGCTCGATCTATCCTGGGTGCTGCTGGGATTGGCCTTTCTGGTATTCATCAGCGCCAGCCTGTTCAGTCTGGCGCGCGCCACGGCAAAAAACCCCACCAGGACCGCGATCCTGCTGTCCATCCTCTCGCTTGCCGGCGCCGTTGCGCTAGGCATGTTGCTGGCCAGGGGTTATGCAGTTGGTTTGGCCATACCCTACGACAGGCTGGCAGCAGCCCATATCAGCCTGGCACTGGGCGGTGGCGTGATGCTGCTGATAATCGGCGTGTCTTACCAGGTTGTGCCGATGTTCCAGCTTACCCCGAACTATCCGAAATGGCTGACCGCCAGTCTGGCCCCCGCAATTTTTGCCGCCCTGCTGTTGAGCCTGATGCCGCTATTGTTCGACCCGGCACCGTACTGGGCAGGATACCTTACGGAAATCATCTTCTGGCTATTGACCTCCTGTTTCGCTGTGGTCACGCTCAAACTGCAAAGCCAGCGCCGCCGCCGTGTCCCGGATGCCACACTGAGCTTCTTCCGGCTGGGCATGTTCGCGCTGCTGGCCGCCGCATTATTTTCGCTGGCGTCGTTGCTCTCGCCGGCATATGGCGATCATCTCAGAACCCTGTCCGTGCTGACTTTCCTGCTGGGTTTCTCGATGTCCGTGATCCAGGGCATGCTTTACAAAATCATCCCCTTTCTGGTCTGGTTCCACCTGTTTCGCGGCGGGGCAAGCGCCGTAAAAGCCGGCATTCCCAACATGAAGGAAATCATTCCGGAACGCTGGATGTGGTGGCACTTGTGGCTGAATGGCGGCACGCTGCTTGCTGCGCTGCTGGCAACCTGGTGGGATATCGCGGCATGGCTGGTCACGCTTGGACTGTTGCTGCAGGGAATATTGCTGGGTTACGCCATTTTTACCGGTATCTCGGTCTACCGTATCACCCTTAAACGCATCGAACAGTTGGCAACATGAGCTTCCAGATACTTAAACACATCCATGTAACCTGCGCAGCCCTGAGTTTTACGCTGTTCTTTCTGCGCGGCATCTGGAGCCTGAATGGCTCAGCCATCATGCGGCAACAATGGGTCAAGATAGTGCCGCATATTGTGGATACGCTGCTGCTCGCCAGCGCGCTCGGGCTGGCTTACATCATCGAGCAATACCCCCTCGTGGATGGCTGGCTTACGGCCAAGTTTTTCGCGCTGTTGCTGTATATCGGGCTGGGCACTGTTGCGCTGAAGCATGGCAAGACCAAAACCGTACGCCTCTCCGCATGGCTGGCCGCTCTGGCGGTATTCATCTATATCGTGCTGGTCGCGATGAACCACGATCCTGTGCCGTTCATACATTAGGATTGTAGGATGCGGTGAGGCACGAACCGCATCGCTCGCGTAACCTGTACAACAATGATGCGGTTCGTGCCTCACCGCATCCTACCGTGCTACGTCTCTAAATCACGTCACTTGATTCTGCCCGTCCTGCCCTCATATACTAGTGACCGCAAGAAGGGAGGTTGCCATGTCTACCGTCCGCACCCCTGCCGTCGCAGGCCTTTTCTACCCCGCCGATCCCCGGCAGCTTGCTGATGACGTGCAGGAGATGCTGTCACAGGCGCTTCCGCATGACCTGATTCCCAAAGCCCTGATCGTCCCGCACGCCGGATACATCTACTCCGGCCCCATTGCGGCGACCGCCTACGCCACGCTCAAACCCTTTGCCGCGAGTATCCGCCGCGTGGTGTTGCTCGGTCCCACACACCGCGTCGCGGTGCGCGGCTTGGCGCTGCCCGGTGTGGAGGCCTTCGACACGCCGCTCGGGCGGGTGATGCTGGATGCGGCAGCGGCGCGCAGCATCGCCCACCTGCCGCAGGTGACCGTCAGCGCGCAGGCGCATGTGCTGGAGCATTCGCTGGAAGTGCAACTGCCGTTCCTGCAAAGCGTGCTGCCGGATTTCACGCTGCTGCCGCTGGCAGTCGGCATGGCGACGCCCGAAGAAGTGGCGGAGGTGCTGGAATTACTTTGGGGCGGCGAGGAAACGCTGGTCGTGATCAGCTCCGACCTGTCGCACTACCTGCCCTACGCCATCGCGCAACGCGTGGATCATGACACTGTGCAAGACATCCTCAAACTGCGCCAGCCCATCGAACACGACCACGCCTGCGGCGGCACGCCGATCAGCGGCCTGATCGTCGCGGCGCGCCAGCACCACCTCACGCCTCATTTGCTCGATCTGCGAAACTCTGGTGACACTGCGGGGTCTCATGACCAAGTTGTGGGCTATGCCGCCCTCGCCTTTACTGAGGAAACCGAATATGAACACTAAACAGGATCGCATCTCCGACACTTTCAACCCCTCCCAACCTCCTCCGCTTCGACAAGCTCAGGACAGGCTTGTCAGGGGAGGAGAAAGACGGAGTTCCCCTGATAATGCAGGTGGAGGGGTCGAGTCTTATGGCCGCGTGCTGCTGCCGATTGCACGCGCCGCAATTTCGCGCGCCTTGGACGTGCCCCGTGCAGCAGATGAAACCGCGCCTTGGCTGGCCGAGCATGGCGCATGCTTCGTTACCCTCACGCAAGACGGCGAACTGCGCGGCTGCATCGGCACGCTGGAAGCGCACCGGCCATTGCTCGCCGATGTCAAAAGCAATGCTGTTTACGCCGCCCTGAACGATCCGCGTTTTATGCCGTTGAGCGTCGAGGAGCTCGACATCACCACGGTCGAAATCTCGCTGCTCTCGCCGACAACCGCGATGGATGTTCGGGACGAGGCCGATGCGCTGGCGCAAATGCGTCCCAATGTGGACGGCATCGTGTTCGAGTTTGGCTCGTACCGCAGCACCTTTCTGCCGCAGGTATGGGAAGACCTCGCGCAACCGCGCCAGTTTCTCGCGATGCTCAGACGCAAGGCCGGGCTGCCCGATGATTTCTGGGAAGAAGGCGTGAAGCTGTCGCGCTATACCGTGACAAAATGGAGCGAGGAGCGCTGATATGGACGAACCGATCAGCAGCGCCGAACGATACCCCGCCAGATACTGGCATCTGCGTGATGATGGCAGAATCCAGGGCGACCTGTGCCCGCGCGACTGCAAGCTGCACGAAGGGCAGCGCGGCGCCTGCTTCGTGCGCGGGCGCATCAATGATGCGATGGTGCTCACCACTTACGGACGTTCCTCTGGTTTCTGCGTCGACCCGATCGAGAAAAAACCGCTCAACCATTTCTATCCCGGCAGCAGCATCTTTTCGTTTGGCACGGCGGGCTGCAACCTCGCGTGCAAGTTCTGCCAGAACTGGGACATTTCCAAGTCGCGCAGCTTCGACAGGCTCGCCGACCAGGCCACGCCGGAAGCCATTGCGCGCGCGGCCGCAGAACATGGCTGCAAGAGCGTCGCGTTCACCTACAACGACCCGGTTATCTTCGCCGAATATGCGATGGACACCGCCGACGCCTGCCACGAGCGCGGCATCAAGACCGTTGCGGTCACGGCGGGCTACATCCACGAGCAGCCGCGCCGCGAGTTCTTCGCCAAAATGGATGCCGCCAACGTCGACCTCAAGGGATTCACCGACGAGTTCTACGTCAAGCTCTGCGGCGCACACCTGCAACCGGTGCTGGACACGCTGAAATACCTCAGGCAGGAAACCGGCGTCTGGGTCGAGCTGACCACGCTGCTGATCCCCGGTTACAACGATTCTGCTCAGGAACTGAACTCGATGAGCGAATGGATCGTCAAGGAGCTCGGCGCGGATGTGCCGCTGCACTTCAGCGCATTCCACCCCGACTACAAGATGACCGGGGTTCCCGCCACTTCGCTGGAAAAGCTGATACAGGCGCGAAAAATCGCCCAGGCTGCGGGGCTGCGGTATGTGTATACCGGCAACGTGCATAACCGCGAAGGGGACACCACAAACTGCCCGTCATGCGGCAGCGCCCTGATCGTGCGCGACTGGTACGAAATCGAAAAATACCGCCTCACCCCCGACGGCCATTGCCCGGAATGCAATACAATAATCGCAGGGCACTTCGAGAAATTCAGCAAGGCATTCGGGGCACACCGCATTCCAATCGTGATGGGAGGCCAATTGTGACAGGAGGATCGCCATGAGCGCCGTGCGTATTCCGGTACCAGCCGACAAGGTCCAGCTCGATGGCGAGCTGGTCCTGCCGCCATCCGCAAAGGGCGTGGTGCTGTTCGCCCACGGCAGCGGCAGCAGCCGCTTCAGCCCGCGCAACACCTATGTCGCCGAGGTGCTGCAGCAACGCGGAATCGGCACGCTGTTGTTCGACCTGCTGACACGCGAAGAAGACCAGGATTACGAGACGCGCTTCGACATCGCGCTGCTCACCCACCGCCTGCTGGCCGCCACGGCCTGGCTGCAGGCCAACCCGGCCACACAAACCATGCACCTCGGTTATTTCGGCGCCAGCACCGGCGCGGCGGCGGCATTGCAGGCAGCGGCATTGCTGGCCGCTGCAAAAACAGGCACGAAAATCACCGCCGTGGTATCGCGCGGCGGACGCCCCGACCTGGCCGGAGAGGTTGCCCTGAGCGGCGTGACCGCACCGACCCTGCTCATCGTCGGCGCGGCTGACTACGGCGTGATCGAGTTGAACCAGCAGGCCTATGCGCTGATGGGCTGCGAGAAGAAGCTTACCCTGGTACCCGGCGCGACCCACTTGTTCGAAGAACCCGGCACGCTGCAGCAGGCGGCAAGCAAGGCAGCCGACTGGTTCGCGCAGCATCTGTAATTCAAAACAGCAACGCCTTGTAGGGTGCATTCTATGCACCAATGGTAACGGTGCATGGAATGCACCCTACAATATTTCGAATCATTCATCCTGAAAATTATGCCGCACATCCAATGCTTCCCGCCTATCGAAAACCCGACCGCGCACATCCTGATCCTCGGCAGCATGCCGGGCAAGGAATCATTGCGGGCCGGGCAATATTATGCGCATCCGCGCAACGCCTTCTGGACCATCATGGGCGAACTGGTCGGCGCCGCACCGTTCCTGCCATACGAAGCGCGCATCAAAAAACTGAAATCCGCCGGTATCGCAGTGTGGGATGTGCTCGCCTCATGCAGGCGGCGCAGCAGCATGGATGCCGATATCGAAGCGGATTCGATCTGCGCTAACGACTTCGCGTCATTCTTCCACGCTCATTCGCACATCACCCATGTCTTTTTCAACGGCACGATGGCTGAACAATGCTTCCACAGGCACGTAAATCCGCTGCCTGTAAACCGGCCGCTGCATTTCCTGCGCCTGCCGTCGACCAGCCCCGCGAACGCCTCCATGTCGTACGAGCAAAAACAAAACGCCTGGAGGACTATACTTTCCGGCAGGCGCGCAGCAGCCGGATAAACTGGCAGCCAGCTCGCTGGTTATACGGCTGACTGCTGTTTTTCAGGATCATCATCCTTGCCCGTCAACGCCTCGACGCTCAGCATGATGATCTCGATTTCCTCGATAATCTCCTCCTGGCGCAGCGCGTTGTAGCGCAGCCGCAATTTAGCTTCGTCCTTCTCCAGGCGGCGGATGGCGCTGTCCATGTGCTCCAGCCGCTTGCGGTTTTCCGCCATCAGCGAAGCGTAAAACACCTCGTGCAGCACGGCGTAAAGATACTGGCTGGTGAGCTGCGCCAGGAACTGCGCCGGCTCCAGGTTGAGCAGCGGCGGATGCGAGTATGCCGGCTTCGCTTCGGGCGCCTCCAGCGGCAGCAACTGGCGCAGCCGCGCCACGCCGCTTTCGTCGTCGTGGTACAGCGCGCCGATACGCCACGCTTCCT
>Ga0155427_1081_pt1 | contig 18004 bp, 16 predicted proteins | sample RifCSPhighO2_02_FD_106395 | JGI IMG/M metagenome (GOLD analysis project Ga0155427, IMG submission 106395) | Gallionellales bacterium RIFCSPHIGHO2_02_FULL_57_16 | reverse complement strand
TCCGCCGTATGCCCCCTTTTTCCGACAGCAGCACATAGTTTGATTGCACTTCGCTGACCTTCACGCCGGGCGCCACTTCCGCATTGACCCTGACCGCCTGCGCCGGTTTACCGTCAACCGCCAGAATCGCAACGCTCTCGGTCATGTTGTTTGCGACGACGACGCCTTTCAACTGAAAATTACCGGAGGTGGCGATAGCCTGGCTGCCGCCAAACAAGGCCGCCGCCGCATCCAGATGAAGGGCAGACTGCCCCGCCTGCGGCGGCGCTGCAACCGGGCGCAACGGCGGCTTGAACCACTGCATCGCCCAATATGCGGCCGATATGCACAGCGCAATGAACAATACGAAAGTTGCAACCAGTGGCCAGCGTTTCATTCCAATCCTTTAATCGGGGCACAGCATGCGCATCCTACCGCACTAACTGGTTGATTTCGATAATCGGCATCAGCACCGCCAGCACGATCAGCAACACCACCACGCCCATCGCCAGTATCAGCGCCGGTTCCAGCAATCCGGCCATGGTCATCGCGCGCCGCTCCAGATCCTGCTCCTGCGCGTTGGCGGCGCGCTCCAGCATGGCCGGCAATTCGCCGGTCGCCTCGCCGGAACGGATCATGTGAATCAGCATCGGCGGAAAATGTTTATGTGCCGACAGCGCGCGCGCGAGGCTCACGCCTTCGCGCACGCTGGCGGTGGCGGCTTCGACCTGCGCGCGCATCGCAACATTGGTCAGGGTGTCGCGGCTAGTTTGCAGCGCGCGCAAAATCGGCACGCCGGAGCCGGTGGTAATCGCCAGCGTGCTGGCAAAGCGCGCGGTGTTGAGGCTGCGCTCGAATTTTCCGTAGAGCGGCGCGGTCAACAGCCAGGTGTGCCAGCGCAGCCTGACCGCGGGATCTTTCAGCGCGCGACGCCAGGCAAAGGCCAGCCCGATGCCAGCAAACAATACGATCCAGCCGTACTGCCGCACAAAATCCGAAACTCCCAGCATCGCCACCGTGAGGAACGGCAGCTTCTGCTTGGTGTTGGCGAACACCGACACGATTTGCGGCACCACATAAGTTAGCAGGAAGATCACAATCAAAAACGCCACCAGCGTGACGATGGCCGGGTAAGTGAATGCGAGCCTGACCTTCTGCACCAGCGCATTGCGCCGCTCGATATAGTCGGCCAGTCGTGTCAGCACCAGCGCCAATTGGCCGATCTGTTCGCCGGAGGCGACCAGCGCGCGATAGATGTCGGCAAAATCGCGCGGATGTTTTGCCAGCGCATCGGACAGCGCGGCGCCGCCCATCACCTCCGAGCGGATCGAACCGGTCAGGTCGCGCATGTAAGTGCGCTCGGCCTGTTCCAGCAACGCGGAAAGCGCCTGCTCCAGCGGAAGACTTGCTTCCAGCAGGCTGGCCAACTGACGCGTGAATAAAGCCAGTTCCACCGTAGACAGGCGGTCGCCAAATGCGCCGCGTTTGGCCTTGCCCGCCTCGTCAAGCTGCGTGGCTATCGCATCAACGCTGATCGGCACCAGACCCTGCGCACGCAGATCGGCACGCGCAGCGCGCGCATTGTCGGCGTTGATCACGCCTTTTCTGGCGGCGCCGAGCGCATCGGCGGCTTCATAACGGAATGCTGACAAGTTAGTTTCCTTGACAGGTTAGTCTTTGGTGACGCGCAACAGCTCCACCTGCGTCGTCGTGCCATCGATTAACCAGCGTTCGCCATCTTCGCGCATGCTACGCATCCCGTCATGCTGTGCGGTGGCACGGACGTCTGCTTCCGATGCACGGCTGTGGATTTGCGCGCGGATCTGCTCGGTGGCCAGCATCAATTCATAAATGCCGACCCTGCCCTGATAGCCGGTGTAACCGCATTTGTCGCAGCCAACTTCATGCCAGAATTGGCCTTCCTGCCGTTTGCAATGCGGACATAATTTGCGCACCAGGCGTTGCGCCACCACGCCGAGCAGCGACGAGGACAGCAGGAACGGCTCGATGCCCATGTCGAGCAGGCGCGTGACCGCCGCCGCCGCATCGTTGGTGTGCAAGGTAGCCAGCACCAGATGGCCGGTCAGCGATGCCTGCACCGCAATTTGCGCGGTTTCCAGATCGCGGATTTCGCCGATCATGATGACATCCGGATCCTGGCGCAGAATGGCGCGCAGCGCCTTGGCGAAGGTCATGTCGATGCGCGGATTAACCTGGGTCTGGCCGACGCCGCTCAATTCGTATTCGATCGGGTCTTCGACCGTCAGGATATTGGTGGACGTGGTGTTCAGTCGTGACAGCGCGGCATACAGCGTGGTGGTTTTGCCGGAACCGGTCGGGCCGGTGACCAGCACGATACCGTGCGGCTGTGCGATCAGTTTGTCGAATTGCGCCTGCGTATCCGCGCTCATGCCAAGATGCTGCAAATCGAGCTTGCCGGATTCCTTGTCGAGCAGGCGCAACACCGCGCGTTCGCCATGCCCGGTCGGCAGCGTGGAAACCCGCACATCGACCGGCCTGCCGCCGACACGCAGCGTGATGCGCCCATCCTGCGGCAGGCGTTTCTCGGCGATGTCGAGCTGTGCCATGATCTTGATGCGCGAAACCAGCGAGGCATGGATCGCTTTTTTTGCCCGCACCACATCGCGCAACGCACCGTCGATACGGAAGCGCACCACCGACACCTGTTCGAACGGTTCGATATGGATATCCGATGCGCCTTCGCGCAACGCCTGCGTCAGCAGCGCATTGATCATGCGGATTACCGGCGCATCATCGGTCGAGGCCAGCAGGTCTTCGACTGCCGGCATATCGAGCATCAATTTATTCAGATCGAGATCGGACTCATATTCATCGACCACCTGCGCCGCATCGCCGCCCGAACTGGCATAGGCCCTGGCAATTTCCGCGTCAAGCGCCTCGCGCGGCATGGTTTTCAGCCGGACGCGCCCGAAGCAGCGGCTCACTTCTGCAATCGCCTGCGGCGGGGTCGCATCCGAGATCCAGACTTCGACCGGGCTATCCGCAGCGCCGCTGCGCTGCGCCAGCAGCGCGAAATCGCGGGCAAATGCGTAGGGGAGAAGGCGTGTGTCACTCATGGCATTAAGTATAAGTGGCCTCTAAAAAAATCGATTTTATCCCAGATAAATGGAATGGACGCCCACTATGTGGGCTACATCTCCAAACACCTCTCGAAGATGAAGAAATATAAGCAGCTCACCAGTGAGCAACGATACCAAACTTACTTATCTTCAAGTACGGCTATCAGGCAATCCAGAATTTGATGCACGATTTCGTCTGGCGCTTTTTCGATCAGCTTCGCATTGCGCATAACCCAGTCCAATGACTTCAACTGATGCGCATGGACGCAACCATCGGTTTTCAGGCCGAGTCCCATCAGAGAAATCAGGAATCCCGTATCGCGTGCCACGGATGCCGAACCGCCCGATATGGGGCAAACCATGGCAAGCTGGAATCGCTTGTTGAACGCCTTGGGCGAGACAACCAGGCAAAAGTGATCGCCGCGCATTTCCTTTCCGCTGGCGGGATCAAACTGCAAATGCAGGATGTCGCCGCGTTCGGGTATCACAGTTCTTTCCCGGCAGCAGGCATTTCATCCCATCCCTGCACACGTTCCGCACCCTTAGGCGTGGCGGCGAGCAGCTCGGAAAGGATAGGACGCTGTTTTGCCGGTTTCAATTTCAATTCATCCCCCGCTATTTCCAGAGCGACACGGCTACCCGCATCAAGACGGTTTTGTTCGATATAAGCTTGCGGGATGGTAACGATCAACGAACCGCCAGAGCGGCGTAGTGCGGCTGTAAACATGACACCTCCTGATTAAGTTTTACCATGGTAAAACATGCTTGCGGTTCGAGCAAGCACGATAATTGCTCATGTTGCGAGTTTTTGATCTGTCCGGTTGTCCTATTGCCCAAGGAGGGCGATATGAGACCGACAAAACTGCTACAGGAGATACGGAAGATGAGATTTGAAGAAGCATATGAGGATGGAATACCGGGCGTCTGACGCAAGCCGAGGCGGCGCGGATAACTCTGACAGCGGCGCAGTCTAATCTCGCGGGGTGATGTCAATGCAGATGTGAGTCGCATGTCAAAAACGAGTCGCAGAGTCGTGGAGTCATCATGGTTGAAATATTTACGGCAGCGCGTCACTCGCTCGACGGCGCTGCAGGCTGCTCCGGTTTATCGGAGCCAGGGGCTGGCAAAGCCGGCCAGGTCTTGTTGAACAAGGGGCCGCTGTCGATCCGGTTGAATAACAGGCCACCGGTCATCTGGCCATCCTGCAGCGGCGGCAACTGCGGCGCCTTCATATCCGGCAATACCGGCGACGGCGCAGGCTGCGCATCAATTTCCAGATTGCGGATAAAACTGTAGCGATCTGCGGTCAGATTCATGCTCTGCTCGTTGCTGCGTATGACGGTGGGCCGCAGGAACACCATCAGGTTGGTTTTGACGCGGTTGCGCTTCTGGTATTTGAATAAATTGCCGACAATCGGAATATCGCCGAGACCCGGCACCTTCTCGACGCCATCCTGCAGGCTTTCATCGATCAGCCCGCCCAGCACAATGATCTGCCCATCGTCCACCAGCACATTGGTGTCCACCGAACGCTTGTTGGTGATGATGCCTGTCGCGCCGGTCATATCCTGCACACTGGATATTTCCTGATAAATCGCCATCTTGACCGAGCCGCCTTCGGAGATTTGCGGTCGCACGCGCAGCGACAGTCCGATGTCCTTGCGTTCGATCGTCTGGAACGGATTCACGCCCGCTGCCCCGCCCGAGGCCGTCGTGGTGTATTGGCCGGTCAGGAACGGCACATTTTTGCCCACGATGATTTTCGCCTCTTCGTTGTCGAGCGTAATCATGTTGGGCATCGACAGGATATTGGCGTTGTTGCCGGATTGAAGCATCTGCGCCAGGGCGCCCAGGCCGATCTTGCCGGCGGCCTGCCTGAAAATACCGATGCTCAAGCCATTGCTCGGCGGCAAGAAATTTCCCGTCGCTGTCTTTGCGACTACCTGGCTGGTCAGGTTATCGCCTCCCGTACCAAATCCGGTCATGATCCCTGCCCGATAGTCGCTGTTGGGGCCTCCGGTTATATTGGCCCATTGAACACCGAAGGCGGCCGCCTGCGTATCGGTCACTTCGACGATCAGCGATTCAATATAAACCTGGGCGCGGCGCGCATCGAGCTGGTCGATAATCATGCGCAAATTGCGGTAAACCGGTTCACTGGCAGTGATGATGAGGGTATTGGTCGACGGGTCGGCCTGAATGAATCCGGCCTGGCTGCCTTGCGGCGTCTGCGCCGGCGTTGCCGGTGACGCTCCGGCCGCTGAAGACGGCGCCGCGACTGGCGCGGACGGATCGGCCGACACAACGGCGCGCAGGGTTTGCGCAAGCTTGGCCGCTTCGGCATTTTTCAGGTACACGACATGCACATTGCCCGGTTGCGCGGTTGGCTGGTCGAGTTTGGCGATCAGCGCTTTCGCCAGATTGGCGCGCGCTTCGGACGGCGCGCGCACAATGACCGCGTTGGTGCGCGAATCCGCCAGCAATCCGGTACGCCCGGCATCCCCCCCGGCGACACTGACTCCACCCGGTTCCAGCAGCCGATTGACCATCACCGCAATATCGCTGGCAATCGCATGACGGACAGACACCACATCCAGTTCGCTGCTCGCCGGGCCATCCATTGCCGTGATTATTTTGCCCAACCGCAGCAGGTTATCGGCGTAATCGGTGATGACCAGCGTATTGTTACCGGGATTGGCGTTGATCGTGTTGTTGGGCGAAATCAGGGGACGCAATACTGTCACCAGATTGACTGCGGACTCATGATTCAAACGAAAAATCTGCGTCGCGATCTGGTCGCCGCGCACCGTGCCAGCCTGGCCGGAACTGGATTGAAGATGGCCGGCCTGCAACTTGGCATCCGCTTCCGGCACCACTTTGGCATAACCGTTGCCGGTCACCACCGAGTAACCATGCAAACGCAATACCGAGGTCAGAAGCTGGAACGCCTGAGCCTTGGTGACCGATTCTTCCGATACCAGGTTGACCTTGCCTTTGACGCGCGGATCGATGATGAACGTCGTATTGGTGTAATCGCCGATCGCCGCGATCACCGACTCGATATCGGCATCGACAAAATTGAGCGTACCCCTGGTGGCACCCGTGGCTTCGTTCGTGCCAGTATTCACATTTGCGCTAGAATCCTGCGCCTGCACTGGCTGCATGCCCGCCATTGCGCACAGCAATATGAACGCAGCGCTCCAGCATCGCCATCCTGCCAATCGGTTTTTTATCATTTGAACTCTAGCGCAATAACGTCTTTGCCGTCTTCTTTGCGGCGTTGCCCCAGCAAACTCAGTAAATTCGCCAGCCTCTCTTCCTGCCCTGCTTCGGCTTCTGCCTTGCCGGAAAACTGCAAACGTCCGTCGGCAAACATCCCCGAGCCACTTAACAACATAGGCCCTTTGGCCGTCTTAAGCGTCACCGATGCCTGCTGGCCATGCCAGTCGAGCGCCAGATTGTATACCCCCAGCGGTTTGACTGGCGACAGCCGCGATGCCATGTCATTCATCTCCAGGTTCATTGCACCGGTCATTTCGATTTCTCCGCCTCGCCGCACCAGTTGCAACAGCCCCCATGATAACCGCATCTGCCCGGACGGCTGTACTGTATTCAGCGGTGCTCCCAGACCCGCCAGCCGATCCGCCGGCAATAAAACCGCCGCCGGACTTATTTGCCATTGATGCCAACTGCCTGCCACACTGACCGGCCGCGACAATGCCGCAGTGTTTTCCAGTTCGGCATCGACCTGGCCCAGCAACAACATCGGGGACAGCCTCCAGGAAAAACGTCCGGGCAATAACTGCGTTACCGGATCGCTGCCGCCCGGCGCGCCGCCGATAACGGCCGAGCCGCGCCACAAGGTGCCTTGCGCATCGCCCAACGTCAAACGGCCTGCCGTCTGTCTCTCTACTATCGGCGCCATCCAGGTTGCCGGAAAAAACGCCAGCGCGGTGAACGCGACACTGGCAATCCCAGCCAGCAACCATGTTACGAGGTGGCGCAATGGGCATCCTTTTTATTCCATTTTCCAGGCAGGCGCAAGTGCGGCTTTGGATTCATTCTTTAAAGTTTCCGCAACGTCAATGTCGCATTAACCATATCGGATTGAGCCAGCGCGGTGATATTGGCCTCGACCACCGAAAGCCGCGCAGTTTTCTGCATATCGTCCAGCCACTCCAGCGTGCCGGCAAAAGAGGCTGCGGCGAACTGCACCTTCACAAGATCGCCGGTCAGCGTCACGCTTTGCGGTTTCAAGCCGCTACGCGCAAGCGCGGTTTTGATGCTTTCCTCGGATATCGCTGCCACCTGAGGTGCGGATTTTCCGGAAATGGCTTCAGCTTCTTTCGATAATGCTTGCAACTGTGCGGCTTGCTGGCGCAATTCCGGCAGATTTTTATGCAACTGGTCGCGACCGGTCAAGGCCGGACCAATCAGTAACGCGTAGAACAGGCCGAGTGCAGCCGTGGTGGCGGCAACAGCCAGCATTGTACGCTCGCGAGCATCGCGCGCGATCCAGAACGCCGATAATGATCGCCCGGATCGGTTCAACAGGTTGGCCGGATTCATTTGGCGCTCCGGATTTGCCATACCACCGCCGACTGCGCAGGCGTCAGGTCAGGCGACCCCAAGTCAAGAGACAGGCCGCGTTCGGCCAGCGCGGTTTTCATCTGTTGTGCCGGTGCTTCGGCATTTGGTTTGAACCGCACGAACAAACTGCGCTCACGATACTCAAGTGCGGCAATAGCGAGCACCGTTTTACCCGGCATGACGCTGGCCCAGGCCTCGCCGAAAGCCGCCGAGATTGCCGTAAAATCATCCGGCGCCGGCAGCCCGGAATCGCGTCTGGCGATAGCGATCTTCTGCCGCATTTGCGCAACAGGATCAAGAATCACCATATCCTTCGGATAAGCCAACTTGTATATCTGGATCATGGTCGTGCGCAGCAAATTGGCTTCACCCTTCATGCGCCACCAGTCAATATTCAATGCGGCGGCATTGATGAGCAGGACTGCAGCAGCCAGCCCCACCGGCCAGCGCCACGCGCGCCAGTTCGGCCTGGGGCTGCTTCCCGCGCCCAGCCCCGTCATCAAATCAAGCGCCGTGTCGCGGGCGCCGGCAATCCAGCGCGGCCAGTTGTCGGCCAATACATTGATGCGCTTATTCAGTGCGTCAATCTGGCTGATTGCTTCCTGGTAAGCGCGCAGCGCCGCTTGCGGCACATACAGCGTGACCGGTGCTTCGGGCGCCACCGCGCATAATGTCCGGATTACCTCGTGCGCCGATGCTTCATGCTGTTCGCGCCCTTCGCCATTAGATAACTCAGGATGGCTCAGGGCAGGCGCGATCGCCAAACCGATGCCGTCCTGCTCCGAGAAACGCAGCGTCACGTCGATGTCTGCACCCTGCTCGTTGATAGCGGCAGTCACGCCGCCCGGCTGACCATGTTGGCCAGACTGACAGGTCAAACACAATTGTGCCGGCAGTGCCGCGATCCGGCGGGCACCGAACGCGATCAATGTTTTGGCCAAGAGTTCGAGCCAGGCGCGCTGTACCACCGCAACGGTGCGCAATCCGCCGGATAAACCGCCCGCAACCACCACACAACCGGACGGATCGGCAAGCAATTGCTCTTCCACCAGATTGGGCAATGCAGCCCTCAATTTGGCAGCCGATAGCGGCGGTACCTGTACGCGCAGCAGGGTTACATCGCTGGCTGCCAGCAGCAACACCACACGCTGCGCCGTGGCTGCCGCGCCGGACAAATCCGACAATGGCGCCACGCCTTCACGCTCGATTGAACCTCCGCTCGACACCAGCGCAAACGGGCAAGCCAGTTCAATCCAGCGCGCGGTGCTGTCAGCGGCGGATTTGGACGGCAGGCGGATGTAGAGTGTGCTCAAGGTGTCGCGTTCTCTTTCTAAACATGACGACATAAATGCTGCCGCATAAACAACCGTTCGCCCTGAGATTTTTGTCGAATGGTGAACTGACCTTCCCTCGGTTTTTCGTCTTCCAAGAGGTGGGTCTCATGCTACCAGTTTTTCCTCTTGCTGGGCGGTAAGCCAGTCACTCAAGAACTGCATCGGTGACTTGTAGCCCAGCGTCGAATGCAGCCGTTTCCGGTTGTAAAACACCTCGATGTATTCAAACGCCATTGCCATCATCTCGTCTCGCGTCTCAAAGCGTTCACCGTACACCCGCTCGTTTTTGAAGCTGCCAAACCAGCTTTCTGTTGGTGCGTTGCCCCAACAATTTCCCTTAGTCTCATATGAGTCAACTCTTCACATTTTTTGAGCAGATTTTCGTAGGTGCGAATTTATTCGCACGAACACCAGGTTATGTGCGAATAAATTCGCACCTACGTTTGGTTCCGGCTTGTCCGGCTTAGGGAGTTGGAAATTACTGAAATACCATTTATAGAAATAGCTGGTAGGGTGGGCACGCTTTTGTGCCCACGCGGTTTCTTATATCTCGCACCGCGTGGGCAAACGATGAAGCTGTTTGCCCACCCTACAAAAAACATGCGGCTCATGGGTAATGAACATCCCTGACAAAGCCATTATTGGTACGTTTGTAATTTCTTGCTCCCTAAGCACGATAACCCCGTGCCAAGTCACTACTTAACCACGAACGGCTTCAAAGATTGCCATTTCAATTTTGTCGTCATGCTTAGAGTTCCCGAATCCAGATAATTTTGGTATTGACACCATTGCGTTCGATCAACGCCTGCACGTCCAATTCTGCCCTCTTCATGCGCACTTTACCATCGACCAGAAAGTATTGGGTTGTGACCGATGCCTCATTGGCCGATGCGGTAAATGGCTTGCCCGGCAATCGTTGCACAAAATCGGCCAGGTCGCGAAAACTGGCGGCATTACGGCTTGCCACCAGCGAAGCTGCATCAGAAGCTGTAAGTGTACCAACTCTGGCTGCCAGCACCTCAACTGGTGCGGTATTCACATTGACCGGCGCAGCGCGCGGCAGAAAGATCACGAAATTTTTCAGCTTATTGAGCATCTCCGGGGAAAATCCCGGCACCGCGAGCAAGTCTTCCATTTGCGTGAGATTCATCGGTCGCGTACTTGGCTCACTGCTGCTGTTTGCAACTTTGGTTGCCAGGGGGTTTTGCGCCACCGCCATCGCCTCGGCGGTTGCCTGTGCCAGCACTGGATTCATCCGCATGTTTTTGAGCAGCCGCTCAAAAACGACGACTTCGGTGGGATCGATGGTTCCATTTGCGCACAGGTTGGTCAGGTTGTAACGCGCCTGTGCATCGCTGATGCCGCCCGATAACGCCGCATCGCCGACATTATCATCGGCGCGGCCATTTTCGACATATTGATCAAGCCGCGTTTCCGCGAGCGGCACCGCCCACGGCTCATCCAGATTATCGACGCTCGAATGCTTTGCATCCTCGCGCAAAATCAAACTGGCCCAATCAAGCGCACCGCGCAGAATCCATTGCTTTTGCAATTGCAGCCGCTGGTTTTCGATTGAGCGCACCTGCACCTGCTGCTGCCAGAAAAGACTGGCAACGATCGTGATCGCCAGCGTGGTCAATAACAGTGCCGTGATCACCGCGATGCCGCGTTGCCGACGATATGATACGAAGCGCGCGTTCATGCCGCCCCAAGCAAAAATATTTTAAGCAGCCTGGTATCGCGCCCCCGCAATTGCAAGGCAACCTCCAATCCGGTTGGCGCAAGCGAACCCGCATTCATGTTGGCGGCCGCAACCGGTGGCAGCATATCGACACCCATGCGCCATGCGCCATTGGCCCACAGTCGTGGCGTCAGCGAGTCAACGCCCGACTGCAACACCACTGTCTGGCCAGTATCGGTATCGCCCGCGACGGCGCGCCACAAGTCATCCAGCTCAATCAAATCACGCGTCGCAGCCGATTCACGGCGCGTCAGTACGCCATCCTTGACCCGGTAAGCAATCACTTGCAGACGTGACGGCTGATTGTCGGCAAACACCGTGCGCACCAGCGTGAGCCGGTCAGATCCGGCGGCAAGCGGCATGCGGTCGGGCAGGACGGCGGCACTGGCCAGATGTGCGCAATCGCGCTGTATCTGGGCGAAGGCAAGTTGCATCCCGCGCGTCTGTTCAAGATCGCCGGTGAGCGCAATGCGCGCGCGCACGATGCTATCCAGCCCGCGCCAGCCGAGTACCGCGATGAATGCGAGCACACTGATGGCAACCAGCAATTCAATCAGGGTCAGGCCCTGGTGTTTGGTCGGCAACGTGGCGGCACATGCGCCGCTGGTCGCGGCTGGGCTATTGCACATTAGGCACCACCTGCGCCAGCTTGATAATGCGGCGGCCGGTATTTTGCAAGCTTCCGGTATTCTGCATTTCAAGGACACTCACTTCGACGCGGCGGAAAAAAGGGTTTGGGGTGGCGAATACGTTTTCCTCGCAAACCAGTTGCAACTCGCCCTGCGCACAATCGAAGCTGCGTTGGCCAAGCGCCGGCCATTCGCGCGCCAGGCGGACTTGCGCCAACCGGTTTTCCGCCGACCAGGTCGCCATCATCGAAGCACGCAAATCGCCGCTGTTTTGCGTCAAGCTGCCGATGGCACGCAGACTGGCACCCAATGCGGTACCGACAATGACCAGCGCCACCAGCACCTCGAGCAAGGTGAAGCCTGCGCTGTGGCGGATAGCATGGCGATTTGGCAGGCTGTAGTGCGTAGGTTGGGCACGCCGTGCCCAACATCCAAAGCCACGTCGCCCCATATTATTTGTTGGGCACGGCGTGCCCAACCTACGGGAAGACCTGAATATCGGGGGTTTACGCATGTCATTCGGCCACGAAATGCCCGATTCCGTCGGCGCGGATAGCGGCATGTGCATCGCCCGTTGCAAACGTCAAGATGAAAGGCTTGTCGACCGGTTCGCGACCGAAGACGATGCGCAATGGGGCGGTCTGCTCCAACGCTGGCGGGCTGATAGCCAGTGTGACCGGGAACCGTTTGAATTCGCGCTCACGCAATAAATCGTCTTGTGCGAGTACCTGCCAGGTATTCCCCTCGCGCAGCAAGAAACGATATCGTTCTGCCTCAGCCTCGAAGGCAATCGGGCGGTTACGCACAATTGCCTCATCGCGCGCCAGTTGCAACAGCAGCGCAACCCTTTGCGCATCGTTTTGCAATACTTGCTGCCCATCCGGCATCGCATTGAATGCCACCGTGCCGAGCATGACACCAGCGATCACCATCACCACCAGCAATTCAAGCAACGTAAAGCCGCGCGACAGCCTTGTTAAATCCCCCCTGGCCCCCCTTTTGCAAAGGGGGGGACAAAAGCCATTGTCGGAGCACATTCCCCACTTTGCAAAAGGGGGGCCAGGGGGGATTTCAACCGCAGAGGTAAGCGCAGCTCTCAATTTTGCGATACCCAATAATCACGCAAGCAGGCGTAATTACAATTCCCACGATCCGATATCGGCGTCGTTGCCGGTACCACCCGTCTGCCCATCCGCGCCAAGCGAAAACACATCAATTTCGCCTTTTATTCCGGGCGACAGATATAGGTAGAGATTGCCCCAGGGATCCTTGGGCAGCTTGTCGAGGTAGCCGCCGGTTTTCCAGCCGCTGGCGTCCGGCCCGCCGGTTGGCTTGGTGACCAGCGCCTGCAACCCCTGCTCCGTAGTTGGGTAGCGCTGATTGTCGAGCTTGTACAACTTGAGCGACTGCATGATAGTGGCAATGTCCTGCCTGGCGGCAACAATGCGCGCGTCATCGGTGCGCCCCATCAATTTTGGCGCAACCAGCGCGGCCAATATACCCAGGATCACGACAACCACCATGATTTCAATCAAGGTAAACCCGCGCTGCGCCATCCGCACGGTTGAGCGGTTATTCTGAAGAAGAACATTAAACATAAGCGTTTGCCTTTGCATGTCGAATATTGTAATCGATTTACCTTATAAAACTGGCGGTTGAAGACATCACATCAAGTACAAGCAGATAGGCATGCCATCGAATTTGGCCCATGTCAGGCATACTGATTAAGAAAAAGATAGTGGTAAATCCATCAGTTCCATGATTACAAGAATCGGGTAGGAGGCAGGGTCACCCCTGCCGCCCTCCCACACCACCGGACGTGCGGTTCTGCATCCGGCGGTTCATTGAACACACTGGAGTCGTCGCATCGTATCGATGAGCGACACCAGACCTATATGGGCCTGCTCACCCCGCTACGCCGCCTCTATCCGCTTCCTGTTCGTCAGACCAGCATTTTGCCTGCGGCTTCCTTCAGATTCCACCTTGCGATGGACACCCTTGCCGTTCAGCTAACACTTCCCCTTGCCGGGTGTGTAAAGGACTTTCACCTCCAAGTCACTCGACTGACCACCACAGTCAGTCAAGTTGCGCTTTCGCGCAACGCGCCATGCTTGGCGCACCCAAGAAAAATCAGCCGCCCGTGGGCGGCTGATTGACTCGGTATTTGCATAGTTTGTGCGTTAGTACGTCGCCGGACGAGCCAGAGGGCAAGGGGCTGCTGAATCCGTAACAGACATGGGAAGAGTGAAAGTTGTTTTTGCTGATCGCTCAGTGCCCGCAACGGTCACTCTCGCCGTCACCTCGTCGCGAATAAAGAATGCGGACGACTTCGGGTATTGGAGATTGAAGGTGGCGGCGCCGTTGCTGTCGGTGGTCACCGTCACGGGAATGGCGCCTCCCGCCGCTTGTGGCGGGGAAAGCACCCCGTTGATTGCAACAGCTTCAGCGGCAATCTGTGCCGCAGTCTGTGCCAATACCGGAGTATCTTCGCCAGCGTCCAGAATCCCGTTACGGTTAGCATCCTCGGCGGCGACAAACGACGTGGCAGGCGCCACACATCCTGCAGCATCAGTAATCGACCCATTTCTATACTCGTAAGGGAAGACAGTCAGGATCACGGTTGCAGCCGCCACTGGACTGCCGTTTGAATTCACGACCAGGACGCTCCCCGGCAGGAGATACTGGGTAGCGTTGGCGGTGTCGGTAATGGTTGTGCCGAAGCCAAGTGAAATACTGACGGCAGTGGATGCAACAATCTGTGGAGTCGAACCGCACAAGGCGTTGGTTTCCGCAACCGCAGGTATGGCTTGGGGGGAACCGGTACAAACCTGCCCCACCACACGAGCACGTGCGTAGATCGAGCCCGTAGTAGGCGCGCTGCCCGCACTGAACGTGGCAGTCGCTTTCCCGGTGCTATCGGTATAGGCCACGACCGGCGAAATGCTTTCGCCGCTACCCGTGGTTCCCAGCAGTTCGAACACCACAGCAGCATTTCCAACCGAATTGTTGACGGCATCCCGGACGGTTGCCGTCAGCGTAGCAGTGCTTAAATTACTGCCTGAACTGGGGGCGATGGTTGATGCAGAAGTCTGAAGGTTGAGTGAGGCCGCAGTCGCAGCCGGAGCACTGACCGCAAATGTACGCGTCAGGGTACTCAACACCGTGTTGGACGCATCCAATGCATCCACCTGCACCGTCACCACTCCAGAGTTGTTCGGTGCCGTAAAGGTCACCGCCACCGCATTGGCGACCGGCGTCTGTGTGATCGATGCGGCCGGTCCCGCTACCGGAGCCGCTCCCGTCCAGGTTCCTGATGTCGAACTAATCCGAACGCTGGCAACGGCTGTGCCGTTGATTGTAGCGGGAACCGTGACCGTAAGCGCCTGCGTAGCTGCCGTCGCCAGAGAAACCGGATCGGTGGCCGGCGTCGTAATCGCAAACGCAATCCCCGCTGCCGCCGTCATAGTGATGTTCTGGGTTGCCGCCACCGACACCGCTCCACTCAAATCCAGCCACTCTGCAGTTACCACCACGGTACCTGCCGAGGTTGGAGTGAGTGTGACATTGGATGTAGTGCCGGTAACCCCGGTAGTCAGCGTAGTGGCGGAAAGCGTAGCCGCCCCGGTACTTGTCGCGCCGATAGAAAAACGGATGGTCTGGCCATTCTTGCCAATTCCGCCGGCATCTTTAGCAGTTGCAAACAAGGTAATCGTCCCGGTACCAACCTGCGCAGAACCAGCGCTGGCACTCAGGGTCAGTGTCGAGCCATTGATTAGCACAGGGATACTTGCCGTTTTCCCTCCCGCCGTTGCAGTAACAGTGGCGGTACGATTGCTGAAATCTGCGGCGCCACTGGACAAAGTCACGGTCGCCTTCCCAGTTGAATCCGACGTTACCGTAGTGGCACTCAAGTTGCCGCTTGTAGCCGCAAAGGTGACGGCAACCCCTGACAAAACGCCATTGGAAGCATCCGTTACGGTCGCCGTCAGTGTCGCCGAATCCGAATTGTCGGTCTTGATTGAAGTAGTAGATGTGCCCAATGCAACCGCATTCACCGTGGTGGTAGTGGTAGCGGCAGTGGTACCCGCAGTTCCTCCCCCACCGCAACCTGTAAGCAGTGCGATTGACAGCGCCAACAAGAACGCTGCCGAAAATCCAGTAATTTTCTTACTGCAAAAAAGATTTAACACTTAAGCCTCCCAATTCAAGCTGTCCGACAATCAATGACCATCCTGCAGAAATACAATTTGCATAATTCTTTACGCATCCCCAATCATTGCAGGTTGAATTAGCAGCCTGCCGCATAATCCAATCATGTACCAAATTCGTGAAATCAGCGCAAACTCACTTCGTCTTTCATGATCTTTGGCGTAATAAAAATCAGCAATTCCGACTTGGTATCGCTCTTGACCTTATTCTTGAACAGCCAGCCGATAACAGGCACATCTCCCAGCAGCGGAACCTTCTGGGTGGAATCGGAAAGATCCTGGGTGAATACACCACCGATCACGACCGTGCCACCATTTTCAACCAATACTTCCGTATTAACCTTTTTGGTATTGATGCTCGGCACACCGCCATACACTGTTCCCACCGTATCCTGATTAGCCGTCACTTGCATATTGATATGATCGTCCGGCGTAATTTGCGGGGTCACACTGAGGCTCAGTGTCGCATCCTTGAATGACACGCTGGTAGCGCCACTGCTAGTGGCTGCCTGGTAGGGAATTTGCGTGCCGGCCGAGATGGTGGCCGCAACCTTGTCCTTCGTCACCACACGCGGGCTGGCAATATTCTTGGTTCGCCCGTCCAGCTCTGACGCGGTCAATTCCAGCGTCAACACCTTGGTTGCCATCGGGTTGAACAACGACAGTGTCAACCCGCCCATACCGCTGGTTGCGCCAGGCAGGTTCACATTGGGCTGAAGGAGCGCCCGCATTGAATTTGCGCCGGAGCCAATGGCATCTCCTGTGCCTGGGCCGACGGCAGGGCCGGAATACCCCAGTTTTCCGCCCAAAGTCCGGTTGAAGTCGTCGGTTGCCGAAACAAAACGCGCCTCGATCAATACCTGCCGCACCGGCACGTCGACTTGCTTGATTATTTTGCGCACTTCCTCGAGGCGCGATGGGGTGTCCTGGACAAATATCGTGCCGGTACGGGCATCGGATACGGCGCTACCGCGTTTTGACAGGATGGGTTGCTTTGCATCAGTCAACAATTTGATCATTTCGGCTACCGTTTGATAGCTGAGCTGAAAACTCTCGGTGCGCAATTCTTCCATTTCGGAAATTTCCTGGCGCGCAGCCAGACTGATCTTTTCCTTGGCGGCAATTTCTTCACGCGGTGCAACCTGGATCACGTTGCCGTTCTTGCGCATATCCAGCCCGCGGCTCTGCAAAATGATATCCAGCGCCTGATCCCACGGGACATCCTTCAAACGCAGGGTGATATTGCCGCTCACGGTATCACTGATTACCATATTCAATTCGGTAAAATCGGCAATTACATTCAACGCCTCGCGCACGTCAATTTTCTGAAAATTGAGCGTCAATTTTTCGCCCGCATAACCGACCTGGCTGCCCTTCACCAGCTTGTTGGGCTCGTCGGCAACCGGCTTCACCTCGACGATAAACTTGTTGTCGGTCTGATAGGCGGCATATTCCCATACCCCTTTTGGTTCGATCGTCATGCGCACGTTGCCGTCCTGCGCAAAGGTATCCACTCCTTGCACAGGCGTGGCAAAATCAACCACATCCAATTTGCGTTGCAGATTGCGCGGCAGGCTGGTATTCAAAAAATCGACGATCAGCAAAGTCCCTTGCTGGCGGATGTCGATGCCAATGCCGGGATCGGAAAGGTCAATCTGAACGCGACCCTCGCCATTCTTGCCACGGCGGAAATCAATATCGCGCAAAGTGAACTTCTGCGCGCCCTGCTTGGCCTCGGCAAAGCGCGAAACGCCGCCAACCGCTGCCTGATCCGCCGCTTTGCCCTGCAAAGTAATCAACAGGCTGTTGCCGTCGATTTTGGTGTCATAGGCGAGCATCCGGGTCAGGTTGATCACCAGACGCGTGCGTGCTCCCGACTGAACGATATTGGCGCTGCGCAAATCGCCTTCACTGAAATCCTGGGCAGATTTTCCCAAGCCGTTTGCGGTATCGGGAAAATCCAGCGCAATGCGCGGCGGGGTATTGATGGTAAAACCTGCCGGGACATTTGTCAGCGGCTGCGCCAGTTCGACCCTGATGATGGTTGTTCCGTCGCCTGCGTTGCTGGCATTCAGCGAAATGATGCTGTTCTGCTCGCCCGCTTGCGCCTGCACACCCAACATGCCGAAAACGACAAACAGTCCCAGCAATTTGGCCATGCTCTTGGTTATATTATCAAGTTGTCTCATTGTCCCACTCCTAAAATCACTCAAGTAATTGCAGGCTGCTTATGCGATCAGACCAGTCACCGGCGCTGTCTTGCACCACCTCTTTGACGATCACTTCCGTCTCGTTAATTTCTTTGATCAAACCAAAATTCAACCCGATGTAGTTGCCTGCCTTGATACGATGCAACTTGCCGTCCGGAGCGCGAATCACGGCATAGCCGGTTTTATTCTGGAACAGGTAGCCAACCATCCTG
>Ga0155427_1369_pt1 | contig 18773 bp, 18 predicted proteins | sample RifCSPhighO2_02_FD_106395 | JGI IMG/M metagenome (GOLD analysis project Ga0155427, IMG submission 106395) | Gallionellales bacterium RIFCSPHIGHO2_02_FULL_57_16 | reverse complement strand
ATTTCTGTCAACTGCCTACACGCTTAAAACCAATCTCATACTGATGTTCGGAGCGACAGTACCGCAAAGCGGTTTAGTCCAATGGCACAAAGTGACCTCTTAGCGAAGACGCCTGATAGCGGACATCCAGATTGTTTTTAAATTTACCATAAAACGTCCGCTTAAGTTTAGAACCTGACCATCATTTTCTCAGCCAAACTTGCCATTAATTTTATAGCCCTATATTTATCAAAGGCCGCTTTATTGTAATTTTGGTTGCGCAGCGGGAGCGGCTGTGTCGATTTTCGTGATGTTGACAAGTTTGGCTGCTCGATACCAAAAGCTGGCGGGGACAGGCGTTTGAAAATGTCGGCACGCGATAAAATCGAGCGCGAACAATCCTACCTGCACTGTTGGTGATTGACTGGGCCAGTCATATCGTTCGATTTTAAGGAATTCACCTACACGTGAACATAATTCAGCGGGATCAATTGGCAAGTTATAGGGTGCTTCAGAATCGCCAAGCTCATGGTGAGCCGCTTTGAAATACCACTGTTGAGGCCATTCTGCGGTTGGATGCCATAGTTGTGGGCATACATTCGGATAGTCCTTTGCATGAGCATTGGCAAGCAATTCATACGATTTGTCCAATCCGCTTAGTGCGCACCAAGCTGCTATTGTTGCGAGCATCCATGAGGTACGCATTAATGCATCGGCGGTTTCTTCATCTCCATTAATTTCAAAATCTACCAAGTCGTCTAAAGAGTCTGTACCTATCGGAAACATACGCTTGCGAAGAAAACTGAAATTTAAGCGATATGCAATATTTTCCAACCATGCCTTAGCTTCGGCATGACGATTTGCCGTCACTAGAAGTAGTAAGCCCAAACTTATTTCGGTGGAGTGCCGATCTAGTCTGGGGGAAGCTGATGCCTCGTTATTTTTGATCAAGTCACAGAGTGCATCGGCGATAACAAGAGTATTCTGTTCTCTAACCTTGGCTGCTTCATCGTTGTCAGATGGGGACAGCGCCTGACTGAGGCCTATAGTGGCAAGTAGGCCGATGTGTTCAAACAGCACTAGCGAAAACTCGGAATTTTCTCGGCAATAGCCACCCATCCCATCTCGTACAGTAAAGTGCTGTTGCATTACCTCGAAGTATTGTTTCGCGGCATCTGCGAAAGCTGTCCATATTTCCGAGACCGGATCATAAAGTGCCTTTCGATCCGCAGGATCGCAAAGTTGAATGCGATGCCATGTCCAAAGAAGGGCTCGCTCAGACACCCAAAGAGCCTGTCTTCGATCACCATCAGCTTGCGCCCAGTGTGCGCAAACCTGCGTGGCCAAGTTTACTCGACGAATTGCCTTTGCTAGTTGACTTTTCCCCAACGGAGGATTCATAAGCGTGCCATCGTTGTTTAAGCCAAGCTGGCGACGAAGAACTTTTAATAAGTCGGAGAAAGAATAGTCACGATCCCCAGCGAGTGCCAATGCCTTCCTGAGATCAAGTCGATCCTGTGCATCAAAGAGGTTCTCGTTTAAGAGGTGGCTCTCTAGAAAGCCGGCGACCTGATCGCCACCCCAAAATTGGAATGAGGCTCGGGATTTATTGCTTTCTACAAAGCCCTTCCAGTTGAGTTGAATTTCTTGCTTGAAATCCCCCGTAGTGGCAACAACGATGACCTTCCTTAACTGAGAGTGCTCTGGTGCGATATGTGTAGTCAGATAGACATCAAGAGCTTCAATCAAACTTGGGCGAACGCTTGTTTTAGGATCGCCGTCCCAGTCCGAGCGTCCAATGTCTCCCTGCTTGATGACGAAGAGCAGAAGTTCCTTGACGCCGTCATCAACTGACTGCCCCACGGCCGCAAAATCGACACCGTATTGCCGCACTCCGGTTTGAGGTTTTGCGAGCGGCACATACCCCATCTCGACCAAGAGTTCTGGCAAGAGGCGATCAAATTCGTCACGTTCCCGCAATGTTCGAAGGTAGTGCGCAAGTATCAGTTTCATTCTGAATTCTTCCTGGCCGTGCGGAGATGAAAGCCACGTATGGCATTTCCAATAGGATCGAGCACTTCTCTTCGGGGTAGTTCTATGGAATATTCAAATGATTTCAGTGAACTCGGTTCTCCATACACTCCGTGCATGTGATTGAACCATCCGCGACCAGCTTTAAGAGGAATTTCCGTTGCAATATGGCGAATGATTGATCCCTTAGATGCTTCCTTTTGGGCTTTTGCAATCTGTCTGCTACGGGCAAGTGCGAATTGACGCTGGAGTTGGGATGGTGGACGTAGTTCATTCAATCTTGGAAGTTGCTCTAATTCATCTTGAATTGACTCAATGCACTTTCGCCATCCATCTATTTCAGCTTTGACATTTGGTCGGTACTCCGATGCGGCAGCTGCTACCAACGCTTCTATGGTTGTTCCTGGGTAGTCATAGCCGATCTCATCCACGATAAGCGTTCGCAGCAGCGGAATCGTTCTTAGCAGGGTATCCGTATCCACATTTAACATTGACAGGCTCAATGAAAGCAGTTGCTGTGGGCTGTGCGCAAATCCTAGTATCCTCCTGGCGAGAAACATGAGCTCTTCAGCATTCATAACACTTAATTTCCCTGGATCAAGATGCGCTCCATTGCATCTATGCACTTCCAGTTCAGACAAGATACCTGCTGCAGCCCCGGCTAGCTGTCTAGCGTCGCTGGTCAGCCAATCTGTGATAACAGAGGCCAGCACATCCGGCTGATCGGCCAATTTGTACATGCACTGGTCAAAACACTGGACGAAAGCTTTCTCGCTTGGAGTTTCCCTGCTGTGACGCAATGTCCACGAAGTCAAGAATTCGATTACGATGGGGCAATTGGCTGGGTCATTCCTTAATACATTGGAAAGTACGAAATCCAAGCTATCCATTGATTGCGCACCAGTCGGGGGGACGGCAACGAGCATAGGAAGCCAACAAAAGAATCGGTCTTGTTTCTGTAGTTCAGATGACTTCAAATACAAGGCATTTCCAATTGCTATTAATGCATCCTGCTGTTCATTCTGTGCTAACTCAAGTAACGCGTTGTCAAAAACCGTTGATAAATGCAGTGCGCCGGTTGCAGCCCGAACTGATTCTTTACTAATGTCATTGTCAGCATCGTAAATTCCATTCAATATGATTTGTTCCAGAGTAGCGCGATCCTGGGCGGACAAGTTGCTTTGCTGAAGGAGCGATCCGCAAAGCCAATGCCCTATGCGCTTCCGAAAGGTTTGTGTAGATTCCGTTGCTCCAATTGCTAGAGTGACAGACACCGAAGGATTGCTTCGTGAAAGTCCGATGAGGGATGTGCCAAGTAGGTTTGCAGCTACTTCATCAGTAGAATCGGCCATGCTTTCCCATATTTCACGTGCTACCTGCGGGCGCGTTGTTAACCAATTATCCAGGGACCTGTAGAGCATGCTGGCGCAGAGGTCACCTTTTGTCCCGATATGCTGAGCCCGTGCCAGTTCAATTAGTGATTCGATCCTTATATTCTGCGCATGAACCAGCATTGCTTCGATGACATGCAATACATCGAAGCAGTTAGCTCCGGCAGTAATATGTTCGGTGGCCAGATGAAGGATATCCACATACTGTGATACATCCACCAACAATCGCCCAGATGCGAAGTCAGTCCGGCCAATTTCTTTTCTCCACAGGCCAAGTGCAACTGAGAACAAAGTTTCACGATCTATGGAACCGTTGCTGAAATATTTTTCGTAGAAATACTGCGCCAATATCTGATTGCGATCAGCTAGGGATGTAAAGTTCAGGTTCCCTTCAGAAATGTTATAGCCTTGACCAACTTCTTCAGATGCTCCTTTCCAGTCGCTCGGCAACGTGACCACAAGGTCTGTACCTTCTAACTCATGAAGTGTCAAAGCCAATAGACTAGGAGTCTGTGGCGATGCTTTCAATTCTTCCTCAATGAGTTCGCGATTCAAGTCAGTCCTTGCCCCTGCGTTACTTTCCACAACTGAATATTGTTTATATTACTTGAAGTTGGCCTCTAAATACCGTTGTTATTTCCCATTTCTTGGTTTGGATGCACTGCAAAAAGTATTTTGCAAAAACTCCGCAAAGTGGCGTTATGCAAAGCTTTGCATAATGGCACATACCTGCCCTTCAAATATCTCCGAAGCGGATATTCAACGTTAGAGTTCACCAGCGGCCGAAGGCCGTCCGGTGGAGCGAATGGTTAGGTCGCGCTTAAAGGAGGACAAAACCGATAGCCTTGTTCACGGCATCTCGGACTACCTTTATCGCAGCATTGAGTGCCTCTTCAATAAGAATTTGGCTGAGACCATTTACAGCCAAGAGAGTTGTCTCCCATGCTTCGTTCTGGAGGGCGATGTGCTCCTTCGCACGCTTCTCAGAGATGATGCCATCGGCATACATCTTTGCCACGCTTGCCAGCCGCTGCGCATACATCTTCGATTCGGACTCAAAATACTCGCGCGTAGCGGGCCACTTCTGGTCAACTACGCCTTTTGCTGCGGAAATCATGTCCTTGGCAATTGCATCTACGTCGAGGCTCATTTTTTGTCTCCTTCAACTGTTGACTTTGGTGTGCTCGGGCTTTGTGCCCTGCTATCGTCGATCTTCTCCCCCCGTTTCTTTGCGAGTTCAAAAGTCAAGATGGCTGTAAATTGGGAGTTCAATGCGCCTCGGATGCTGTTTTCAATCTCAGCCTTAACAAGACCCTCCTGGTGCATTTCTTCAAGCCGGCCAATATTTTTGGAAAGGCGATCTAGCATCCTTACAGTGATGCTGTTCCGTTCCATAGCGTCCGCGCGGACGCGAAGCCCGCTAAGAGCCACCTTTGAATCTTCGTAGAACTTCGTATTCTTGTCGTAGTTCTCAACCTTGTCGGCTGGCTTCTGCGCGGTAGCTTCCAACTTGACCAAGAACGTTTCCACATCCTTTTGGAGCTGGGTTACCCCCTTGTCAATCTGCTCATCGTAGTCGCCGACAAGCTTAATCGTTGAACATCCGCCAAGGACTAGGGCAACGAACAATGTGATTAGCCATGCCCACAAGCTAGCAGGCGATCTAGTGCGATTTCGCATGTGAACCTCCACTGAAAAGCTGGGAAGCCGCCGGCACGGCATTTGATCGTGCGACCTAACGTAATGGAATGGACGCCCACTTCCTAAAACGGCATCAAAGTGCCAAAGTAGTGGTAGCTTTACTTACCACTAAACAAAGAGGAGTGGCTCGCTAGTTTGGAGGAGATTGATGATGGTATCTGGAACGTCTATTTCGGGCCCCTGAAACTAGGGGGTTACATAAACGACCGATGCGAATTGAAGATGAATATGGCAGAATAAAACGCAAATAGCGTTACCTATGTCCCCAGACTAAAGCGTTACCTATGTCACCGACCGTTCAGCGAGTCATCGCATAAATTCCCAGTAACGACCAGCTTGGGTATCAATGCCATGGAGCCCAAAACGCTGGTCAGCCCGCTGATCGTTTCGAATTAGATAAAACATGTCTGACAATACCGAGCGGGTTTCTGCGAAGTACGAGTGCCCCAAAAGACTGGTGTCAGTAGTTGTCGCATCTATTGTTTCAATCCCTGCAACCACAACTAACCCTTGGCCAGAGTCGCCTGCTCGCGGATACCCATGTACCTTTTTTGAAGCTATCAACGCCAAGTCTTCAGACGATGCATACAACGTAACTGGCCGACCTGTTGCGGTGAGCGCGGGAGCGATGTCTCGTTTGAATACATCGGCGTCGATATCCGGTGCTGCAAGAATCACTTCCTTAAGTCGGTTTCGTAGAGCCGGCTTGTCAGTTAGGAGCGACGCTAAAGCGCGCGTAAGCGCGCGGTTTCCCATGCTGTGCGCGATCAAATAAACACTTTGAGCGTCAGAGCGTGTAAAAAAGTCTTCGAGAAAGCCTCTCAGATTGGCTTGTGCCCATTCAATGTTTTGCTCATCGACCGTGTATGCGGGAGTTGTGCCTTGGGATGGCCAACTGTAAAAAACTGGTGCGCCGTCGAAACCTAGATCGTATGAAATCTGCGCCGTTCTTCTCGCGGCATCCGCGAACGTAACGTTGTAACCATGAACGAACAAAAACGCACTGCTTCTCGGAGACGCGCGGACACGAGCAGCCACGTCCGAGAAGAACTTATCTTTGGAACTGATAGCAGTACTTAAAAGCACAATATGCTTGGCCGGATATTCACGAAGCTCCAGTCTCCATATTGAAGGAGACTCCAACTCCCCCATTCGGTGGTCACGCGGGATGCTTACGTCACATGCTCCGTATGTGAGATTCGAGCGAGCAATCCCAAACATTTCGTCAGGCTTCGTCTTTCCGGTCAAGTTCCGATCTGTTGCGAAGAATGTCCGTACAACTGCGTACCCAGGTGTAGTAAATGGGTCTGAGTCTGATTTAGCAACTGGGGCTGGGGCTGGAGCTGGTGTAGCAACTGGGGCGGGGGCGGAAGCACAACCGCTCAGAATAGCTACGAACGCACCAATGGCAACGATATACTTTGTATTCATGTTCCCTCCTTCGGCACGAAGCCTAGTGATTAGCACACCTTACAGTTATTCACATGACCGATTCGACGGACATGTTTTGATAATACGGACACGGGGGATTTTCCCTTAACTTTTTGATGGAACGCAGGTTATACAATTTAACTCACTAGTGTCCGGTTAAAAATCAAACAGAATCATTTGGTTACTGGGTGGTGGCGCAATGATCCCGGTGGTGTCGGGTTGCAAGGCGCATGAAATAAGGGTTTTCTCGAAAATCGAGACCGACAATATCTGTAACAAAGTGTAGAGCGAGGCATTGAGGTGAAGCTCCTTTTTGACGATGGCGATCAGCACGTAGGTGGACACGGCGCACCAGATTTGCGTCTTCACCGCGTTCTCGCTCGTGCCCATAAAACGCTTGATGCGCAGGTGTTGCTTGATCCATTTGAAGAACAGCTCCACCTGCCAGCGGCTCTTGTACAGCGCGGTAATGGTCAACGGCGGCAGCGTCGTATTGTTGGTCAGAAACACCAGCGTTTTTCCCGATACGGGGTCTTTGTATCGGATGCGCCGCAGGTGTTCCGGGTAGTCGCGGGACACGTAAAACCCGTTGAGATGAATGGCCTGATCGCATATCACTCCCGTGGTTCGGTCGGTCTTGGTCGAGTACACGCGCCGCGCGTCCATGCCGCGTTTGGCGCGGGTTACAAAGAACGCTCCCGCTTGATGTATCTTGTAAAGCCTGCCGAAATCCAGGTAGCCTCGATCCATCACGTAAAACGCCCCCGCTTCGATGGGCAGGATGTCGAGCACGTTGACATCGCCCATCTTGCCGTCGCTGATGTGAATGAAAGCCGGAATCGCGCCACGCAAATCCAGCAGCGTGTGCATCTTCACCGCCGCTTTGGTGCTGCGAAACGGAGCCCAGTCGAACAGGCTCAAGCACAAGTCGATGGTGGTCGAGTCCAATGCGTAAACCGTCGCATCCAGTTCCAGCCCGGTAGGTTCTTTGGCATAGAGATCGCGGGCTCGCAGAATCAAGCGCATCGCCAGCGCGTGATAAATATGCCAGTCTCGTTGGTTCAAGGCATCCGAGAGCGTCGAGCGAGCGGGGATGCCGCTCAAGCCCATATGGAACAGCTTGCTTTGGTTGGACGCCAAACAGGATTCGATGTCGCGCAAAGACTCGCGCCACGTCAATTGCGAGAACGCCATCACGCGAAACAGGTCGGCGCAGTCCAAGGTGCGCACTCCTGCATCTCCGTCGTGACGGTCGATGATGCGACCGAAGGTCTTCCATGGCACGTACTCCATGACTTGCGCAAACAGCGTCTTGCCAATATTCATGATTCACCCCAAGCTCTCTAAACCCGGAATGATCGCAAATGCTTATTCTAAAATTCAAATCGTGGACACCCATGAATCGCTTGAAACCCTTATCAATATTGACATTGCCGTCGGCATGACTCAATTTAACCGGACACTAGTGAATTTAACTATTACTTACAAGGCCAATCATACGGACAGAATCAATTCGAATATCAAGTTGAAGCCGCTAATGTTCCTGCCCACCGCACATGCTGATTGGCTTCCTAGAAGCGGCCATTGAAACTTAGCGTTTACGCCAACTTATTGGGTATCCGGATTTTCCGGTGGGTGGGCGTTAAAACTGATCTTCGTTGAGAAGGTCGAGCAATGTGGGTAGATCGGTTCCAAGATTCCCCTGCCGGGTCTGAATCTTGGTTTCGTAACCATCATCGAAAGATCCAGCTAGGCACATGTAACGCGCCATCCCGATCTCCTCAAATTTCTGCTTCTTCTTGATCCGAACCTTCTCTTGTATAGGAACCCGCTTTTGCAGCATATCGTTAAACAGCACCTTGGCCCTCAGTCTCTCAAAGGCGTAGCCCCGTCCATTTCGATACACCCGACGGATCTTCGAATTGAAGCTCTCCGTAAAGGCGTTGGTAACGCGCTCATCGTCAAAGTAGTTCAGGATGTAATCTTTCCAGTTACGGAACGCCGTTTTCACCGGACGGAAAGGTTTCTCCAGCTCTGGAGGAATGCTGCTTTCCCAGTTCAGGTATTCGGCCCACGCCTCTTCCTTGGTCGTGACATCATAGATTCGAAATAGCCGCTCTTTCAGATCATACGCCGCCGCCAGTAACGGGAAGCAGTTCAGCCAACCAGAAACGGTGATGTATTGCTCATCGTTGAGATCGCCTTGTCACTTGGAGAACAGCTTGTGGGCGCGTTTCAAGCCTTTCTCATGCTTCTTCTGGTCGGCCTTGCCTACACCCCGCCGAACCGCATCCAGTGAGGCATTTGCCTTGCTAACGACGTGGAACTTATCCACGACGATTTTGGCATTAGGCAGCACCTGCTGGACAGAGATGCGATACGGTTACCACATATCCATCGCAACATGGGTGATCTTCTCTTTGTTGGACAGGGATTGTAGGAATTTGACGATGGAGGTGCTATAGCGGTCAGGCAGCATATCGACCAGCGTATGCCCGTGGATGTTTGTGAATACAGCCCTGAATCGTCCCAACTTGATTTCGTCAATCCCTAACCAGGGCGGCGTTTCTCTTTTGAATTGCTTTTCCAGTCCTGCCACGTATTCGTCAAAGATATTCCGGACGGTTTTTTCATCGACGTTGGCCTGCTTGGCGATCTCGGCATAGGTGTATTCGAGAGACTGTCGCCCGATCCAGTGAGCCAGTCGCTCAGTCATCTGCCGGGCTATATCAACTTCCGGAACAGCGGCGGTGAAGGTCTTGTTACACAGTTTACAGAGCAAACGTGGTGCATCCAGATGAATAACTACGCTCTTACCATGCGAAGGCAAGTCCCTCACAAAAAGCGTCTTCTGCGCATGCTTTATTGTGTCGTGAGAACGACCGCAGTGTGGGCATAGTCTGGATATTGCGGCAGGCTCTGCCCTGATGTGGTACTCGGCGTCCGTCTCCTTAAAGTCCAGTACGTTTAGGCCGGGCAGATTCAGGATGTTGACTGGCATGAAGGCATATCCAAAATAGAAAAACCCCCTTGCATCATAGATGCTTGGGGGTTTGGTTGTGCTGATTTATTATCTGATAGCTTGTGCAGCAGCATTGAGAGCCCTGTGCATTCCGATATGCAGACTTCCAAGTTTTGGAGTTTGCCCATGGGATGGGTTGGGCGGCACGGAAAAAAATATCTCGTTCCACGGCAGTTCAACCATGTTGCGGAGATCAAATTTCGTGTCGTATGACAAACCGGCGACTTCGTAGGCAGTTTTGTTTTCTGCTTTTCGAATTGCAAATTCACCAGCCTTCAATCGATCAACCTTCTGCGATGTTCCGTAAGCAACCTTCACCGTATGCCCATCTTCGTATTCTGTAACAGAAACAACGAGGGCTGGGCGAGGCTTCGGTCCTGGAACATCCCGAGGGCGTTGCGGGAAATGGCACCAGACAATATCTCCTGGGTTAGGCAATTCCCACATAATCTTTCCTTAAAGCAAAGATCGCGTGTTGATTACCTTGCCCTTCGGCAGCATTGGTTCCGCAGCCTTTCGAGTGCGATTGATGTCCCCAACTGTAAGTTGGCCGTCATCAATCTCGTAGGCAGGAAGAACCTCTTTTGCAAAACGGGAGATGGCGAGATGCACCACCATCGTTTCACTTACATCCATTTCATCAGCCAGCGCCTTTAAGGTTTCTCTCGTAACCCCATAAGGAGAGTCTTTAGATTTGAATTTCAGAAGCAAATTTCTCATAATTACCTCCTCATTAGATATATGTTTATTATATACCTTGTGATGACGCTTGCAATATGCAATTTTTTGCATCGCGAGCTCCTTTGAAATGCGCGTAGCTGCACCCTTGACGGGTAGCAACTTACCCGCGTGGGTTAATGACGCGATATTTTGCGCCGACGAAACCTGACTTCCAGTAATGAATTAGGATTTCAGGTTGGTTTGATATGCCAATAACGCATGGCGACGATCTTCATCACGAGGATGAAAAATTTATGAAAATAAAAAACGCTAGCGATTACGTTCGACGAACGCAGGCACTATCATTCTCAAGTTTTGGACAGAATGGTTCTGTTGGGTACTACTGGACGCCTTGCGGCAGGTTTGACAATCCGCGTTACTTTAGAGTCCACGCGACGCGGACGTGTAGCTATTCTAGTTGACAGAAGGATTGTGTCAAGTTGCTAGGCTAGGCTGCGATTAAATTTCATCTCACCCACCAGAAAATCCGGAGACTAAAAAATCATCCTTCACCGCTCAAAGCTCTAAACCCACCGGAAAATCCGGATACCCAACTTATTCAGCTTACCCGATAGCTGACGCTGGCGACGTGTAGCATCGACACGCAGGAGACGTTTACCGTTTGGCGGCTCAATTAGATGCTGCCCTTCTATTGGGAGCACTTCTTTATAGATAAAGATTCGTCCCGTCTTTGGCAAATGAGGAACAACGTCAACATATGAGCAACATCTGCCGAATAACGCCAAGTTATGCTCAACAGGTGATATGTAAGGAACGAAAAATCAAGTAAAATACGCCATCTTATGGTTAATAGTAGTGCCAACAATTAGCCAATTCCACATATTGAAACTTTTTCTATATTTTTGTAGTCTTAGTTATGGTTTTTTAGCGATTAATCTCAGGAGGTCATACATGCAATACCAAACCGCAACGCAAACCGGCGGCGCACTCGCAGCCGAACAGAACAAGGTTCTGCGCAACACCTACATGATGCTGGCGCTGACCATGATCCCGACTGTCATCGGCGCGTTCGTCGGCATGTCGATGAATTTCTCGTTCATGGCAGAACACCCGATCATGGGCGCGCTGCTGATGTTTGGCGCGATGATGGGCATGCTGTTCGCCGTCACTGCATTGCGCAACAGCGTTTGGGGTATCGCCGCACTGCTCGGCTTCACGCTTCTGGCGGGCGTGTTCCTCGGCCCGATCCTGCAAGTGGCATTGCACCTGAAGAATGGCGCACAGCTGATCGGCCTGGCCGCAGGCGGCACCGGCATCATCTTCTTCTCGCTGGCAACCATCGCCACCGTGACCAAGAAGGATTTCAGTTTCATGGGCAAATTCCTGTTCATCGGGCTGATCCTGCTGATCGTCGCCTCGCTGGCAAACCTGTTCTTCCAGATTCCCGCGCTGTCGTTGACCATTTCATCGATCGCCGTGCTGATTTTCTCCGCCTACATCCTGTTCGATGTCAGCCGGATTGTGCACGGCGGCGAGACCAACTACGTGATGGCGACGCTGGGACTGTTCCTGAACATCTACAACCTGTTCATCCACCTGTTGAGCCTGCTGATGGCGTTCAGCGGCGAGCGGGACTAAGGTTCATTGCTTCAAATGCAAAGGCGGCCAAATGGCCGCCTTTTTTGTAGGTTGGGCTCCGCCCGACATGGTGGGCGAAGCCCAACCTGCATCATGATGCTTACGGTTTGTGCTGATCGGGGCGCAGGCGGTTTGCCAGCAGCCCATCCGCCGTATCGGCATCCACCGGGTTACCCGCCCCATCCACCAGCGGCTGCTCGGAATCGTTCCAGCCGCGCACGCCGGTCTTGAGCGAAACCACGCTGGTGAAGCCCATCTGCCGCATCACGTCGGCGGCGAGCGCCGAGCGGTAACCGGAACGGCAGATCACCACGATATCCATTTCCCTGCTGGAAGCAAGCAACGGCACGGTCTCGTCAAAATCCCATTCGCAGGATTGCTCCAGTATGCCGCGCGGCACATTGATCGCGCCGGGGATGCGCAGCATGGCGAATTCTGCCGGCTCGCGCACGTCGAGCATCACGAACTCGCGTCCCGCAGCGAGTAGTTTGCTCAAATCCCAAGGCTGGATTTCAGCCACGCGTGTGAGCGCATCGGCGACAAGGTCACTGTAGCGTTTCATAATATGCCGTTAGCAAATTGTTGAACATCGGTTTGGGTTATATCTTGTTCAATCCTTAACCCTGTGTATCTGTTCCACTGCCCAGCAAGCCGGAAGGTGGATTGCCTGGCTTAACCCCACATCTCTTTTAACTTCGCACAGTTTATCTTGCGTTGGACACAACCGCTATCTTATCCGCCAATCTGGGGAGCGCCACAATAAAAATGCCGTTCAGCGGTGTCAAGCAAACCAATATGCCGCGCGTTTTGTAACGCGACATTTCAGTGTCATGAATGTTTATTAACTTAAGAAAACTCTGAATAAGTCCGTTCGCCCTGAGCCTGTCGAAGGGCGGTTCGCTTAACCCGTTGATCTGATTAACCCCTCCATTCATGGTTCGACAGGCTCACCACGAACGGAGGACTTAATCAGAGCTTCCCTAACATATTTGGAGTTCACAATGAGCAAACTGTTATCCGCATTAATCCTCGCTGCATTTGCTGCAGTTTCTTTTTCCGCAGCCGCTGCTCCTGCTGCAGCGGCTGCACCTGCCAAGAAAGAAGGCGCCAAGGTTGCGGCAAAGTCAAAGAAAGCTGACGCTGCTGCCAAGTAATTCAGCGCACGCATGAAGAAGGCAGGGGAAACCCTGCCTTCTTTTTTGCATTATGACCCCCTGAAAATTCCGTCTTCGCTGTTCCAACCATTTGGTTGCGGCTTACGCGGATGGTTGCTTCACCTGTACGTGTTCAAACACCGCTATCGATTCGACATGCGAGGTATGCGGAAACATATTCATCACCCCCGCCGCTTTCAGTGTGTACCCGTGAATCTGTACCAGCACCTGCGCATCGCGCGCCAGTGTGGCGGGGGTGCAGGAAACATACACAATGCGGCACGGGGCATGTTCACCGCCGCCACCGCCCAGGGATTTCACCAGTTCGAGCGCGCCGTCGCGCGGCGGGTCGATCAGCAGCTTGTCAAACTTTCCCAGCCCGGCGTAAGCCTCTGCTGTCATCTCGAACAGATTCATCGTGGCATATTTGGCGTTGCCTGCCAAGCCATTGGCTGCGGCATTTTCTTTGGCGCGCGCCACCAGCGCGGCGCTGCCTTCGATGCCGAGCACCTTCGCGCCGCTGCGCGCGATCGGCAAGGTAAAATTGCCCAGGCCGCAGAAAAAATCGGCGATGCGCTCGCCCGGCTGCGGGTCAAGCAGGCGGATGGCGCGGCTGACCATCACGCGGTTCAGCGCACTGTTGACCTGGGTAAATTCGCCCGGTCCGAACGGCATGGTAATGCCGAATTCAGGCAGGCTGTAGGAAAGGGGCGGCGCGTTGACAGGATGAAACGGAACGATGGTGTCCGGCCCCCCGGATTGCAGCCAGAATTGAATCTGATACCTGTCGGCAAACGCGCGCAGCGCAGCCTCATCATCGCTTGATGGCGCGTCCATCACGCGCAACACCAGCGCATCGACAAACTCGCCGACCGCCACTTCGATCTGCGGCAGGCGATCACGTATCGACAGGCTGCTCACCAGCTCTGCCAGCAGCGGCAACAGGCCGGCGATTTTCGGCACTAGAATTTCGCAGTACTCCATGTCGGCAACGAAGCTGCTGCGTCTTTCGTGGAAGCCGACCAGCGTCTTGTTTTTCTTCAGGACATGCCTGACCGAAAGGCGCGCGCGTTCGCGATAACCCCAGGTCTGTCCGTGGATCGGCGGCAGGACGGTTTCCGCTTTCACCTTGCCGATGTGCCACAGGCTGTCCTCGAGGATGCGCTGTTTCACCGCAACCTGCGCATTGGCATCCAGATGCTGCATGGAACACCCCCCGCACACCCCGAAATGCCTGCACTTCGGCTGCACGCGCATTGATGCGGCCCGGCAGATCTCGGTGACTTGCGCCAATTCAAACGACGGCTTCGTGCGATACGAGCTGTAGCCGACCGTCTCGCCGGTCAGCGCGCCTTCGATAAAAATCACCTTGCCGTCGGCGTGCGCCACACCGCGCCCTTCCTGGTCGAGCGACTCGACCAATACCGTGTCATTTTTGGTCATAGAAATTACTGTTGCGGCCAGGCGGCCAGGAATTCCTGCCAGTGCGGCTGATCGAGCTTGCCCAGTTCGCTGCGCACCAGATCGCATTCCTTCTGATAGCGTGCGCGCGTCAGCACGCCGCGCATCATCTGGAAGCGCGCAAACACCAGATAAGTATTCGCCACGTCGGTCTCGCAATAGTTGCGGATCTCGTCCAGCCTGCCCTGCTGATACGCCTCCCAAACCTTGCTGCCGTCCATGCCGAGTTTGCCGGGAAAGCCGATCAGTTTCGCCAGCTCATCCAGCGGCGCGTTGGCGCGCCCGCCGTACATCGCGAGCAGGTCCATCAGATCGAGATGGCGCGAATGGTAACGGCTGATGTAGTTGTTCCACTTGAATTCCTTGTCGTCCTCGCCCTGGTCCCAGTAGCGCGCGCACTGCACGCCGTGGATCAGCCCGCGATAGTGCAGCACCGGCAGGTCGAAACCGCCGCCGTTCCACGACACCAGCTGCGGCGTGTATTTGTCGACGCCGTCGAAGAAACGCTGGATGATGCTGCCTTCATCTTCTTCCAGCCCACCCAGCGACCATACCTTGAAATTGTCGCCCTCGCGCAATGCGCATGAGATCGCCACCACCCGCTGCAAATGATGCGGCATGAAGTCGCTGCCGGTCTTCTGGCGGCGCAGTTGAAAGGCCATCTCTGCCACTTCCGCATCGCTGACATGCGCGTCCAGTTGATGCAGCGTGCGCAGCCCGGCAATGTCGGGAACGGTTTCGATGTCAAACACGAGGGTAGGGTTCATGGTAAAAATAATCAGGGATGACCATCAAAAGCGAATTGTTGCACAATTATATCCGCGCATCCCTCAGGATTCATTCAGGCATCGCATCTGAAGCACATTTTTTGACCGAACCAGCGATAGGCTGGCGCATGAAAAGCGCTTAGCTGATTTTCGGAGCGCTTCTGTAAAATCGCGATACTGCCGAAAACAGGATCGCAATCTCCTGCTGGGTCAAATCCGGATATGCCTCGCGCAGGGTTTGACGCGCATACATGGTCAGTGAAGATCCACCCCAGCCCTGCTTTGAATCAAAGAACGGCGCGGCTATCTGGCAGGCTTTATCAAAAATCATGCGCAGATTGTGCTGAGCGCGGCGATCATTGGCGTCACCCGTTTCGGGGCCCGCTTTAGGGTTTACATCGTCCATATATGGCTAGAAACCCGCCTGGTTGAATTGACATGTAGTTTATCCAGCCGGAACAATAACCGTGAAGGGTGCATTCCATGCACCCTTCTATATTTCACTCACTTGATCCGGCTAAAGCTCAGGCGAAATTCTTTGCCGCAAAATCCCAGTTGGCCAGGTTATTGAGAAAAGTCTCGACGAACTTGGGGCGCAGATTGCGGTAGTCAATGTAATAGGCGTGTTCCCATACATCAACGCACAGAATCGCCTTGTCGGCAGTGGTCAACGGTGTTCCAGCCGGGCCCATGCTGGCGATATCCACGCTTCCGTCGGCCTTCTTCACAAGCCATGTCCAGCCGGAACCGAAATTGCCCACTGCGGAAGTCTGAAAAGCCTTCTTGAATTCGTCCAGGCTTCCCCACTTTTTATTGATGGCGTTCGCCAGCGCGCCAACCGGTGCGCCGCCGCCATTCGGCTTCATGCAGTTCCAGAAGAAAGTATGGTTCCACACCTGCGCCGCGTTGTTGTAGACACCGCCCGGGGGAGCCTTTTTGATAATCGCCTCCAGATCAAGCTTCTCGTATTCGGTGCCCTTGATCAGGTTATTGAGGTTGGTAACATAGGCCTGATGGTGTTTGCCGTAGTGGTATTCGAAAGTTTCTTTGGACATGTGCGGCTGGAGCGCGTCCATGGCGTAGGGTAGTGCAGGCAGAGTATGTTCCATCGTCGTTCTCCTTAGAGTGCCAGCAATTGATGGCACCGTGATTCTAGCCAAACGGCGGTAAGCAAACAATGACCTGTGTCACCTATTTGCGCTGTCGAGGTGTACTATTTTGGCGTGAGTTCAATACCCCGTTTCCTGTGCGATTAAGAGCCTATTCCAGCAGGTTTCATACTCCGCGCCGCTTGCCTGCGGGATGCAGTGCAAGGCACGGGCTGCGCCGTGTAGTCATTCTCCACAAGCAGGCCGCAACGCCGCAATGCACCCCCAGGCAAGCGGCCCTTCGGGTTGGGTCTGGGCGCGGCGTCTGCGGCGTTGCACCGCTTGCCAATGGAATAACCATTGGCTGCGCGCTGCGCCTTGCATCCATCCGCGCCCAGACCCAACGCGGGGTATGAAACCTGCTGGAATAGGCTCTCATGCTCGGCCGGCTGTGCCGCTACCTGCGCGCCGCAGGGTACGACGCTCTGTTTGCCAATGGCGGCCGCAGCGACGGCGAGCTGCTGCGGCAATGCCGCGCGGAAGGGCGCTACTTCCTGACACAGGACCAACTGGTGCAGGAACACAAGGCGGCGCGCGGCGTAGCGCTGCTGCTGCCGCAGGGCGATCTCGACCAACTCGCCGCCGCGCTCGGCGCGCACTTCAGGCTTGACTGGCTCAGCCATTCCTTCACCCGCTGCCTGGTAGACAACACCTTGCTGGTTGCCGCAGATTCCGCAGCATCGGCGCGCGCCCCGGCCGATGCGCTCAGTCCGGATCATCCGCTGTGCCATTGCCCGGCATGCGGGCGGGTTTACTGGCGCGGCTCGCACTTCAAGCGCATGCACGCCAGGCTGATTGCATGGCAGTCGGCTAATAAAGCCGCATCAGCCCCGTCCGTGACGGCGGTCTGAGACTGTCGACATCGAGCGGCATATGTTCGCGGTTCACCCCCAGCCGCCGTCTAGGCGCCCGCCCACCACTCTCTCGAAGCGCCCGTCGATCTGCATCGTGTCCTTTTGTTACTTCGTGCTTCACTTCTGGAATCTTGATTATGTTGCGCCCATTTTAGGGAATGTTTAGAGTGTGTGCGATGAATTAACCAAATTGGGGGTGTAGCCCCTTTTAATTTGTAGTTTCCGAGTACTTGATGTCGCTTATAAGTTCTTCAACCCAATGAAAGGAGCTGATATGGATACCCACAAATACACTCTGCTGGCTTGTCTGTTGACCGGGATGCTGCCCCTAACCGCTCCGTGCTGCGCGGTGGCAGCAAACCAGGTAACTGCGGAGCAGGTGGTAACTGCCCTCGAGGATACTTTTGGCGTAACGCCCGGAGAACGCCGCAATCACACCAAAGGCACTTGCGCAGCCGGTGAGTTTGTCGGCACGCCCGAGGCTGCTGCCTATTCGCGTTCAGCGCTGTTTTCGGGGAAACCCGTGCCAGTCGTCGCGCGTTTCTCCCTGGCCGGCGGCAATCCCAAGGCGCTGGATACGGCAAAAAGTGCGCGAGGCATGGCACTGGAATTCAAGCTGCCCGGTGACAACCTGCAGCATATAACAATGCTGAACACGCCCGTGTTCGGCGCGGTACAGCCACAGACATTTCTCGATATGATTGTCGCCTCAAAGCCGGATCCGGCGACAGGCAAACCCGACCCCGAAAAGATCAAGGCATTCAAGGCAAATCATCCCGACAACCTGGCGCAGGCGGCATTTCTCGCCAACTACAACCCGCCAACGAGTTATGCCAACAGCGCCTATTTTGGCATTCACACGTTCAAGTTTATCAATCGCGGCAACAAGACCACGTATGTACGCTGGCGTTTCGTTCCACAGGATGGGGAAAAACGGCTGTCCGATGACGAACTCAAATCGTCGCCGCCGAATTTCCTTGAGCAGGCACTGATTGAACGGACGAAGCGGGGGCCTGTGCGTTGGGACATGCTGATTGCGCTTGGTGAACCGGGTGACACCGAGGACAACCCGACGATAGCATGGCCCGAAAAGCGCAAGACGGTTAAGGTTGGAACCCTGACGGTTTCTTCGGCGATGCCGCAGAAGGGTGGCGAGTGCGAAAAAATCAACTTCGATCCTCTGGTAATGGCGGACGGAATTGCACCGACGAATGACCCCATCCTTCTCTTCCGCTCACCAGCCTACGCGGGCTCATTCGCCAAACGGATGGGTGGGCTGTAACAAGCTATATACGCCCGTCAAATCGTTCCAGCGCTTAAGGCATAGCCAGCCGCTGTGCGGAATGCGCCGAATGTTTCAATCATGCGGCGGGTAGCCTTGCATAGCCATCTGACTAAGCGATCAAACAACGCTCGCTAAGGAAACTATGAATAAGCCCGTTCGCCCTGAGCCAAGTAAGCCCCGCATACGCGAGGCAAGGCGTGAGCAGGAAACAGTATGCGGTGCGAGGAGTT
>Ga0155427_1281_pt1 | contig 19262 bp, 19 predicted proteins | sample RifCSPhighO2_02_FD_106395 | JGI IMG/M metagenome (GOLD analysis project Ga0155427, IMG submission 106395) | Gallionellales bacterium RIFCSPHIGHO2_02_FULL_57_16 | reverse complement strand
TGTTCACGGCGCTCGCCTCGCTGCTCACGCAGCGCCCGGTGCGCAGCGATGTGGCAATGACCGGCGAGATCAGCCTGCGCGGCCTGGTGCTGCCGATCGGAGGCGTGAAAGAAAAAGTGCTCGCGGCGCTACGAGCCGGCATCAAGACCGTGATGCTGCCCGCCCGCAACCGCAGGGATATGGAAGACATTCCCGCCGAGGCGCGGGAGAAGATCGAGTTCGTGTGGCTGGAATATGTAGATGACGCGCTGAAGGTGGCATTGTCGACAAGCGCTGAAACGAAGGGGTAAACAGCCGGGCGTTACCTGGGTATTTCCGTGAAATAACCCCCCGGCTCTGATGAAACGACTGGCCATCTGACCAACGCGGCAAACTACGCCGGGTAAGTCAGTGGTTATGCCAGGGGACTCTGTCAGGTTTGACCGTTCCGGCGGTCATAAAGGGCAACATCCAAATTCAGCACCATCATCCTGCCCCCTCGCAAGCTCTCCCCCTTGCAGGGGGAGGGTTAGGGTGGAGGTAGAAGCGAGGCATGAGCACAATCAAGATTTCTACCCCCATCCCAACCTTCCCCCTGCAAGGGTGAAGGGGTGGAAATTCAGCCGCCTTCAGGCGGCTCACGGTTTTATTGGCGCCTTTGAGGCGCTCACCCAATAAGCCCCCGGCTCTGCCGGGGGTAATTTAAGTCTGTTGCCTATGAAGGGCGATTTTAAGATTGGCTATCGCCCGATAAATCGGGCTCCTACACATGAACTACAATTTTTTGTAGCTTTAATTTCTGACTGCTGAGTAAAAGGACAGCATCAATTCTGATGAGCTCTCATTCCGTCACCGGCCTGTTCAGCATCGCCTTCAACTTCGCCAGCTTATCCATGCCCTCGCCTTTGGTGACGGTGGGCGCGGCATCCGCGTGGCTTCCCGCATAGACTAATTCATCCTCCGGCATTTCTTCCAGGAAGCGGCTCGGTTCGCAGGCCATCCAGTCCTTGCCGCGCTTGCGGCGGTTGCAGTAACTGATCTGCAGGCTGCGCTCGGCACGGGTGATGCCGACGTACATCAGGCGGCGCTCTTCTTCGATCTGTTTTTCGTCGCTGTCGCGGAACGGCAGGATGTCTTCTTCCGCTGCGATGATGAACACATGCGGGAATTCCAGGCCCTTGGCGGCGTGCAGCGTGGACAGCGAGACGGCATCCGGTTCCTGGTCTTTGCCTTCGAGCATGTTGATCAGCGCGATGGTCTGCACCATCGCGATCAATGACTTTTCATCCGCCTCGGACTTGCGCTTGAGCCACGCGATGAACTCCTGCACGTTCTCCCATTTGGTGTCTGCCTGGCGCGGCTCGTGCGAATCGTACAGCCAGGTTTCGTAATTGATCGCGCGCAGCAGTTCGTCGAGCAATTCGCCGCACGGATCCTTGTCGGCGCGCTCCTGAAGGCGGTTGATAAAGTTGCAGAAAGTTAGCAGGTCTTCATGCTGGCGCGGCGGCAGTTGCTGCTCCATCTCTGCCTCGAAAGCCGCCTCGAACAGGCTGATGTGGCGTTCCCCGGCATGGTTGCCGAGTTTTTCCAGCGTGGTGTTGCCGATGCCGCGCTTCGGCGTGGTGACGGCGCGGATGAAGGCCGGATCGTCGTCCGGGTTGGCGATCAGCCGCAGGTAGGCGGTGATGTCCTTGATCTCGGCACGCTCGAAAAACGACGTGCCGCCGCTGACGGTATAAGGCACGCGCTGGGTGCGCAACTGTTCCTCGAAGGCGCGCGACAGGTGATTGCTGCGATACAGGATCGCATAGTCGGCAAAGCGCGTGCGATGCTCAAACTTGTGCGATATCAGTTTCATCACCACGCTTTCGGCTTCGTGCTCGTCATCGCGCGCCGCGTAGATGCGGATCGGATCGCCGATGCCGTGGTCGCTCCACAGCTTTTTCTCGAACACCTTGGTGTTGTGGTTGATCAGGTGGTTTGCCACCTTGAGGATGCGCTGCGAGGAACGGTAGTTCTGTTCCAGTTTGACGACATGCAAATTGGGATAGTCCTTGCGCAGGTTGTGCAGGTTCTCGATGCTCGCGCCGCGCCAGGCATAGATCGACTGGTCATCATCGCCCACCACCGTGACCGCGGCGCGGCTGCCCGCCAGCAGCTTGATCATCTGGTACTGGCAATCGTTGGTGTCCTGGTATTCGTCGACCAGCAGGTAGCGCAGCCGCTGTTGCCAGCGCAGCAAGGCTTCGGGATGCTCGTTGAACAGCACCACCGGCAGATGGATCAAATCGTCGAAGTCCACCGCCTGGTAGGCGCGCAGCGTCTCCTGATAACGAGAATAGATGCGGGCCTGGACCTTTGTCTCATCTTTATCGGCGATTTGTGCAGCCTGTTCAGGTGAAACGAAAGCCGATTTCCAGTTCGAGATTTGCGTCTGGATATCGCGGATTTCCTGCTTGTCGCCGGAGTTGGTCAGCTCGCCGATGATCTTCCAGGTGTCGCTGGAATCGAATATCGAGAACTGCGGCTTGTAGCCCAGCAGCACTGCTTCGGCGCGCAGGATGTTCATCCCCAGCGAATGGAAGGTGCTCACCACCAGGCCCTTCGTATTGGAACCCTGCGCCAGGGTGCCGACGCGCTCGCGCATCTCGTTTGCGGCCTTGTTGGTAAAAGTGATCGCGGCGATGTTGCGTGCCGCATAGCCGCACTGGTCGATCAGATAGGCGATCTTGTGGGTGATGACGCGCGTCTTGCCGCTGCCCGCCCCGGCCAGCACCAGCAAAGGGCCGTCGAGGTAGGTCACCGCTTCGCGTTGTACAGGATTAAGTTTGTTTAGCATTCAGGGATACGTGGAAATGAGCTATTGAGAAAGGACGGCTCTGCTTGCTTCGTCACTCTCTGCTCCCGCAAGCAAGAGAGGAAAATGACCCGTCAATGTTCATTCAGGGATATTGAAATCAGACGCTCACCTTGATCGGCAAGCCAAGCTTGCCGATACGCCCGGCGAAGGCTTGCAGGTGCTCTTCGGGCAGCGCAGACAGGCGCGGCGCTTCCGCCTGCATCGAAGGGCGCGCCAGTCCGTAGAGCAGCACGCCTTGCGGTTTGTGCCCGTCGCGCAGCAATGCTGAAACAAACTCCAGGTAGTCGTCTTCGTCCTGGCGCGACGGAGGCTTGCCGTCCAGCGCGAACCAGCAGGTTTGCAGCCAGGTCGGGCACAATGCGATGGCGGCGACAAGATTGTCGCGCACCTTGCCCATGCCGGTGCTGGTGTTGTTGATGAGCTGCATCCCTGCTTCGCTGGCGCGATCCAGCTTGAACCACACTTCGCCGTTGAGCTTCGCCATGGCGCGCAGGCCCTGCTGCACTTCGCTGCGATACAGCAGACTGCCGTTGGTGATCAGCACGGTTTTTACAGTTTCCGGCAACGCCACTTCACCCCTCACCCGGGCGATGAGTTCGATGACTTGCGCAAACTCGGCGCTGCTGGTCGGTTCGCCATTGCCGGACAGCGCGATGTCGTTGATGCGCTGCAAACCTTCCGGAACACGGTGCTTCATGAAATCGCCGTGCAGCAGTTCGTTGAGAAAACCGCGCAGCTCGTTTTCCAGAACGGCAAGATCGACTGGAGGCGCAGTGCCGCGCGTCAAATCCGGAACCTGGCAGTAAATGCAACGCCAGTTGCAGGCATTGTTGGGATTGAGGTTGATGCCGACCGATACGCTGCCGGCACGGCGAGATATCACCGGATAGACATATCGCAGTGCCGCGCTGCCGCGGTCGTGATTCGTCACGCTGAGAATGTTGTCTGTTTCGGGCATAACCCAAGCACCACTCAGGATTTGCCGGATGGCAGGTATTTCGCCGGATCCACCGGCTTGCCGAAGCGGCGCACCTCAAAGTGAAGCTTGACCTGGTCGGCATCGGTGTTGCCCATAGTGGCGATCTTTTGCCCGCGGTTGACGCTCTGCCCTTCCTTCACCAGCACCTGGTCGTTGTGCGCGTAGGCGCTGAGATAAGTCTTGTTATGTTTGATAATGACCAGCTTGCCGTAGCCGCGCAATCCGCTGCCGCTGTACACCACCTTGCCGGGCGCACTGGCGACGACCGGTTGTCCGAGTTTGCCGGCAATATCGATGCCCTTGCGATTGGCCGACTCGGAAAAACTGCCGATCAATTTACCCTCGGCTGGCATGCTCCAGTCCAGCTCAGCTTCCTCGCTGTCATCGGAATCGTCCGATGAAACAACAGGAGTTGTGACAACAGGCCTGGGTTTGGTTTCCACCTTGGCAATCGCTGCGGGACGGGGTTTGGGCGCCTCCTGAACCTTACCGATCTGTGCCATTGCCGCTTCGCTGTACGGATATTTCACAAGCTTGGGCTGGTCCTTAATAGGCGGCTCAGACGTCCTGGTTTCGGCAGCGGCAGAAGAAGAAGCATTCTGCCTGCCTGGAAACAGGCGGATCTCCTGCCCTATGGAGATTACTCTGGGGTCCTTGATGGCATTCAGTTCGGCCAGTTCGTGATAATCAAATCCGTAATTGAAAGCGATGCTGTACAACGTATCGCCCTTCTGCACGACATGCACCTCAGGCCGCCAGTCTTTTTCACGCGTGGGTTTTTTTTGTGCCTGTTCGACTGCAACAACGCCCTTCCTGGCAGCCGCGCCTCGCTCGACGATAGGCGCGCGATGCCCGCTCGAAGAGCAGCCAACCAGCACAGCCGCAATCAGCAACAGCGCACAAATCCTGCCTTGGTTCATCCTAGAAACCTCAGTTGGACGGGGTGGAGTGTGCGGTTATGGGGGTGCGGCCACAACACGGTGCGGCGAAGCCGACGGGTGCGGGAGTGGCCGCATGGCGCCTTCTCCCGCAAACGGCTGGCTTCGCCAGTAACGTGTCGAAGGCGCAGTGCAAGGCGCAACGACGCGGAATGGTTATTCCATTCCAAGGAGTTGCAACGCCGCCATGCGCCGCCAGAACCGTGCAATCCGCCCCGTAGCGCGCTCACACAATCGGTGAAACGGCAAAACAACACAAAAACAATTTTAGTCATTGCACTATGCATTCCAATAAGCGGTCAACTAAGGTTTCTAGGATCAAGCCTTCCCCATCAGAAGTGGTACAAATTTCACGGGTTCCAATTTGGTTTCGCGAAATCCCTGCGCGTCGCGTTCAACCAGGTACAGCCACTGTTCCTGCGTTCCAACCGGCAGTGTCATTCTACCACCGGGAGCAAGTTGCTCCCGCAAGGTTGCCGAAAGCTCGGGCGCTGCGGCGGCCATGACGATACCGTCAAACGGCGCAACTTCCGGCAATCCGGCGCTGCCATCGGCATAACGCACGCTGACGTTGCGCATCTTCAGTTCGCCCAATTGTTTCCGTGCGCGCTCGTAAAGCGGCCTGATGCGTTCCACGGTATAGACCTCTTTCGCCACCTGGGCCAGCACCGCCGCCTGGTAGCCGCAACCGGTACCGATCTCCAGCACGCGGCCGAGCGGTCCGGCGGCGCACAATACCTCGACCATGCGCGCCACGATGTAAGGCCGGGAAATGGTCTGGTTGAAATTGATCGGCAGCGACACATCATCATAAGCGCGGCTCGCCAGCGCTTCATCGACGAACAGATGGCGCGGCACGTCGAACATCGCCGCCAGTACTGCCTCGTTCCTGATACCCTGCTCGCGCAGCCGCTCTATCATGCGCGCACGGGTGCGTGGCGAGGTCATGCCGATGCCGTTTACCCGCGTATTCATTCCTGGGACTGCTCGATCCAGCCGCGCACCGCGTCGAGCTGGTTGTACTGGGTGAGATCGATTTGCAGCGGAGTGAGCGAAACTCGTTGTTGCGCCAATGCATGGAAATCGGTTCCTTCGCCGGCATCCTGCGCCTTGCCCGCCGCGCCCACCCAATAGACGGTTTCGCCGTGCGGATTGCTGGCCTTCACCACCGGCTCTGCCTTGTGCCGCTTGCCGAGGCGCGTGACGGAAATACCTTGCAGTTGATCATAAGGGACATCCGGCACGTTCACGTTGAGCAGCCAGGGAAGACTGTGCTTTTGCCTGGCAAAGCGCTGCACCAGGTCGGCGGCGACCCTGGCGGCCGTCTCGTAATGAGCGAATTCCCTGCCCACCAGCGAAACCGCAACCGAGGGTATGCCCAGCAGAAAGCCTTCAGTTGCCGCCGCCACCGTGCCGGAATAAACGGTGTCATCGCCCATGTTGGCGCCGGCATTGATGCCGGAAACCACCATGTCCGGCTGCTGATCCAGCATCCCTGTAACAGCGAGGTGCACGCAATCGGTCGGCGTGCCGTTGACGTAGTAGAAACCATTGGTGGCGCGACTCAGCTTGAGCGGGCGATCCAGAGTCAGTGAATTGCTCGCGCCGCTGCGATCCCGCTCGGGAGCAACCACGACAATGTCTGCGACCCTGGCTATATGCTCGGCGAGACACGCCAGTCCTGGCGCGAAATAGCCATCGTCATTGCTGATCAGTATGCGCATCGTAGGTCAATAATAAGCGTAAAAGTATCAATGGGATTGTGCCACAAGCGCATGTGGATTTGTTGCCTGTAAACATCCAACGGGCATGGCAAAGTTGCCACCCCCGACAATGAAACTCGCCATGCCCGTTTCCCCCTATCCAACTTTCCCCCGCAAGCGGGAGAAAGGGCAAACGAATCGCTTCGCGAGTTTCACGTTAGAGCTCGAATGCATGGCCTTTCAAAGGAGCAAACTCCGTAGGGTGCATTCCATGCACCATTGCTGTTGGTGCATGGAATGCACCCTACGGGATTTCACTTTTGACCGGAATCAGCCTTCAAGCGAGACATTGCGTGTCTCGGGCAGGAAAATCAAACCGATCACGAAAGCCATCGTCAGCAGCCCGACCGGATACCACATGCCCGACAAGGCATTGCCCGCCTTCACGCTGAGTAGCGTGATCATGAATGGCGACAACCCCCCTATCCAGCCTGCGCTGAGGTTATGCGGCAATGCCACCGCTGTATAGCGCGTGCGTGCCGGGAATAATTCGGCCAGTGTGGCAGTTTGCGGGCCGGTGATCAGTCCGACGGCGATGACCGGGATCAGCAATAACAGAAAGATCATTGCACGGTTGACCTGTTCCGGCGCAGCCTGTTCAGTCCAGCCCTCGGCCTTGAGCATCTGCGTGAGCTCGTCGGGTCGATAGCCGGCGACTTCGCTCTTGCCGATACGCACCAGGGCAGCATCGGATGACTGTTGGGGAAAGAGCGTGTATGACACGCCCAGCTTGGCGAGCAATTGCTGATTGCGCTCGCAGTCGTTTTTCGTCGAAGTGAATGGGTCATAGCCGCATGAATCGCCATACAGCGCCACCGGCACCTCGCTGTTGAAGCGCTCGAGCGTGGGATTGCCGTAATGCATCAGGCCTTTGAAAACCGGAAAAATTGCCAGGCAGCCGAGCAGCAAACCGGCCAGCAGTACCGGCCTGCGCCCGATGCGGTCCGACAGCCAGCCGAAAAATATGGTCAGCGGGAACAACACCAGCGTGCTCAGCATAACCAGTGTCGATGCGGTTTGCGGGTCTAGCCTGACCACGCTTTTCAGATAGACATTGGCATAAACCTGGGACGAAAAGAACAGCAGCGACCCGCCTGCGGAAATGCAGAAGAACAATATTGCCATGCGGCCAAGCGTGCGTCGGTCAGTCAAACATTCACGCAACGGCGCCTTGGATAGATTATGTTTCTCGCGCAAATGCAGGAACACCGGCGACTCGTACATGTTCACCCGGCTCTTGATCGAGATCAGCAGCAACAGGATGGAAAGCAGGAACGGCACGCGCCATCCCCAGGACTGGAAATCGTCGGCGCTCAAATACGATTGCAGCAACACCACCTGCAGGGTCGACACCAGGATGCCCAGCGGCCCCATCAATTGCAGCACGCTGGTATAGACGCCGCGTTTGTTAATGGGTGCATGCTCGGTCAGATAGACCGCCGCGCCGCCGATCTCGCCACCCACCGACAATCCCTGCAACAGGCGCAACACCAGCAATAATATCGGAGCCAGCATGCCCACCTGCGCATAGGTCGGCAACAGCCCGACGAAGAACGTCGACAAACCCATCAGCACTATTGTTGCAATAAACACCGGACGGCGGCCATATTTGTCGCCCATCGACCCGAATAATGCCGCGCCGAGCGGGCGCACCAGCATGCCGACCCCGAAGGTGGCAAGGCTGGCCAGCAGTGCCGCAACCGGATTTTCCTGGGGGAAAAACAGCGTGCTGAAATAGGTGGCTAACGAAGCGAACGTGAGGAAGTCATACCATTCCAGAAAAGTGCCGAAGCAAGCCGCTATTGCAACCTTGCGCTGGATAACTGCTGGCTCTTGTGATGGAGAACTATCGGACATTTGGGTGGCAAGAAGAACCTGAACAGCCTCACGGCTTATTGAATTTGACTGGTCGGGGCGAGAGGATTCGAACCTCCGACCACGTGCACCCCATGCACGTACGCTACCAGGCTGCGCTACGCCCCGAAGCTGAGCATTATACAGAGGTCACGGCACTGATGCCAAATCATTCTAACGATGACCTAGCGTAGGGCGGGTCACACCCGCCGTAACCCACTGATGCCGAGCAACCATGGCGGGTGTGACCCGCCCTACGAGCGGTATGCAAAATCAATGCTCGTGCCACCGTAGCTGCTCTTGCGCATACGGCCGATGAACGCCATGCCGAAGCCCGCGCCCAGCGGGATCGGGAGTGGCATTGGGGTGTTGTCCGGGTTTGAATCGGCGGGTGTGACCCGCCCTACGAGATCGCCCTTGGCTTGTCCGATGAGTTCCTGCATCAACGCCAGCTCTTCCGCACTCGGCATCCGGCGCACGCCGGGGGTCAGGGTGGTGGCCATGTAGTCGTGGTTGTCGGCGCTGTGTTCGATGCCCAATGCATGGCCGTATTCGTGCAGTAATACGGAGAGCATGTCCATCTTGCCGTAGGCGGCAGTGCCCTCCTTCGCGACCCACTCGTAGGGGTTGGAGGTGGGGAGGTATTCGCTGTTGTACCAGGGGGTGGTGTCGATGAACCAGTTGTGGCCGGCGGCGTTGTCGTCCAAGGTGATGGTGGCGTTGACGCCTTCGCCTATGGTTTGGCCAACGGCTCCTCCGGGGAGGTCAGCGATATTGAGCAAACCGCCATCGCCCAGAATGCCCGAACCCATCGAGAAACTGACCATGGCGTGCAGTTGGGCGAGCGCTTCGGCATCCAGCAGGCCGCCAATGGGCAGTTCGAGAATATCGAGCGCACTGCCTTTGTCGCCGTCCTTTGTCGGGTTGGGGAGCTCCTTGATGCCGAAGCTATTCGGGCAATTGGGTGAACCGTAGTCAGGCGCACGGGCGACATCCACCGAATAGATTACCTTGAATATTTTGCCCTTTGCCTCGACTGAAAAAATCATCTGGTCTGAGCCGAGGTAGCCTTCATTAGGCCGATAAACGTAAGAGCCTGATAACTCTAACACCCCATTCTTCGGCCCCTCGAACAATGTAACCTGTGACGGATCATTGAGATCAAAAGTCATTCCGCGAGAATGGAAGTAGGTCGGCCACGCAGCAGCAGGAGTGAGCAAACGAACGCACAAACGAACGGGGTCAGGTCTCAAACGAACGGTCAAAACGAACGGCAAAAACGAACGGGGTCAGGTCTTGCATTACGACATTCGCATTCGCATTTGACCTTGCCTGCACCAGCAACACTGGTCTTTCGCTGGGTGGGACAGGCGGCATATCCATGATGAACATCGCTTCCTCCTCGCTGTTTCGCGGGCTGGTTGCCCGCGCTCCCGCACATTTGCCAATCTGGCTGCGTGCCTTGCTGCACTGCATCAAGCCTCTGGCGTGCTTTTATAGGCGTTCACCGCCCTGCTCACGGTCGCGTAATGCACGTCGAAATGCTGCGCTATCGCTGCCATGGTGTGCCGCCCGGTTAGATATGCACGCGCCATTGCTTCGTTGCGATTATAGCAAGCGTAGGGCGGGTCACACCCGCCGTAACCCACCTGATGCCGTGCAACCATGGCGGGTGTGACCCGCCCTACGTGCTCTTAACAACATTTCATTAAATTCAATCCTGCAAGGGTGCGTTTACGAACTTGAAGCTAATCCCAGCGGTCATCCCTGACCTGAACGATGCCGTTTTCGACTCTGACCGGAAATGTCGCGGTCGGCTCGTAGGCGGGCGCAGTCAGGGCTGCTCCGGTTTTGATGGAGAAACGGGCGCCGTGGCGCGGGCAGATGATCTCGCCGTCTTCGACGCTACCGCCGGTCAGTTTGCCGCCGTCATGGGTGCAGACATCCTCGATTGCGTAGAACGTTTGGCCCAGTTTGAACACCGCGATGCCGGTGCCGTCGATTTCAATGTGCACCGGTTTTCCGGCGGAAATTTCATCGGCCCTGCCAACATCCACCCAATCGCTCATACTACTTCAACCTCGATATCCGGCTCGATGGTTCTGGCCAGGTTCCCGATGGCCCACAGAGTGCCGGAAAGAGAACTCGGACAGCTGCCGCATGCGCCGAAATAGTGAATCTTCAGCAGGTTTCCCTCCAGGCTCTCGATTTCAAGATCTCCGCCATCCGCCATCAGGGCGGGGCGGATTTCCTCGTCCAGCAATTTGCGGATAGCGGCCAATCTGGGATCGTCGTTAACATAGTTCGATGCGGGTTGTGCATCCGGTTTCTGGGCGGCCTCCGCCTCCCTGATCGGCATCGCGATTTTTCGCAGCAACGTCGGCCAGTCCGCCTCGCCGTCCTGGGTGACGGTGATCCACTTGTCCATGTAATACACATTGGTAACGTGCGCAATCGCAAACAACTGGGAAGCGAGCGGGTCGGCAGCAGCCGCTTCGGCGCTGTCGAAGGAGCGTGCCGTGCCCCAGGTCAATCTGTCCTTCAGCACGAACTTGACTGCGTTCGGGTTCGGGGTGTCTTCTATATCTGCTATTTTAGGCATGGGATGTCAGCAATTTTTGGCATGATTATTCTTCACCTATTCCGGTACCGGGAACCGGATCTGCTTCGCCTTCAGTCGAGGTTGATGCTTCGGCATTCAGCGCCGCATGCAGCGTATGCCACGGCAGGATCGCGCACTTGACCCGTGACGGCAGGTCCTTGACGCCGGCAAAGATTTTCAGCTTGCCCAGATGGTTGGCCTGGTTGTCGGGGTCGAGTGTGCCGGTCGCCATGCCCCTGAATTCCTCGACCATGATTTCTGCATCCTGCACCGCTTTCCCCTTGACCGCGCCGGTCATCATCGAGGCGGAAGCCTTGCATATCGCGCAGCCATGTCCTTCGAAAGCGATGGAAGCAATCTTGTCATCCTGCACGTTTACCGAAAGCTTGATGTGGTCTCCGCACAGCGGGTTGTGTCCGTCCGCATGGTGGTTCGCGTCCGGAATCGAACCCCAGTTTCTCGGTTTGCGGTTGTGGTCGAGGATTACTTCCTGATAAAGCTGTCGTATATCGCTCATGCGAACATCTCCTGCACTTTCCGGATGCCATTGACCAGCTTGTCGATTTCTTCTCTGGTGTTGTAAAAGGCAAACGACGCGCGCGCGGTGGCCGGCACGTGGAAGCGCTGCATCACCGGCTGGGCGCAATGGTGGCCGGTGCGGATCGCTATGCCGTAGTCGTTCAGAATCGTGCCCACGTCGTGCGGATGCACCCCGTCGATTTCGAATGACAGCACAGCGGCTTTTTTGCTGGCCGTGCCGATGATTCTTACGCCGGGCATTGCCGAAACCTGCGCGGTTGCATAATCGAGCAATTCCTTCACATAAGCATCGATATTGGCGATGCCGATGCCGTTCAAATAATCGATCGCCGCGCCCAGGCCGATTGCCGCCATGATCGGCGGCGTGCCCGCCTCGAACTTGGCAGGTATGACGTTGTAGGTGGTTTTCTCGAAAGTCACCGAGAGAATCATGTCACCGCCGCCCTGATAGGGCTGCATCTTCTCCAGCAGATGCGCCTTGCCGTACAGCGCGCCGATCCCGGTCGGGCCGCACAGCTTGTGCCCGGAAAAGGCGTAGAAATCGCAATCCAGATCCTGCACGTCAATCGGCTGATGCGGCGCGGCCTGCGCGCCGTCGAGCAGCACCGGCACGCCGTGCTGGTGTGCAAAGGCAACCATCTGCTTTACTGGATTGATCGTGCCGAGCGCGTTCGATACATGTGACAGCGCAAGGAATTTTGTCCTCGAATTGAACAGCGCTTCGAATTCGTCGATCAACAATTCACCGGCATCGTTCATCGGGATCACGCGCAGCACCGCGCCTTTTTCCTGCACCAGCATTTGCCACGGAACGATGTTCGCATGATGTTCCATTGCGGACAGGATGATCTCGTCGCCCTTGCCGATGAAGGCGCGGCCGTAGCCGTGCATCACCAGATTGATGGCCTCGGTCGTGCCGCGCGTGAAAATGATTTCGCGCGATTCCATCGCATTCAGGAAGTGCTGCACCTTGACGCGCGCCGCCTCGAATTCCTTCGTGGCCAGCTCGCTCAGGTAATGCACCGCGCGGTGGATGTTGGCGTGTTCTTCCGTCTGGTAGCGCACGATACGGTCGATGACCGCCTGCGGCATCTGGCTGCTGGCCGCATTGTCCAGATAGACCAGCGGCTTGCCGGAAACCTGCAATTCGAGAATCGGAAAATCGGCGCGGATTTTCTCTATATTTGAACTATTGATCCTCATGCGTTCCCCTTCATGCGCTCTTCAAGTATGTTCAGGCTCAGGGATTCGACCAGAGACGGCACGGGTATCCTGGCGATGATTTCTGCGGCAAAAGCATGGGTAAGCAGGTTTCGCGCGCGCTCCTCGGAAAGCCCGCGGCTCTTGAGGAAAAACAGCGCATCTGCATCTATCTGCCCGACCGTCGCGCCGTGTTTGCAGCTCACATCGTCGTTGAAGATTTCCAGTTGCGGCTGGGTGTCGATGCGCGCTTTGCCCGAGAGCAGCAGGTTGCGGCTGCTTTGCACGGAGTCTGTCCCCGCCGCCCCCCGGTGGACGATGACCTTGCCGCTGAAAACCGCATGTGCCGCCCCGTCGGCGATGCATTTGTGCAATTGGACGCTCTTGCCTCCGGGCGCGGCATGGTCGATCCGGGTGTGCGTATCGGCAACCTGGCGCCCGGCGATCAATGCCAGCCCGTTGAGCCGGATTTCAGCGCCCTCCCCCTGTTGCGTGACATGCAGGGCATGGCGCGACACGCGCGCACCGAAGGCAAGCGAAGTCGAAGCATAAACGCTGCCCGTGCCCGCCACGACCGAACAGTGCCCGATGTGAAATGCATTTTTTGCTTCGCGCTGCACGCGCACATGCTGCAATTGCGCATGATCTTTCAGCACCACCTCGGTCACCGCATCCGAAAAATTGATCCCGTCTTCGAGACCAACATAATCTTCGACCACGGTCGCGCGGCTGTTAGATTCCATCACCACCAGGCACCTCGGGTAAATCGCGGAAGGCGCTTCACGTTTGCTTGCCACATGCAGAATATGGATGGGCGCTGAAACTTCGCCTGCTACATGCTCACCGGCCACATGGACAAAGGCGCCGTCTTCGAAAAAGCGCGTGTTCAAGGCGGCGAACGCATCCTGTTTGAAGGGTACATGCCGCGCAAAATGCGCTTCTACCTGCGGGTCGCCAAGGCATTCAACCAGGGATTTCACTTTCACACCCGCGCCGGCTTGCGCCAGATCGGAAAGTCCGGCGTCAAAACTTCCGTCGACAAAAACCAGGCGTATCGAACCGGGGATCAGGAATTTCTCGATGTCGGCCAGCTTCAATCGGGCAAATGAACCGACCGGCTGGAAGCCATGCTGGAACAACGGCGACAAGTCGGTGAAGCGCCAGTCGTCGTGCCGTTCCGAAGGAAAATGCAGGGCCTTGGCGCTCTCCAGCGCTTCAACGCGAATAGTCTCCAGCCAGCCTTCTGATTTAACGGCCTTGCCGAGCAGCAGCTGCCCGTAGCATTGTTCTTTGGTCAGCATCACGCCGCCGCCCTTACCCAGTCGTAGCCGCGCGCTTCCAGTTCCAGCGCGAGCTCCTTGCCGCCGGTTCTGACGATGCGCCCGCCGTCCATCACGTGCACATAGTCCGGCACGATGTAATTCAACAGGCGCTGGTAATGCGTCACCATCACCACGGCATTATCGGGCGTGAGCAGGCTGTTCACACCGTTTGCCACGATCCTCAAGGCATCGATGTCGAGGCCCGAATCGGTTTCGTCCAGGATCGCCAGCTTGGGCTCGAGGATAGCCATTTGCAGGATTTCGTTGCGCTTCTTCTCGCCGCCGGAAAAACCCTCGTTCACGCTGCGATCGAGAAAACTGGGGTCCATTTCGACAACCTTGATCTTCTCCTGCACCAGGTCCTCGAATTCCAGCGGGTCAAGTTCCTCGAGCCCGCGTTCGTTCTGGAGCGTGTTGTAGGCAAGGCGCAGCAACGCGCTGTTCGATACGCCGGGAATCTCGACCGGATACTGGAAGGCCAGGAATAGTCCGGCCCTCGCCCGCTCTTCCGCGGCAAGGGAAAAAAGCTCCTTGCCTTCGAGGGTCGCTGTCCCGCCCGTTACCGTGTAATCGGGATGCCCCGCCAGCACCTTGGAGAACGTGCTCTTGCCCGAGCCGTTGACGCCCATGATGGCATGCACTTCGCCAGCACGCACGGTGAGGTTGACACCCTTCAGGATTTCCACCCCCCCGACTCCATCAACCACGACTTCCGCCTTGAGGTTTTTTACTTCCAGCAATACCTTGCTACCCTTGTTAATCACCCTACGCTCCCTTCAAGTTTCAGCCCGAGCAACTTGGTTGCCTCGACCGCAAATTCCATCGGCAGATGCACGAATACGTCCTTGCAAAAGCCGTTGATGATCATCGAAACCGCCTCTTCCGAACCGATGCCGCGTTGCGCGAAAAAGAACATCTGGTCTTCGCCGATCTTGGACGTGGAGGCCTCGTGCTCGACCTGTGCGGTGACGTTCTGCACGTCTATCGTCGGAAACGTGTTCGCCCCGCAACTGTCCCCGATCAGCATCGAATCGCACTGCGAAAAATTCCTGGCGCCCGCCGCGCGGCTGCCGATCTTGACCAGGCCGCGATAGCTGTTGTTCGAGCGTCCGGCGGAGATGCCTTTCGAGATGATCCTGCTGCGGGTGTTCTTGCCGATATGGATCATTTTCGATCCGGTGTCGGCCTGTTGCAGATGGTTGGTCAGCGCCACCGAATAAAATTCGCCTATCGAGTTGTCGCCCAGCAGCACGCAGCTCGGGTATTTCCACGTGATCGCAGAGCCGGTCTCGACCTGGGTCCAGGAAATCTTCGAATTGACACCCTTGCACAAGCCGCGCTTGGTGACGAAATTGAAAATTCCGCCCTTGCCGTTTTCGTCCCCGGCATACCAGTTCTGCACGGTCGAATACTTGATGTCGGCATTGTCCAGCGCGACCAGCTCGACCACGGCCGCATGCAACTGGTTGGTGTCGAATTGCGGGGCCGTGCAGCCTTCCAGATAGCTCACCGAGGCGCCCTCCTCCGCGATGATCAGCGTGCGCTCGAATTGTCCCGAACCTTCGGTATTGATCCGGAAATAAGTGGACAGATCCATCGGGCACTTGGTCCCTTTCGGGATGTAGCAGAACGACCCGTCCGTGAACACCGCAGAATTGAGCGCAGCGTAAAAATTGTCGCCGCTCGGCACCACGCTGCCCAGATATTGCTTTACCAGCTCAGGGTGCTCGTGCACCGCTTCGGAAAAGGAACAGAAAATAATTCCAATCTCGGCCAGCTTCGCTTTGTAAGTCGTGGTCACCGACACGCTGTCGAAAATTACGTCGACTGCCACGCCGGTCATCATTTTTTGTTCATGCAGCGGCACGCCGAGCTTTTCAAAAGTGCGCCTCAATTCCGGATCGACTTCATCCATGCTGGCGAGCTGTTTCTTCGACTTGGGCTGCGCAAAATAAATGATGTCCTGAAAATCGATCTTGGGATAGACCACATTCGGCCAGGATGGCTCTTCCATCGTCAGCCAGTGCCGGTAAGCAGACAGGCGGAATTCAAGCAGCCACTCCGGCTCGTTCTTCTTTTTCGAGATCAGGCGTATCACGTCCTCGCTCAAACCTTTCGGAACGGCCTCGGTTTCGATGTCGGTCACAAAGCCATGCTTGTATGGCTGGTTGACCAGGTTTTGTATTGCTGAACTCATTAATTGATCCGTTCTAGAACTGACTGTTCTTTAACTTTCAACTCAGATTGCAAAGCTTTCGCCGCAGCCGCACTCGTTCTTGACATTGGGATTGTTGAACTTGAACACATGGGCAAATCCTTCCTTCACATAGTCGAGCTGCGTCCCCTCAAGAAATTGCAGGTTCTGCTCGTCAACCAGCACCTTTACGCCAAAATTTTCGAAAACCTTGTCGGTCTCCAGCACTGACTGCGCAATGTCGAAAGTGTAGGCAAAGCCGCTGCATCCCGACTTCTTTACCCCCAGCCGCAGCCCGATCCCGTTGCCGCTTTTTTCGACCTGCTTCTGAATGTGCTTTGCTGCTGCTTCGGTCATTGTAATTGCCATGTCCCTACCTCCTAAAAAAAAATGGACTCCAATAGCTTATGCGGGCACACCCCGTGAACGGATCGCGCGCATATTCACGATCTGGGGTTTGGGTGCGATCATCTCGGCAAGCGTCACCTTTGCCAGCGCATCCTGGATTATGTGATTGATTCCCTGCCAGTTCCCTCGGGTCGAGCAGAACGATTCACGCTCGCAACTCGTAGTTCCGCTGCATTCGGTGATCGAAATCGGGCCATCCATAGCATTGATGATTTCAGCCACCGAAATCTCCAGAGGATGGCGGGCAAGCACGTAACCGCCCTTTGCGCCAAGCAGGGAAACCACCAAATTCTCGCGGGCAAGCATCTTGAGTATCTTGCTTACCGTGGCCGCAGCCATGCCCAGGTTCGCCGCCACTTCGGTCGCGCTGTGAACCGCCTTGTCGCGAGCCATGTAAGCCATGACCTGACATCCATAATCTGCGAACTTGCTTAGTCGTAACATACCCACCTCTCGGAACTGGGACTATTTTAGTCCTAGTTAGTTCACAACGCAACTAATCCGTGTTTTTCATCCGGCGGCGTTATTCATCCGGCGTGTTCCAGACCCGGGGTCTGCAAATCGCGCTTGAAGCGGGACTGATAGGTCGCGTAAAATGACGCGGATGTGGTGACTGCGGATGAATTGACCGCAATACATAAGATTTTTCGGGCAGCGAGTTGGAGAGCGTTCCCTGCGCTAGTATTTCCCTACAAGGAATTAGTTCGGGTGGCGTTCTTTGTTTTTTTGTGCAAACCATGTGGAAAGTGACGCTATGACTGACAACAAGCAATACGTGTACGAATTCGAGAAGGGTGATGGAAAAAACAAGATGCTGCTCGGGGGCAAGGGCGCGAATCTGTGCGAAATGACCCAGATTGGCCTGAATGTGCCACCCGGTTTTACCATCACCACCGATGCGTGCAATGCCTATCTGGAAAAAAACAAATTGCCGGATGGCTTGATGGCGGAAGTCAAGGCTCACATGGTGGCGCTGGAAAAGAAAACCGGCAAAGGTTTCGGCAGCGGCACAAATCCTTTGCTCGTCTCGGTGCGTTCAGGCTCGTCGATGTCGATGCCGGGCATGATGGATACCATTCTCAACCTCGGCCTCAACGAAACTTCCCTCAAGGGACTGATCAAGCAAACCGGCAACGAGCGCTTTGCCTACGACACATATCGCCGGTTCATCCAGCTGTTCGGCAAGATCGCGCTCAACATCAGCGACGAACATTTCGACGAGTGCATGACTGCGATCAAACGCAAATATGGCGCGCCTCAGGACCTGGATTTGAACGTCGACCACCTCAAGGAGCTGGTGGGCGAATTCCTGACCATCGTTCAGCGCCACACCGGCAAACCATATCCGCAGGATCCTTACGAACAGCTGGAAATTTCGATCGGCGCGGTTTTCGGCTCATGGATGGGCAAGCGTGCGGTGGACTATCGCAAACAGTTCAAGATCACCAAGGATCAGGCCAACGGCACGGCGGTGAATGTCTGCACGATGGTGTTCGGCAACATGGGTAATGATTCCGGCACCGGCGTGGGCTTCACACGCAACCCCGGCACCGGCGAGAACATCATCTATGGTGAATACCTGGTCAATGCCCAAGGCGAGGACGTGGTGGCAGGGATACGCACACCCAAGGCCATTGCCGAAATGGAACAGGAAATGCCGGAGATTTACCGCCAGCTGAAGACACTGCATAACCGGCTGGAGTCTCATTACCATGAGGTGCAGGATTTCGAGTTCACGATCGAAAAGGGCATCCTTTATTGCCTGCAAACGCGCAATGGCAAGATGAACGCCCGCGGCATGGTGCGCACTTCGGTGGAGATGTTCAACGAGGGGCTGATTTCCAAGGAACGCGCCTTGCTGCGCATCGAGCCGGCGATCCTGGAGCAATTGCTGGTTCCGCAATTGGCGCCAAACTTCCACGGCAAATCATTGGCGCAGGGACTGCCGGCTTCGCCCGGAGCAGCCTCCGGCAAGATCGTATTTGACGCCGACACCGCCGAAATACGCGGCCGCGCCGGAGAAAAAATCATTCTGGTGCGCGAGGAAACCAAGCCCGAAGATATCCACGGCTTCTTCCAGGCGCAGGGCATTTTAACCAGCCGTGGCGGAAAAACATCTCACGCCGCCGTGGTGGCACGCGGCATGGGCAAACCCTGTGTTTCGGGCTGCGACCAGATCGTGATCAACGACCTTTTGCGCAATGCGCAGATCGGCGACACCACCTTGCAGGAAGGCGACATCATTACCATTGACGGCAGCACCGGGCATGTTTACGCCGGCGAAGTGCCGACGGTAGAGGCCGAATTTTCCGAGGAAATGGAAATCCTGTTGGCCTGGGCGGACGATGTGGCAAAACTGAAGGTGATGGCAAACGCCGATACGCCCGATGATGCAATGCGCGCACGCGAGTTTGGCGCAATGGGTATCGGCCTGTGCCGCACCGAGCGGATGTTCAACAGCACCGACCGCTTGCCTATCGTTCAGGAAATGATCCTGGCCGAGACTAAGGAAGCCCGCCAGTCGGCGCTGGATCGCCTGCTGCCGATCCAGCGCGACGACTTCAAGGGCATCTTCAAGGCGATGAAAGGGCTGCCGGTCACGGTGCGCCTGCTCGACCAGCCG
>Ga0155427_1003_pt1 | contig 22487 bp, 17 predicted proteins | sample RifCSPhighO2_02_FD_106395 | JGI IMG/M metagenome (GOLD analysis project Ga0155427, IMG submission 106395) | Gallionellales bacterium RIFCSPHIGHO2_02_FULL_57_16 | reverse complement strand
CCGATCTCGCCAAAGACCGTGCTGCGCCTGCATCAAAATAATCTGGCCAGTACGATCTACGCCTAGTTGAGATCTATACATAGGACTATTTATGTAAAGCTTTGCATAACGACCCATAGCGGATAATGAGCTTTCTCAAAAGCTGGTAATTTAATTCGACCACGGCCCCTTTAATTTCAGATGTTTCATTGCCCGAAACGAGTCCATTCACCAAGCGAACAGGCTCCCGCGCTCGTCGCGATCTACGGATTAACGAAGCGTGAAGCAAAATTTATATGGGGTGTGGTCGCCGAACATCAGGAAAAGTTACTCGACGCATGGGAGAAGATTCATGGCTAATTGGACAATCAGTGATAGCGATTTGAATAACCAGCTCAATCGCGCAAAAGCCGCTGGAGCGGAGGCGCTCAAGAATGAGCCACGCGCGAAATCTGCCCGCTACAGCCCGGCACGCCGCCAGGTCATCGTTGAACTGACCAACGGCTGTTCATTTATCTTTCCGGTGGATAAAGCACAAGGACTTGCCGGCGCTTCAAACAAGGATTTGGCGGCAATAAAGATATTGGGGAAAGGCATTGGGCTGCACTGGGAAAAGCTGGATGCCGATCTCAGCATCGCATCGCTGGTGGTTGGCATTTTTGGCAGCCATGCATGGATGCGCGAAATTGCACGTCGTGGCGGCGCTGCATCGACACCCGCCAAAGCCGCCGCTGCTCGCGCTAATGGTGCAAAGGGTGGACGCCCAAAAAGAGCACAACCACTTCGCAGAAAGCCGCCTGATTCAGCACGGATTTAATCCGAGCACGGCCCCTTTAATTGCAGATTTTTTATGTGAGGCAACGAATGGGTTTCACTCCGCTTTTTGATGAGGCAATTCGTAGCCTTGACCTTGCGGAGAATAAACCCCACAATCTCCGCATGAAACGCGGAAATAAAACCTACATCTGGCAACAATCCGACTGGCCCCACTGGCGCTATGACTCGCAACGCCTGTCCGGCCTGCTGGCGCAGGTGCACCACACCCAGGGCCGCCTGCTGGGCCGAATGCACGGCTTGGGACTCGGGCTGCGCGATCAGGCCACATTGCAGGTTTTGACCGATGACGTGCTCAAAACCAGCGAAATAGAAGGCGAACACCTGAATCCGGACACGGTTCGTTCTTCCATCGCACGCCGCCTGGGAGTCGATATCGGCGCCTTGGCTCCGGCTGACCGGCATGTGGACGGCGTGGTTGACATGGTGCTGGATGCGACCGGCCGTTTTGACCAGCGGCTGACCGCCAAACGTTTATTCGGCTGGCATGCGGCGCTGTTCCCCACCGGCTACAGCGGCATGGCGGCGATCAGAACCGGTTGCTGGCGCGATGATGCTTCGGGGCCGATGCAAGTCGTTTCCGGCCCGGTCGGCCGGCAGAAAGTACATTATGAAGCGCCGCCCGCGCCCCTGCTGAAAGCCGAAATGTCGGAATTTCTACTCTGGTTCAATACGCACCAGGAACCCGATCCGGTGGTGAAGGCTGGCCTGGCTCATCTGTGGTTCGTGACCATCCACCCGTTTGACGATGGCAACGGTCGTATCGCGCGTGCGGTAGGCGACATGGCACTGGCGCGCGCCGAACAATCGGCGCAACGCTTCTACAGCCTGTCCGCACAAATGCAGCGGGAACGCAAAAACTACTACGACATGCTTGAGCGCACACAAAAAGGCACGCTTGATGTCACCGATTGGCTGGAATGGTTTCTAGGCTGCCTGCTGCGCGCCATGCAGGGCACAGAAGTAACGCTCTCTGCCGTATTGGCCAAGGCCCGGTTCTGGCAGCGCTGGGCGGGAGCACCCCTGAATGAGCGGCAGATCAAGCTGATCAACCGGCTGCTCGATGGCTTTGAGGGCAAACTGACCAGCAGCAAGTGGGCCGCCATCGCCAAGTGTTCGCCGGATACGGCCCTGCGTGACATCACTGACCTGATCGCCAACGGTGTGCTGATGAAATCCGACGCCGGCGGGCGAAGCACCAGTTACGAGCTGAACCTGTCCTGAGATTCGAATGGCGAAGTGCATTGCACCAGATGTTTTGCAAGTTTGGAAAAAAGCCGCCCATCTTGGAAGTCAAAAGCAGTGAAATTGAGTTAGACTAATCCGCAGCCGCCGCCCAAAACGGCGGTTAAAGTGCCTGGGTAAAATTCAATGCGCAGGACTGGGTAATTTTAAACGCGCACCAACAGGTATCAGTCGCTCAATGACTTCAACAGCGCATCCTTGGCATCTTGGTAGAACTCGATGTCCAGTCGCGTCGCCATATCATCCGACAGATCGAATAACTGCCGCCGGCAAGACACTGGCAGCAGCAGCGACTTAGCCCCCTTCTCGACAGCGATCTCGGCGAGGCTGACGGCGTTGTGAATCGGCTCGATGGTGCCGCCCAGAGTTACCTCGCCGACCACCACCAGTCCGCCGCGTACGGACTTGCGCAGTAGCGCACCGCACAGTGCGATCAGGGACGCTACGCCGGTCTTGGCGCCAGTCTTGGCGGCATCGAAGCCGCGTAGCTGCACCGAGAATTCATGGGCACGGGGATCGCGGTCGCCAACCAGCTGCATGGCGCGGGCGTAGAGGTTCTGCTCGGCGCAGCGGATGGATTCCTGAAATGCAGCCGGTACGGGCTTGTTGAGCACGCGCACGCCGCTGCCCGGCCCTTCGGTGACTTCGAGACGGAACAAGCCGGGATGCTCGTCCTGGCCGCCGGGCGAGAGCGCCCAGACTTGCCCGGCTTCGAGCGGTTCGTCGCCGATACCCCCCTGGCTTTGCAGTTCCGGTGTCGAGACGAATTTCTCCACACCCTCCGCACCGAGCGTGTAGCTGAAGTGGGTGTTGCGGAACTCGGCGGCGCCGATGCGCTTCTGCTGTTCCTTGACGCGGCGGCGAACCTCCAGCGCGAGGCGCACGGCCCATTCGAGGTCTTCATCGCTGACTTCGGCATCCTGGCCAGGGTGGATCAGTTTGAGCAGGCCGCTGATGGTCTTGTTGACGCCGTTGATGTCGCGTCCGGAGAGTGCGCCACCGAAGAACACGCGGTTTTGCAGCACGGCCAGGCGGCTCTGGTTGCGCAGTTGGGTGAAGCATTCGGAGAGGAAGTCGCTGACCAGGCCGAAATGATCGGTGAAGATTTCCGGCTTGAGCTTGGGCACGTCCCAGCCCGGCAGGTAGCAATGGATGCGATCCATGAAGGCCGTGTCGTCGCGCATCTCGGGCGGCAGCGGCTGGAACAGGTGGCCGATGCGCTGCTGGTGTTCGATATCGACGTCGAAGTTGCCGACCATCACGATAGAGCCGTCGGCGCGGATGCTTTCCTTGCCGCGCGAGAACTCGCCGGACTCCATGTAGCCCTTCATGATATTCACGCCGTCCTTCTGGTCGAAGGAGATGCCGGACACCTCGTCGAAGCAGACCACGTCGTACTGGCAGACCAGACCGCGCTGGCCGTTGGCGTTGTTGACGAACATGCGCGCCACGGTAGCCTTGCCACCGGAAACCAGGTGGGCATAGGGTGACACCTGCTGGAACAGGTGGGATTTGCCGGTACCGCGTGGGCCGATCTCGACCATGTTGTAGTTGCGCTCGACGAAAGGCACCATGCGCAGGAGGATCGTGTCCTTGTTGCGTTCGGTCAGTTGCGCCGGTTCCAGACCGATGGAGCGCAACAGGAAATCCTTCCACTCCGCCGTGCTCAGCTTTGCCCGTGCCACGGCCATCTTGTCGAGCACGTCGCGCTGGGATAGTTGGATCGCACGCAGGCCATCGATGCCAAACGCCCGGCCACCTTTTTCCTGGGCAATTGCGGGGTCGTAGCCCAGCGTCACTTCGGCATAAAAGCCGCCGGTGAGCATGCGCTGGTTCTCCGTGACCATTGCCGCCGAAATGCGCACGTCACGCAATTTCAGCGAAGGCAGTTCGGCGACATAGGAATCGGTCTTGGCATCGAGCCGCGCCGAGATGATGTCGATGATCTTGACTTGCCCTTTTTCCTTGGCAATCGAGTGAATCAGCGCCTCGTTGCCAGCACGCACGGTGCGCTCGGAAAGCTGGCGCTGAACGATGCTCAAGCCTTCCTGAATTTCCGCCTCGTTGATTGTCGCGCAATAGCGGCCCAGCATGAACTCGACCACGTAAGTCGGCACCGGAAACTGGCGCGAAAACTGGCGCACCAAATCCTTGCGGACGATATAGCCGTCGAAGGCGTCCGCTGCCTTGCGATCCAGTGCATCAAGCTCCATTCCATATCTCCCCGAAATTCATGCGTTCCTCTGCCACCTTCTGCCCATCACGGCGCAGCACCACGGCAATCTGCTCACCAAGCAAATCATCCACTTCCTCGAACACCACGCGGCCCTTGCCGTCAGCATCGAAACTCTCTGCATCACCGATGGCCGTCCCCAGTCGTTCCAAGCCGACGGCCAGCCCGGCGGCATCCGTCGCCACCACCGAGCAGATGGTCTTGCGGGTATTCCAACTGACCGACAGCAGCCTCGGCTGCCCGGCCACCGGCCCATTGCGCTGCACTCGCATGAAGGGCACCACCGATTCCTGCAAGCTCAGGCCGCCATGGTCGTATTCGCGTCCGCTGGAGAAAGCCGAGATGCCGGGTGCCAGTGCCACGCGCACGGCAGGGTCAAAGCTCCACGACATCACCAGAAAGTCCTGGTCGCCGCTGGCATCCTTGAGCACGGCACAGCGGCCCCACTTGGTTTCGGTCAGCTTGGCCGGAAGTTCCGCTTTCGGCAGCCCGCCGGGCAGTAGCAACCAGCCGTGGTCGGTCACCACCCAGACCTGCTTCCAACCCGCATTCAGCAGGCGGCGGATGGTCTTGGCCAGATCATCCAGATGCGCCGTTACGGCACGCGCCAGCTTCAAGCCCTTGTTGTGACCATCGCTGTCGATGTCGCCGGGGAACTCGGCCCAGCCTTTGCCATAGGCGAAGCTGGGGTTCTCGGTATCGACGATGGCGTAGCCTTCCGGCTCCATTGCCTTGCGCAACTTTTCCGCCGTGTAGGCTCCTTTGGGCAGCTTGGGCGCAAAGTCGCCCCCATTGCCGCCCTCAACCAGCTTGCAGGCCGGGGACACCCAGACCTTGCCGCTGCTGGTGACGGAGGGAATGCTGGTGAATCCCGGTTTCAGTGCCACGTCCAGGCCATTATCCTTGTGCAGCGCAGCCTCCAGTTCGCGTGCCAGATCGAAGCGCAGGCCATCGACGAACAGCACCACCGTGCCGTCGGCGACCTCCGGCAGGGTCCACTCCGGGTAGCCATGCTTCTTCACCAGTGCCTGGAACCCGCCTGCCTGCTTTTCCAGCCAGCGGCGGTAGAGCGCCTCCAACACGGCATAAATCGGCTTTTCCAGTTCGGTCTGCTGGGCAATGGCCATGACAGATCGTGCGGAGGCATCGATTTCCCAGCCACTGTCGGCGTAATGGCTGGCTGCCTCCTGGGGGGTGCCGCCCGCCAACGGTTCCAGGAAAGCAACGGCGATGACCGCGAGATCAGCCAGCGCCATGGTCAGCGGCGCATGACCCTGTTGCGCCCACAGGGTGTTGCGCCGGGCAGCATGCTTCTCTTCCGCCGCCAGTACAGCCCTGACAGCGGCCACGGGTTCCAAATTGGCGGCGTGCAGCAACTCATCGGCCAGCCGTTTTTCATCAGCGTCGTTTTCGCGCGGGTAGCGTTCCGCGCCTTGGAACAGGTCGGGCGGCGCGATGCCACGGAAGACCTCGTAGGCATCGGGATAGCTGTGCCAGTGGGCGACATACTTTTCCCACAGCGGGTGCGCGGCCTCGCCGGGCTTGCTGGCGAGAATGCGCTGCGCGACTTCCACTGGCCCCTTCGCCAGATCGATGCCAAAACGCTTCTTCGTATTAGCGACGAAGCTCTCCCACGATGCCCCTTGCTCTGCCTGAATAGCGTCTGGTGCGGTCAGCCAGCGCAGCACCGTTTCATCGGGTGCCGGGTTGATCAAGTCGTTGAGATACCGCTCGTCGATGGTCACGGCATCGAGCGCCGGAAGGTTCTGCATCAGCAGCTTGCCCATCGCCGCCTTGAGCGCCTGCGCGGTTTCCTGATTGCCCGCGACCTTCAGCCCCAGCCCGCCGCGCTTGCTTTCCAGGAAGGCACGCAGCGTCCAGTCCTTGCCGTTCTCCTGCCGCCAGAAGCAACCCCGATATTGCAGCTCGGCCAGCGGCGCGAGTTGCGGGTCGTCCTTCAGGCCACGCAGATCGGTGCGCAACTGGCCGTTGCCGACGCCCGGTAAGTAAAGAATTGCCGTCTCGCCAGCGCCGATTTTTGCGGCATGGCCATCCGCCACCATGCGCAACCAGACACCAGGGCCAGTGCGCTCGTCGGTCTTATAAGCGCCGAGCGAGAACAGTTCCGGCAGTGCTTCCTTGATCTTCGGGAGCACGCCTTCCCATTCGCGTTTCTCGTCCGTCCAGAGAATGGCGATAGGCGCGGATTCGAGGGCCGGATTGAAGCGCTTCGCCTGCTCGCGCAGACGGTCGATCAGGGCAAACAATACCGTTTGGGTTGCGATCTTCATGGGTTATATCGCGCAGCGTCCGTGTTGACCGTTGGGTTGCCGGCGGCACCGAGTAAAGATCGAAACTCATTTTCGAGACTTTGGCGCGCGAGTGGAACTTGATTTTTGATAGCCTTCCAGCCATCACCCCATGCTTTCCGTTTTTCCTGCTGAGTGGAATTGTCAAGACTGTCCTCGTGAGACTCGACATACACGCCAAAGTTAATGACAAGCTCCCTTATTTCCTTGACCAATTTTTCCAAAGAGTTACAGAGTTCGGAGGGAAGATAGATTCGGTGCTTGTCGAAATAGCGATAGAGGTGAGCAAGCTTATTCATTGCTGTAACGTGTTTTTCCTTCTTGCTGGGCTCCCCGTTCCACTCCATCGGCGACAAGAAGCTCTCAGCCTCCCATAGCGCTTCCACGAAGAAACCATTGAGTTCAGCAATTACTTCGGCTCGCTTTTCGTGAAGCCGAGAAAATCGTACTTGGTGCTCAATCGACTTGAGTTGGAGCTCATTCCTGAGGTGTTCTATAGTCGCATCGGATTTCGCCTTTAGATCGTTTTCGAATTGTTTGGTGTCGCGCACTATCAGCTTGTCTAGGAGCGATTTGCCAATCCAACCGAGAACGGCCAATAGTGCGGCATTGCCGCCAAATGCGAGAAGAATTGTTTGCCAAGTTTCCATATGACTAAGCCGCTAACGCCAGATGCCCACCCGCAAACCGCAAGCCACGATTGGCCAGGGAGCGCAGTGCCGGGTGGCGGCTGTTGAATGCCGATTTTCCGCTGGCGATCCAGACGATCTGTCTTGGGTATGAAGCAAGTGGCGTGGTTCTCATCCATACGGCCAACCATTTCAATTTTGCATCCATTTCGCCGATGTTCCCGGTGCCCGATGCGGGATGGACTTCGATCCAGTGCAAGCATTCCTTGTTGCTTTGTTTCTGCCCGACCACGTAATCCCAGAGCGCCGCATTCGGCTGGCTCGTTTTCAGCGCCGCGTCCACATTCACGCTTCCCGCAAGTTTGATCGAGGCGCCAACCGAAATGCGCGCTCTGTCGGTAGCCGACAAGGCCCCCAGCCCCTTGCACAATGCACCTCCCAGGTGGAGAGTCGCTTTCACGTCCGCAGAGAAACTCATTTCCCCTCCGCGAATAGGTCGCCGGATGCAAACTCCGGCGAATTGGCCACCACTTTGGCAACCGTCTCGTTGGCGCGTGCGCTGAATTCCAGCAAGCCACCCCAACTTGCCTCCTGTGCTTCGGCGGATGCCGGGTCGAGGTCGGTGATGTCCTTCGCGGTGCCTGCCGGATCGAAGTAGTAGACCTTCGATATTTTGCCGACCGCCGCCTTCGCCATGTCGCGCAGCCCGGCGCTATGGGGCACCTCGAACAAGTCGAGCAAATCATCTGCGCAGCCCTTGTGCTTGCGCAGCGCCTCCAGCGCCCAGACCAGTTCGAGTACCTGCGGCGAGTGCGTGGAGAGACAGACCTTGTAACCGCGCGACATCAATTCCAGCACCAGCAGCAGCACCACGGAAATGGCGCGCGGGTGCAGCCCCATTTCCAGCTCTTCGATGACGACCCATTCGATCTCGCCTCGGCGCGCAACTTTGCCCGGTGGCATCAGCCAGTAAAGGCCAAGCAAGAGCGGCACGAATTCACGCTGGCCCGCCGACCAGACCATATAGGGCAAGTGATTGCCCCCCGCGCCCAGCACCAGGCGTTTTTGTGACTGCACCTTGTCGACGGTGAGCTTGAAATCACCGAAGACGCTTTCCTGCAATAGCTTCCGGTAGTCGGCCTTGAGGCGATTCGATTGCGGAAAAAGCGGCCCGGAGCCTGCAAACTCGCGCTCCATCAGCATGCGCAGTCCATCGCTGAAGGATCGCACGGCATAGGGGTCACCGGGGCTGTAACTCTGAAAGGGTTTCGGCCAACCATTGGCCAATGTCATCACGCGTTGCGCCGGAATCAGGAAGGCAGATTCCGATTTGTTGCGCTGCTGGCGGGCGATTTTCTTTTCGACCTCCACCCGCTTTCCATCGACATGCACTTCGCTATCGGCTTGCCAGACGGAGTGCATGCCTTCGCCAAGATAGGCATCGAGAAAATCATGGACCTTGCCGCCGTAGTCCAGACCATAGGTATGCAGTTGGTCCTGGATCAGCCCGGTATCCAGCATGAGCTTCAACCATTGCAAGCTGATGCTTTTGCCGCTCGCCTGCGGGCCAACCAGCACGGTCAAGTCGCCGAAGCGTAAATCGGCTTCCTGAATTTGGCCGATGTTTTTAAGTGTCATACGTTTCATGGTCACTCCTTCAACTTGGATCGTGCGGTTTGCTTCTCGGCCAGCGTGGTGTGGTGGTCGTTGATGCGGGTGCCTTCCGGCTCGCCGTATTGCGGGCCGAGTTTGTACCAGGGGGCGCTGGGGACATCCTTGCCACGGTCGGCTTCCCATTTGATGCCGAGCTTGGCGCGCGGGATGCGCAGCACTTCGGCGGCGACAAAGGGGCGGATGTTCATGCGCACGCCGTCGTTGAGATCAGGCTCCCAGCCGAGTGGCAGTTGATGCAAGGGTTTCCAGCGCACGAAAATGTCATAAGGCGGCTCTCCGGTGAGAATGGCTTCCAGCTTCACTTTCAGCGCTTCGGCCTTGGCCAGCTTGAGCACGGCATCGGCATTGCCGGCATCGACGGCGCGTTTTTGCTGGGTGATCCAATCGCACAGGTAGAGGTGAATCAGCGTAGTGAGCTTTTCACGGGTGAGCTGGTGGTAATTGATCAGCGCCGAGAAACCTTCCTTGTGTCCATCCCACACATGCCAGATAAATGGCCGTTTACCAAAACGGGCAATGTGCTGCTCGAAGAACTTGTCGCGCAGCCATTGCACCAGCGGCATGCCGTCACATCCGGTATCCGTGAGTAATTGCGCTTCACGGGCGGCAGACCACTCGGTGCCGAAAGCACGGGCCAGCAAGGCGCGTAAGCGATCAATTGCCGCTGGTTCGCCGCGCACGGCGGGCAAGCATACGATGCCATCGTCGTCGGTGAGATCATCGAGTTCGGCACAACGGCTGATCCAATCATGTGCTTTGTCCGACAGTTCCATTTCGGCATCGGATTCTGCTGGCCAGCGATAGCAGAGCAGGCGGGCGACCGCAACTTGCAGCGGGTCAATCGAGGGCTTGGGATGGCCGTGGAAAATCCACTGAGTCGGGTCGTCTGAATAGGGTTTGGGTAGGCCGTTGGGGTAGCGTTCGTCGGCGACTTGCTGCCAGTGGGCGAGATCGAAGTGAACTTTAGCAAAGGTATTGTTTGTAACGTTGAGCTTTTGATCTATGCGACGCACGGCCAAGTTGAAATCGGGTGAACTACAAAAGCAATAAATCGCAGGGAGGAGTTCCTGTGAGGCTGGCTGCAATATCGCAGTGCTTATTTCAAATGCCTGACCGGTATATAGCGTCACAGGTAGCTGCCGCATCTGAGCGATTGCAACTCCCCAATTGCCCCAACATTGCAAACCGGCAATGGTCGCGCCTGCATTTTCTGCTGCTTTAGCAAGAGAACCTTTTCCATCCTCCCACAGCAACAGATATGATCTACCCCCGAACTCGCTTGTCTGATCAACGCTGCTTTGTTGGTAACCCCACCCTTGATACTCGACGAAAAGCTCCCAAAAACAACAGCGATACCGCGAGGAGTCTGAAGTTGTGATGCCTCCCCAACCTCGAGCGTATTTTTGTAGAAGGTCGCCTTCCATTCCGACTTCTAGCGTGACTCGCGCATCAGGGTTGCTTTGCATATCCTTTTGACTCACTTCCTTCACTGAATCTGAAGCAAGGATCGCAGCCTTCTCCTCCGGCGTCTTCGGCGCGCTGGCATCCAGGCCGCGCAGTGGCTGATCATCGGATGGCTTAGCGTGGGTCAGCGTGAGCAGGATAGCATTCACCACCTCGCCGGTAATAGTTTCGAAAGCCCCTGCACCCAACCGTGCTAGCAGGTTCCAGGTCGCATATTTCAGCAGATGCTCGCGCTGTTTTTGGTATCGCCCTAAAAACAGCCAGTTCTGCGGCATGACGAAGGACACCGCGCCGCCGGGGGTGCAGAGCTTCAGGCAGCGCTCCAGGAACACGTTGGCGAGATCGCCCTTGGCTGTTTTGTAGTGCTCCTCGCAGAAATCCTTGAGCACCGGCCCATGCTGTCCCGCTCCAAGATACGGCGGATTAGTAATGACCAGGTGGTAGCGCCGACTGAGAATGCGGGTAGTGAATGCCATGCCTTGTGCGGCAACGCGGGCTTCAACTTCCGTCTCATCATCGCTTGAGTTGGCAAGTGCTTTTTCCATTAAGACTTGCAGATCATCCCAATTGGCATCGACCAAGTCACCGCGCGTCACTGCCGATGGATCAATCAGGCTGCCGAGTTCAGGCGCTTTTTGGTAGAGCGCATACAACGCTTCCATGCCGTTTTCAAGCCTGCTATCTCCGCCAGCCAGCTTGAGCCAGGTTGCTTTGGGTGTGCGCGGGGCGATACCGCAACAGGCGATGTTGAGGCGCGGCAGGGGGCGGTAGCCGATGGCTTCGCCTTTCTCGTCCGGGTAACGCCAGGCGGCCAGGGCCAGCGCGAAGGCGGCGATCTCGACGCAACGGGCATCGAGTTCGAGGCCGTGCAGGTTGTCGGCGAGCACGCGGTCGATGGCGTCGCGCACCGAGAGCTTTTCCGTGGCGCGGCGCATCGGCACCAGGTAGTGGAAGGCCGAGACGAGAAAGTGGCCGGAACCGGCGCAGGGGTCGAGCAGCTTGAACTGGGCCAGGGTGTCGGGCCAGGCCGGGAAGGTTCCGGCGGCGGGCAACCCCTCCCCGGCCCTCCCCTTGTCAGGGGAGGGAGTAAAGCGGAGGTAGGGCATTTCCACCGGCAGCTTCATGCGCGGGTGGCGGCTGTGCCACCAGCCGCCGAGGGCATTTTCGAGCAGGAAGGCGACCATGTACTGCTCGGTGAAAAGCTGCGTCACCGCGGGCAGTTCGTCGGCCCCCACCTTGGTACCGGCCTGCTTCATCTGCCGCTGCACTTCTTCCTTCTTCGGCGCCTGCCAGAACTGGTAGCTCCAGCCCAGGCTGTCGTCGGCCTGGAAGACGGTGGCCGGTAGCCTGGCGAGCAAGGCTTCGAGCACCTGCTCGGTTTCCAGCGGCAGTTGCAGCGCCAGCGCCGGGCTGTCGGGGCGGAAGACGTTGGGCAGCATGGCCGAGGCATAGTGCCCGGCGACTTCCCATTCGCTGCGCGCGGGGGGATCGAGGCGCTCGGCGTCTTCCTTGCAGTCGGTGAGGCTGACCGGGTAGCCGTCCGGGTGCATGAGCAGATCGCTCTCGGCCAGGAAACGGGCGAACAGCATGCGGTGCCAGTGCTCGTAGGCGATTTCGGTGACGAGGTGGTCGATGGCTTGCGTGTCGTCGGGACGCAGCTGATCGCCCAAGGCCCGGCCATGGGCGCGCAGGCGCACGCGCAGCTTCTTCTGGGCGTCGGTGGCGTGGGCCGGGGCATCCTTGGCGGCGACGGCCAGGGCTTGCAACACCTTGGCGGCACCGGCTTCGGCGGCGACACGAGCCTGTGCGACGGTGGTTTCCAGAATCTTGCGGTGCTCGCGAGAGAGGGTTTGTTTCATGGCTTAGCTTCGGGCAAAGGCGAGTAAGGGCGCGATGTCGCGGCGGTCGGCGGCTTGCAGGGCGGCGATGTATCGCATGCGCGTCTCGCTGGCATCGGTCAGGCTGCGGCTGCCCCAAGTGAAACGGGGCTGGCCGAGGCGCTCGACGAGCAGATCGGCCATCAGCCGCGCATGGCGCCCGTTGCCATTGGGGAATGGATGGATGGTGACCAGGCGGTGATGGAAGCGCACGGCGATTTCGTCGGGCGGGTAGCTGGCGTGCTCGATCTGGTAGTGGGTATCGTCGAGCAGCTTTTTCAGTTCGACGCCGATCTTGAGCCAGTCGACGCCGATGTTCTTGTCGGTCTTGCGAAACTCACCCGCCCACTTCCAGGTTTCGCCGAACATCTGCCGGTGCAACTGGCGCAGGAAGCTCTCGGTGAGGATTTCCTTGCGTTGTTTTCTTGCCCAGTTCTCGCCCTGGACGATGTTGAGTTGCTCCCACTCGTTCAACTCGCCCTGCGTGGTGATGTGGCCGGGAATCAGGCTGGCCAGTTCGTCGGCATCGAGCGGTGTGGCGCCGGGCGGGTAGTCGAGTTTCACCGTCATGCTATTTCGCTTCCCGCCACAATGCGCGGCGCGAACCCTTGAGCAGGTTCTCGGCCAGGGCGCGGGTCTGCGCCTCGACGGTTTCGCGTGAGGTGGCTTGCGCTTCCAGCGCCATGGTGTGGCTGACAGCCGCCATCTGCTGACGGGCCAGGGCCATGGCGCGGTTTTCCAGGGTGTCGGCGAGGCTCCGCTTGGGTACCAGGGCGTAGTGCAGTTCGCAGCCCAAGGCTTCGGCGGCACGGCGCAAGGTCGCCAGGCTGATGGTGTCGTCTGCCTCGGAGGTCTCCAGCCGGGTGACGGTGGAGGTGGTGACGCCCAGCCGTGCAGCCAGGTGAGTCGCAGCCATGCCCAGTCCCTCGCGGATGGCCTTGATCCAGCCCGAAGGAGGGCGCGGCGGCAGATCGGCGCTGCGCCAGCAGTCTAATGCCGCATCGAGTTGACGCAGCTTGAGCTCTGAAAAGTTGGTTTTCATAAGATTGCACCTTGGTACAAGATAATGATTTTATATATTGCATCATAACGCAATTATTGTAAACAATTATTTGCATTGTGATGCAATATTAAAGTTGAACCGGCCCATCGGAAAGCTTCGCCAGAACAGTCTTGCGCACTTCGGCCAGCCAGGCATCGAGATCGGCCTCGTCGCGCAGGATGCGGTGCGGCGGGGTAAGTGGCTGCACCTTGGGTTCCAGCTTCTGGGCGGCCAGAGTGAGCGCACGGGTCAGTTGGCCGCCCAGGGCGTCGCGCTTCTCCGTCCAGCGCTGCGGCGAACAGACGGCCAGCGAGTTGAGCAGTTCGGCCAGGGTGCCGAGCTTGGGGGTGTGCTCCGGAGCGGATAGCTGCACCTCGCGCAGAATGGCGGCGCGATCTTCCGGGGCGAGCTTGCCCCATTGGGGCGCGGCTTCGAGTTCCCTGGTGCAGCGGTCATACTCGCCGCGATAGGCCCCGAAGTTCTTGTTCATGGCGGTGCGCAATACATCGGCGGCACGATGGACGAGCGGCTCCACTTTGTCCGGGTCGTCGAGCAGCAGGCGCCCGTCACGGATGGCATCGCGTTCGGTGGTCAGCGCAGCGGCTTCGGACAGCCCGTTCATGTAGCCCAGCAGGTCGTTGAGTTGCTGCCATTGCGGTTCGCGCTGGATGATCCTGGCGGCCTGGGTTTCGAGGGCGGCCAACAGGTCGGCGGCGGCCTTTTCTTCTTCTGCCAGACGCTTGACCAGATCGCGCCCGGAGGTGGCGGACAACTCGTCGATCAGTTCGCTGGGCCTGGCCTCGGGGCGGGGTACCGCACCGGTGGCACGGGCCAGGGCATCCTTGAGCCTGGTGACGAATTCCGGGGCACGCGCTTCGGCTTCGTCGGGCTTGCATTTGACCAGACGGGCGATGGCACGCTTTTCTTCATTGGAGAGTGGTGCGGTCTCGCGGGAGAAGGTGCTGGAGGTGACGTCGCGGACAATGAACTTGCCGGGGGGCCAAGGAGCACCGCTGGCATTGACGATGCGCAACTGACCGACGTGGAACAATGTGGCGAGCAGCGCATCGACGGCGTCCTGCGACCAGCCGTAGGGTTCGCCCATGAAACGCTCGCGCAACTTGCTACCCTTGGGGGCGCTGGAACCGATGAAGGCGAGAATCTCCTGCGCGGCAGGATGGGTTTCCGGCGCCACGGCATGGCCGACTTTTTCCAGCGTATTGGTCAGACCGCGCTGGGCATCTTCCAGCGCCTTGCCCCAGCCGGGGGCATCGACCATGGCGAACTTGCGGAACAGCCGCGCCGTGGCGTCCGTACCGGCTTTCTTGAGGCGATCATCGAGGGCGTTGCCTTCATCGACGACCTGGCCGCCGCCCTGGACAACTTGCGCCTGTTCGAGCGCCTGCTTGATGAGGGTATCGACACTGTCGTCGGCATCGCGTTTCTGCTTGGCCAGCGCATTGCGTGCTTCCTGCCCTTCCGGGGTCTGCGGCTCGCCGAAATGACCGAGGGTGCGCTCGGCGGCTTCGCGGGTGATGATGGCACGCACCAGTTCGTCCTTGCGCGGCAGCGCGACGTGGGCAAAGACGATGGCAGAATTGATCCCGGCGCGTGCTGCCTCGGCGAGTACCTCCTTGGCCTGGGTGCCATCGAGGTCGGAGCGCAGCCAGACGGGCACGTCGCTCTCGGCCTTGGGCGCGGTGATCGGATCGGTATGAATCTTGAGGCGACGAATCTCGCGGCTGACGCCCTGCGGGATGGCGAGCTTGCGCACTTGCTCTCCGGCCAGTTGCATGAGTTGCTCGCGAATCTTGCTCTCGTAGGCGGAAGGGTCGCTGCGCAGCGCGTCTTCCTCGCCGCGCTGGTAGGCGAACCAGTCGGCGCTTTCCTTGGTTTGCAGGCGGTATTCTTCCAGGCCACCTGCCGACACCTTCATGAGCAGGCGATCTTTCTCAACCAGCTCTTCCAGCACCGCAGCCACTTCGCCGCGCAGGGCGGAACTGTGGCCGGTGAGGTCATCGACGAGGACATCGGCGATGCCCTGGGCGTCGGTATGCAGGCCGGTATCCTGAGCCGAGTTACTGGTGATGCGGGTCAGCAGAAATACGGCCTTGAGGGCACGCGCCTTCAGTCGCGAACGCTCGTCCTTGGCGCCGTCGAGCTTGTCGATGGCATTGGCGGTTTCGACGCTGATCTGGCTCGACTGGCGCAGCCGCATGCGGATTTCGTCGTAAATGAAATCGCCGCCGACGATGTGGCCGAGCGGCGCATCCTTGGCCTTGCGCACGGCGTCGAAGGCAAGGCGCAACTGGGAGCGAAGTTGAATCCCTGTACCAGTCGTGTCGGTGGTGGTCAGGACGCGCTCCCACAGCCGTTGCCGGGTGGGTAGCAGCGGATAGCTGGGGCCGAGCAGGCTCTCGTCTTCACGACGGTGGGCGAAGGTGCTGCCTTGCAAGTGGGCGGCAATTTCTCCCAGGCAGCCTGCCGGGCTGAACAGCTCCTTGAGCGGCTGGCTGGCACTGGCCTTTTTCTTCAGTACCGTCTCGCGCAGCACTTCCTCGACATCGGAATCCGACAGTTGCACCTGCACGGCAAAACGGCCCAGCAGCTTGGAGAGGACGGGCGTGCCGGTCAGGGCACTCTGGCCGGTGGCGATGACCAGCACGCGGCCATCGAAGTTCTTGCTGAGGCTTTCGATGACTTCCTGCACGCGCATGGCGCGATCCGCGCTGTCGGCGATGTATTGCTGGAGTTCGTCGAGCACCAGCAGGAACACGGGCATCTCGTTATCGCCGCTGACGGCTTCGCGGAAGTAGGTGAGGAATTCATCCTGCGTGATGTCGCCCTTGACGGCGAACTGGGCGAGCTTGTCGCCCAATTCGAAGGCGTCTCGTGCCAGACTGGGTTTAGCGGCGAGGATGGCGTCATGCAGATGGGAGGAAACGGTGAGGTCGCGTAGCTCGCGCACCAGGTCTCGGCCTTTCTTGGCGAGTGCGTCGCGCACGGCAATGTCAATGCCTTCGTGGTGCAGCCAGAGCAACGCACGGGCTTCGTCAAACTTGGAGGGCAATCCCACGGCTTTGAAGACGATGCTGAGCACCGCCTTGCGGATGCTGTCGCCTTCACCTTGGCTAAGTGTTCCCGCAGCGGCACGCAGGATCGTTTTGCGCTGGCGTGCCAGCGTGTCGATCTCCTTGAGGGTATCGGCCACCGAGACGGGCAGCCGGGCGATGTCGCGCGGTGTGCGGCCGTCAGCGAAAGGCTCATTCGTCCACAGGGCACGCGCCATCTTGACCAGGTGCGACTTGCCGCTGCCGAAGAAGCCGGACACCCAGGCCGGGGGCGATTCGTGTTTCTTGCGCAGGGTGTCGGCGAAGGATTCAAGGATGCGGTGCAGACCTTCCTCGTAGTGGCCTTTGCAGACAAAGGTTTCCAGTTCGAAGCGCAGGGTCTGGCGCTGCTGTTCGTCGAGCGCCTCGTCCACTTTGGCGACTCCCTGGTTTTCGAGGGAGAAGGCATCGATGTCCTTGTCGAATACGTCGCGGTTCTTCATGGTGTCGTCCGTCGTGAATGTCTACAGTAATCAGCAAGTAATGGGAACAGCCAGGTAGCCCCACCCGTCCTTGGCGCCCAACAAGCGGTAACTGTTGTTCTTGGCATCGTGCTCGCCGGGGAAGAAGATGACCAGGCGGCCCGGGATGTGGCCCTCGATGCGCTCAATCAGGGTCGAGATGCTGTGCAGCCCAAACAGGCCACCACCGCCGACCAGGGCCAGCACGTCGTTGCCGGTCAAGGTGCTGGTGATGTCGGCGATCTTCTTCACCAGGTATTCCTCCAGGCCGCGCACGTTGCCGCCATCATCCCAGAGCCTGTCGGGCCGTATGAGGTAACGGTCGCGGTATTCGTATTCCGCCAGCCAGGCCGAAAACTCCGTCGCCAGGTCATATTCCGTCCAACCGTGGCCGGTGGCCTTGATCTCGCTGGCAAACTCGCCTGACTCGATCAGGCGACGCAGCCTGCGCTCCTCGCTCGGTGGGTAGATCACCATCACGACCCGTTCACGGGGCGAAACGTTATTGGGCCAAGGTAGCGCCAGGTGCTCTTTAAGACGTTCAACTAGAGTTTGTGGCAAGTTCATGCAATAAGCCTCGCTTCCTCGTCTGTCAGGAAGCCTGGAAAGCCAACTTCCAGGACACCTCCGGAGTATGCGACTCGCATTAAGCCCTGCCTACCGGCTGCTTTAATCAATGCAAGGTGTTCGCTTGGCCCAAGGTCGAGCGCATGGGAATAGCTGCCCTGGAGGAGCGCCATTCCTGTCTTTCCGCATAACCAGTCAAGGAACGCGGCATAAGTCATAGACGATATGCCAGTTCTTGGGCGCATTCGGACTCGTGATTTTCCAACAGAATTGCCGAGGTAGCCCATCTGGAAGAAAGAAGCGTATAGGTTATGGCTGAAGCTCACATACATGCTTTCTGCATATTGGCCGGGAGCATGCTGCCGAATCCATGCTTCAAAATCTGTGCGACCAAGGCTTTCTCCCACCGGCACCCTGAGGACCATATCGAGACAATTGCGGAGAATTGGCTCACGGGCTAACGCCAGCAAGCCGTAGAGTAATCTTATGTCTTCGGTCGCGAGACGTGACAATCGGCACATTTCACGGAATAGACATACCTTGGGGTCGAGCGCATACAGCCGTCGCAAGAACTTGAAGGTCTTTTCACGGTTCGACGCGCTAGATTTATGAAGGACATTTTCTTCGAGAATTGCCCGCCGATACCTTGGGGTATCGGCGTCGCACGGGACCGCCTTTAAAAGCAGCCCAAGCTCATCTAGCATTGCGGTTCTAGAGCTAATTGCGCCTCCCCTTGAAAATCCAAGTAGGTTCTTATTGCCAGCCTTATTATTCATGGATATCGAAGAGTAGCACAGTGCCTACTGATGCGGTTACCGCTCTGCGGCTTTTCAGGGTATAGCCTCATTGGGCACTGCTCTTGCCGCGGTATGGGTAACGAGTGGTCACCAAATCTATCCAGTTATCTCGGCGACTGCTTCAGTGAGGCTCCACTTGGCTGCAATCAGGTGTGAGGTGGCCATTCCAGAGTATGTTGTTAGATGTCTGCTGTGGCCGATTATGCGCCGTATGACAGCAAGGCAGTCATCACAGAAACACAGATGGCGAAACATTAAAACGCGTTGCCAATGCCTTCACTTGGCGGATATTGAGTTCGCGTTTGCCGTTCAGGATGGCGGAGACGATGCTTTGCCCGCCCAGTTCTCCGGTTAGGTCGGTTTGCTTGAGGTTGTGTTCTGCCATCAAGTAGGTAAGCACCGCAGCTGGTGAAGCATCGGGCATGGCATGGTTGGTAGCTTCGTAGCTTTCAACTTCTTTGGTGACCAGATCAAGCAGCGGCATCAGGCGGTGCGATTCGTTCGCGCCGATGCGGTCAAGTAATTCGTCCATCACGCGCACGCGACGTTTGTAATCTCGTTCGCTGGTGATCTGCCCAAGCGGAACGAGTTTGTTCAACCCTTGCCAAGCCGTTTGTACGGATGCGAGATCGAGATGACGTTCCGCGACTGTATTCATTTTCGTTTACTCCTTTTGCGATTCCACTGGTCATATTCGGCGTGGGTGAAAAATTCTTTGATGTACACGCGCTGAGGTCGATAGTGGATGATGGTTATCAGCCGATAGTTGTTACCTTTGATATTAAAGACCGTGTAAGGGTCGGCAAAATCCGCTGTCGGTAGCGCGGCACGTATAGCATGAATGTCTGAAAAATCTGACTTCTCAAAGAGCTTTCGCCAGATTGTCAGTTGCTCGGCGGCATCTGTGTGCTGTGTGGCATAGCCATCCAGTGTTTTCTTTTTGATGACGTTCATTTGAGAGTGAATATAGCAATTTGCTATATTCGTGTCAAGCGTCAGGCCCTGTGCATCCTTTTGCGCCGGTGCCCGACAGTCAGTAACGCTCCATCCATTCCGCGCACGGCATAAACGTCAAAGCGGCCATCCAATCTGCGATACATTTCCTTGTCCATCGCCGTCAGGCAGCGTTGCCTGGCTCGTTTGTCAAAATACAGCACTTCGCTGCCCCGGTTGTCGTGGCTGACCTTGCCAAACTCCAACAGGCAGTCCAGCACGGATTCAGAGATTCCGCGTTGCTGCTTGCGGACGGCTGCGTGATTCGTCATTGTGATCGATCCCATGATGAGCTCCTTCAGGTTGGTTGAGGGGAGATCATTCTAACGAGCCAGTAGCTCACCAGACGAGCCTGTTCAAAAAACTCATAAGCCGGATAATTCGTCAGACGTGGAATTCACAATTTTCACGTTGTGAGATTCTCACAGTGACCGGTTAAACGGCATTCAGAATCTGAACCCCACTTCGTCAGACGTGGAATTCACCCTTCACCGCTTTGGGGAAGTGGGGGAGTTCTCAGTTTCGGGCATGAATTTCTGATCGCAAAGTGTCCTATGCCCCCCATGTGGGGTATCCAATCCCGACAATATACCTACCTGATATATTGTCGACTTGGCTATCTGATTCTGAATTTTCCTGAAAGCGATGTTCATCAAACGTGAACCAATTATTGTTCATGAACATACATTCTTTAATAATTTTTTAATTATTTGATGTGTATAGATTTTATATCTAATCAACACCAGCATGAACAAGCACTATGCGCTCTCCATCTTTTCAGGAAAAATCCCACGGTCAGACGGAATTCTCCTGATAATGCGGGGGTACTCCTTCTTTTCGTTACGAATTAAGTTTTCCTTAATTGCCGGAATTCCCCTGATAATGCGTGGGTACTCCTTCACAATTGGTGCGTGGGACGCACCCTACTCCTTCGTGGACAATCTACGGAAATGTAGATTGTCCGCCGGAATTCCCCTGATAATGCGGGGTACTCCTTCGGGTCTGTTAGTTTTTTAACAGCGAAGGCTGTCGGAAGTCCCAGTCATGCGTAAATTTCCCGCAATTGATTTTCTGAAAAGACTCTGCACCTGCTCAAATTGCAAAAAGTTTTTTGAACGGCATAATCCAATATACAAATATAACAACATGATTTTCATGCTCATTATATAAATAACGCTTGCTCTGCGTTCATGAGATATGATATGTTCACGCAACGTGAACAATAGTATATGTGAGGATTTATGACTGACGAGACTGCCCTGCGCCAGCAGATACTGGCTGCTATCAAGGAACGCACCGGGCTGGATGTCCGGGGCGAGGCTGGGAATGTCATTATCAATCAGCATGTTGGGCAAACGCAGATGACCTGCACTTTCCCCACGCAGTTCGCTGGGCATTTGATAGACGGTATTCCGCCAGAGTTGCCCGTCACCAATCCGCCAACCATTCTGATGGCGCCGGAAATTCCCGAGCCGGTGCGTGCAGACCTGCGCCGGCAAAAGATTGGCTACCTCGATGGGCTGGGTAATGCTTATCTGGACGCGCCCCCTGTTTTTCTGATGATAGAGATGCCGCCGGCGGTTAAGACAGGGAAACCGCGCGCCGGAAAAGCGCCGGCACTTCGCCCCGGCGCAATCCGCGCCTTCAATGAGACCGGCCTGCGGCTGGTGTTCGCTCTGCTGAACGAACCCGGACTGGAAAAACTCCCCTACCGGGATCTGGCACAAAAAACAGGGCTTGCCCTGGGGACGGTGCATAACGCCATGACGGCGCTCAAGGAACTCAAATATCTGCGCATCCGTGGCAAGGCCAAGGTTTTAGTGGATAAGCGCGATTTGCTGGAAAAATGTGCCAATAATTTCCCCGATCAACTGCGGCCGCGCCTGCATCTGGGCACCTACCGGCCTTTGCAGACCGCGCCGGGCTGGTGGAAAACTGCCGATCTCACGGGACTGAATGCCTGCTGGGGTGGCGAGCCGGGCGCCGAATTGCTTACCCGTTACCTGCAAGCCGAGCGGCTGACCCTGTACGTTTTCGGCGACACGCGCCCCGCCCTGGAACGCCTACGCCTGATTCCAGATGCCAAGGGAACGGTGGAAGTCATGCAGGCATTCTGGCCAAAACCGGAGAAAGAGCCTGATATGCCAAATGCGCCTCCCGTAGTGATTTACGCTGATTTGTGGGCGACACGGGATGGGCGCAACCGGGAAGTTGCCCAGAGAATATACGATGACTACCTGCTACAAATTATCGAATAGCCTGACGCTTGGGCGTGTTTGAGAGAGAAGCAGAATCCAGGGGAAACATAAACGAACCTTTCGAGCATGCGAATGCGTGCTGGGAGGAATTTGTAACGGGATGCCTGGAAACCGCGCCACAAGGCTGAAAAAACAGCCCCGCTTGAAAATGCAATATCGAGCGAAACGGGCAATCCCCAGCAAATCCTTGCATGCCAGCGCGGAAAATTCCAGTCCGGCAGCGGCGCCCATAAACCCATCAACCGAGGGATTCAGGATAAAGTATATCGAACCGCCATTTTTCCGATCTCATCCCTGGCTCGCCCGCGCAGCGAGTCTGGCGCAATCACCTCGACATCCGCGCCATGCTTGAGAATATCCATCAGCAGTTCGCGGTCGTCGGTGTAGGGGATTTCCAGCAGATAACTTCCGTCTGGGTCGATGTGGCCTTTCTGCTGCGGGTGCCATTGTTCGACTGCAACCCATCTGGCGCGTTCCGGAGTGAATCTGAGCTTTGCCCATTTGACCTTGCTGCCCGAGAAGATGCCATAGCCGCTTTCCAGGGATTCTTTCAGCTTTGCCTGCGATACGTCTTTGGCTTTGTCGCCGGTCAGCTCGACATGGCGAATGGCGTCGATGGCGAAGCGGCGGATGTCGTTGCGCAAATGGCACCATGCGTCCAGATACCAGTTGTCGCGGTAATAAGTCAGCAGTTGCGGGGAAACGGTGCGTTCGCTTTCTTCGCCGGTCTGACGACTGTAATGCTGCAACCTGATCTGGCGGCGGCTGAGCGTGGCGGTGGCGATGGTCTCGAAGTATTTTGACGATACGGTGCGCTTGGTGGCCTGCACGATGCGCAGCCGTTTTTCGACTTCCTCCGCAGAATGGTCGGCGCTGCCGAGCAATGCCTTGAGCCGCGCTTGCAGCGGTTTGATATGACCGGACAGCATTCCTGCATCCAGATTGGAAAGCATGTGCTGCATGGACAGCAAGGCGTGAACTTCGCTGGCGTTGAACCACAGGCCGGGCAAGGCGT
>Ga0155427_1173_pt1 | contig 24726 bp, 22 predicted proteins | sample RifCSPhighO2_02_FD_106395 | JGI IMG/M metagenome (GOLD analysis project Ga0155427, IMG submission 106395) | Gallionellales bacterium RIFCSPHIGHO2_02_FULL_57_16 | reverse complement strand
AACAAAATGAAAGTGCAATCATGCCGTATCGGCTGCTCGGAATGAAGCATTACCCACTTGGGATTTGAAAGAGGCCTTTTGGCGGAGCGCATTATCGATTACCTGTTTTGAAATTGGAATGTGGCATATTGTCGCGCGGCAATATGCCGCACCCGGTATTTGCAGTGCATTCACGCATTACTCCAGATGGATGGCCGCTGATCGAATGGCCGAATGCTGATGCCGGTACTATAGAAATGCTGGTTGTCGACCGGTCTGTGAATGCCGCGCTGGAGCGGCTGGTCGTTGTTGCGAAGACTACTTGAGTTGCCAGGATCCCTGGGTTGCCAAGATGCGTTGGTGGAACGAGCGGGACTACCGGAAACCGAGGCAGGTGTCGTTTCTCTCCCCCTCGAGGGGCACGTAGGAATGTGCGGTTGGATTCTCTACATCAACACCGGTCGATCCGGCAACTCGTTCACTTTTTCGCCGGCATGCGGGTAATGTTGTGCGAGAAGCCGTCCCACGCTGCGTATGCCTGCGAGCATCCCTTCTTCGAACTTGCCGTCGCGAAATGCCGCTTCCATTTCCTGGCAAATCGCCCCCCAGACATTCTGTCCAAGCATGGCATGCACCCCGCGATCGGCGACGATCTCGACATCACGGTCCGCCAGCAGCAAATAAATCAGCACACCGTTGTTGTGTTCGGTATCCCAGACGCGCAATTGGGAAAACACTTCGACGGCGCGCTCTTGCGCGGATTGGCCCGCCAGCAATGGCGCAATGTCCAGTGCTGCCTCGACCGAAAAACGGAGTTGTCCATCGCAAAGCAATTCGGTTTCGCGTATCGCCCGCTCAATCGCGTCCAGCGTCTCGCGTGGAAAGGCACGACGTAGCGCCGCATTTCCAGTCGATAAATGCCGCATCACTCGTTTCAGATTCATGGATGTTTTCATGTCACCACCGTCCCGAAGCACCGCCCCCGCCAAACCCGCCGCCCCCGCCGCTGAAGCCTCCGCCTCCGCCGAAGCCGCCTCCTCTGGTTCCGCCAAACCCGCCTCCGCCATAACCACCGAAGCCGCGTCCGCCACCGCCCAACAGCACGAACACGAACGCCATCAATCCGACCAGCAGCGCAACCATCAGCGGCGCGATCGTCAACCACGCCAGCCCACCGAGCACTCCGCCCATCATCAAAGCCGCAGGGAAGCGCCCGAGCAGCGCGCGCAACATGCCTCCCACGACCACCACCAGCCCGAAGGCGATGAACAGCAGCGATTCGATGTCGTAATTTCCGCTCGCCGCTGTGCTGCGTGGCAGCGGCAAGGCTTCGCCATCGATTACCTGCATCATCGCTGCCAGGCCGGTCTCGATGCCCGGATAAAACTCGCCGCGCTTGAAACGCGGCACGATGATTTCGTCGACAATACGGTGTGCAGTGGCATCGTTCAGCACACCCTCCAGGCCATACCCCACCTCGATGCGCAGGGCGCGGTCATCCTTGGCGACCAGCAGCAGCGCGCCGTCGTCCACGCCCTTGCGCCCAAGCTTCCAGGCTTCCACGACGCGAATGCCATATTGCTCGATCGTTTCCGGTTGCGTGGTCGGCACGATCAGCACGGCAAGCTGTGCGCCCTTCTTCGCTTCAAATGCGGCGAGGCGGGATTCGAGTGTTTGAGTTTGCGGTGCGTCCAGAGTGGCGGTGAGGTCGGTGACTCGTTGGGTGAGCTGCGGCACGGTGACTTCGGCGTGCGCCGCTCCGGTCAGCAGCAGCGCAAGCAGAACAACTCGCGCCCATGTCGTTTTCATTTACTTTGCCGGAACCACAGGCTTGGGCGCGTCGAAGCTTACCGTCGGCGGGCGGGAAATTTCCTTCTCATTCTCTACCGTGAAAGTCGGTTTCACGGTGAAACCGAACAGCATCGCGGTCAGGTTGCTCGGGAAGGAACGCACCGTGACGTTGTAATCCTGCACCGCCTTGATGTAGCGGTTGCGCGCCACGGTGATGCGGTTTTCGGTGCCTTCCAGTTGCGCCTGCAAGTCGCGGAAGTTCGCATCGGATTTCAATTGCGGATAATTCTCCACGATCACCATCAAGCGGCTCAAGGCCGAAGTCAATTCGCCCTGTGCCGCCTGAAATTTGGCGAATGCCTGCGGGTCGTTAATCAGTTCGGGTGTGGCCTGGATGCTGCCGGCCCTGGCGCGCGCCTCGGTGACGCCCAGCAGCACGGCCTGCTCCTGGGCGGCAAATCCCTTGACGGTACTGACCAGATTGGGAATCAAATCGGAGCGCCGCTGATACTGGTTCAGCACCTCCGCCCAGCCCGCCTTGATTTGCTCATCGGTAGTTTGCAACGTGTTGTAGCCGCAGCCGCTCAACAGCATTGCAAGTAAAGCTATCCATAAGATACGCATTGTTACCTCCTTATGAGTTGAATGGATAATGCTGGTTGAATTTTCATGCAAACTTTTTTACGCCGGCCTTTTTTGCCGCCTTCTGCAAATCTTCGTCAAGGGTGGCAAGCGCTATTCCTCGCCTCAAGGCCAGCTCAAGATAGGAGGCATCGTATGCAGACAACTTGTATCGCCGCGCCAGTTGAAGGCTATCGGACAGCGCGTGTGCAAATGTGGCCGCGTCCACTTCAATATCCACACCTTCAAGCATTTCAAGAAATGCCTCGCTCCGCGCTTCTGTCACCAGGGATTTTGCTTCCGCTTTGGCAATGACATTGGCCACCTCAAGTCCCCATGTCACGGGCACGAGGGCGCTGTCTTGTTTCATCGCATCAAGCACCTTTCCCGCATAGGCAAGCTCTTGTGGTTTGCCATCGCCAAAAAACCAGCGCATGGTCACCGAGTTATCAAGGACGAAGCTCACTCCCGCCCCTCCTCAATGAGCTCCCTGATGTTTACACCGCGCACCGGATCGGCCAGCATGAACGCCTTAAGCTTTTCTGCTGCAACAACTTTGTCCTTCGACCTCGCACCCGCGCTGGGCACCAAATCCGCAATGGCTTCGCCGCGATTGGTGATGGTAAAGCTTTTGCCGGTTTTTACCTGCCGCAACAATTCAGGGAGCTTTGTTTTCGCTTCATACGAACCAATTTCGATCTTCATGGCTTTCCCCTGCAATGCGAACTTAACGTAGACCAGTATATAGACCAGTCTACTTAAAATCAATGACTCGGGCTGAAAGCATTTCCGCAGATGCCGGCAACCATCGCGCAGGGCGGGTCACACCCGCCGTTCCAGCATGATATTAATTCTGTTTCATTCGCTAAATTCCAAACCCAGCGTTGGCGCAGCGACTTGGGCATGTCGCTAAGGCTGATATGCGGCGGGCGTGACCCGCCCTACGCATGCAAACGATTCATACCGCCTGCCCCGCCGCGTAGCCGGAAGCCCATGCCCACTGGAAGTTGTAACCGCCGAGCTGTCCGGTGACGTCCACCACTTCACCAATGAAGTACAGGCCGGGCATGTCGATACATTCCATGGTCTTCGACGACAGCGCCCGGGTATCGATCCCGCCGCAGGTCACTTCGGCCTTGCTGTAACCCAGCGTGCCGCTCGGCGTGATCTGCCAGTCATGCAGTTGCGCGGCGATTTCTTTGCGCTGCTTGTCGTTGTATTGATTCAGCGGCTTGCTTTCGATTTGCGTGCGCTCGGCTAACTGGGCGCACCAAACGTCCGCGAAGCTTTTGGAGAACCATTGCGTCAGGTAATTGCTCAGCAATTTCTTGCTGCCCTTCTGCTCGTCCAGCAAGGCCGCCATATCGCAATCCGGCAGCAGGTTGATGTGCAACGGCTTGCCGTGTTGCCAGTAGGAGGAGATTTGCAGTATCGCCGGGCCGCTCAGGCCGCGATGGGTGACCAGCATGTTTTCACGGAACGACTGCTTGCCGAAACTCACCACCACATCCAGCGAAACGCCGGTCAAATCGGCGTAGGGCTTCCAGTCGTCCGGTGCGAAACTCAGCGGCACCAGGCCGGGCTTGAGTTTGGCAATGGGGATAGCGAATTGTTCGGCGACGTGATAGCCGAATGGCGTCGCGCCGGTATTGGGGATGGACAATCCGCCGGTTGCGATCACCAGCGAGGCAGAATTGAATTCACCGCGTGAGGTGCTGACATGAAACTTATGCACTTCCTTTTTCCCATGCTCGTTATCCGCGGATGCGTTATCCGGAGACGGGGAATAGTTGATCTCGCCGATCTCGCAGCTCATGAATCGTTTGACGCCGGCCGCTTCGCATTCTCCGCGCAGCATCGCGATGATGACATCCGATTCGTCATCGCAGAACAATTGCCCGAGGGTCTTTTCGTGGTAGCCGATGTTGTGCTTTTGCAGCAGCTCAATGAAATCCTGCGGCGCGTAACGCGCCAGCGCGGAACGGCAGAAATTCGGATTGCCGGAAATGAAATTTTCCGGCCTGGTGTTGAGATTGGTGAAGTTGCAGTGGCCGCCGCCGGAGATGCGTATCTTCTCCGCGAGTTTTTTGGCGTGGTCGAGCAGCACCACGGAGCGCCCGCGCTGCCCGGCTTGTATGGCACACATCATGCCCGCCGCGCCGGAGCCGATAATAATCACATCTGTTTTCATATTTATTCCGTGTAATGCATAGTTGTGATTGTATAAGCCCATTAAGGGCACCTGTAATAATTCGTCACACAGGCAAAGGCCGGTGTCCAGTCTACCGAAAATAATGGATTCCGGCCTCCGCCGGAATGACGAAATCTGAATTTATAGCGGAATTCTCCAGGCAGCCCGGCTCCATCCCTGCAAATTCAACTTTGCAGGATATTCCCGTCAAGGTTCCGGATGATAGTGCGACGCGCGCAGTTCCCCGGACTTGAAGGCTCTGGAAGCGGTTTGATAATAGGCGATGGCCTCGGTCAGCAATTGCGGATCAACCTCAGCCGGGGTGGTTTCGTAGTTCTTCGCATCGACGCGGTAGCTCTCGACTTGCTGCTTCGGCAGCAACACCGTCAGGATGCCGTTTTTCAGGTAGCCCAACGCCTGGTAGTTGCTGATGAAAGCACGCTCAACCGGCGCTTCATCCCCGAAAAGGTTGCGGCCAAAGAAATGCTCGTCGCCGCTCTTGCCAAGAATTTTTAGCAGCGTCGGCGCAATGTCGATCTGGCTCACGATGTACGGGTAGCTGGCAGGCTTGAGCAGCTCTGGCGCATAGAAAACCAGCGGGATACGATAACCTTCGACCGGGAGCTTGGTCTTGCCGGCAACCGATGCGCAGTGATCCGCAACGATGACGAAAAGCGTATCCTTGAACCATGGCTTGGTCTTCGCATCGCGGATGAATTTCCCGATCGCATAATCGGTATATTTCACGGCTCCTGTGCGCCCTCCCGGCGAGGGTATATCAATGCGCCCATCCGGGTAAGTGTACGGACGATGGTTCGACGTCGTCATGATGTGCACAAAGAACGGCTTGTCGGTTGCCGTTTCCTTATCGAACGTCCTGATCACGTTATCGTACATGGCTTCATCGGCAACACCCCAGACGTTCTCGAACATCACGGTTTCTTTCGAAAAATCCGTCCGGTCCAGCACGCGATAATCATTCACGCCGAAATAGGCGTTCATGTTGTCGAAATAACCATACCCGCCATAAAAGAAGAATGGGGAAAATCCCTGATGTTCCAGCAGTTCGCCTATCGTAGTGAGGTGCTCGTTCTTGAGACGGCGCACGATGGCCTGCCCGGGTATCGGCGGCGTGCCCAGAGAGAGCGCCTCCAGGCCGCGCACGGTGCGGGTGCCGGTTGCAAATACCTGCTCGAACTTCATGCCGTCACGCGCCAACTCATCGATATTCGGCGTCAACCCCTGGGTTCCCCCGAAAGCGCCGACAAACGATGCGGAGAGACTTTCCACTGAAATCAAAACAACATTGCGCGGTTTTTTGATGAACGGAGACTTGCCTGGGGTTGCGTCTATCTTTTCATCACCCTTTAAAGAGACATGGGATTGCGGCTTGCGCTTTACTCCCATTTCCTTCAATACCGCATTCGCAGTTTCTTGCGGAATGGTCCGGTAAAACTTGTCGTAATCAAGCTCATTGCGGCGCATCGCTGCCGAGATGGTGAACAAACCGTTTCCTGCAAGTTCGGTCGCAAAGGCGTTTCCCTGCCCTTCCATCTGTTCGATGCTTGCCATGGTCAGCGTCAGCGTCGGCAAAACGAATGCAGCCACACCGAACCAGACGCGTTGTGATCTTGTAAGCAATTTGCTGTCCGCATGCTTTACCAACTTGAAAAGCAGCAACACAATCAATGCCGCCAGAGCGCCTATCGCCGTCAAAATCAAGCCGACCGGATAAGACTCGCGGATATTGCCGATCACTTCATGGGTATAAATCAGGTAATCCAGCGCAATGAAATTGAAGCGGGTGGAAAATTCCATCCAGAAAGTTATTTCCGCAACGGCGCCAAACAGCAGCAACGCGGTGGATGCCCAGAGCCAGACAAGCCGCAGCACCAGATGAATCCGGCTGTTACGCCAGCTGTTCGGCAATATCGCTTCATACAGAAATACCACCGCAAGCAAAACGGAAACGACGGCAATATCGAACCACAATCCCTTGGCTAATATCCCCGGCCATAAGCCCAACGGCGCCGATTCGATACCGGTGTAGACAGCGAGGGTAATGCGCGTGACTGTGTAAATAACCAGCAGCAGCGCGCCAACCAACACCGGCAGCAATGGAATTTTGCGCAGCGAATTCTGAACTATCCCTATGATCCGTTTTGAGCCCGCAACGGACAGGCCTTCATGCTTTTCTTGACTTGACTTATTCATCCAACTCTCTTTATCTAATAGAACATGCACAACCCTGGCCACAACAGTCCATACCGTCGCTCACGTTCAACTGCATAGCCAGCCATGCATACACGCAATTATGCGATGAAATTCTGCAGCGCCGGATGGGACAATGCCGAACCACTATAGTTCAGAACGGCAAAAGACCGGATGCCGGGATTCAACGAGCCCCGCCAGGCAAATTCACACTGCACTTTCAAGCTTCTTCCACAAACACGCGCCCTTGCTGGCTTTGTCGATGTCGGCCAGTTGTTGCGCGTGCTCGGCCATCTCTTCAGTGCTTGGCTGCAACACGCGCAGCATGGGGCGCGATGCATCGGTGCTCAACACCGCAGGCTGGCGCGTCTTGAGCACATCCTCGCCGAGCAGGCTTTCCTGCCCGCGCGTCATCGCGAAATACACTTCGGCGAGCAGCTCGGTATCCAGCAAAGCGCCGTGCAGGGTACGGTGCGCGTTGTCTATCTCGTAGCGGCCGCACAAGGCATCCAGGCTGTTCTTCTTGCCGGGATGCATCTCGCGCGCAACCTTGAGCGTATCCGTCACCGCGTTCTGCAACGGCGGCAATCCGATCAGCCCCAGTTCGTTATTCAAAAAGCCCATGTCGAACGGGGCGTTGTGGATGATGAGCTCGGCCCCTTCTACGAATTCCAGAAAGCTGGTCACGATGTCGGCGAATTTCGCCTCGTTTTGCAAACGCTCGTAGGTCAGGCCATGCACCGCCGCCGCGCCCGCATCGACCTCGCGTTCGGGGTTGAGATAGCGATGAAAGCGGCGCAGCGACACCTTGCGCCCCTCCAGTTCGATCGCCGCCAGTTCGATGACTCGATGCCCCTGCCTGGGATCCAGTCCGGTTGTTTCGGTGTCCAGTACGATTCGTCTCATATCTCCTGCCTGTCTGTGTTTCGCAGGGCGGGTTCCACCCGCCGCACTGCAAAAATGTCGGGTACAACCCGGCCTACAACTGCCTGTTCAATAATTCTTCCACGCCGCGATTCGCCAATTCATCGGCGCGCTCGTTGCCGTCGTGCCCCGCATGTCCCTTGACCTACACCCATTCGATCTGGTGTTGCTCCGCCAGCGCGTCCAGTTTCGTAGGGCGGGTTCCACCCGCCGCACTGCAAAAATGTCGGGCACAACCCGGCCTACAACTGCCTGTTCAATAATTCTTCCACGCCGCGATTCGCCAATTCATCGGCGCGTTCGTTGCCGTCGTGCCCCGCATGTCCCTTGACCCATACCCATTCAATCTGGTGTTGCTCCGCCAGCGCGTCCAGCCTGCGCCACAAGTCCTCGTTCTTAACCGGCTTCCTGTCCGCCGTCTTCCAGCCGCGCTGTTTCCAGCCGTGTATCCAGGCACTGATGCCCTGCTGCACATATTTCGAGTCGGTATGCAGCCGCACATGGCAATGCCGCTTCAACGCCTCCAGTGCGGCAATCGCACCCATCAACTCCATGCGATTGTTCGTGGTATGCGCCTCGCCGCCAAACAGCTCGCGCTCCTTGCCCCTGGTGCGCAGCAGCGCACCCCATCCGCCCACGCCGGGATTGCCCTTGCATGCGCCATCGGTGAATATTTCAACCACGTCCTTCGTCATTGCGGATCGGTCTCTCTGCGCTGCGTAATCTTGTTGTTCAACTTCGGCGCGACCGGCAGCAGCTTGCTCACCAGCCTCTCGTTCCACTGCGGCTTGATCAGCCTCATTCCGGGCACGCGCTTGATCGCGTGCAAAAAATACACCCCGCCGCTCACCGCCCACCAGCGGTCGCCTGCCGCTTCCATAAATGCGCAGCGCTCCAGCCATTTGGCTTGACGGAATGGCGGCGCATACGCGGCAAAGCGCCCGCCCACCACTTCAAAGCCGAGCAATGCCAGCCAGTCCTTGATGCGTGGTAAAGCAATGAAATGGCCGTTCCACGGATAACCCTGCTTGCAGCCCAGCGGGCGGCGCTCGCCCCCCAGCGTTTTTTGCAGCCCCCCCAGCGTTTTTCGCATCCCCCCCAGCGTGCTTCGCATCCCCCAGAGACTGCGCGGATTGAAGCCGCTGATGATCAGGCTGCCTTCCGGCATCAGCACCCGCTCCACCTCACGCAGGATCTGGTGCGGCTGCTCGGCAAATTCGAGGACATGCGGGATCAGCACCAGATCCAGGCTGGCAGTGTCGAACGGCAGCTCCGAGCAACACAGGGGCACCTTCGACACGTTACTGGCGTAGCCAGCCGATTGCGGGAGAAGGTGCGATGCGGGCACTCCCGCACCGGAAGGCTCCGCCTCACCGTGTCGTGCCCGCACGTCGTTCCCCGCCTGATTTCCTGCACAAATGCGCAGCGGCATCCGGTTGCTGCGCAGAAAATCATGCTCAGGCAAACCCAGTTGCACCGCGTTGTAGCCGAAGATATCGCTCACCGTGCGGTCAAAATATGCCTGCTCGCGCGTCAGCACATACCCCCCCTGCGGGGTGGCGAACCACTCGCTCAGACTCTGTGCAGTTGGCTTACAATTCGGCATCGCTTACTTCCCATTCGTTCAATGATTGCCGCCCCAGCATTTGAAATCACCGCCGTCCCGGCCCTGCAAGACAACTACATCTGGATCATCCACAACGACCGCCATGCCGCCGTGGTCGATCCCGGCGAAGCCGAGCCGGTACTGGCATTCCTGAATGCACACCGCCTGCAACTCGAGGCGATCCTGTGCACCCACCGCCATCCCGACCACACCGGCGGCATCGCAGCATTGCGCGAAGTATACAACGTGCCGGTGTATGGGCGGCGACATCCCGGCAATCCGCACATCACCCATGACCTGCGCGAAGGCGGCCAGCTCAAGCTTAAGCCCCTCGGTATCGTGTTCGACATCATCGAAACCCCCGGCCACCTGAACGACCACCTCGCCTACATCGCACCCGGCATCCTGTTTTGCGGCGACGTGCTGTTCGGCGCAGGCTGCGGCAGAAACTTCGAAGGAACCCTCGCGCAACTGCACCACTCCCTGCAACGCCTAGCGCAACTGCCCGGCGACACCCGCGTCTATTGCGCGCACGAATACACCGCCGCCAACCTGCGCTTCGCGCTGGCCTGCGAACCCGGCAACCCGGACGTGCAGCACCGCATCGCCGCCACCCAAAAACTGCGCGCCGCCAACCAGCCGACCGTGCCCTCCACCATCGCTCTGGAAAAAGCCACCAATCCCTTCCTGCGCTGCACCCATCCGGAAATCATAAGCACGCTGCAACAGCGCGGCCTGACCGACACCAGCGAACTTGGGGTCAGTGAACTGGGCGTATTCACTGCGTTGCGCGCATGGAGGAACCAGTTCTGATTGCGGCAAAGCCCGTTCTGGTTTATCCTGCGCGCCCTTCGGAGAGGTGGATGAGCGGTTTAAGTCGCACGCCTGGAAAGCGTGTTTAGGATAATATCCTAACGGGGGTTCGAATCCCCCCCTCTCCGCCAAATACAAAACCGCCCCTCGAGGGCGGTTTTTTATTGTTCACCAGAATAATTCGACTCCGGAACAAATTAGTTGCATGCAGCTTGCGTAGGACGGATGAAATAAGCGAAGAGCTTTGCGCCGGATAACTCTCATAAGGCGCAAAGCTCTTTAAATTGCTGTTCCAATGTACTACCAATAAAGTTCGCTGCTGCTGTGATAGACGCTCGTTCCACCAGTTCCATTCATTCCCCCTGTGACCAGCACTTTGCCATCGGACAACAAGGTTGCTGTATGAAGGTAACGCGCCGTGGAGAGACTGTCCGCAGCGGTCCACGTGCCGGTGGCCGGATCGTATAACTCTGTGCTGGCAAGATAAGAAAATAACCCACCATACCCCCCTGCCACTAGCACTTTGCCGTTGGGCAACAAAGTAGCTGTGTGTGAATCGGGGGCTCTGACGAGGTTGCCCGTTGCGGCCCATGCGCCAGTATTGGGATCGTACAGCTCGGCGCTGGAAAGATTAACCGTCGTACCTGCCCCCCCCGTCACCAGGACCTTGCCATTGGGCAATAAGGTAGCAGTGTGGGATCTGCGGACCATGGTAAGACTGCCTGTTGCGGTCCATGTGCCGGTGTTCGGATCGTACAACTCGGCGCTAGAAATATTTGCAGAAAACTTGCCAACTCCGCCTGTTACGAGCACCTTGCCACTGGGCAGCAGAGTATTGGTGTGAGAGTAGCGCCCAGTTGAGAGGTTGCCCGTCGCGGTCCATGTGCCGGTGGCTGGGTCGTACAGCTCAGCGCTGGCAAGAGTACCCGATCCACCGATACCCCCTGCCACCAGCACTTTGCCATTGGGCAACAAAGTCGCGGTATGAATGGCGCGCGCCGTAATGAGACTACCAGTCACAGACCAAGCGCCGGTAGCAGGATCGTACAACTCGGCGCCTGCATGATAACCTCCTGCTCCACCGTAACCTCCTGCAACGAGCACCTTGCCATTGGGCAACAAGGTCGCGGTGTGGGATTTCCGCATCGTAGCTAGACTGCCCGTTGCGGACCATATGCCAGTGGCTGGATCGTACAGTTCGGCACTGGCAAAAATAGCCGCGCCGCTGCTACCACCCGTCACCAGCACCTTGCCGTTAGCTAGCAAGGTGGCTGTGTGAATATATCGCGCCGTGGCGAGACTGCCTGTCGCTGTCCAGCTTCTCGCGGATGGATCGAACAGCTCAGTGCTACCAATACTTGCAAGTGTCGCCGCTCCATCGTAACCTCCAGTCACTTGCACCATACCGTTGGGCAACAACGTGGCAGTATGAAGCGCGCGTGCCGTAGCAAGGCTGCCTATCGCTTCCCAGCTCCCACTGGCCGGATCGTACTGCTCGGAACTGGAAAAATATCCTCCCGTGCCAGCCCCCCCGGTCACCAGCACTTTCCCATTAGGCAACAAGGTGGCGGTATGGCCATATCGCGCCGTCGCGAATCTGCCCGATGCGGCCCATGTGCCAGTTGCCGGATCATACAGCTCAGTGCTGGCAAGATAGGTACCTACCCCTCCAAATCCACCTGCTACCAGTACCTTGCCATCTGGCAACAAGGTAGCGCTGAGAAAGATGCGTGACGTCGCAAGACTGCCCGTCGCAGCCCATGTGCCAGTTGCTGGATCATACAATTCGGTGCTGGCAAGATAACCCACCCCGTCGAACCCCCCTGCCACCAGCACCTTGCCATTGGGCAGCAAGGTGGCTGTGTGGAATTCGCGCGCCATAGCAAGGCTACCAGTCGCAGCCCAGGTACCGGTGGCCGGATCGTAGATCTCGGCGCTGGCATGAACCACCGTCCCGCTGGTTCCGCCCGTCACCAGCACCATGCCATTAGCCAACAAGGTAGCATTGTGGGCGGATCTGGCTGTTGCAAGGCTGCCCGTCGCAGTCCAGGTACCTGTGGCCGGATCGTAGAGCTCGGCGCTGGCAAGAGCAATCGCCCCGTCATTACCACCTGTCACCAGCACCTTGCCATTGGGCAGTAAGGTAGCAGTGTGTGAGTCGCGCGCCATGACAAGGCTGCCGGTTGCAGCCCAAGCACCAGAGGCCGGATCGTACAACTCGGTGCTTGCATGAACCACCCCGCCACTATTACCTCCTGTAACCAGCACCTTGCCATTAGGCAACAAGTTGGCAGTATGCGAATTGCGAGCAATTGAAAGCATGGCTGCACTGATCATTCCACCGTGCGGCGGCAGACCGCAGATCACATTGAGGGCAGTAACGCTTGCACCGGAAACCGAGCCTGCTCCATAAGTATGTGTGCATGATTGGTTGGCAGGTGGAGTAAGAATGGAAAGGTTATATGTCGAACCATTGCTCTGTTGAGTTGGAAAGCTGAACGCTCCATCGGCAGTGAGGGTGAGATTGTCCGCACCATTGTTGTCCAAGGTGATGCTGTTACCTGCTGCCAAGCCTTTGAGAGTGCCGCCAATGGAATAATTTGAGGGTGTAGGAGAATTACCACCACCCCCACCGCCACATGCGGTGAGAAGCATAGAAGTTAGAAAAATGGCTAGATAACATTGGATTTTGGATAAAGCTGGCATGCGCATATCGGTAGTCTCGCTGTTGTTGATTTTGGAAAATGCCCGTTAGATTGACTGAACTAGAGCAAAATATTTTTTAGTGGCTATCCTGTCCAGATGAAACGTTGATGCTATAAATGCATAATTCAAAAACTAACAGCAAAACTTTTTTCACACAATAGTCCAATTGAACTATCCTTTACAAAAGTAGGTGAGTTAGCCTGCTGGATGGGCCCGTAGCGCCACCCATCCTACGAACTACCAAACACCGGGAATCAATCGATACAACGTCTTTTGCATGTATTCCGGATACCCCTCAAGGTTCCTCATCATCACGCGTTCTTCGTCCCGTATTCTTGCAACCAGCAGGAGAACGATCCCCAGCGCGGGGATCATTGCCCAATACGATCCCAGTGCCAGCGGAGAAAAGATGAACATCAGCGATTCCCCCAGATACATCGGGTGGCGGATGATTGCGTAGGGGCCGCTGCTGATCACCTTCTGGCCCGGCTCCACTTCAATGATGCGTGATGCGTAGGGATTCTCCCGGAAGACCAGAAAGACGATGCCGTAGCCGAGCAACACCAGAACATCGGCAACGATAACCACGACAGCGGGCACTTGCGACCACGCAAAACGTATGTCAAAACCTGGCAGCAGAAAAGCAAAAAGAAAGCAGAAAAAGGCAATTGCGATAATGAGTTTCTGCGCCGGCTCTTTTTCCTTCAACCTCATCCGGCGTTCCAGCAATTCAGGGGCGTTGTTAAGCAAATACACCAGAACGAACGACATGGGAATAATGAGGACGGCCAGATATACCCAGGCTTCCCAGTAGGCAAGCGTACCGGCGGACAGGAACAGTATGGCGATCAGCACAGGGAAAGCGACGAAGAGCCGCAAAAAAACGATTTTCAGCAACTGGCTTTTTGAAAGCTGGTTATTGCTCATCGTCTTTCCTTGCCGATTCGATCCTTACAACGTTGGGTTTACCGGACAAAGGGTTTACGTAGGGTGCAATAAGCGTAGCGCATTGCACCGGATAGCCAGCCATCACACATGCGGCGCAATGCCCGTTGGTTATTGCGCCCTACGCTGGCTGGGAAACGACAGCTTCACTGTCTTAACGGTTCGCCGTGTGCCGCCATCGATAACTACTTACGGGCCGGCTTTTTTGCGGCAACTTTCTTAGCGGGGCTAGAAGGATTAACTTGAGCAGCATCAACTGTAGATATACCAGCCCTCTCCGTTTTCATAATCCCAATACGCCTGACGCCAAACATCGCGCCAGGAATTATCGATGCGGGATCAGGACCTACAGCACCGACAGCAATTTGAAACTCAAGTGCCAAATCGTATAACCCCTCGTGCAATCCGTGATACTTCACTAGAAGCTCTGTAATTTCTCGAAGCTCATGCGAAATTTCCATCGATGGTTTTGGGGGGTTAGTGGGGTGCTGCACGTTTACCTCCTACTGGAATTAGCATCTGAACATTGGATGCCGCTACAGCCTCTGTCGCATAAGCGAGATGCCCATAGCTACTTGCATATGCAAAAGCCTCCTGAAATTCACCATAACCAACGAAGTAATTTTTTGTTTCAACGTGGTTATCGACTCGATCATTGATATATGCGTCTAGCGCTCGCACAACGACATCGTTGAGTGAAACACTGTCTGTCAAGGCACGTAACGTTGCGGCCTTGTGCAATTCCTGCGGAATCCGCACATTAAATTGTCCTTTTAACGATTTTTGTGGATCTCGTCCAAGAGTCGCGCAAGTCTCAATATAGTCATCAACAGCCGCTTCAAATTCCTTTTGTAATTTTAAAGGCAGCGCCGCTTCGTAAGTCACCAAATCATTGATGAACAAAACCTTCCCACGACAAACCCCGCGCGCCATGTCTAATTCGGCGGTGCCTTCGTAATCTTTGTATTTAAGGATATCCACGTTACCTCTATTCAATAAATTTGTGATTTTTTAGGTGCGCCACAACATCCGAAACACAACCTTTGTCCACATCGGGTGATGGATGCGGCTGATGGCAAATAATCAAATCATCTTTAGCTTTGTGATAGAACTTCCTTCGCGAACCACCACCCTTCAGCAGTTCATAGCCCAAATACTTTGATACACCCACAAGTTCATCCCATTTAATATCGGCAGGCGTTGGTGTCGCACACAACCTATTTAAGTTTTTCTTATGTTTTGACATGTAGCTTACCGCCCCGTTCCGAATTGTAACTGAAAAATGGTTACAAATTGCAAGCTTCTTTTTTGATGATCAAAACACTAGAACTCTCCCCCCGTCCAAGTAACACGGAGGGCTATAAATCCATTTCTCAATAAAACAGCAAAGCCCCTTCCCTACCATAGTCCAGATTGCTTAGGCGCTTCGCAATCAACCACCCAGCCTTAACATCTATCTGCCAAACAAATTCCCCAGCGCATCGTCCAGATTGGGATACTGAAAGCGATAACCGGCAGCAGTCATCTTGCCGGGCAATACTTTTTGCCCTTCGAGAATCAGGCCGGCGCGTTCGCCCATCGCCAGTCTCAGCAGCGGTGCGGGGGCCGCGAACAGCGCAGGGCGGTGCAGCGCTTTCGCGAGGGCAGCGGTGAATTCCGCATTGGTGGCCGGTTGCGGCGCGGTCATGTTGTATGGCCCGCTGGCCAGAGCCAAGCTGGCTTGGTCTCCGCTGGCAAAGCTATCGTGCAGCAACTTGAGCACCATCGCGACATAGTCGTCGATGTGCACCCAGCTCATCCACTGCTTTCCGTTGCCCAGGCGCGCGCCCAGGCCAAGCTTGAATGCCGGCAGCATGCGCCCCAGCAAGCCGCCCTTGTTGCTCAATATCAAACCGGTGCGCAGCAGGCACACCCGCACCCCGACTTGCTCTGCGGCATGCGCCGCGTCTTCCCACGCTTTGCACAGTTGCGCGGCAAAATCCTCTCCGGCATCCGCCGCCTCGTACATTGCGGTATCGCCGCGATTGCCGTAATAGCCTACCGCCGAGCCGCTTATCAATACGGCTGGCTTGCGCCCGGCAGTAGCGATATGCCTGACCAGTTCCTTGGTTAAAGTGACACGGCTGTCCCACAAGACCTGCTTGCGCCGCGCCGTCCAGCGCGCATCGACAATCGGCTCGCCCGCCAGATTGATGACCGCATCGAAAGTCTTGCCGGGATGCCACTCGCCAAGCGCGCCTATCGCGTGGACCCCTGCGCCGCATTTGGCCGGAACTGACGCCGGATTGCGGCTGAACACCGTTAATTCATGGCCTTCAGCCAGCAATGCCTTGCAGAGCTGCTTGCCGATCAGGCCGGTACCGCCAGTGATGAGGATTTGCATATAACCTCCCGTGAAATCTCAATCGTAGGAGCCCGATTAATCGGGCGATGGTTGAGCATCGCGCTGCAAGCTGCGCTCCTGCAACAGCCTATCGAGCCAAATAAACCAACCTGCTCTATTACGGCACCTGCTGCTTTTCAGCCCGCAATATTTCGCACAGAGGCCTGTTCTTGGGATCAAGCGCGCTGCGTGCGACGGTGTCGAACAGCACCTGTATTTCCTCAAAGCTGAAGCAGGAAAGCAGGCGGTTGGCCATGTCCGGCTGCAAGGGCACGGTACAGACTTGCCCGTCGGGCAAGACCAGCTGGAATCCGGCCAGCTTCTTGAGCCCGCCTTCGGACAGGGCCAACAAGTCGGACTGTTCTTCCTGCAGTTCGTCGTAATGAGCCTCAAGTTCATCAGCCAGATCGTCAGCAATATCCTCGGGCACCGCAGCGACCAGGCCCATGCTGTCATCGCGCAGCTCGCATTCCACTTCCAGTGCTTTTGCGTGTTCGGCAAACTTGTCGCGCAGCCTGGCATCAAAAAAAATGTATTCGTTCATCGCATTAGTTCTTTCTGTTTTCGGTTAGTCAAAATGATCCGGATTCAGTGTCTCTTGTCATGCGCATGATGCCCCGCCCCGCCCCGTATTACAATAGCCGCCGATATCCACTACCCACCGGAGCCACGCCATGTCCAACCCATCCGATCTGCTGTTGTTGCGCGACAAGTTGCGCGCGTTTGCCGAGGCGCGCGACTGGGACCAGTTTCATTCGCCGAAGAACCTGAGCATGGCGCTGATGGTGGAAGTCGCCGAGCTGATGGAGCATTTTCAGTGGCTGACGGAGGCGCAGACGGTCAACCTTTCCGCCGAGGTCAAACCTGCTGTTGCCGAGGAGCTGGCCGATATCCTGCTGTATCTGGTGCGCCTCTCCGACAAACTTGATGTGGACCTGCTGGAGGCCGCGCTGCGCAAGCTGGAAAAGAACGCGGTGAAATACCCGGCAGAGAAGGTGCGCGGCAGCGCGAAAAAATATTCACCCGAAAACCGCAGTTGACCATATGCATTTCCATGAAATGCCAGCGTGATGTTTGATCCTTGCGCCTTCGATGCAACTCACATTTTGGTGATGCATTTGGAGCGGGCCCTGCCCGCGAACAGCCTATTCGCGGGCAGGGCCTGCTCCTACAGGTTCCAACTGCCTTTTTTGGTTTAAGGTTCATGAAAGTCCTTACGTCGCTACTCGCATCGACTTGCTCAAGGCAGGTATAATCGCGCCCTTTAGAAATCAGCGACAACATCATGGAAGCCGAACAACTCAACGCCCTCTCCAACCAGCTGCAGGATTTAGGTCTGCGCAGCGCGGAATTACGGAGGTATCTTTGACTTCGATACCAAGCAGGACCGCCTGATCGAAGTTTCACAGCTCGCCGAAGACCCCGCGATCTGGCAGGACGCGAAGCGCGCGCAGGAGCTGGGGCGCGAGCGCAAAATGCTGGAAGGCGTGGTGCTCGGCCTCAAGCATATCCAGCAGAATCTTTCCGATGCCGCCGAGCTGTTTGAAATGGCGAAGGCGGAAAACGACGACGAAAGTCTGCAAGGCACTGCCGCCGACATTCAGGACATCGAGAAACGCGTCGCGGCGATGGAATTCCGCCGTATGTTCGCGCACCCGATGGACCCGAACAGCTGCTTCGTCGACATTCAATCCGGATCGGGCGGCACTGAAGCGCAGGACTGGGCGTCGATGCTGCTGCGCATGTATCTGCGCTACTGCGAACGCAAGGGTTTCCAGGTCGAAGTGCTGGAACAATCCGACGGCGAGGTCGCGGGCATAAAAGGCGCAACCATCAAGGTGATCGGCGACTACGCCTACGGTCATCTGCGCACCGAAACCGGCGTGCACCGGCTGGTGCGCAAATCGCCGTTCGATTCCGGCAACCGCCGCCATACCTCGTTCTCCAGCGTGTTCGTCTATCCCGAAGTGGACGAATCCATCGAAATCGAGATCAATCCGGCCGACCTGCGCGTGGACACCTACCGCGCCTCCGGTGCGGGCGGCCAGCATATCAACAAGACCGACTCCGCGGTGCGCATCACCCACCTGCCGACCAACATCGTGGTGCAGTGCCAAAGCGACCGCTCGCAACACAAGAACCGCGCCGAAGCGATGGCGATGCTGAAATCGCGCATGTACGAGGAAGAGCTGCGCAAACGCAATGCCGAGAAACAGGTGCTGGAAGACGGCAAATCCGACATCGGCTGGGGACACCAGATCCGCTCCTACGTGCTCGACCAGTCGCGCATCAAGGATCTGCGCACCAATTACGAAGTCGGCAATACCCAGGGCGTGCTGGACGGCGACCTGGACGATTTCATCTCGGCCAGCTTGAAGCAAGGGGTGTAAGCATGCCCGAGCGCGACGAAGTGGGTCATGCAGGCAAGCCGCATGGCGGCGGCTCGCAAAACTCGCTGGCTGAATTTTTCGCGCCGGGCATCATCCCCCAAGACGTTCCGCAGTTTTTTCCGCTGTTTGCCGCCAAGCCGCTGATCGGGGCGATGATCGCGCTGTTTCGTGGCGGCGACGAAGAGGTGCTGGTGCGCCTCGTTGTATTGCGCGAAATAGGGCTGCGGGCGGACGCGCCGGATTGGTCGCCGCGCGAACTGGAATCGCACTTCGCATTTTTCGCTTCTGCCAAACTCAATACCGTGCTCGGCCGTCTGCGCGAGCATGAGCTGCTGCTGTGGAACGCCGAACGCCGTGTCTATCGCCTGTCCAGTGCCGGACGCATGGTGCTGGCGGCGCTCTCCAACCTGTTGTCGTTCAGCGCCGAACAGGATGGCGAGCTGGGGTTTTATGCGGCGCAAATCGCGGCTGGCTCTGCGGTGGGAAAACTTTCCCCGGAAGCCATGGCGCACTTGCTGGCCCGGCTTGCGGAGCTGGAGGGAGAGTTCGAGCAGGCCGTCACCTCCGGCTCGGAATTCCGACTGCGTGCCGCGCAGAACAAGCTGGAATCGGTGCAGCAGTGGATGAACAAGGCCAACGAGGTGATGAAAAACCTCGGCGCTGCCGGTTTTCCGGATGACGCCACCTGGCGGCTGGCGCAGGAGATCGGCAATCGCCAGTCCCGCCTCGACCGCATGTCTTCGATTTTCCAGCGCGAACTCGCCGCCATTGCGCGGCAACAGGTGCATTTGTCGCAAGGCGGCCTGACTACCTCCGAACTGGCTTCATGGCTCAAGGAACGCTCGATTGACGAACTCGTCGCGCTGGCCGGCAACCAGCTCGCCATTTCGCCCGAAGCAACTTTCATCCTGCCCGATGTGATGATCGACAACACCGAAGAATTCATCGAGCGCGATCAACCCAGTCGGCGCACTTCATTGCTCCCGCCGCCAGCCGAAATTGAATATGCCCGCGATGTCCCTCTCGAATCGCCGCCGCAACTGGCCGAGCTCACCCTGATGCTGCAAGCCATGCAGGAAACCCTGGCGGCGGCCGATGCCGTGGTTGGCGGCAATTTCAGCGCGGCTTCCTATCGTCTGTCGCTGCTGACGTTTATCGGCGAGCAAAATGTGGATCCCGAGCTTGCGCCGCTGGCTGCGTTGCCGCTGGCAGTGCGCTGGGATTCCAGACGCAATGATTTAATCCCCGTGCATCGCAATGAAGTGGCTGCCATCAGCGCCGGTGAACTAATACTCTTGAAGGAGAAATCCGCATGAATCACGACCCCGCCGCACGCCTGATCGCGCGTCTGCTGGCCTTGCGCCACTTGCCGCGCGAGGATGCAGAGATACGCCGCTTGCTGGTTGACGGCAGTTTTCGCGACGAAGTGGAGCAGCGCCTGGCCTCTTGCGGAATGCGCCTGCTGGCGCAGCCTTTCGCCGCCCACGTCGGCATCGCCCTGCTGCGCGAAACCGAAAGTGCCGTGTTTGAGCAAAATGACACCTGGCAAGCCAGCAATATCGGGTTGCCCAAGGATGCCGTGGCGCTGCTGGTAATCCTGTGGGCGCTGATCATCCTGCCCAAGCGCGAACGCCAGTTATCCGGCGAGGCCGCGCAACAGGAATCACAAAGTGAAATGTTCGAGGCCGCCAGACTCACGCCGCTGGCGCACGAAGCTTCGCGCGGCATTGCAGAAGCCGTGCTGCAGGAAGATTATGGCAAGCTGCTGGGCGGCAAGGCGCGCATTCAATTTGCGCTGCCGCAGCTGTCGCGCCTCGGTTTCATCGAGCGCCGCAACAAAATCATCCACGAGGGCCCGCTGCTCGACCTCGCCTTCGACTACGCCGAAATGGCGCCGCGCATTTTGCAGGGCGCGCTGGCGGACCTGCTGAAACAACGCGGCATACTTGCTGATGTCGCAACGGCCGATACTGCTACGGAGGCCAACTGATGTTTCGCCTGCTCGAACTGGAAACTGTCCACTGGGATTACTGGCAGCGTTTCAAACTGCCGCTGGATGCATCCATCATTACCATCGTCGGCCCCAACGGTTCCGGCAAGACCACGCTGCTCGATGCGCTGCGCACGCTGCTCGCGCTGGAATGCTCGAAGAAGCGCGACTACAAACGCTATGTACGGCGCAATGGCGAAGACTTCTGCTGGCTGCGCGGGGTGGTGGACAACCAGCGTCCGGTCGGCAGCGACAAACGACCCTTCAGCATCCCTTACCAAAATGACCGCATCACGCTGGCCTGCCGCATCGACAAAAAAGGCGGCGATTGGGTGCGCAAATACTGGGTCGCAGAAGGTGAAGTCGCGCTGGAAGACATTGAACAGCAGGGGCAGGAATTCGGCGTGCGCGACTACCAGCGGCTGTTGCACAGCGCCGGGCTGTCGCCCGCTATCGCCCGCGTGCTATCGCTGGAACAGGGGCAGACCGACAAGCTGTGCGAACTGTCGTCCAGGGAATTGCTCGACCTGGTATTTCAGGTGTTCGGCGACAAGGAAGTGCTGGAACGCTACCAGGAAGCGCGCCACCACCAGGAGCACACCTCACGCGAACTGGATGCCGTGCAAAGCCAGCTGGAAGCACTGGGCAACAGCCTGGAAAAACACGAGCTCAAGGTGAACCGCTACCTCGAATGGCACAGGCTGAACGAGGAGCGCACGCAACTGGTGTCGGAAACGCGCCCGCGCCTGGAGCATTATTTGCTGCAAAAGGAAACCGAGAATGCCGGACGAACCTTGCATGCCTTGCGCCGCGACTGGCGCGCAAAATGCGCTGAAAAACAGGCATTGGCTCTTGACCTGCAAGTTCAGCAGCAGACGATGCAAGCGGCGCAGTTGCGCAAGCAGGCCGCGCACGACAACGAGCAGGCGCAACAGCGCGCGCTGAACGAACTGAACCGCGAACTGGGCAACTGGGAGGCTGTTGTCAAACAGCAAGACCGCCTGCTGCGACAAGCTGCAGACAGCTCGGATGGAAAAGTGGCGGATGCGCGCGAACTGGAACGCCTGGAAACAGAACGGGCAAACTTGCTGGTGAAAATTGCCGTACTGGAACAACAGCAGCGGCAACTGGATGAGATGCTGGAAAATCTCGCCGCAGGACGGCGCGCCGATCCCGCCGATGTCGCGGCATTCCGGCAAGCCTTGAGCAGTGCCGGTATCGCCCACGACCTGCTCACCGATCTGGTGGAAATTGCCGATCCATCCTGGCAGGCGGCGGTGGAAGCCGTGCTCGCCCCGTTTGCGCATATCGTGTTGCTGGCCAGAGACAAGGATGCCGAAGCTGCGATGGCGCTGGGAGAAAAGTTGCGCTACCGCCACTTCATCGTGCCGGAGCGCACCCAGCCCGGCCTGGCGCCGCAAGGTTCCTTGCTGGAAGTGGTGCGCTTCACCCAGCAGGTGCCGGAATGGCTGCTGCGTTTGCTAGAACGCATCCGCCGCGTGGAAGACGCCAGCGCTGGCGCCAGGCTGCCGCGCGGCGAGGACTGGATTACCCGCCAGGGCTATTTGCGCGAACGGCGCGGCGGACGTTTTGCCGCACCGGAACAGGCACGTTTCGGCAAGGCGCGACTGGAGTCGCTGCGCCAGCAACGTGCCGCGCTGAAAAAGGCACTGGCGCCGCTGCACCAGCAACGCAGTGATTTGACCGGCAGCATCCGCAACCTGCAGGCGCTGCTTGCCGGAGAGGACGCCAGCGCGCAACTGGCCGCTCGCGCTGCCGAGTTTGCCGAAGCGCGGCAACACTATAATGCGCTGGTCATCAGGCGGCGCGACAACGGCGTGTTGCCTGCGCAGCAGGCCCGCGAACAGGCAGATGACGCGGCCAACGCGGCACAAATAGAATTGGGCGTGCTGCAGCGAAAATTGGCGCAACTGGAAAAAGAGATCGCCGACAAGCAAAACCTTGCCGCACGCGAAGAGCAGATACGCCGCATGCAAAAACTGCGTGATAACCGCCGCAAAATGCCCGCCGCCTGGCTGGATGCGGAAGCCAATCAAAAGCTGGCGGAAGCGTGGCGCGACACCACCAACATCGATCGCGAAGTGAAAAAAATCGAGGAACGTTTTGCCGAGGAATCGTGGGAAACCGATGCCAGCGTGATCGCGCTGCGCGATAAAATCCGCGACGACTACGCGCGCCAGGAAAACGACCTGTCCCATCGCCGCCGCGACAACGAGATGGCGCGCAGCCAGACCGATGCGGCACGCGAGCAATATATCGCCGTGCTGCGCTACACCGTCACCCGTTACGTGAAGAACCTCAAGGCGCTGGGCGACATGGCGGGCATCAAGGTGGAGCACGAACCCGTCTTGCTCGCCGGAGATGATGTCACGCTGGCGCAGGCGGGACTGGCGGTGCGCTTCGACTTTGACGAAAAGGGCTTCATGGGCATGAACGACGGCGACGCTTCCGGCGGCCAGCAGGTGATGAAATCGCTGATCCTGCTGGTCGGACTGATGATGGAGGAATCGCGCCCCGGCGGGTTCGTGTTCATCGACGAGCCGTTCGCCCACCTCGACATCGTCAACATCGAGCGCGTCGCGTCTTTCCTCAAAGCCACCCGCGCGCAATACCTGCTCACCACGCCGGTCACCCACAACGTCAACGTTTACGATCCCTCGATGCTGACGCTGGTGACGTTCAAGAAACGCGCCGGTGAAACCTGGGCGCCGCGTATCGTGGTGATGACGCGCGAACCGCATGAGCACGCCTGATTCGATTCAGGTCGAACCGCTCGACGAACGCGCGCTGACCAAGCGGCGCAAACGCTTCCGGCTTGAATCCGCAAGCCATCTGGAACCGATTCCCGTCGAGTGGCGTGAACTTCTGACACGCTGGGTAAAGCGCGGCGGCAAAAGCCGCTGGGAAACGCTGCTGAAAGACGCGGGCACTGCCAGCCTGCAACTCGCCGAAGCGCTGCGCGAATGGCTGTTGCGTCAGGGTTGGGCGATCGTCATCGAAGAACGCAAGCATGGCGACTGGTGGCCGCAATCAATTGAACTGCGCAATCTGCCGCAACTCCGCGCCGCCCTCGGCATCAGTGACAAGGAAGAGGATGCGCAGCGCTGGCATGCATTGCGCGAGACGCTGAGTGCCTGCTGTGACGACAGCCTCGTTCCCGCACTCCTCGCGCTGGACGAACTGCCGGTACAACGCGCGCTCGCCAGACACGACTTGATTGAAGCCTTGCAGCGCTGGCAGGATGCACAGCGAAGCGGGACACGACGCGATTTTGCGTTGTTTGCGCGCGCCGACACCAAAGGCTTGAGCGAAGCCGAATGGAACTGGCTGGAACAGACGCTGGACCTGGCGGAATTCCGCATCGAGCGCCACACCCCGTTGCTGCTGCTTTCCGCCCCGCTGACATTGACCATGCCGCATGGAAAATTCGACCTGGCCAGCTGCGCCGACTTCGCCGCGCTTACTCCTGCCACGCTGCAATCCGCGGCCAGCGCATCCGGCACGATCAGCCGTTGGCAATTGGTGGAGAACCGCACCAGTTTCGAGCGTGTCGCTCGTCAGCGTGAGCATGACGCGGGCGTGATCTGGTTACCGGGCTTTCCGCCAGGTTGGTGGCGCAACGCGGTTGGACAATTGCTCGACCTTGCTCCCGCCCCTGCGCACATCGCCTGCGATCCCGATCCGGCTGGTATTGCCATCGCGCTAAAAGCCGCAGAACTTTGGCTCCAACGCGACCTCGCGTGGCTGCCGTGGAAAATGTCGGCGACCGATCTCGCTGCGTTGCGTGTGCGCAAACCACTGATCGAGGTAGACAGACTCCAGCTTGCTGCGTTGAGGCAAGCAACAGCGCTGCCCGCCCCGCTCGCCGAACTGGCGGAGTGGATGCTGGAGCACGGCGAAAAGGGCGAACAGGAGGGTTATCTATGAAGCCGTGTGGCAGTTCGTTGACAACAGCCGAGGGGACAGACTGAATGAGCCTGAAGCGATTGATCAGGCACAGCACGCCCTTTCAGTGAAGCAAGTCCGGCAAGTTGCCGGATTTTACACACCCAGTAAGTATCCCCCGGCAAAGCCGGGGGCTTTAATTTGTGAGCCGCTCAAAGCGGCTTAACGGGGTCGCTTACGCGGCCCCTACTCTTGTGGCCACCTTTCGGT
>Ga0155427_1227_pt1 | contig 24871 bp, 25 predicted proteins | sample RifCSPhighO2_02_FD_106395 | JGI IMG/M metagenome (GOLD analysis project Ga0155427, IMG submission 106395) | Gallionellales bacterium RIFCSPHIGHO2_02_FULL_57_16 | reverse complement strand
GTGTTCCAGCCAAGACTTCCCTTATCGGTTGTGGTGATCAATTCCGCCTTCATTCCCAAGGCTTCCAGCTTCGCGGCAAGAAGTTCTATAGGGATCAGCGTCAGATGGCGCGGCGCATCGACATGCGGCCAGTAGCGGCCCATGAGGTGAAATTGAAAGGCATCCGGATTGGGGGCGGCCAGCACTACAATACCCCCCGGTTTTAGGTTTGCACAGATCGCGTCCAGCATTACCCAAGGGTCGGGCAGGTGCTCGATTACGTGCCAAAGGGCAATCACATCATAAGGTTCCAGATGTTGCAGGGCACCAATCGGATCGTTGCTGTTAATCGCGCGCGCACCTACAACATCATTCAGAAACCGGCAGCACCGCGCATTCATTTCAATGGCCTCGACCTCGAAGCCGGCCTTCTTGGCGAGGTAGGTGAAACTGCCATATGACGGCCCGATTTCCAGCAGCCTCCCCTTGCCGGAGAAACGTTGAACAATCTCGATTTTGTAACGCTCAGGCTCGGAACCGGCTTCCAGATACGCCGAAGACTCGGGTACGAAATGGTAGGACTCAGGATAATAGTCGGCAAGATTGACAGGGATCGGTTCTATAAAAATCAACTCGCACTGCGGGCAGCGATAATGATCGAAGACATCATGGGTAATGCGCCGGTTGTAGTCCCTGCTCTGAAAATAGAGTGGGGATTCGGTGCGGCAATAAGGACAGTTCTTTTTCATAGCTTATCAACTTTCAACTTTACCCCAAGCAAACAGCTCAGATTCCCGTCGCCACTCCGAGCTTTCAGTATCGAATTTTTTTGTTTGATTATCCGCAATCAGCAGGTTGTCTTGCGTCCCGCGCCAGAACGTGTTGCTGACATCCCATTCGTGTTTGTCATAACCCTTGCCGTCTTTACCCACTACTATCGGCTTCAGCCCCATCCGCTCTATTTGTTTAGTGATACTCTTCTTGCCGCTCTCGAGAATCCATGCATGCATCTTGGTGAGAATAATCCCATGTCGGATTTTCAGCATATTTTCGCGCGCAATCATGAATCCGTTAGTCCGTATGTGGAAATTTGGAAATGGATCGAAGTATTTACCTAAATATTTCCCCGGCCACTTTATGAAGAGAAGCCGCACCAGCTTTTTATGCAAAGGGGCGTTCCTGTCTGCCTGGCCCGGTCGAATACATCCCCACGATCCGCTTGCCCCAACCAGGCCCACACCGGGCTGTTCAATATGCCGATAGAATTTCAGCAGCCAGTTTTTATCCAAGATAACGCTGAACGAATTCAGAAAACAAAAATGTTTACTCTTATGTTTCTCTGCGGCAACGAAATAAGACTGAAGATCAAAGCCAAAATCTGCAACCGTCAGAAAGGAGTGGGGTATGCCCTTAAGCAATTCTTCATAAAGTGCAATATCGGCTTTCCGATAAAACCCTTTGTAGAGAATCAACAAGTCATGGTCAATACCCGCAGGATTATCCAGGTATGACGCGAGAAAACGACGAAACGGCCCCATGCCGTTTTTCTTTCTGACCAGATGAACCACGCATATGTCCGACACGCTATGAATCCCCGCTAAAACATCGTTCGGTCATTCTGCTGCACTGTACAGTCAATGCGAGATGAATTACCCCAGAAAGCCATCGGATCATAATCCGAATATGGAAACAGCATATTCAACAATCGCATAATAAATATTTGAGAAAAGCCAATGGCGATTAACCAGGGTATTGTGCAAATCGCCTGACTGCTATTTTTCAGATATACAGCGGATCAACCTAACAAATCCATTCCCTGCGGCACCGGACAAATATTCGAGAGCCCCAAGCTATAGCTATTAAGACAGCGGTGAGATATACAACCGAGATGCCCGTAGCGCCAAAATACTTTGCGCTGACTATGACCGAAATTCCAACAGTTAATCCTAAAACGAGCGAGAGCACCAAAAATGGCTCCTGCTTGAAAGCCCGCAAATAACTCGACTGTGCGAATGAAATCTGATGCAACACTTCGGCAGCCATAAAGAGCATTATCGGTAGCATGGGGAGCAACCTTCCACGCAGCCCTGGCGCATAGCTATCCAAACCCATAAGTACTCCAAACAGCAATATTGCACTAAGGCAAGCAACGGCAAACGAGATCATTCCGGCCTTGCGCACCAAGTGATCCAAGGCCGGAAATTTTCTCTGCACCACCAGCGATCCAAACTCGGGAACCTTGACCTGTAACCATGTGCCGGCCAGCCCGGATAGGCCACCAATCAGCGCCCAAGTCATTCCCATTTGCCCGGCAACGACAGGCCCCTGGAAATAAAACAGAGCAGGCGTAAACAAGGAAAACATAAAATACCCACTCAACCAACTGAGGGCTATGCGCCACTGCAACGGCAAGATGTCATGCTTCCAAGCAATTGGTTCCAGCGTTTTAATATGCCGCAGGGAAGAAAAAAATGAGCCGTAGCGGCTCCATAGATAGTTAATTGCCCATAATAGTGCGGCGCAAGAGGCAATCACGACGGCCCAGAGTCCGGCACCCATCAGAAGCGCAGCCCACATGACCAATGCCCGCAGCACGGTCTCAATAAAACGATAGAAGTAAATATGCTTAATCTGCCCGCAGCCTTGCAGGATTGCCCAAGCTGGCACGAGCATCACATTTATCCCCGTTACAATACATAGGCCAATCCATGGGCCTTGCCAGGCTACCTTATATTCTGACGATGGCGCACCGGACAGAAATATGAACCCTGCAACAACAAGCAACAAGATGAGAATTGCCGCAGCTGTTACAAACCAGCGAAAACTAAACACAGCCAAGCCGGACAATCTCGATAATGCCTCGGAGTCACCCTCGATACCGTTTGGCTTACTCCAAGTTAATCTGGCCCATTCGTGGCTGGCGAAGGTTGTAATCACACCTGATAGGCCAAGCTCAACGAATATCTGCATAGCCGCCAGACTTAGAAATGTGTAGTAATAACCTTGCAGTTCCGGAGAAAAACAGTAGGCGATCAAGATGGCCGTAACCGGGCCTACGAACGCGGCAAACATCTTTCCGGACAACCCCCACAATACGGCTCGGTCAGAGTCAATAGCTCGGAGAAACCGGTTGAATGCAAGGGAAGTTGCTGGGGTTCTCATAAACCGAAACCTCCTGCAGAAAGGATGGCTTTCATATTATGGCAGTAGATGTTGATAACGCTTCAGAAAGGCGCGCCCGACGCGCGATGCTGACCCATACATGTAATGCCCTGGCTTGAAGAGCTCACGAAAACGAAACTGTAAGGTTTCATCTTCATCATCGTAAGCAAAATTTGGGGATGCACTTCTTTCGAATTGTTCGATTGCCAAGTCTCTTATCTCTTCCGGAGGGTTATTCACAAGCTCAAGACCTGCGGCATTGAATTCCGAGGAATATCTAAAATTTGATGCAGGGGAATCAAGAATTTCTTTGAATGTGAGCAATCTGCCCGAAGAGGCCTCTTTGTACAATTTAGGTATACCAATGTCTTTTTTGCCACAGGGGAAAACCGCACTTAATGGCGCCATATTTGCGCAAGCCACGGGCACGCCAAATACAGATGACATATAGAAAGCCCCCGACGTATTTCCCAAGAAAAAACGGCAATTTGCTGAAATATATAAATCCAGCCAGTCACAACGCATTGGGTGGTGTGCGTAGTCAATTAGCCCCTCCATTTTTGGCGCAGGACGCATAGTAGGGCCTCCCATCATTATGCACATACCTCCAAGGGAGATAATGTACTTAATGGCCATCAAATAGTCTTCAAAACAGCTATTCCGAAAGCTGTGCAGATGTTCATCGCTTGGGGAGTACCCGCCCTCGCGGCTATGAATACACACAAACCATGTGCCGGATGGCACCCCAATTTCTTCTAAAGCTTTTTGACCGCGATATGTGTCCTCAGGATTCGTTCTTAGAAGAGGTGGTCTATCGTCCCATAGCGCTTGTATCTTGGGAAATAGTGCCGTCGTATTAATTGCAACAGCGTATTTTGAGACATCAAAGCGGGTTAGTGGATGCCAAGAGAAAGGGCGAAGCAACCTTACAATCATTGGTGATGTAATAACAATAAAGTATTGGCGCCAATACCCAAGAGCGGCTTGATTTGCAACCTGCTGTTCTGAAGCGAGCATTATTACCCGGTGCTTTGGTATAAGGCCTAGCCGCTCCTCTTTTAGATAGCAGTCCGGCTCCGCCAACAAATGCCCTATCCTTTCAACGTGGCAAAAACTGGGTACGCGGAAGTTAAACACTCTCAATAAAGCGGCAGGAATCAAGTAAATCATATATAAAATGCACTTGCCAAGACTACGCACAGCCCGGTAAATTTGAAAAATTAGCTTTGATAGACCACACGGCAAGCTTTGCATTACTTCGTGAATCTTTGTTTTAAGAAACATAATTGAACTATGCTTAAATTGAATTTGCCTTCGCGTAACTCTCCGGCGTTCCCACATCCATGAACACCTCGGCGGTCTCATAGGTGTATATCTGGCCCACAAGCCGGTGCAGTACCTCGGTACTAAAGTCATTTACATTGTGCAAGTCCTTGTCCATCCTTGCCAGAAGCGCGGCCGATAGGATATATACTGCGCCATTGGCCAAATTTCCCGGCGGCGCGGCGACTTTTTCGTGAAACCCGACCACCACGCCGCGCTCATCCAACTCCACAATCCCGCAGGAAGAAGGGGTATCGGTACGAAAGGTCATCATGGTCAAGACGCATTCTGGCGGCCGCTTCAAATGCGCCTGCACAAAGACCGAAAAGTCTGCCAAACAGTAATTGTCGGCATGAATCAGCATCCCGTCCTCACCCTGAAAAAAATCCAGATTTTTGATCAAAGTACCGGCTGTGCCGTGCAGCTCCAGCTCATAAACCAGACTGACCTGATCCCGATAAGGGCTTGCCTCAATAAATGCCTCCACCTGCTCCGCCAGATAATGTGTGTTTATCAAAAATGGTCCTATACCCGCTTCTGCCAAGCGCTCCAGCCATATTTCCAGAAGCGGTCTCCCTTTGATCGGCACTAGGCACTTTGGAATTTTATTGGTCAAAGGCCTCAGCCGAGTGCCGCAACCAGCCGCCAATAGAATCGCCCGCATCAGACCAGTTCCTGCAACAGCTCATTGACCCGGATCGGTGTGTTACCCACGCGCCCTACCTGAACCGCGGCGGCAAGAGACCCCAGACAGGCCGCCTCCCATATATTGCCGCCACTGGCCAATGTCATGGCACTGGTGATCAGGAGGCTATCCCCTGCACCGGCCACATCGCGCGGGGCAGCATTTAATGCGCCTACCCGGTCAGTCAACCAATCATCCTCTTTACCGTCACCCGCATGAATCAAAAGACCCTCTTCCCCCAGCTTGAGCAGGATATTTTTGGCTGCCGATTGCTGCCGCAGTGCTTCGGCCAGTACCACCAAACCATCCTCGCGGTTGCGGGTGCTGATCCGAGCTTCATGCTCAGTGGGTGTGATGAGATCCATCTCCCGAAAGCGGCTGATGTCACCCACTTGGGAAGATGACTGGCTGTCAGCTGCCAGCATTACACCCCTGGCCCTGCCCATGAGGGTGATCTTGTCAACCACTGCCGGGGGCAGGCAACCATAATTAAAATCAGAAAATACCAGCAAGTCAGCTTTATCAATCACTTCTTCCAGATGTTCCAGCAAGCGGGTTTGAAGCTGGGTCGAAATGGCCCCTTGGTGCAGGTGACTTACCCGCAGCAGCGTTTTGCCCATACATCGAAACCGCTGTTTCAAGGTGGTTGGGCGGCTATCATCCGCCAATAGATGAGCCTGTACTCCTGCCTTCACTAGTTCTTTCTGGGCAAATTCCCGAGGAATATCGGCACCGGTGACGGAGACAAACTGAACCTGCGCGCCCATGCCAGCGGCGTGGGCGGCGACAACCCCCGCACCGCCGACAAAGCGCGTTGAATCCACTGGGGTGACTACGATGGTGGGGTCTTCCTGCGACATGCCCAATGGCTGACAAGTAATGTACTCGTCTATGATCAGGTCGCCCACCACGCAGACCTTCAGGGAAGCGAAGCGCTGCAGCAGGCTCCGCAGCCTTGCAGCGTCGATGCCATGGCGCGCCATGTAATCGTGGGGCAGTGCGACAGATCGAAGGTCTGTTTCAAAAAACTCTTTGCGCAGCAGGTCTACGGAAGAAAACACCGTCTCGCCAGAGCTGAACAGCAAGCGCCCACCATACTGTTCCAATACTTTAATTTCCGGGTTGAAGCTGGACTCGTGTTCCTTGCCTTTGACGACGATATCGGGGCGCAGGCGACCGATCACATCAATGACCGGCTCATCAATCACAAATGCTTCATCCACCCAACTGTTGCTCTGCACGCCTTCCAGGCGCAACTGTTCCGGAACGTGGGCGGCTTTGCCAGCGATGCGGTCGGAATGAACCGCAACGACCAGCCGATCGCCACACTCATGAGCGAACCGCAACAGGCGCAGGTGCCCGGGGTGAAGGACGTTGAAATTACCGGAGACAAAAACTGTTCGACTTGACATCACACAAGCACTCCTTCTGTAGTCGCTTGCTGCGAATCTGTTGCGTGATCCATGACAATGAGTGGCCGGAACACCGTTCCCGCTTCCAGATCATCGATGGCCTCATTGATCTGTTCCAGCGAGTAACGCTTAGTAAGTAATGATCCAAGCGGAATATTTGCACTCTGGAAGATTTTAAACATTCTGGAAATATCCCGATCAGGCAACGTCGCACCGCCCCAGCTACCGGCGATCTGCTTGCCACTGATCAGTTCGTGAGGTGCCAGTCGAATCATCTCGCCCTCAGAGGGATGAGACGCAAACAGCAGCTTACCGCCGCCCTTCCGGATTAACGAAAACCCCAGCTCAATAGTTGATACTTGCCCAGCCGACTCCACACACATGTCAGCACCGCCTTTGGCCAGGCCAAGCACGGCCTGGTGAAACTCTTCGCTTGCTGAATTAAATACATGAGTGGCTCCCAGCTGTTTTGCCAATTCAAGTTTCTCATCTGAAATATCGATAGCGATTATCATCTTGACGCCGGTCGCTTTTAGCGCAATCAGGGCAGACAGGCCTATCCCGCCAAGGCCGAGAACAATCACAGATGAATCGGATGACGGCTTCAATTCATTCAAAACCATTCCTGCCCCGGTCGGGAGGGCACAGCCAAATAGAATCGCCGTGTCAAACGGAAGACCATCCGGTTTTTTTACAACCCGGCTCTCAGAAACAATCGTGTAGTTACAGAAGGTGGTTACACGTCCAGAATTAATAAGTTGATCACCACATTTGTACTTAGCGCCGGGTGCATCAAGACCTTCACCTTTTACCCAGCCTAAAATCACTTCGTCACCAGCTTTGACTTTGGTCACACCTTCACCAATTGCAACGACGATGCCAGAGCCTTCATGTCCGAGTAGGTGCGGCAACCAAGGATCGCTCCCCCGGCCACCACGAACCTCCATTACCTGACTGCGACAAACTCCGCTGAATAGCACTTTGACCAGAACCTGGCCTGTAAGTAATTCAGGTAGTTCAATTTGCTCGATTTTTAGCGGTCTGCCAAGTTCTTTTAAAATTGCAGCGCATGCGGTTTTAATCATAAAAACTATCTCTCAATCGAATAATCGTAATATTTTAGTTGCAGCTATCAATGGTTTCCCATATATCCGGTGGTTCCATCTTTAACTCACTCTGAAGCCGACTGATGTCCAGCGTTGTATGTAACTGTGGGAGCGAGTGTTCAGATCTTTTATATAAAATAGGTTCTACCAGATTTGGATCGGCACCCAATTTACTTGCAAGGTATCGAGCCACCGTTTCATAGCTAACATCTTGCATTGCCGATACCTGTGTAATTCCTGAAATCCGCCTCTCAGCTACGCACTGCAATACCCTTGCGGCAAACCATAGCGGTACTGGACTCAACAACATATCTGAAAATGGATGAATCACTCTACCAATGCGCAGATCGCGAATCCAGCCTTTGACCAATTGCATATCTGGACTCACAATCTTTGCAAAACGAACCACAGCCACTTTATTTCCTAACTGCAACAACTCCTGTTCTGCTTGCGCCTTCTGGCGACCATACTCAGTTTTGGGGCTGACTGGATCAGTTGATTTGGCATAAGGACGGGTTCCATCAAACACTAGATTCGACGATATGAAAACCACAAATGTGTTATTGCGAATTAAATATTTCGCCAGAGCTACGGTTCCGGCAACATTGATTTGCGCGCTTTTTTTAGGTTCAATTCGACATTGCTCAAGAGATGTTACTGCTGCACAAATTATCGCAACGTCGAACGGCACTGACGGAATCGACCAGTGTGTTGAATCAAGGGATACATCTAAAAATATGCTTTTGTCCTTAGCTTCATCTCTGCGTCGAGTAGTCTGCCAAACGGACCTTCCAGATGATTCAAAAATATCGACTAAAGCCCTACCAATTAATCCATCGGCTCCAATAATCAAAATCGGTTTTACTGGAGTAAATGTGGCAAGCAAAACTTAACCCTCGTTACTCGTATTTTTTTTGCCGCAGCATACTGCCAGCAAATAATGAGCCATCGGATAAAATCCAGTATGAATAGTTTCGTCGTTCATGGAAAAAATAAATACATTGTGAAAATAGTGCTGGAGACATGCTTTCATGTCGTCTCCTGATTTACAGTTCACATGACCAGCTTTGCTCTGAGGAGACGCATAGGGCTGAGATTCCAAGGACGGCATCCCCACAATCATAATTCCGTTTGTATCCAGAGATTCCAGCATATTGGTGATAAATGTAGCTTCCATTCTCGGTTCAATATGTTCCAGCACATCGAGACTATATATCGCGTTAAATATTCCCGGAACCGAGCCCTGCAACAAGTCATGTTGGAAACATATTAATGGCCATGCTGAATCCATGCGGCTATGTACATCTTCGATGAATATAGGATCAAAATCCACTGCCGTGACCTCTTTAACTGCTTGCTGTACGAGTCGGGTACCAAAGGCATCCGCACATCCGACCTCAAGTACTTTTTCGCAGCCGGCCAACATTTTGGCCACGAACTTATAACGGGCCAAGGTAAATAGAGTTCGTTTTGGATCCTGATTCCAGGATTCGTTTATCATCAAGCCCAGCTTGGACACACCATGTTTTTTGACTACGTCAAATAGCAAGTTATATTGGGGTTCTTTGGTTGAAGGTGCGTTATCCATAATTTTACTCATCATGCGTCTCGGTATTTTAGAAAGGCCCCTTAAACCATTCACCCGGCACATCATGCGGCACAGGTTCTGGAAGGTCGGCTTTGACAGTATTGGTATCTTTGCCCAGCATTTCCAATGCCTTTGTGGCTATATCAGCCGCACGTACATAAAACCCCCTAGTCAGCGCAGGGCTGGTGGGTTCAGGTACATCCGGCATCGCCAAACGTGCGGGTGGAGATTTAAGCTGGCTAAACTTTTCCATCGCAACCCTTGCAACAATTTCGCCAGCAACCGAACCTGTCGTAAAGCCCGAGTCCAGTGCCAGCAGCCGTCCTGTTTTCTGAATCGAGTCAAACACCGACTTCCAGTCCAGCGGTTTGATGGTGCGCAAGTCGATAATTTCGCATGAAACGCCCCGTGTTGCCAGATAGTCTGCGGCATGCAGTGCTTCCACAGTCATATATGACATTGAAACGACAGTAATATCATCTCCGGCACGTACCTTGCGAGCCTGTCCAAGGGGGATTCTAAAGTCTCCATCAGGTACTTCACCCACCGTATTGTGCAGCCAGCGGTGTTCTAGGAAGACAACCGGATTAGGATCAAAAATTGATGCCAGTAACAGTCCCTTTGCGTCTTCAGGTGTCGTCGGCATAACCACCTTCAAGCCAGGTATGTGCGCAAACCATGCTTGAAGGTTCTGCGAATGTGTTGGGCCCTGCCCCCACCCACGACCAATAATCAACCGGATTGTGATCGGAATCGAGTTTTGTCCGCCAAACATGTAATGCCATTTAGCAGCACCGTTGACAAGTTGATCCATCGCCAGCAGAAAAAAATCTATCCGCTGGTGGGTCATGACTGATTTGATCCCATTTAACGCCGCGCCAATTGCGACACCGGTCATTGCATTCTCCGATGTGGGCATGTCAAACACGCGGTCCGATCCAAAACGCTGCTCCAAATTTGCAGTCGTGCCGAATACTGCCTTGGGATCAGTTACTCCCAGGCCATAGCAAATGACCGCAGGGTCGATCTCCATGGCTTGGTGCAAGGCTTCGTTGATTGCAGCAGAAAAATTCTTTTGTGTCATTCCTGGAATTTTCTTTTAAGCGTAAACACCCTGATAGGCATCGGATTGTGCTGGGAAAGAGGCTGCTTCGGCACACTTAAAAGCAGCCTGCACTTCTGCATTCACCTCAGCTCTCATTTCATCCATAACGGCAGGTGCCGTCTTGTGCAATGCTCTTTCCATGCGGCTGATGGGTTCGCGATTTTGCCAGCCCTGAAACTCTTCTTGAGTTCGATAACCAATATCGTTATCGAAATTCGGGCCACAGTGCTCCCGCCACCGATAGGTGAAAAACTCAAGGAAATATGGCCCGCCTCCGGCGCGAACTTCGTCAACCGCATCCTGCATGATCTGATGAATCACAAGCGCGTCGTTACCATCACCCTCTGCAATTTGCACTCCCATGGCTTCAACCATTCTCGCGATACTTCTTCCTTTTGGATGCCGTACAGAAAGAGGACTGTAAACCGAATATAGATTGTTCTCGCAGATAAAAAGTACAGGTAACTTCCTGACTGCCGCAAAGTTCACAGACTCGTAAAAAACGCCTTCTTCGATTGCGCCATCACCCAGGAAAACGCAACTGATCTGATCCGTGCCTTTCAGTTGTGCTGAGAGGGCCAAGCCAACCCCGATTGGAATGCTGTTGCCAACAATGGCTGAGGTTCCCATGAAGTTCACACTAAGATCAATGAGGTGCATTGAGCCGCCCTTGCCTTTTGCGCAACCAGTGGCCTTGCCGTATATCTCCGCAATCATGGCTTCAAGGTCCCCCCCCTTTGCGAGGTAGTGTGCATGCCCCCTATGTGTGCTTACGGCAAAATCAGTGGCTCTAACGCTTTCGGCAAATGCGGCGGGAACGGCTTCTTGCCCGATGGACAAATGCACCGGGCAGCGCATCTTGCCCTCCGGGTAACGCCGGGCGATTTCCTCTTCCACTGCCCGGATGCGATACATGTTCCGAAACAGCTTGAGGGTGAGATCAGAGCTCATGGGATAAACCAGTAATAATCGCCGGTATAGCCTACTTCCTCAAAAAATTGCACCCACTCGTCAACTGACATGATGGTTTTTGCGGTCAGGTTCCAGGCATACATCCGCTCTTTTTCTTCTTCGTTTCGATATGCATCTACTGTAATAAACGATTGGTCACGGCTGACACGTTCAATCTCTTGCAATGCTTTGCCGCATTCTGCACGTTCAAGGTTGTGTATGGTATTAATTGAAATGACCACATCGAACGACTTGTCTGGAAAGGGTAGTTTAGTAGCATTGGCTATTTGGACGTGGGGTTTCATATCCGCAATAGCGTTCTCGATTGCATATTGTGAGATGTCAACGCCCTTTACAGTGATGCCCGGTATCAATTCTGCAAGATCATGCAACATGAATCCCTTCGCACAGCCCACATCTAGCAATGAACTACTTGCACTCAATTGCCAATAATCTTGGAATGTTGGAATGACGGGCTGCCAAAACCTTGACATATAATTAAATCCACCATACCCATGATTCCTGTCACCATCAAAAAATTCACGACCAAACTGCCTGGCAATAGCGCGATCTGCCTCAGTTTTTGATGCAAGACGCTCCTCTAAATTGCGCTTGGTTTTTGGATAATTAACGAGAAGGTCTATTTCTTTGCCCATTTTGTTGCTCCTGAAATTTGTGGATTATGGTTTGTGCTGGTAATCAAAAGGCTGGGCCTTCAGCACATCGATATTACTTTGCACCCAGGCAATACATTCATCCAGACCCTGATCCAGCCCGATGCTATCATTCCATCCGAGTTCTTTTCGGAGCTTGGTGCTGTCGAGATGATAGGCGGAATCCTTACCCATGCGCTCCCCCACAACTTCAGCATGATCCTCGAAACGCACGTTCAGCTTGGCGCATATTCGTTCGACAAGTTCACGGATGGAAACCACCTCGTTGGTCGAAATGTGGTAGGTGTCACCATTATTGCCATCCAGCATAATTTTCCAGGTAGCTTCGGACACATCGCGCATGTGGATGAAGGAGCGCGTTGAAACGCCCCCCCCATGCAATTGGAGCTTTCGACCCAGCATGATGAACAGGATGGTGCGCGGAATGATGCGATAGAGTTGCTGTCCAGGCCCGTATACGTTAGCGGCACGAGTGGTGACTACCGGAAAGTTGTAAGCTGCATAAAAGGTACGTAAACTCATGTCAGCCGCCGCTCGGGACACCGCATAGGGTGTGCTCGGATTGAAAGGAAAATCCTCTTTCACAAAACCAGAACAACTGCCATAAACCTCAGGCGTAGAGACATGCACATAGCGCTTGAGGAAATCACATTTGCGCAGCTCGTCATGAAACTTGATGGTGGATACGGTATTGGTCATGAACCAATCTCCCGGATTCTGCCAGCTCTCACCGACCATGCTTTGCGCTGCAAAATTGACCACATAAGCAGGTTGGGTGTCGCGGATCAGACCCATAATCTGGCGCAAGTCCTTGTTTATATCCAGATGATGAAAGCTGAAATTGGCATGATCGTGCCACTTGTAGGGCAGGAATGCGTCGATGGGTTCCGCTGACCGGCTGGCACCGATGACACGCGCGCCTTGTTGCAGGGCAAAATCAACGAAGGTTGCACCGGAAAACGAATTGCTGCCCACAACGAAAATGGTATCCATAAGCCTGTCGTTTCAGTGTGAAGGGCGGTTTGTGTAAAGCCACTGCATCAGCATGTGACCCACGATCAACTGCAAATCCTCGGCGATCTGCATGTCATCCACCGGAAAGTGAATTGGGACATCGGCAAGATACTTGCATTTTCCGCCGCTATAGCCGAGCACGGCATAAGACTTGACTCCCATGACTTTCGCCTGCTCAATGACGCCAACGATGTTGGGTGAGTTGCCGCTGCCGGAGAGCGCAATCAACAAATCACCGGCTTGTGCTTGCACGGCCAGTTGCCCGGAAAAGATATGCTCGTAACCCAGATCATTTGCCAGGCAGGTAATTACTGCCGAATTGGCTGAAAGCGCAGTCACCTTCATACCTCCGCCGCTACGCTTGGCAATGCCATATAACAAGTCGTTGGCCAGATGAATGGCGTTGCCGGCACTACCGCCGTTGCCGCATAGAAACACCTGGCGGCCAGCCAGCCAGCACTCATGCATATCTTGCGCAAGCTGCCCCACGCCTGACCAATCTGCCGCCGCAAGCACACCCTGCAACCTGCCGGCGTATTCAGCAAATAAGTTATTTTGCGCTGTATGTTGTGCCATGCTTAATTACCAGAAAGTACGGTTTTTTGCATCCATTTGAGATTGTAGAAATACTCCTCGTCCTTGAGGATGCCACTACGGTATTTTTCGATAATCTCCTGCACTGCATGTTCGACAGTCTTCTTCGGTTTAAAGCCGGTAGCCAACAATCTGTCTGAATTCACGCGATAGGAGCGTGGATCGTTAGACGGCGTGACAATAATTTCTACTGGCACATGCCTGGTAACCAGATTCGCTATATCGAGGATCGAAATATTTTCAAAGCCTGCGTTATAGATACCCGTGATCTCGGGATAATCGATCAAATGCAGATAGACGTCGGTAATATCGTCAATGTGGATATTGGGTCTGACCTGTGCACCGCCAAACACCGTGATCTTGCCCTTTGACAAGGCCTGCATCGTCAGCAAGTTTACCGACACATCCAGGCGCATGCGCGGCGAATAGCCGCATACCGTCGCAGGGCGAATGATCTGAATTGCCATTTTATCGGCGTAGCTCAGGAGCACACGCTCCGAAACCATTTTGGTTTTGTTGTATTCGGAGATCGGCTTCAGTTCGAGATCCTCTGTGACCTGCTTTTCCTCTTTGACGCCATAGACACTGCCAGATGATGCATAAATGAATTGTTTGACACCGCTTCGCACCGCCTTGTCGGCAAGCTGCATAGTGGCCAGCGCGCTGATTTCCCATGTCAGTTTTGGGTCCAGATCTCCGCATGGATCGTTGGCCACCGATGACAGGTGAATCACGGCGTCCGTATCATCAAGCGATATTTGATCAATATCGCGGACATCCCCCCTAGTTACCGACAAATTTGCATGGCTCTCAAGAAAATTGCCAAACCACATCGTATCCAGCACACGGACACGATAGCCGCGCGCAAGGAGCTTTGGAACAAGCACCGAACCCTTGTACCCGCAACCACCAGTCACCAATATATCCATAGTTATCAATCCTGCCTGCCAAAAAAATTAAAATTCAAGAATGCCCATTCACTTAGTGCAATACGGTCAATACTTTTTCCGCCAAAGTCTGGCCAATGGCCAAGGACGCCGTCGCCGCCGGTGAGGGCGCGTTGCAGACATGGATTATATTGCCATGAATGCGAATATCGAAATCATCGAGCAGCCGCCCATCATGATCGCAAGCTTGCGCGCGAATACCGGCGCCACCTGGCTCAAGATGTTCTGCCTGTATTTCGGGAACAAGTCTTTGCAATGCGCCTACAAACGCTTTTTTGCTGATCGAACGGTGGAATTCACCCAGTCCGGTTCGCCAATATTTGCCAGCCACCTTGCGGAACCCAGGCCAGGTGAGCGTTTCCCATGTGTCGTGCAGATTGAAGCATGTTTTGCGGTAGGCTTCGCGCCCGAAAGCCAGAACTGCGTTAGGGCCGCACTCTACGCCACCGCCAATCATGCGGGTGAAGTGCACGCCAAGAAACGGAAAGGCCAAATCGGGCACTGGATAAATCAAATGATTCACAAGATGGGGCGCGGATTGTTTGAGCTTGTAGTACTCACCCCGGAATGGCAGGATGCGCAATGGCAACTCCGGTTCGGTCATGCGAGCCAGGCGATCCGATTGCAGTCCAGCGCAATTGACGGCAACCTGTGCCGTATAGGTATGCGATTCGCCAATCAACTCGACCTGATTGTTACGGCACCGGATATTCATAACACGCTCGTCCAAAATAATTTCTGCTCCCATACCTTCCAGCTTTTCAGCATATTTCCTGGCTACAGCGGCGAAATTCACGATCCCGGTTTGGGGTACGAAGAGTCCGCGAATCCCGCTGCAGTGGGGTTCGATTTCACGGATTTCACCGGGTTGCAAAAATCTGATCCCTTTAAGTCCATTTGCCACACCACGGTTATGAAGTTCGTCCAGCATAGGCAATTCCGCATTAGTGGTTGCAACCACAATCTTTCCGCATATCTCATGCGGAATCGCCTCTTGCCGGCAAAAGGCAAGCATCTGTTCATATCCCGTGCGGCAATTAGCAGCTTTAAGCGAACCGGGACGGTAATAAAGCCCGGAATGAATCACTCCACTGTTATGGCCTGTCTGGTGCTGCGCCAAGCTTGACTCTTTTTCGATAAGCATCAGACGAATATCCGGCCGCCTCTCCAAAATGCGCAGCGCAGCGGCCAAGCCGAGGATGCCGCCGCCGATGAGAATGACATTGGCGTTATTTATCATGATGGATCATCATTAAACGATCCCAGTTGGCTCTCCTGCATCATGTTGGTCATAGCATGCCTGGTTAAATAAGCTGTCATAGCAACTGTTGAATAAGGGAAGAATCACCCCAAAAAGCCATCGGCTCATAATCTGGGTAAGGGTAATAGCCAAGATTAAGTTCGATGTTCCAGTTGTTTTCAAGTAGCCACTGTTCTACCAGTCTGCGCACTGAAATCGGTTTTCCGGAGCAAATGTTGATTATGCTGGTATCACTCCCCGCCATTGCCAACCAAGTAATCCGGCGAGCAATCTCTGCAGCAGGCAAATAATCGCGCAATTGTTCGCCGCCGGACATGTTAAATACCTTGTCACCACGCAACACGGCTTCCTTGAGCTTGGGATAAAGCGAAGTGCCGGGCTGGCCGTCGCCATACATATAGAACAGCCGCGCCCAGGTCAGGTTGAATGGCTTGGCTGATTTCAGGAATTCCAACTGTTGCCGCAACGCGTCCTTGGCGAAACCATAGGGATTGTCCGGTCTGGTCGGCATACTCTCTGAGAGAGGGCCGAACTGCATGCCATACTCAAAACAGGTTCCAGTTACCAATAATGAAGGTAGTCCTGCCTCAATCATGATCTTGAGAAAATGGTATTGCCTTGGCAGCTCAGTCTCGAAGTGATGCAGTGATTTGTAGTTGGGTAACCCGTCCCAGGCAAGATGGATCAACACATCGGGACAACCCATTTGCTCGAAGCAGTCTGAGGTGGGGGCGGAAATATCCATTTCCACAATGCGAACGGCCTCACTGAAATCGGCTAACCGGGTAGCGTCACGAGTCACGGCAATGACATTTGCCCCATGCTCCAGCAAGTCTGTTAATACATGCCGCCCGATAAAACCGCTGGCTCCGGTAACGGCAATCTTTAATGGGAGATTGGTGTTCATTTCTTTTCTTCCGTCAAATCAGGCCGGTTGCTTGCAATCCAGCTATTGACAGCCTGGTAAAGTTGCTTTGCCTGCTTGATACACTCAATCACGGCTTGGTCGCTGATCGGGTCGCCTTCGTAATCACTGACATTGCGCTGCTTGCGCAATGCATCCAGCACAATCACCGTGCTCTGTTCCAATCCGATGGTTTTTGGGAGAGTTTGAATCGCGGTTTGATGATGCCCAGGCTGACTGGTGGAAGTGCGATAACGGTTCGCCCACAGTGCCACCATCGCGCACTGCATGATGGCCTTGTAAGCGGCATCGAAACGATTTTCTCCGCTGATTTTTTCTACCCGCGCATCCGCGATATTGCGTGCGGCGGCTTGCAGCAAACGCTGCACCGCTTCGTGCGTCGGGTTATGCGGCTGAAGCTGTTTGGTCTTGAGTAAGTTTTCCAAGCTCATTTTTGTTGCCCACTATAAACAGTTTGGGGTTGGACAATACTTCTCGAATAAACGAATCGCCACTTGCGGTACGCCGGTGAAATTCATCCGGCGAATACACCACCGGATTGATCTCGCGCTGCAAAGTCTTCTGAACGGGATGCAACACCCGCACCGCATCGGCAAAGCCCATGCTACCCACCAGCATCACATCCACATCGCTGCCCGACTGCTGTTCACCGCGCGCCAGTGAACCAAACACGAACGCCAGATTGATTTGATTCTCAACCGGGCTCAGCGCCTCTGCCAGCACATCCACCAGCCCCGAAGTCTTGCGCAAAATGCTCGCCAGTTCCTCGAACACCGGACAATCACGGTTCGCGCTATAGCGTACCTGATTTCCCACGCTTTCCCGAACCAATAAACCCACCTCCGCCAGTCGCGCCAACTCCTTATGCAAAGTACCCGCTGCCGTATCCGTCAGGCGGGCGATTTCGCGCACGTAATAACTCCGCTCTGGATTTAACAGCAGCAAACCCAGCACACGCTGGCGATAAGTTCCAAAAAGCAGTGAGGCAAGCATAATGTAGTATTTATTGCTACGAATGTAGTCATTATTACTACGTTTTAGTTATTATGCAAGCGTCGATGGTGATCTGTCGTGCTGTGCTCTCCTCTGCAGCTTGGTACGCCTCAGCTACCGCCAACTTGAAATTAGCAAGGTGGTCGCAATTTGCGACCACCTGCCTTCTCTCGCGCCCACACCGCTTTTGAGGCCACAAATTGTGATCTCAAATTATTCTCGATCAACATTGATTCAGCCTTAAGCAATTTTAATATTCGGTACCGCTGTAACGAACCGCCCACCCCATTCCCGGACATACGCCAACTGATCCATCACTTCTTCGCGCAAGTTCCACGGCAGAATCACCACATAATCCGGTCGAGTTTGTTTCAATTGTGCCTCGGCAACGATCGGGATGCGACATCCGGGCAGAAATTTGTCCTGTTTGGCAGGGTTGCGATCCACTACGTAAGGCAATAAATCCGGGCGCACACCGGCGTAATTCAGCAAGGTGTTGCCCTTCGCGGCCGCACCATATCCTGCAACTGTTTTGCCTGCTCGCCTGGCTTCAATCAGGAATGACAAAAAGTCGTTCTTTACCTGACTCGCCTTGGCCTGGAAGCCGGCGTAAAAGGTGAGCGTGGTCATACCCGCCTGCACTTCTCGTTGCAGCATATTTGCCACGTTTGCGCTTATTTCATGCATACCGGAATCCGTGCGTTGCGCATAAACGCGCAGGCTGCCGCCGTGGGTGGGTAATTCCTCGACATCAAACACGCTCAATCCGTTGCACTCAAAGATGCGTTTTACCGCAATCAACGAAAGGTAGGAGTAATGTTCGTGATAAATGGTGTCGAATTGGTTTTCAGATACCAAGCGAAACAGGTGCGGAAACTCAAAGGTAGACACGCCCGCTGGTTTCAGCAGTACCGCAAACCCTCCTACAAAGTCGTTGATGTCGGGAACATGCGCCAGCACGTTGTTGGCTGCCGTCAGGTCAGCCTGCTTGCCTTGCGCGACGAGTTTTTCTGCCAGTTGTATCCCAAAAAACTCCTCGACGATTTCGATGCCCTTGGCGCGTGCCGCATCGGCTGTGCTGGTGGTCGGCTCGACACCCAGACAGGGAATGCCCCGCGCCTTGGCGTATTGCAGCAAGTAGCCGTCGTTCGCAGCCACTTCGACGATATGGGAATTCGCATTCAACGCAAAGCGCTGCGCCATGTCCGCAACGTAACGCTCGGCATGTTGCAGCCATGTGGTCGAGAAAGAGCTGAAATAGGCGTAGTCAGCAGAAAACAACTCGTCTGCCCCGGCGTAATCTTCAGTCTGCACCAACCAACAGTGGGTGCAAACCAACACGCGCAGCGGAAAATGCTTTTCAGGTGCGTGCAATGTGTGTTGAGTAAGATAGGCATTGGATGGTGGAGCTGCGCCCAGATCAATCAGCGGCAAAGTCAATTCAGTCTGGCAGTGACGGCATTTCATAAAACGATTCCTCGGAAATTCTGGCTAATAAATGGGTGATTACGGTCGCGCTCGGAGAGGTCGTTTACCGGCAAAGGCCAGGCAATGTTCAGTCTTGGGTCGGCCACGTTGAGCGCGCCCTCGGCCTCGGGATGATAGGAGGCGGTGTGCAAGTAAATCAGCTCGCAATCTTCAGTCAGCGTCTGGAAACCGTGGGCGTAGCCTTCCGGGATAAGCAGGCTCTTTCGATTGATGGCGGAAAGAATTTCTCCATGCCAATGCAAGAAGGTAAGCGAATCGCGCCGGAGGTCAACAGCCACGTCCAGTATCTCCCCTTTCAGGCAACTCACCAGCTTGGTCTCGGCATGCGGCGGGTGCTGAAAATGCAGGCCGCGCACCGCACCTCTCTGGCGCGTGAGGGTGTGGTTGATTTGGGCGACAGGTTTATCAATGCCAGCCGCTCGGAATTCCTCGGCGCAATAAAAACGCGACAGGAAGCCGCGATGGTCTTCTATCGCCTTGCGCTGCACCAGCATCAACCCGGTTAAGGGTGTCGGAATAAAATCGAAGCGCGACATGGTTAATCGTTTCGCCGCAGAGACTGATAGCCGGTGATTTGCGCCAATGTGACCGAGCGCATGTCTTCGGCCTTGCGCCACGCCGCATGCCACTCCAATGTTTTGTGCAGGGCGGCCTGCAAACGCCAGCGTGGTTGCCAACCCAGCCGATCGTGAGCCTTGCTGCTATCCAGTTTGAGATAGTGCGCTTCATGCGGCTGTGGCGCATGATCACATTGCCAGTTCACGTCCTTACGCATTTCGGCCAAACGCTCGACAATCCATTGCACCGAACGGGCATCTTCATCGGCCGGGCCGAAATTCCAGGCTTCGGCAAAAACTGCCCCGTCGGCATACAGCCGTTCGGCCAGCACCAGATAGCCGGACAGCGGCTCCAGCACATGCTGCCAGGGGCGCGTGGATTGTGGTGAGCGGATATTCAATGTTTTACCTGCATCCATGGCGCGCAGAAAATCGGGGATCAAGCGGTCTGCCGCCCAGTCACCGCCGCCAATCACATTGCCGGCTCTAGCGGTTGCCAGTGCGACGCCGGTGTATTCAAGAAAAGAACGCCGGTAGGCAGCAGTCACTAATTCGGCGCAACCCTTGCTGCTTGAATAAGGATCGAAGCCGCCCATCGCTTCGGTTTCGCGGTAACCCCATACCCATTCGCGATTTTCATAGCATTTGTCTGTGGTGACGTTCACCACCGCCTTCACGCTTGGCGTGGCGCGTACGGCCTCGAGCAAATGCACCGTCCCCATAACATTAACCGCGTAAGTTTCTGCCGGTTGAGCGTAGGAGTAGCGCACCAAAGGTTGTGCGGCCAGGTGGAAAACGATTTCCGGACGTGCGGTTTGCATGGCTTCCCGCAGTTTATCGGCATCGCGGATATCCGCGATTTTACTGCTCGTCATACCGATGCCGACTTTTGCCGCCGTGAAAAGATTCGGCTCGGTCGGCGGATTAAGCGCGTAGCCATGAACTTCTGTGCCCATGGATTGCAGCCACAGCGACAGCCAGCCACCCTTGAAGCCTGTATGCCCAGTTAAAAAGACGCGCTTGCCGCGCCAGAAGTCGGCGTTCACTTCCACACCCTCCAGGGGGCTTTTCCGCTTTGCCAAAGGTCTTCAAGGTGATTTTTGTCACGCAAGGTGTCCATTGGCTGCCAGAACCCTCCATGCTCAAACGCCATGAGTTCACCCTGAGCTGCAAGTTTACTAAGCGGCTCACCTTCCCACGAAGAACTATCATTAGCGATCAAATCTATACAGCTTGGCGATAAAACAAAAAAACCGCCGTTAATCCACCCGCCATCACCTTGCGGTTTTTCAATAAAACCGCGTACTGACTTACCATCCATATTAAGCGCGCCATATCGGCCAGGAGGTTGAACTGCGGTGACGGTCGCGCGTTTGCCATGTTGCCTGTGAAAATCTATTAGCGCGCCGATGTCTATATCAGCTACTCCATCGCCATAGGTGAAGCAAAATGCTTTTTCATCTTTGACATATTCGGCGGCACGTTTGAGACGTCCACCAGTCATGGTGTCATCGCCGGTATCTACCAGCGTCACCCTCCATGGCTCGGCGTTGCGTTGATGCACTTCCATCTGATTGTTCTGCATGTCGAAGGTCACATCCGACATGTGCAGAAAGTAATTGGCGAAGTACTCTTTAATTACATATCCCTTGTAGCCACAGCAAATAACAAAATCATGGATGCCGTGTGCAGAATAAGTTTTCATGATGTGCCAAAGAATCGGCTTCCCTCCGATTTCAACCATTGGCTTTGGCCGGACAGAAGTTTCCTCGCTGATCCGCGTTCCCAGTCCACCTGCAAGAATGACTGCTTTCATTCAACTTCTCCAAGTCGTTTATATGCCGTTTTGTAATCACTTATGATTGCTCTCCAGCAACCCTTTTTGTTCTGCCTCGCGCTTCAGTTCCTCGATCTCCGCGCGCAGCCGCTCGTATTCATGCAACTTAATTTGCAGAAACTCTACGGTCATGCGCGCCCTCTCCTCGATCCCGCGTGGGGTAAGCAGATAGGCATAGGCCAGCTTGTTGTCGCTGTTGCGGAAGTTATTGACCTTCAAGCAGCCTTTTTCGACCAGCGCGTTGATGCAAAAATTAACCTTGCCAAGGCTGATACCCAGGCGTTTTGCCATATCTCTCTGGGAAAGGCTGGGGTTGTTTTCCAGTGTTTTGAGCAGGCCGTAGCTTGTGTTATCGTCGTTCATGGGTGCGTTCAGTTGATGAACAGTGCGCATTACAGCAGCAGAGCCAGCCCCTGTCAAGGGCAGGTTTCACTCAGCTTTTTACGTGAGGCAACACGGGGCACCCAACCGCAACGACCGACGGGTTTGGAGATGCCCGCGAAGCGCTATATCATTCGCCTGCCCAATTCTGATTCCTTTGCCATTTCAAAAACGCCCGTGCAGAACCTCTCGAACATCCTGCTGATCAAGACCTCTTCGTTCCATCTCTACGCCTGTGACTGATCCCGCTCCATCCAATTTGCGCATCGCCGTTGTTCGTTTCTCCGCCTTGGGTGATGTGGTGATGATGGCCGCTGCAGTGCGCGCATTACAGTGCAGCCTGCCTCATGCCGCGATCACCTGGATCACCGGCCCGCTGGCTTATTCTTTGCTGGAAGGCATGGAAGGAGTGGAATTCCAGGTTGCGGAAAAACCACATTCGTTGGCGGATTACCGCGCTTTCTATCGCACATTCCGCCATCGGCCATTCGATGTGGTGCTGGCGGCGCAAGCAAACTTGCGAATCAACCTGCTTTATCCGGCGTTGCACGCCCCAATCAGGATCGGTTTTGATCGCACTCGCGCTCGCGAAGGGCAATGGCTGTTCTGCAATCGCCGCATCCCTTTTCGCGATACGCATTTGGCAGATAGTTTTTTATCTTTTGTCGAAACATTGACTGGCAAACCCGCTTCCGCGATCTGGAATTTGCCTTTGGATGAAAGCGACTTGCAATGGGCGCGCGAGCAATTGCGCACACTGCCCAGACCCCGGGTTGCGATTCATCCTCATGCCAGCAAGGCAGAACGTAACTGGCTGCCGGAGCGCTATGCGGAAGCTGTGTCACAGGTCATCTCCCGCTGGCATGCCGGAATCCTGTTGACCGGCGGCAACGCGGCGGCGGAGCAGGTGCTGTGCGAGCGCCTCGCACAGGACGCTCCCGACCATACGCTGAATCTGTGCGGCAAAACCACTCCCAAACAACTCGCCGCACTGCTAAGCATGGCAGATGTGTTGATAGCGCCCGACACTGGCGCGGTGCATATCGCCAGGGCGATGAATACGCCTGTGATCGGCCTTTATGCGGTCGCTTCACCAAAGCTGACCGGGCCTTACCAACGACAGGAATATTGCGTGGATCGCTATCCCCAGGCTGTGCGGAAATTCCTGGGCAGAGACCCAGAACATCTGCCCTGGAACACGCGCGTGCATCATCCCGAAGCGATGTCCCTAATTGCTGTTGAGGACGTGATGCAACAGTTGGGAAGAATATTGGGACAGCCGGAATGAGGAAACCCTTCGACTCGCGCTTCGCTTACACCGCGCTGCTGTGGCTGCTGCTGCCGTACATTTTTTTGCGCCTGCTGTGGCGCGCACGCAGGCAACCGGAATACCTGCACCATATCGGCGAGCGCTTTGGTTTCTATTCCGTGCGAAGCGACCAGCCCATCATCTGGCTGCACGCTGTCTCGGTGGGCGAGACCCGCGCCGCGCAGAGCCTCATCAGCAGGCTGCGCGCAACCTACCCCGATCACCGGATCCTGCTCACCCATACCACACCGACCGGGCGCGCTACCAGCGAGCAACTGTATGGCGGCAGTGTGCTGCGCGTGTACCTGCCCTATGACTATCCGTTTGCGGTGAAGCGATTCTTGCGCCATTTCAAACCGCGAATCGGCATCCTGATGGAAACGGAGATCTGGTTCAACCTGATCCACGCCTGCCGCAAAACCGGTGTGCCGCTGCTGCTGCTGAATGCGCGCCTGTCGGAAAAATCGGCGCGCGGTTATGCGCGCTTTGCGCGGCTGACCCGCGACGCGCTGGGCGGACTCGCCGCCATCGCCGCGCAGACCGCCGACGATGCCGCACGTCTGGCCGATCTTGGCGCACAGAATGTTTCCGTGACCGGCAATCTCAAATTCGACATCGAACCGCCGCCCGCGATGCTGGAACTGGGCAGGCAATTGCGTGTGCAGTTTGGTGAGCAACGTCCTATATTTCTTGCTGCCAGCACGCGCGAAGGCGAGGAAGCGCTGCTGCTCGACGCGCTATTTGGATCAGCACCCTCTCCCCTAACCCCTCCCCCTCAAAGGGTGAGGGGAATGATAATGCATGATCCGCTGGTCGTGATCGTGCCGCGCCACCCGCAGCGCTTTGCCGAGGTCGCGGCGCTGCTGGAACAGCGCGGCATCGCGTTCCGGCGCAGGAGCGATGCCGGTTCAGTTCCGGCAGAAACCCGGGTCGTGCTGGGTGACAGCATGGGAGAGATGTTTGCCTACTATGCCGCAGCGGATATCGCCTTCGTCGGCGGCAGCCTGCTGCCCTATGGCGGGCAGAATCTGATCGAAGCCTGCGCGGTCGGCACGCCGGTAGTGGTCGGCCCGCATACCCGCAATTTTGCCGAGGCGACGCGGCTGGCGGTCGCTGCCGGAGCGGCAGTGCAGGTACAGGATGGTGATGAATTGACGGCAGAATTGCTGCGTCTGCTGGATCAGCCGGATGCGCTAGGTGAAATGCGCAGGCAATGTGCCGGATTCGTGCAGGCGAATCGCGGTGCGACGGACAAGTCGCTGCAACTCATCGTCTCCTTACGCCGGCCGGCGGGTGCGGAGTCTGTCCAGTAAGCGTGTCGGCAGCAGCGCGCGGAAATCCAGCGGCGGCAGTTCCATGGCGTCCAGCGTATTCTTTACCAGCAGCCCCAGTTCGGTATCGCCCTCCATGACCAGGCGGCGGCTGAAAAACAGGGTGTCCGGATCTTCCTTGCGCAACGCCAACAGAAAAAAATCCTGTGCGCTGGCGCTGATGGCAAGGTCCGGCTGGGCGGCCGCCTGGCGCGCAATCATGCCATGCGCGCCAAGCGTGAAGTGAAACGCGACACCCGCATCCTTGAC
>Ga0155427_1126_pt1 | contig 28215 bp, 30 predicted proteins | sample RifCSPhighO2_02_FD_106395 | JGI IMG/M metagenome (GOLD analysis project Ga0155427, IMG submission 106395) | Gallionellales bacterium RIFCSPHIGHO2_02_FULL_57_16 | reverse complement strand
CGTTCTCACTAACAAAATGAAAGTGCAATCATGCCGTATCGGCTGCTCGGAATGAAGCATTACCCACTTGGGATTTGAAAGAGGCATAAACGATGAGTAATGCTGACAACAAACAAACCGGAAAAGAAAAGACCGCGCGCAACCCGATCAAGATCGGGCCGTTGCAGCAGCGGCTGCGCAAGCCGGAATGGAAGCGGACATCAGTACCGGAGTCGAATTGTTTTTGGAAAATTTAAGGGCTGGCTGAAATAGTTTTAACAGATGCGATGCATCACGCCGCATACCGCTGAATCTCGACTTCCACGTGCCGCCGAGCAGTTTCGTCGGCATCCGCATACACTCGCTTGGCAGTGGGTTCGCTCAAATAATGCTCGCCGCAGTTCTCGCAAATCTCGGCAGGCACATCGCGAATGACTACTACTGTGTTAGCGCGTTGCAGTGTGACTGTGGTGGTGCCCGGGTGGGTTTGTCCGGTTTTGCAGATCACGCATTTCATCATGCTCTCCTTCTCTTGAATGATTCATCCCAAATCGCGGGGTCAGGCCAATAAATCGTGACCAGGTGGCAATCACCGGTGCCGATTCATGCGCAACAACGGCATGAACAGGCTGGTCTCCGTAATATCCCAGAATCAAGGCGCTTGGGAAGGGCTGGTCGTCCGGATAATCGGCGATAACCTCGCCATTCGCAACAATCTGGGCGGCAAATGCAGCAAGCGTGCCAGGTGGTTCGGTTCTCTTGCACCACCCTTTGGCGTACAATCCACCTATCGAAAGTGATCCGGAATAATCATGACTGCTACGACAATCAAAAAACCCGCGAGCGTGCGGCTTCCCGCGCGGCTCAACAGCGCTCTGCTCAAGCACGCCAAGCAATTGAAGATCAGCAAGGAAAGTTTGGCGCGTCAGGCAATCGAGGAGTTTTTGCAGGCGGAAGCCGATCTCGATGCGGTGAAGACGCGCCGGAACGAGCCGAACATCCCGCACGCCCAGTTCTGGAAGAATCTTGGCTTGGAAGGTTGAATACAAACAGGGCGTCTTAAAGGACGTTTCTGGCCTGGACCGTCAGGTACAGCGCCGCCTCAAAAAATTCATCGAAGAACTCTCCCAGCAGGACGATCCGCGCTTGAAGGGCAAGGCGTTGCGCGGCGCTGAAAGGCTATGGCGCTACCGCGTCGACGATTACCGGATCGTATGCGAAATCCTCGACCAGACCATCACGATTTATGTAATCCGTATTGGGCACCGCAAAGACATTTACCTGTAGCGTACATGTGAACGACAAAACCAAAACCCATCATGAGCAATACTGAACACAAACAGATCGGCGCTGCCAAGACTTCACGCAACCCGATCAAGATCGTGCCGTTGCAGCAGCGGCTGCGCAAGCCGGAATGGATACGCGTGAAGTCCGGCAGCGGCGCGGAATATAACGGCGTGAAACGCATTCTGCGCGAGCACCAGTTGCATACGGTGTGCGAGGAGGCTTCCTGCCCGAACATCGGCGAATGTTTCAGCAAGGGCACGGCGTCTTTCATGATCCTCGGCGACGTGTGCACGCGACGCTGCCCGTTCTGCGACGTGGCGCACGGCAAGCCGCAACCGCCGGATGCGAACGAACCGGAAAACCTGGCGCGTTCCATCGGCCTGCTCAAGCTGAAATATGCGGTCATCACCAGCGTGGACCGGGACGATTTGCGCGACGGCGGCGCGGGGCATTTTGCCGATTGCCTGATCGCGATCCGCGCCAGCGCGCCCGCGACGCGACTGGAAATCCTGGTGCCGGATTTTCGCGGACGGCTGGAAGCCGCGCTGGATGCGCTTTCCCGCAGACTGCCGGACGTGTTCAATCACAACCTGGAAACCGTGCCGCGCCTTTATCCGCTGGCGCGCCCCGGCGCTGACTATGCCCATTCGCTACGTTTGCTCAGGGAGTTCAAGGCGCGCTTTCCGCATGTTCAGACCAAATCCGGCCTGATGCTGGGACTGGGCGAGACCGATGAGGAGGTGCTGCAGGTGATGCGCGACCTGCGCGCGCACGATGTGAACATGCTTACCATCGGCCAGTACCTGCAACCTTCCGACGGGCACTTGCCGGTGCTGCGCTATGCACCGCCGGAAACCTTTGCGATGTTCGAGCGGGCCGCAAAGGAAATGGGCTTCAGCCATGCCGCCTGCGGGCCGATGGTGCGGTCGAGCTATTTTGCCGACGAGCAGGCGCAGCGGGCGGGGGTGTTCTAGCCATGGAAACTAATGGGAAAACCTGCGAGCGCGCGGCTGGCCGGCGAAATGTGTATACTTAAAATGCTTGATTCAGGTCAATGCACCGGATGCATTCACAAGTAGATAACAACATCAACTTTTACGTCCAAGGAGTCCATTATGAAAACTCGTTATTTTGTCACCCTGACTGCCGCGTTGACCTTTTCCACTGCTGCGTTTGCCGCAGACGGCGGCGAAGCCGCGTTCAAGGCAAGTAATTGCCATGCCTGCCATGCAACCGACAGGAAGTCGGTGGGGCCGGCGCTGAAAGATATTGCCCGCAAGTATGCCGTCGATAAGGACGCGCAGGCAAAGCTGGAAAAGAAAGTACGCAGCGGCGGCTCGGGTGCGTTTGGTACCATGCCGATGCCGGCCACACCGAAGACGGTCAGCGATGGCGATATCACGGCCATGGTGACGTGGGTACTGTCGCTTAAGTAAACTTCCTCCTTCCGCATAAACGACAAGGCCAGCATGAAGCTGGCCTTGTCGTTTCAACACGGATCATCCGTCAGTTCCGGAATTCTGTTCGTCCCCCTCCCGGCATTACCCGGCAACACAGGGGATATGCCTGTACCCTGTAAAGCACGCCACCCAGGGCAAGGGGCAAAGTCGCCGACAGGGTATAATTCCAACACTTATTTCGTTTCACCCTCCAATGAATATTTTTTACGAAGAAGACGGCAGTTTCAAGGTCGGCAATGTCATGGCCGATAACACCACTTCTCTCCAGGTTGAAAGCCTGTCCGGCAAGCGCAGCAAAGTCAAGGCAGCCAATGTGATGCTGCGCTTCACCCAGCCTGCGTTGGCCGAGTTCATGGCCCAGGCTGAGTCTCTCGCCGAAGGGATAGAGGTGGATTTCCTGTGGGAATGCTGCCCGCCGGATGAGTTTGGTGCGGAACAAATCGCGGCCGAATATTTTGGACATGCGCCGAGCCCTCTGGAAGCGGCTGCCACGCTGATCCGCCTGCATTCCGCGCCGATCTATTTCCACAAGAAAGGCAAGGGCCGCTACCGTGCCGCGCCGCCCGACGTGCTCAAGGCCGCGCTCGCCGGCGCCGAGCGCAAGCGCCAGCAACTGGCCTTGCAGGCGCGCTACACCGAGCAGCTTTGCCGCTTTGAGTTGCCGTCCGAGTTCGCCGAACTTCTTACCCAGTTACTCTACAAACCGGATCGCAATACCCTCGAGGTGAAGGCGCTGGAAGCGGCCTGCGCCGCGACGCATTTGTCCGCCGCGCATTTGCTGCAGCGCTGCGGCGCGTTGCCTTCCACCCATGATTTCCATTTGCAGAAATTCCTGCTTGAGCACTTCCCCGAAGGCACCGGCTTTCCGCCTGTCGAGTTGAGCGCGTGGGACGAATTGCCGCTGGCCGGCGTCAACGCCTTCAGCATCGACGATGCCACCACCACGGAAATCGACGATGCGATTTCCGTGGAGAAACTGGCGAACGGCAACTGGCGTATCGGCGTGCATATTGCCGCGCCCGCGCTGGGAATGCCGCGCGATTCGGCGGGCGACAAAATCGCCGCGCAGCGGCTTTCCACCGTGTATATGCCCGGGCAGAAAATAACCATGCTGCCGGACAGCGTGGTGCAGGCGTTTACTTTGTGCGCGGACCGTGTTTGTCCGGCGCTTTCGATGTATAACGAGGTGGACGGCGAAACGCTGGCAATCTTGGGTCACGAGAGCCGCGTCGAGCGCATCCATATCTCCGCGAACCTGCGCCATGACACGCTGGAACCGCTGTTCAACGAAGAGACGCTGGCGGCGGGCAAGCTGGATTATCCCTACGCGGGCGAGCTCACGCTGCTGTGGAATCTGGCACAAAAACTTGAAGCGGCGCGCGGCAAGCCTTCAGACAATAGTACGCAGCAGGTTGATTACAATTTCCATGTCGAGAATGATCGCGTCAGCATCACGCAGCGGCGGCGCGGCTCGCCGATCGACAAGGTGGTCTCCGAGCTGATGATCCTGGTGAACAGCGAATGGGGCAGGCACCTTGCCGAACACGGTTTCGTCGGCATTTACCGTTCGCAGCAGAACGGCAAGGTCAGGATGAGCACGGTCGCCGCGCCGCACCAGGGCCTGGGCGTGGCGCAATATATGTGGTCGAGCTCGCCGCTGCGCCGCTACGTGGATTTGCTGAATCAGCGCCAGATCATCGCAATGTTGCGGGATGAAGAACCTGCCTATCCGAAAAACGACACCGCGCTGTATGCCGCGATCCGGGATTTCGACACCATGTACACCATCTATGGCGAGTTCCAGCGCAACATGGAACGCTATTGGTGTTTGCGCTGGCTGCAGCAGGAACAAGCTGAAATGGAAGCCCTCTCTCCTAACTCTATCCCGCAAGCGGGCGAGAGGGACGCAGGCTCGCTGCGCGAGCTTATCGTTACTGCGGTCGTGCTGCGCGAGAACCTGGTCAAGCTGACCAGCATCCCGCTGATATTCCGCGCGCCATCGCTGCCGGAATTGCCCGCCAACACCCGTGTGCAGCTGGCAATCGGCGAGATTGATTTGCTTGATCTGAATGTGCAAACGCGCTTTGCCGGGACGCTGGAGGAGGAGGCATGACACGGTGCGCGCAAGCGTCCGGTGCGGGAATGCCTCCCCCGCGCCTCCTCACGCACTTCAAAGCAACAGCGTTTTTTGAAGGAGCTGCGGCTTGTTAGCCAGATTTAAAACACGGCTGGCAATGGTAATGTCGCTATCGATGCTGACACCGCTATCTTTTTCAATGTCTCTGTCGATCGCGCTGCACGCTTTCTTCCTGTTCGGCGTTACCCTGGTGCTTCCTGACCCGCGCAACACAGCCAGCTTCCTGCAGCCGCTGCAAGTGGTCCTGGTCAACGCCAAATCGAAATCCAAACCGGCAAAAGCCGATGCCTTGGCACAAGCCAATCTGGATGGCGGCGGCAATACCGCCGAAGACCGGCGGGCAAAAAGCCCGCTGCCCGCGATGCGCGACGACCTCAAGTTTACCCCCGAGCAGCGCCGCAAGCGCGTTGCGCAGCTCGAGGAAGAAACCAAACGGATGCTCAGCCGGCTGAAGAGTGATCACACGGTGGCGCAGCCGGAACTCAAGAAGGAGCAAAGCAACGATGCCGGCAACGGCGATGAACTGGTGCAAAGAGCACTGGAAATCGCGCGCCTCGAGGCGCAAATCAGCAAGAATTGGGATACCTACCAAAAGTTGCCGCGCCGCAAATTTATTGGCGCACGCACGCAGGAATACCGCTTTGCTCAATACATTGAGGACTGGCGCGTCAAGGTTGAACGTATCGGCAACCTGAATTACCCGGAGCAAGCGAGCCGCCAGCATCTTTACGGAAAATTGCAGCTCAGCGTTTCGATACTCAAGGATGGCAGCGTGGAAAACATAGAAGTGAGCAAATCCTCGGGCCATCGCTTGCTGGATGCGGCAGCGATACGCATCGTCAAACTTGCCGCGCCCTACTCGCCGCTGCCTCCGGACATTACCAGGGATACCGACATCCTGACCATTACCCGCACCTGGACGTTTACCTCGTCGGACCGGCTGGAAAGCGAATAATGAGACCTCTATAATAATCATGACCGATAAATACGCCGTCATCGGCAACCCCATCGACCACAGCAAATCACCGCAAATACATAAAATGTTCGCGCAGCAGACCGGGCAGGACATCAGCTACGAAGCCATCGAAGCACCACTGGAAGAAGGTGGCTTCAAAGACAAGGTTATTCAATTGCGCGACAAAGGCTATAGAGGCTGTAACGTCACCGTGCCGTTCAAGTTCGAAGCCTTTAAACTCGCCGCGGTATTGAGCGAACGCGCACAGGTGGCGCAGGCGGTTAACACGCTTAAATTTGATGGCGCAACCATCTTGGGCGACAACACCGATGGTGCGGGATTAGTGCGCGATATTCAGCAGAATTTGAAATTTTCACTGCAAGGCCGGGACATATTGCTGCTAGGTGCAGGTGGTGCTGCTTGGGGGGTGTCACTCCCACTATTAGAAGCGGAAGCGAACATCAACATTTTCAACCGCACCACCGACAAGGCTCAGCAACTTAGCCACGGGCTACAGGTATTCTTAAAGCGTGACCTATATACACGCAAAGGCCTTAAATTCGGCTTACCAAATTTTGTAAATAGTTATGCAGAATTATCCAGCAAGCAGTTTGATTTCGTCATCAACGCTACTTCCGCCGGTCTGACCGGCAGCGAAATCCCGCTGCCGCCAACCATCTTCGCGCCCGGCGCGCTGGCCTACGACATGATGTACGGGCGCGAAACGCCGTTCATGAAATTTGCCCGTGAGCATGGCGCGCAAGTCGCCGACGGCCTCGGCATGCTGGTCGAGCAGGCCGCCGAGTCGTTCTATATCTGGCGCGGCATACGCCCCGACACCGCGCCGGTTATCGCCGTACTCCGCACGGCGAAATAGAGTTCATGGCAACCCTCAGACCCGCCCATCCTTCAGCCACTGGACGTAGCCCGGATGGAATGCAATGGAATCCGGGGAAACTCCGCGCGCTCCCGCTAATCCCCGGATTTCGCGGAGCCTGTCCTGAGCGAAGTCGAAGGGCTGCATCCGGGCTACGGATTTCTGCCGCATGAAAAAATTGCGGAGCTGGCTATGGCGAGCGCTCGTCATTGCAGCCGGCCTGGTACTGCTCTATCAGGTCTGGCTGTTCGCGCACGTCTGCTGGTGGATAAAATTCAACCCCTCCAGCAGCGCGTTCATGGAAACCCGGCTGGAGATCATGCAGGACAAAAATCCCGATGCCGAACTCCGGCACAAGTGGGTACCCTATTCGAAAATTTCCAACCACCTCAAGCGCGCCCTGATTGCAGCCGAAGATGCAAAGTTTGTCGATCACGAAGGCTTCGACTGGGAAGGTATCCAGAAGGCTTATGAGAAGAACATGAAGAAGGGCAGGATCATTGCGGGCGGCTCCACCATCAGCCAGCAACTTGCCAAGAACCTGTTTCTCTCTACCAAGCGCACGCCGTGGCGCAAGCTGGAGGAAGCGGCGATCACCGTGATGCTGGAAGCGGTGATGGACAAGCGGCGTATTTTCGAGATCTATCTGAATGTCATCGAATGGGGTAACGGCGTGTTCGGCGCAGAAGCCGCCGCACGCCACTACTACCGCACTGGCGCGGCCAGTCTTTCTGCCGAGCAGGCGGCAAAGCTCGCGGCGATGGTGCCCAATCCGCGCTATTACGATGCGCACCGCGAAGCGCGCGGCCTGATGCTCAAGACGGGCCTTATTCTATCGCGCATGGGCGACGCGGAAATTCCGTGAGCGCATGGGTCATGTTTTCTTTACAATAGCGCGCGATTTCCAGGGTATACGCGATGACTGACAGCGGACAAGAACATCACTACACAGAAAATGTGCAGAGTCACCTCAAACAGGTGGAGTTTCTGCTGAACAAACACGCCTTGCTGGAAGATGTTGTTCATCGGCAGGAACTGCCACGCGAGGATCGTCACGCGCTGGTTGACACGCTGGTGCACAAACAACATCTTGCCGAATTGCGCCGCAAGCTTGACAGCCTGCACCCTGCTGATATCGCCTACATTCTGGAGTCACTGCCCATCGAACAGCGTTTGCTGGTATGGGGCCTGGTCAAGTCGGAGCGCGACGGCGATATCCTGATCGAGGTTTCCGATGCGGTGCGAGAGTCGCTGATTGCGACCATGAATCGCGAAGAGTTGCGCGCTGCCGCCGAGCAACTCGACACCGACGAAATCGCCGATCTCGCACCTGATCTGCCGCAAAACGTGATGCGCGACGTGTTCAAGTCGCTGTCCATCGAGGAACGCGAGCAGTTGCGCGCGGCGATGTCGTACTCCGAAGATTCGGTCGGCGCGCTGATGGATTTCAGCATGATCCATGTCCGCGAGGATGTCACGCTGGAAGCCGTGTCGCGTTATTTGCGCCGTTTCGATGAACTGCCCGACCATACCGACCAGGTATTCGTGGTGGACCGGGATGACCATTTCAAGGGCGTCCTGCCGATCAACCTCATCGTGGTCAACGAACCGGAAAAAATTGTCGGCGATTTGATGCTGACCGACACCATACAACTGCATCCCGAGGAGAAGGCGGAACAGGCCGCCCAGGCCTTTGAACGCTACGACCTCGTTTCCGCGCCGGTGATAGATGAGGACGGCAAACTGGTCGGGCGGGTGACGGTGAACGTGGTGCTGGACTTCATCCGCACCGAATCTGAAAGCGATGTGCTGAACCTGGCCGGTTTGCGCGAAGAGGAAGATATTTTTGCCTCGGTATGGAAGAGCGCGAAGAACCGCTGGGCATGGCTGGCGCTGAACCTTTGCACCGCATTCTTCGCCTCGCGGGTGATCGGCAACTTTGAAGGCACAATTGAAAAATTTGTCGCGCTCGCCACGCTGATGCCTATTGTTGCCGGCATCGCCGGCAACTCGGCGAACCAGACCACCACCATCGCCATCCGCTCGCTGGCCCTGGGGCAAATCACGCAGGACAACGCGCGCAGGCTGATGCTCAAGGAATTGGCGATCGGCGGATTTAATGGACTGTTGTGGGGCAGCATTGCCGGATTGTTTGCGTACTTCCTGTACCACAGCGTGGCACTGGGCATTGTGATGACCAGTGCGATGCTGCTCAACCTGCTGGTGGGTGCAACCGTCGGCATGGCGATCCCGCTTGCCATGCAGAAACTGGGACGCGACCCTGCTATCGGTTCCAGCGTGATGATCACCGCCATTACTGACAGCGGCGGGTTCTTCATCTTCCTGGGATTGGCGACAATCTTCCTTATTTAAGGGAAGCAACTGCGCCCCGCGCGAAACGCGGGTGGTTGCTGAAGTTTCTCCTGAGAGAAGTCCAAAAAAGGGCGGAAAAGCCAAACCGCCCCTTGCAGGGCAAATTTACGCTTTCAGGATGCCACCAGCCACTTTGGCTGCCGGTTTTTTGGCCGCTGCTTTTTTCGCAACTGCCTTCTTGGCTACCGGTTTGGCGGCGACTTTTTTTGCTACCGGTTTTTTGGCCGCTGCTTTTTTCGCTGCCGGCTTGGCTGCTGCCTTCTTGGCTACCGGTTTGGCTGCAACTTTTTTTGCTGCCGGTTTTTTGGCCGCTGCTTTTTTCGCTGCCGGCTTGGCTGCTGCCTTCTTGGCTGCTGCCTTCTTGGCTACCGGTTTAGCTGCAACTTTTTTTGCTGCCGGTTTTTTGGCCACTGCTTTTTTCGCTGCCGGCTTGGCTGCTGCCTTCTTGGCTACCGGTTTGGCGGCTGCCTTCTTGGCTGCTGGTTTTGCGGCTGCTTTTTTCGCTGCGGGTTTTTTGGTTGCGGGTGCTTTTGCTGATGTTGCCATTTTCATTCTCCATAAAAATTTTAGAACATTCAATACGAATCACTGCACACCCAAACGCCCTGTAATTAGCGAAAGACGCTTGCGGCATCGGCACTGTATCCACGTTTAAAAAAACGTGCAACAAATTTCGTGAAAATCTTTCACAAAATTTAAAAAGTCACGAAATTATTTTTTCCCCAGCATACAACTGCGCCACTGTCTCGCGTTCACGCACCAGATGCATGACCCCGCCGTCCACGATCACCTCGGCAGCGCGCGGGCGGGTGTTGTAATTTGAGCTCATGCTCATTCCGTATGCCCCCGCAGAAAGCACGGCCAGCAAGGATTTTGGCTCGATCGCCAGGTTGCGCGCATGGCCGATAAAGTCGCCCGTTTCGCAGATCGGACCAACCACTTCGTAGTTCTGCACCGCATGGTTTTCTCGCCTTACCGGCAAAATTTCATGGAACGCATCATACAAAGCCGGGCGCATCAGGTCGTTCATCGCGGCATCGATGATGGCGAAATTTTTCTCCTCGCCATGCTTGAGGTATTCGACCCGCGTCAGCAACACTCCGGCATTACCTACCAGCACCCGTCCCGGCTCAAAGATCAGTTTCTCGCTGCGCCCGCGCAGCGCGCCCAGCAAGGCAGCCACATAATCGGCAATCGCCGGGGGTGTTTCATCGTGATAGCGGATGCCCAGGCCGCCGCCCAGATCGATGTGTCCCAGGTGTATGCCTTCATCGGCCAACGTGTCCACCAGCGCCAATATTTTTTCTGCCGCAGCGATGAATGGGATGGTCTCGGTAAGCTGTGACCCGATGTGGCAATCTATGCCGGTAATGCGCAGATTGGCCAGACCTCGTGCCTTGCGGTATAGCGAGACGGCTTCGCCATAAGCTACTCCGAACTTGTTCTGCTTCAGGCCGGTGGAAATATAGGGATGGGTTTTTGCATCCACGTCGGGATTCACACGCAAGCTGACCGGCGCGACCTTGCCCATGCCCCCGGCCACTTCGTTAAGGCGATCCAGTTCGGCTGCTGATTCAACGTTGAAACACAGTATGTTTGCGTCCAGGGCCACGCGCATTTCCGCCACGCTCTTGCCAACACCGGAAAACACCACCTTGCGCGCATCGCCGCCAGCCGCCAGCACACGCTGCAATTCTCCGCCGGACACGATATCGAAACCGGACCCCATACGCGCAAACTCATTCAGGATGGCAAGATTTGAATTGGCCTTTACCGCGTAGCAGATCAGATGTTCGCGGCCCTGCAACGCCTTCGCGAACTGGTTGAAACCGTCTGTCAGCGCGGCACGGGAATACACGTAACATGGCGTTCCAAACCGCGCGGCAATGTTCTGCAGCGGCACTTGCTCGGCAAAAAGCGTATCGCCCTGATAATTAAAATAGTTGCTCACGGCGCGTCCCCTTGCCCGGAAGCTGGCGCAGCTGATCTTTGCGGGTCAGGTGTTTGCGCTGGTGCCTGAGTCCGGGATGTTTTTGCATGGGATGCCGGAAGCGTAAGCGGAGCCTTGCGCCCGCAGCCCTGCAACGACAGAACCAAAACTACTGTGATGCCCAAAATAATTCCTGAACGCATGTTGGTGCCTGTTAAAAATTCACAGGTGCGGATTATAAAGGGCGTTGCGCTGCGACAAGAGGATTTCTGCATTTATCACAAACCCGAAGGCGTTTCTGCCGCAAGAACCACCCGGTTTACACAGCAGTCAGTTAGTTAGTTAGGCAACACATGTACAAATAGTCGAAATCATTGCTTAAGCCAAAACGTCGTTGTAGGAGCCCGATTTATCGGGCGATAGCCAATCTTGAAATCGCCCGATAAATCGGGCTCCTACAGATGAATATCACTTTTTTGTAGCTTTAATTTCTGACTGCTGAGTAAATACAGGTGTGGAAATTTTTATTCGGCGCCCAGAGAAAACGCCTTGAGTTCCTTGCGCAGCCTTGCGTAATCTGGACAAGCACTTTCCACCACACGCCAGAATGCCGCTGAATGATTCATTTCGCACAGGTGGGCGAGTTCATGAATTACGACGTAATCTGTCAGGCGAGGCGGCAATTTTATCAGCTGCCAATTCAGGCGCACCGAGCCGTGCGCCGTGCAACTTCCCCACTGTGTTTTTGCCGCTGATAGCTTGATTGCGCGCGGCGCAACCTCCAGCAACCGCGCGTAATGCACCACTCGCTCCGCAAATAACTGTTCCGCCTCGCGCCGGTACCAATACTTCACCGCCTGCTCAATATGTGCTGCCCCATCGCCATTGGCGACAAATACCCGCAGTTCGCTGCCATGCCGATGCGCGTGGCCATCAAACAGACTCCGGATCACGCGCAAGGTAAGCAATTCGCCTATGTAGGGAATCGTTTCACCGTCTGCCCAGCGCATCTCAACCGGCTTGCGTGTCTGCCAGCCATCCAGCTTTTCCACCACCCAGTCCGCTTTTTCCTGCAACACACTGTGCAGCCATTTCTCCGAGGCGCGTATCGGCACGCACACAGTCAGGCCGCGATCGTCAATGCGCAGACCGATGCTTCTGCGCCTGGTGCTGCGCTTCAGGGTATAGGAAATATTTTTTCCGGCAAGCAGCGCGGCGCGCTGTTCAACGGCGGGAGGGTGGTTGCGTAGCAACCGGGACACCCCGGACGTGCTCCTCGCGGGTGCGGCGGGAGGTGAAACCAGGTTGCGCAGGCGTTTCAACATCGATATTCACACCACGAAGAGCACGAAGAGCACGAAGAGCACGAAGAGCACGAAGAGCACGAAGAAAAGTAAACCAGCGCCGCTCGCCCGGCAAGCAATCTTTCCCATTTCCACCCCCAGGAATCTTCATTCTCTTCGTGGCCTTCGTGAGCTTCGTGGTGCATCGTTTTCTTCTGGATTAATGCGGCAGCTGCTGAATCTCATTCTCGATCCAAGCCTCAACGCGCTTATTGATTTCGTCCGCCTTGAGTCCCTTGGTCTCAATCGGTGCGCCAATACTCATGGTGATCACGCCGGGATGCTTGCTGAACGCATTGCGCCCCCACAACCGCCCGGCATTGTGCGCCACGGGTATCACCGGCACACCGCTGCTCGCGGCCAGCATCGCGCCGCCGATCTTGTATTTGCCGCGCTGGCCGAACGGAATACGTGTTCCCTCGGGAAAGACCACCACGCAAAAACCCTGTGCAAGGCGCTCCTTACCCTGCTCCAATAGTTGCTTGATCGCACCCTTGCCGTCGCTGCGCTTGATGGCGATGGGGCTGGTCAGCGCCAGAGCCCATCCGAAGAATGGCAACCACAACAGCTCGCGTTTCAACACCCACACTTGCGGAGGAAAGATTTTTTGCAGCGCCAGAGTCTCCCATGCCGACTGGTGTTTGCACATAACGATACACGGCTGTTTCGGCAGATTTTCAATACCGTGCACCTCATGGCGTATTCCACAAACCACACGCAGTATCGGCAGCATCATTTTTGCCCAGAGCGAAATGATGCGATAGCGCGTGAGCCGGCTGAGCGGAAAAGTCAACAGCGCCAGCACCGCGAAAATCGGCGTGATGACAAGTTGCAGCAGCAGAAAAATCAGCGAGCGTATTACGAGCATATCAACCTAACTGTAAGAACAATTCATAATTGTCCCCTACACCAGTTCCGCAACCACCGCAGCCAAGTCTGGGAAAATCAGCGTGCCTTCCGGCAACCCGCCCGCAGCTTGAGTTTTAACGCCTTTGCCGGTGAGCACCAGATATGGCTGCGCGCCCAGCGCGGCGGCAGGTTGTAAATCGCGCAGCGAATCACCCACTGCCGGCACACCACGGAGGTCGCCTAGGTTATATCGGGCCGCGATCTCCTCCAGCATTCCGCTCCTGGGTTTGCGGCATTGGCAATTAGCCTCCGCCGCGTGCGGGCAGAAAAATACTGCGTCGATGCGCGCACCGACCAATGCGCAGGCTTTGTGCATCTTGTCGTGTATCGCATTCAACATCGTCATGTCGAATAGCCCGCGACCAACCCCGGACTGGTTGGTCGCCACCACCACGCGATAGCCGTCCTGGTTCAGGCGCGCAATCGCTTCGAGGCTGCCGGGTATCGGCTTCCATTCCTCGGGGTTCTTGATGAACTGCTCGGAATCGTAGTTGATCACGCCGTCGCGGTCGAGAATAATGAGTTTCATAACTTCAGTTGGTAGTTGTTAGTTGGTGTAGGGTGCATTTCATGCACCATGGTGCGCGCAGCGCACCTTGCCATGCCGCCCCGAAATACGTGTATGTGAACCGCCTTCACCGTTTTTCCTCTCAAGTCGCCAACTTGGAAATATCCGCGACGCGGTTCATCGCGCGATGCAGCTGCGCCAGCAATGCGAGACGGTTAGCGCGTAACTTCTCGTCTTCGGCGTTCACCATCACGTTATCGAAGAACGCATCCACCGGCGCGCGCAGCGCGGCCAAGGCTTGCAGCGAAGCGGTGTAGTCGCCCGCCGCAAAAGCCGCTTCGGCCTTGGGAGCGATCCGGCTCAATGCCTGATGCAGAGCCTGCTCGGCAGCTTCCTGCAATAACGATGTATCCACCTTGTCGGTGACAGCGCCCTCGACCTTCTTGAGGATGTTACCAACGCGCTTATTGGCTGCGGCGAGCGCGGCTGCTTCGGGCAACGCGGCGAAAGCGCGCACGGCGGCAAGTCGTTTGGGCACTTCGTTCAGGAGTTGCGGGCGCAATGACAGCACTGAATCCACCTCTTGCGCGCTAAAACCTTGCTCTCGCAACAAACCGGCAAATCGATCAAAGATAAACTGCTGCAAATCTTCAAACCAGTTATTTACAAAAGCTGGTGTCGAAGTTTCGATACTAATCTTTTTGACTTTTGCGTCTTCACTTGCATGTCTCCAGACTCTGTCTAAAAGATCACTGGCAGCCCTATCTGCCAAACCAGAATCTTCCAGCATGGCCTGAGCGTTTTTAATCAATTCATCTAATGACAAGGAAATATTTAATTCTGTCAGAATCCGAATTATGCCCAATGCCTGACGACGTAAAGCAAAAGGGTCTTTATCACCAGTTGGCTTTTCGCCAATTCCAAACATCCCTACTAACGTTTCAAATTTATCCGCTAATGCAACGATAATACCGACCTGATTTCGCGGTAAGGCATCCCCTGCAAATCGAGGCTTGTAGTGATCTTCAATGGCGAATGCGATCTCGTCTGGCAGCTCTTCATATTGGGCATAATAGCGCCCCATGATGCCCTGCAACTCGGGGAATTCACCCACCATGTCGGTGAGCAAATCGGCTTTGGCGAGGGCTGCGGCTAAACGAGCTTGTTTTGAAAGTGGCTCTCCGCCTACCCGGTTACCAATTACTCCTGCACCTTCACTAACCCTTACGAGTCGACTGAACATGTCATTCGCAACTCCCAGCTTGTTGTGGTACACCACTTTGTGAAAGCCTTTCAGGCGTGAGCTCAGCGATTTTTTCCTGTCCTGATCGAAAAAGAATTTCGCATCTGCCAGGCGCGGACGCACCACGCGCTCGTTGCCGCCGATCACCAGGCTCGCGTCCGCCGGGCGGATATTGGACACGATCAGGAACTTGTTGGTCAGCTTGCCGTTGGCATCCAGCAGCGGGAAATATTTCTGGTTCGCCTTCATCGTCAGGATCAGGCATTCCTGCGGCACTTCGAGGAATTCCCGCTCGAACTGCCCGACCAGCACGTTGGGGCGCTCGACCAGCGCGGTCACTTCGTCCAGCAAGGCCTCGTCTTCAATCGGCCTGAGATTCTCTTTTGCGGCGGCAGCGGCGAGCTGCCTGGCGATCTCGGCGCGGCGCTTTGCAAAACTCGGGATCACCGCGCCTTCGTTTTCCAGCTGAGCTTCGTAGCTGTCGGCATCCTTCAACATCACCTTATCCACGCTGGCTTCGAAACGATGGCCTTGCGTCTCGCGCCCTGCAGTCAATCCCAGCACGGCAGTCGGCACAATCTCCGCACCATGCAGCGCGATCAAACCATGCGCAGGGCGCACGAAATTCACGCTGCTCCAGCCGTCGGCCATTTGATACGTCATCGCCTTGGCGATCGGCAGTCTGGCGATAGCTTCATCAAGCGCCATCTGCAATCCTTCAGCGAGCGTCGCGCCCTTTACGACGCTGTCGAAAAACAAAGCTTCCGCCTTGCCATCCATAGTGCGTTTAAGATTCGGCACTGCCGATGCATCCGCACCCAGGCTGGCAAGTTTTTTGAGCAGTGCCGGAGTAGCCTGGCCGTTCGCATCCAACCCGACCGCGACCGGCATCAACTTGACGCTCTCAGTCCTGTCCGAAGCGCGATCCAATACGTCAGGGATAAAGACCCCCAGCCTGCGTGGGCTGGCAAATATTTCCACCCCTTGGGGGTCACGTAACTTAAGTTGGGATTTTATTAATCCATTAAGAATCTTTTCAGCGAAAGCCTCGCCGAGCATCTTCAGCGATTTAGGTGGCAATTCCTCGACGAACAACTCGACCAGCAAATTCTTCGTCATCATCACGCCGCCACTCCTTCGACTTTGCTCAGGACAGGCTTCTTTTCGATCTGCGCCAGCACTTCAGCCGCCCATTCCTTAGGCGCCATCGGGAAGCCAAGACGAGCGCGGCTGTCGAAGTAGCTCTGCGCCACGCTGCGCGCCAGGTTGCGGATGCGTCCGATGTAAGCGGCGCGTTCGGTCACCGAGATCGCGCCGCGCGCATCGAGCAAATTAAAGCTGTGCGCGGCTTTCAGCACCTGCTCGTAAGCGGGCAATGCCAGTCGTTGTTCCATCAGGTGTTTGGCCTGCTTTTCGTGGCTGCCGAATGCGCCGAGCAGGAATTCCACATCGCTGTGCTCGAAGTTATAAGCGGATTGCTCCACCTCGTTCTGGTAATACACGTCGCGGTAGGTCACACCCGGCGTCCAGGTCAGGTCGAACACATTTTCCACGCCCTGCAGATACATCGCCAGCCGCTCCAGCCCGTAAGTGATTTCGCCGGTGATCGGTTTGCAGTCGATGCCGCCGACCTGCTGGAAATAGGTGAACTGCGTCACCTCCATGCCGTTCATCCATACTTCCCAGCCCAGCCCCCACGCGCCCAGCGTCGGATTCTCCCAGTCGTCCTCGACGAAGCGCACGTCATTCTTTTTCAAATCGAAGCCAAGCTCTTCCAGCGAGCCAAGATACAAATCGAGAATGTTCGCAGGCGATGGTTTCAGCACCACCTGGAACTGGTAGTAATGCTGCAAGCGGTTCGGGTTCTCACCGTAGCGTCCATCCTTGGGGCGACGTGACGGCTGCACGTAAGCGGCCTTCCACGGCTCCGGCCCAAGCGCACGCAGAAAAGTCGCGGTATGCGACGTACCCGCGCCGACTTCCATGTCATAGGGTTGCAGCAGCGCGCAGCCCTGCTTGTCCCAGTAGTTCTGTAACGTCAGGATGATTTGCTGAAAGGTAAGCATCTAATGATTTTTATGCAATTGCAGAGGGGCGCATTTTACTGGTTTTCCGGCGTCTTGTAGCCATTGATTGGATTTATAAAGCTGATCTGATAAGGGCGCGGCGCTTCCGGAAAGAGACTTTTATTGCTGCTCGTACTATGATGCATATGTAGACGGATTATTTTGTGGGGGTGACTATGAATCAAGAGCTTAATATAAATCTGCTCGCTCCACTATTTTTAGTAGTATTGGCCGGTGAGTCAGTCTAATCACTATTAAGCTCTTATGAAATTACTCGCTCTTCTATCCGTAGCGTTAATATTCTCTGGTTGTGTAAGTGAAAACAACCAAGAACGAATTGCCTTGGCAACTCTTTACCCTGATGACACGCCCGCCGATCCAAACAGGCATCCAGCTCACCCACGTCCAGCCCCTATACTTACCAGCGCTTTAAATAGCAAGTTTCCGCCCGGTACTGATTTAGAGGGCTTAAAGAGTTACGTGGCAAAGCTTCGCGGTAGCTGTTATCAAAAAGAGTTGGGGCAGCCCATGAGGTGCTCGTTTATTGAATCAGGAACTATTTGTTGGGAAGTTTCAGTTTCAATTACCGCCATGACAAATAGCCTGAACAAAATTGAAAACATTCATGCCGCTCGCATTTCTAGTGGTTGCTAAACCTAACCTTGGCAGCTCGCGTAGGGCGCAATAACCAACGGGCATTGCGCCGGATGTTTTCCTCCGCGATACTGCCGCCATGCCTGATTACCGTCGCGCCTGGCATCCGGGCGGAACCTACTTCTTCACCGTCAACTTGCTGCAACGGCAAGGCAATGATCTGCTGACTCGCCACATCGAACTATTGCGCACCGTGGTCAAATCGGTGCGACAACGTCATCCTTTCAAAATTCATGGCTGGGTGGTATTGCCCGAGCACCTGCATTGCGTCATCGAACTGCCGCCGGGGGATGCGAATTTCGCAACGCGCTGGCGGTTGATCAAGATGGACTTTTCCAAGGCATTACCGCTCACCGAAAGGTTATCGGCGGTGCGCGCCCGGCGTGGTGAACGGGGAATATGGCAGAGCAGATATTGGGAACACCTGATCCGGGATGAACGCGATTACCGGGCGCACATGGATTATGTGCATATCAACCCGGTAAAACATGGCTTGGTCAAACGTGTCGCAGATTGGCCTTATTCGACGTTTCACCGCATGGTTGCGGAAGGCATTTACCCGGCGAATTGGGCGGGGGGCAGCGAGGACGAGTTGGGGTATGGCGATTAGATTGCGCCTTGGGGTTTGGTGCTAACATTCGGCGCAATGCCCGTTGGTTATTGCGCCCTACGCGACTGGTTTTCCGGCGCCTTGTTTGCCATTGATTGGATTTGCCGGGGTGCGGCGCCTCCAGAAAGAGACATTTGCGTCTGCCCGTACTATCATTCAGTGTCGAACCGACAACGTTGCGAGGATGACTATGAACCACGCACTTAACAAAAAACTGGATGCTTCACTATTTTTAACAATGCTGACCGGTTGGTCAGCCTATCAACTGTTATCCCTATGAATCTCCGGCCGATCATTGCCGAAAGAGTTGAGCATCTTTGTGCTGCAATGGGGACGGCACTATATCAAGTGCAAGGAGTCGAAGAAATACTGGCTAAGTACCACTCTATTGCTTTCAAGCTGTCTGACTCTCCAACACTTCAAGAAATCAATAACGAGTTTGATCGGAACTTCTCACATACAGCAGGCATGCTAGTCGGCTTGTTGCGAAACGAGAGAGGAGCCGATGATCAAATAGCTAAACGCCTTTCCGAATTCGTCGATGAAAGAGCTTGGCTTGTGCACAAGTTGCGCCGGACTGATTACCTCTCTCTGAGAGATGAATCCGGCTTTCAAGCTGTAATGCGCCGAGTCGCGCAATTAGAGAATGAATGCGAACAGCTAATTGAGCTTTTCCACAGCCTTCTGGTTGAATACTTCATTAGCCTCGGAACACCAAGAGAGCATATCGAAAAAGAACATGAGAAAGCCTTGCGCGAAATATATGGCGAATAGGTTAACCATCCTCTCCAGAGGGGCGCCACGTCGGCAAGCCGGCTTCGCTCCCCTGATCTAGCACGTTGAGCAGAAGAGAAAGGAGCGAGAGATGGTCGTTCGTGTTGTCAGGCTCGGCAGCCAAAGACTGAAAGACGAAGGCACACGCATCGGAACAGTCCGCCGCCCGCCGCGCGGCGTGCCCAAGACCGAGTTCGCGTCACGGAACTGGTACGACGTGTGGTTTCCCAACCTCGCCCCGAGCCTCGAAACGATGAAGCTCGCCCATGAGGCCGAGACGCCCGCGCAGTGGGCGACATTTTTCAAAAAATACCGGGCCGAGATGGCGACTCCCGAAAACAGCCACGCGATCGAACTGCTCGCCGTGTTGTCCCATCAAATCAACTTCTCGGTCGGCTGCTACTGCGAAGATGAGGCGCATTGCCATCGTTCGGCGCTGCGCGAGCTTCTGGCCGAAAAGGGAGCATCTCTGGCCAAGTGAGCGCCATGAAGTTTATGGCAAGGTCAACTCAATCCTGATTGGATCAACACCAGCTTCTTCTCCCGCGGCAAACTTTTGATTTCCATTTCGCGCTTCGACGCGGCGGATCGGTCGGCGCATGGCTCGGCAAACACCAGCTCCACCGGCAGACGTGCCCGTGTGTATTTGGACGCCGTACCGGCGTTGTGTGCGGCGAGGCGTTTGTTTAGATCGTTGGTGATGCCGCAGTAGAGGGTGTCATCGGCGCAGTGGAGGAGATAGCAGAACCAGTTCATTGTTGCCGACCCTCACCCCACCCCTCTCCCGCCTGCGGGAGAGGGGGTTGGAGGTTTATGAGCCGATGTTTTGCGGCGCAGCCACGCGTAGGCCAGCATGGCGGCCAGCAACAGCAGCACCGCCGCATTGCCCCAGCGCACATAAGGCGTAATGCCCTGATAGCCCTGCGCCATGCCGAGCAGCACACCCTCTTCATGTTGCGGCAGTTGTTGCAGCACCCTGCCGTTCGCGCCGATGATCGAGGTCACGCCGGTGTTGGTGGCGCGCAGCATCATGCGGCCGGTTTCCAAGGCGCGGAACTGCGCGATCTGGTTGTGCTGCGCGGCCACGGGCGAGTTGCCGTACCAGGCGTCGTTGGTGATGTTCACCAGCAGCGTGGCTTGCGGCAATGCCCGGATGATTTCTTCGCCGAACACGTCTTCGTAGCAGATGTTCACCGCAACTTGCTGTCCGGCGACAGCGAGCGGTGCTTGCCGCGCATCGCCGCGCGCCAGATCTCCCATAGGGATGTCGAGCACGCCGTTGATGAACCAGCCGAGCAAGGGGCGCAGCGGGATGAATTCGCCGAACGGCACCAGATGCTGCTTGTAATAATGTTGCTCATCGGCCACACCCAGCGTGAACACGCTGTTGTAGTAACTGCCGTTGTTGCGCACAAACACACCGATCAGCACATCGCCGCCGTTCTGCCTGGCTTGGTCGCGCAGCCGCTGCACAAAATTTTCCGGCACTTCATGGCGCAGCAGCGGCAAGGCAGTTTCCGGGAGCACGGTAAGGCGCGCCGGGTTTTGCTCCACCAGGCGGCGATAGGTTTCCAGCGTGCCTACCAGCGCGTCTTCGTTGAACTTGAGATTCTGCGGAATGTTGCCTTGTGCGAGCGCCACGCTGAACGGCTCGCCGTGTGGCTGTGTCCATGCGACGGTGCGCAGCAGCGCGCCGAGTCCCCAGATGGAAAGCAACAGCACTAACGCCAGCTTGCCTTGCTTGTTCCAGCGCGCTCGCCAAAGCAACAGCAGCAGCCCGGCACTCGCAGCAGCCGCAAACGACACGCCATACACACCCAGAACAGGCGCATAACCCGCCAATGGGCTGTCGCTGTGCGCATAACCCAGCGTCAGCCACGGAAATCCGGTGACCAGCAGGCCGCGAAACCACTCAAGCAGTGCCCAGACGGCCGGCATGACCATCGTGATGCGCAGCCAGTTTGACACCGGAAAACGCGCTTGCACATAACCCGCCAATGCGGGAAGAAGCGCCCAGAAAGCAGCAAAGAGCAGCGCTGCCAGCAGCGCCAACAACAGCGGCATATTGCCGTACTGGTGCATCGCGATATAAATCCAGCCGATGCCCGCGCTGAACAGGCCCAGGCCGAAAGCAAAGCCCAGCCACGCCGCTGTGCGCGCCGACCCGGCACGCAGCCAGAGCGAGAACAGCACAGCGAGCGCCAGCACCGGGATTACAGAAAATCCGAACGGCGCGAAACCGAATACGCAGGATATCCCGGCGAACAAAGCCAGCACGTAACTCTTGTTGAATAAAGCCATGCAGAAATTCCGCCAACGAATGTGTTGTTAAACCCGCGCAGCATAACCGATTCGACCCATGCGTTGCCAACAGCAATACAAGAATCAACCTGAAAATAACGGCTGGTCCACGAAATACACGAAAGGCACGAAACAAAACCGGTAAATTGCGGTGATCAAGCCATTCACCTTATTGGGTAGCGTTCTACCGCTTGCTGCCTCTTCGAATATTTGACGGTCTTCCGACTCGCGGCGAAATGCCCGCTTACTACATTTCGTGCTTTTCGTGTATTTCGTGGATCAAACTTGTTTTTTGTCGCGGAGCGCCGCTTTGTGATTAAATCGCACCTCACACAAATATCACCGCAAGATTCTGATGGAAAAGATCCGCCTCTCAAAACGCATGTCCGAACTCGGCCTTTGCTCGCGCCGCGAAGCGGATGGCTACATCGAAAAGGGCTGGGTGGAAGTCGACGGCAAAACAGTCAGCGAGCTGGGCAGCAAAGTCTATCCCACCCAGCAAGTCACCCTGCGCACTCCCGCGCAAAATACCCAGCAGCAGCGCGTGACGATCCTGCTCAACAAACCGGTCGGCTATGTGTCGGGGCAAGCCGAGCACGGCTACAAACCGGCCAGCGCCCTGATCGATGACAGCACGCGCTGGGCGGAAGACACTTCGCCGCTGCGCTTTCATCGCAGCCAGTTCATCGGGCTCGCCCCGGCAGGGCGTCTGGATATTGACTCGCAGGGTTTGCTGGTGCTCACCCAGGATGGCCGTATTGCCAGGCAGCTGGTCGGCGAAGACTCCAAAATTGACAAGGAATATCTGGTGCGCGTGCAAGGGAAGCTGGAGGACAGCGGCCTGGCTCTGCTCAATCAGGGTTTGAAGCTGGACGGAGAGTACCTCAAGCCCGCAAAGGTAACCTGGCAGAACGAGGACCAGTTGCGCTTCGTGCTGCGAGAAGGGAAGAAACGCCAGATCCGCCGCATGTGCGAACTGGTCGGTCTGAAAGTGACCGGTTTGAAGCGCATCCGCATCGGCAAAGTGAAACTGGGAAATTTGCCGGTCGGGCAGTGGCGGTATCTCGGCCCGGAAGAAAACTTCTAAAGCCGAGAGTTCCAGGGAAGCACGGATTATGCCGCGCTAAATGGCCGGCGAGGTGCGACAAGGTCATATTTCAGCGCGAACCAATCCAAAATCCGCCAACGCGGCTGGCATGCCGAAATGCCAGCCTTGTCCGAAATCACAACCCAATTCCAGCAGCTTTTCACGCACCGCTTCAGTTTCCACCCCTTCGGCGACCACGTTCATGCCCAGTGAATGCGCCAGCCCGATTGAAGAACGCACAATTTCCATGCTCTGGGCGGAACCCAGCATGCGTTCGATGAAAGCCCGGTCAATTTTTAGCGTGCTGATCGGATACCGCTGCAGGTGAGCCAGCCCGGAGTGCCCGGTGCCGAAATCATCCAGTGCAAGACCGCTGCCCAATTCGATCAACCTGTTCAGAATTTGCAGCGCAATTTCCGGATGTTCGACGATGACCGTTTCCGTGAGCTCCAGCTTCAGCTCCGTGGCTGGCATATTGTGGCGCGCAATGATCGTCTTGAAGTCATCCACCAGTGATTCGCTGGTCAACTGGTTCGGCGACAGGTTGACGCTGACAAAAGGAAATTCGCTGCTGGTCTGCCGTCTTAGCGTTGGCCAATCCCGGCAGGCGCGCTCAAGCGCCCACAAGCCGAGATCGCGTATCAAGCCGGTTTGTTCGGCAAGCCAGAGAAAATCTTTAGGCAACATCACGCCATCCGCAGGGTGATGCCAGCGCAGCAACGCTTCGAACCCGGCAGTGCGGCCATCGGTCAAATCGCAGATTGGTTGATAGTAAAGTTCGAATTCATCATGCGCCAGCGCGCGCATGATTTCGTGGGCAAGCGACAGTTTCTGGGTTGCCTCCCCCTTCAGAGCCTTTCGGCGACTGGATATATCCGGTGTGTCTGTTGTACTTGCCACAGTCACCGGATCACTGCCGTGGTTATTTCTGAATCGTTCCAGAATAACCAGCAGCAAATGGCTCAGGATCGGATCGCCCTTCTCCATCAGCCCCTCCACCAGCCTTCGCCGGATAGGAATGAGCACCGCTTTATCGACAGCCCTGACTGTTGCCGTGCGTGGCTGATGGTCTATCAGCGCAACCTCGCCGAACATTTCGCCCTTACCCATCAATCTGATTACACGTTCAGCGCCCTGCTCCGCAACAATGACTTCGACGGCCCCTTTTTCAATAAGATAGGCGCAGTCGCCGGCGTCACCTTCCTTGAATATTTGCTCGCCCGCGGCAAAAACTTCGCGATCCAATTCGTCAAACATGCCGACTCCTCACAACTTTGATCGAGTACGGATGGACTTTAATTCCATCCCCAGAGCAGACCCGCAACAGCCAGTTTTTCATTGTTATCCTGGCTGCGACTATCCAGAAGCTTTAAAAAATTACCGTATACCAAATAGCCTGCCCCGGCCAGGATACGTCTGGCAGCAGCTACGAATAACGAGTCTCGGGATGAAATGACTCACAGGGGTCAGGGGATCTTTGTTGGAGATATATTGCGCTCGACCAGCAGCGAGTACAGCCTGCGGCTATCGGCACGCAACACAGTGAAGGTGAATTCGCCGAGGTGGATGTGATCACCGCGCTTGGGCAGCTGCCCCGCGACTTGCAGCACCAGCCCCCCCACTGTGTCATATTCTTCATCGCTGAATTCCGTGCCAAGGGCCGCATTGAAATCCGCAATTTCGGTGTCAGCCTTGACGCGATAGTGGCCTGAGTCATCCGCGATAATGTTGTCCTCGTCCTCGTCGAAATCATATTCGTCTTCAATGTCGCCGACGATTTGCTCCAGCACGTCTTCGATCGTCACCATGCCGGACACGCCGCCATACTCATCCGCCACCAGCGCGATATGGTTGCGGTTGCTGCGGAAATCGCGGAGCAAAACGTTAAGCCGCTTGGCTTCCGGCACGAACACCGCCGGGCGCAGCATATCGCGCACGTTGAACTCTTCTCCGGCGTAATAGCGCAGCAGGTCTTTCGCCAGCAGGATGCCGATAATGTTGTCCTTGTCGCCATCGATCACGGGAAAACGCGAGTGCGCAGTCTCGATGACGAAGGGAATGAACTTGTCCGGCGGTTCGCTGATGTCGATAACATCCATCTGCGCGCGCGGTATCATGATTTCGCGCACTTGCTGTTCGGAAACCTGCATCACGCCTTCCATCATGGACAGCGCGTCCGCATCCAGCAAGTTGCGCTCGTAGGCGGAATGCAGCAGTTCGACAAGCTGCTCGCGGTCTTCCGGCTCGCGCAGCAACATTGTGGAAAGACGCTCTAACAGGCTGGGTTTGCTACTTTCTGGCTCGTCCATTTGTGGTACGTGTTTCCTGATAAGGGTCGGGGCGGTGCAATTTTAGCATTATCGCGGTTTCCAATGTTTCCATCTCTTCGGCATCGCCTTCAATCTCGTGGTCATAGCCCTGCAAATGCAGGGCGGCATGAATAGCAAGATGTGCGTAATGGGAAAGCAGGTCTTTATGCTGCTCGGCGGCCTCTTTCTCAACCACCGGCGCGCAGATGACCGCATCTCCATAAAGCGGATCGGCATCGTCATAGACAAAGGTCAGCACGTTGGTGGCGTAGCCCTTGCCGCGGTAACTTTTGTTCAGCTTGCGGCCCTCGACCTCGTCCACAATACGCAGCGTCATCGATACATCGCGCTGCAATGCGGCCTTTACCCAGCGACGCAGTTGCGAGCGTGTCGGCAAATGCCGCGCATCACTGGCGTATTGCACGGCCAGGGACAATTTGTGGGGCGAAACTTTAAGCGGTTTTTTGCTGCTCATAGTGCTCATAGGCTGTGACGATTTTTTGCACCAGTGGATGGCGCACTACATCTTCGGCGAGAAAGTCGCAAAACATGATGCCGCGCACCTCTTTCAACACGTTGCGCGTCTCGATCAAACCGCTCTTCTGGCCGCGCGCCAGGTCAATCTGGGTGACATCGCCGGTAATCACGGCTTTGCTGCCAAAGCCGATGCGGGTAAGGAACATCTTCATTTGTTCCGGTGTGGTGTTCTGTGCTTCATCGAGAATGATGAAGGAATGGTTCAGCGTACGTCCGCGCATATAGGCCAGCGGCGCAATTTCGATCATGCCGCGCTCGAACGCGCGGCCTACTTTTTCCACGCCCATCAGGTCATACAGCGCATCGTACAAAGGGCGCAGATAGGGATCGACTTTCTGCGCCAGGTCGCCGGGCAGGAAGCCGAGTTTTTCGCCCGCCTCCACCGCCGGGCGCACCAGCACCAGACGGCGCACCGCTTCGCGTTGCAGCGCATCCACCGCGCAGGCCACGGCAAGATAGGTCTTGCCGGTGCCGGCCGGGCCGACGCCGAAGGTGATGTCGTGTTCCTGGATGGCTTGCAGATAACTGTTCTGGCGCGGCGTGCGGCCGCGTATCTCGGCCTTGCGCGTCATCAGCAACGGCACAAAATCGCTGGCGGGTTGCGGCTCGGCACGCCATTTCATCGCCTCGATCAGACCGAGTTGCAGGCGTTCCAGCGTGATGTCGTGCCTGGCTTCGAGGTAGAAATCCTGCAATACCTTGCGCGCCAATTCTGCCTGCGCACCCTGTACGCTGAAATGCTCGCCACGCCGCGCGATGCTGACCTCCAGCGCGGTTTCGATCTGGCGTAAATTCTCGTCCAGCACACCGCACAGGTGCGCAAGCCGCTGGTTGTCCACCGGTTCGAGCGCAAATTGAAGCGTTTGGTTTTCCTGGTTCATGCAGGTTCGGATACTAACTCACCGCGCAAGGTGTGTCGCACGACTTGCGTAATTTTCACTTCGGCAAAGCGGCCGATCATGCCCGGAGTGCCGGGAAAATTCACCACGCGATTATTGTCGGTCCGCCCGGCCAGCTCCTGCGCATTCTTTTTTGAAAATCCTTCAACCAGCACACGCTGCACCGTGCCGAGCATAGCCTGCGCCACACCCTCCTCCTGTTCCATGATGCGATCCTGCAAACGTTTCAACCGCGCAGCCTTTACTTCATGCGGCGTGTCGTCGCGCATTTCCGCAGCTGGTGTGCCGGGGCGCGTGCTATACAGGTAACTGAAGCTATTGTCGAAACCCACCTCGTCGATCAGTTTCATGGTCGCCTCGAAATCCTGTTCGGTCTCGCCGGGAAAACCGACGATGAAATCCGAGGTGACACAAATATCGGGGCGCACCGCGCGGATACGGCGAATGATGGATTTGTATTCCAGAACGGTATGGCGGCGCTTCATCGCCGCAAGAATCCGGTCCGATCCCGACTGCACCGGCAGATGCAAATGGCTGACCAGCTTGGGCGTGGACGCGTATACATCGATAAGATTTTGCGTCATTTCCATGGGATGCGAAGTGGTGTAGCGCAGGCGGTCAATTCCCTCCAGCGCAGCGACGGCTTGCAGCAAAAAGGCAAAATCCACCGTGTCACCGTCTTCCGTCGCGCCGCAATAGGCATTCACGTTCTGGCCGAGCAGCATCACTTCTTTTACGCCTTGTCCAACCAACTCCTGCACATCGCGCATCACGTCGACGAACGGACGCGACACCTCCTCGCCGCGTGTATAGGGCACTACGCAATAGGTGCAGTATTTGCTGCAACCCTCCATAATCGAAACAGACGCTGTGCCGGTGGCTGCCTGCGGCCCTTCGTCCTTCGACAAGGCTCCCCTGAGCATAGTCGAAGGTCTCAGGTGGCCCAGGACAGGTGCAGGCAGGTGATCGAACTTCTCGATTTCGGGAAAGCTGATATCCACTTGCGGGCGGCCGGTATCCCGGCATGCCTGCAACAGCTGCGGCAAACGGTGCAAAGTCTGCGGACCGAACACCACATCAACGTAGGGCGCGCGCTGCAAAATCAGCGCGCCTTCCTGGCTGGCGACGCAACCGCCCACGCCGATGAGCAAATCTGGATTGGCGGCCTTCAGCGGGCGCACCCGCCCCAGATCCGAAAACACTTTCTCCTCTGCCTTCTCGCGTATCGAGCAGGTATTGAACAGGATCACATCCGCCTCTTCCGGATTGTCGGTCTGCTCCATGCCTGCACCGGCACGCAACACGTCAGCCATCTTGCCGGAATCATATTCGTTCATCTGGCAGCCGAAGGTTTTGATGTAAAGTTTTGGGGGCATGTTTAATCGTTTCTTAAGAAATTGCCGATTCTGCATTTGACGATGAAGCTGTGTTTCCGCGCCTGCTCTTCGAAATCGAAACGAAAAAGAGGATAGTGGATTTTAAGAAAAACAGTAACGGAACCGGCTCAAACCAAATCCGGACAAAAAAACGAAATTTGGGATATTAAAAACCCCGTATATTCCCACGAAATTGTGCTAGGATTCTCACAGGTTGAATTGCAGTTTGGGTTCAATATAATTCTCTCGGGAGGAGAAAATAATGGCCATCATAGCTACAATCTGTGCAGTTGGAACCGCAGTGTTCGCAATTCTGTTTTCCTTGTGGATGATGAAAGAGCTGATTTCCGGCAAATAAGCTTTGTTTAGCCATAAAAATGAAAAACCAGCTTCGGCTGGTTTTTTATTTGGTGGTGATAGGTGGATTTGAACCACCGACCTCAGCGTTATGAGTGCTGCGCTCTAACCACCTGAGCTATATCACCGCGAAGAGCGCGGCATTCTCCTGATTTCACCCTACTTTGTCAATGCGCCGAATTGCCTCATCAAAAATCTGAGTGAAACCCATTCGTTGCCTCACGTAAGAAATCTGAGTGAAATG
>Ga0155427_1100_pt2 | contig 29907 bp, 28 predicted proteins | sample RifCSPhighO2_02_FD_106395 | JGI IMG/M metagenome (GOLD analysis project Ga0155427, IMG submission 106395) | Gallionellales bacterium RIFCSPHIGHO2_02_FULL_57_16 | reverse complement strand
GCTCAGCCGGGTTGGCGATATCTTCAATGAAATGGCCGATGGGTTCAACGCATTGCTTGATAAGCACCGGGCGTTCGAGAGCATCATATGGAAGCAGGCAAATTTCGACACATTGACCGGCCTGCCCAACCGTCGCATGTTCCTTGACCGCTTGGAGCAGGAGATCAAGAAGGCGCACCGCGCCGAACTGAAAGTGGCGCTGTTGTTCATTGATCTCGATGAATTCAAGGAAATCAACGATACGCTTGGGCACACCATGGGCGACATCCTGCTGAAGGAGGTGGCGCGCCGTATTGGTAGTTGCGTGCGTGACTCTGACACCGTGGCGCGGCTGGGTGGTGACGAATTCACCGTGATCCTGTCGGAGCTTGGCGACACTGGCAACGTCGAGCGGGTGATCGAGTGCATCCGGCATAAACTAACCGAGCCATTCCACCTGGAAGATAACATAGTCTATGTGTCGTGCAGCACCGGCATCACGCTGTATCCGGATGATGCCGCCGACATGGAGGATATGATCAAGAACGCCGACCAGGCGATGTATGCGGCCAAGAATAAGGGGCACAACCGTTTCGAATATTTCACGCAGTCCATGCAGCAAACTGCGCAGACCCGGCTGCGCCTGACCAACGATCTGCGCGGGGCGCTGTCTGCCGGCCAGTTCAAGGTTTATTTTCAACCCATCATGGATTTGGCTACAGGGCACGTTCATAAGGCAGAGGCACTGATTCGGTGGAAGCATCCTGAGCTCGGCATGGTCAGCCCGGATCAATTCATTCCGCTGGCCGAGGAAACAGGAATGATTATTGAAATCGGCGTCTGGGTGTTCAAGGAAGCAGCACAGCAGGTCAAGCGATTGACGGCATTATGCGACCGCTCGTTTCAGGTCAGCGTGAATGTATCACCCGTGCAATTACGCCAAACTGGTAATACTTGTAAAGCATGCCTTGATTATTTGAATGAACTCGGCCTGCCCGAGCAAAGCATCGTCATCGAAATTACCGAAGGATTGTTGCTGGAAGCAGAGGGGAATATTACCGACAAGCTGCTCGCGTTTCGCAATGGGGGTGTCCCGATATCGATTGATGATTTTGGCACCGGCTACTCGTCGCTATCCTATCTGAAGAAATTCGACATCGACTACCTGAAGATTGACCAGTCATTCGTGCGCAATCTGGTGACTGATTCCAACGACATGGTGCTGTCCGAAGCCATTATTGTCATGGCGCACAAGCTCGGCATGAAAGTGATTGCCGAGGGAGTGGAAACGGAAGAACAGCGCAAGCTGTTGTCCGATGCGGGCTGCGACTATGCGCAAGGCTATCTGTTCTCCAGGCCAGTGCCGGTCGAAGAGTTTGAAGAATTACTGATCCAGAATTCGGGTTGTTGCTCGTCGGCAGCATTCCCGCAAGAACCATTTCGAAAATATGGCTCCAACTACGTCGAGGAAAAAAATCATGAAACGTCCAACGATTATGCAACGGCTTATCCTGTTGACGGCGGTGCCCGTGATAGCGCTAATTCTGTCTTCGGGTACGCTAATCCTGGATAGTTTTGATCGTTATCAAAATGCGGATCAGGCGCGCAGTATCATGGAAGTGGCAGTGGCGGCGGGTGATCTGATTCACCCCATGCAGGTCGAACGCGGCATGACGGTCGGTTCCATCCAGTCATATGACCAGAAATTTGCGGATGCGCTGCCAAGTATACGTACCAATATAGATAAACAATTGGCGGCTTACAAACGGTCTATTGAAGGCGTCGATACCAGCTCAATGCCGAGGCTGAAAAAAGCTGTCGAGGAGGCGCAGCGCAAGCTTGATGGATTGACCGGAACGCGCGAGCAAGTTGATCAATATGACATCTCTGCCGAGGAATCATCCGCCTTCTTCACCGGCGCCATCGGACACCTTATGGATGTAATGAGCAGTGCTGCCGGATACAACAAGGATCCGGCAATTGCGAATAAACTTTTGACCTATCATGATTTTTCAAACGCCAAGGAGAACGCCGGGCAGGAGCGCGCGCTGTCCACGCAGGTGTTTATTGCCAACAGGGTTGAACCAACCAAATACCGCACCATTCTGGCAAAGATACACAAACAGGAGGCTTATTTTGATTCGTTTACGGATTCCGCAACTGAACCTGAAAAGGCCGCGCTGAAAGCGGTGTTAGACAGCGATGCAGCGCAGGACGTGCAGCGCATGCGCAACATCATGGCCGAGCGTTCTGCGCAGGGTTTGTTTGATGTGGATCAGATGGGGTGGTTCAAGCGCAGCACTGACAGGATTGACGGGCTATATGAAGTCGAGCAACTGATCACGAAGAATATCAATAACGATGTCAATCATCAGTTGTCCACCAGCCGTGTGCTCCTGTTGACGCAACTGATTTTGGTGGTGCTGGCGATTACCATTGCCGTGGCGGTATCAGTATGGGTGGCGCGCAGCGTGAACCGCTCGCTGAAGGCGGTCGTGGATGCGGCAGAGTATGCGGTTGCGCATGACGATTTCACCCGTGGCGCTCCAGAAGAAGGTACCCAGGAAACGGCGCGTGTCGGGCAGGCGATTAATCACCTGATGGAGAAATTCCGCAGCATCATTTCGGACGCTACACGCTCCAGCGAAAATATCGCGGACGCATCCAACGCGCTGTCCGCTTCAAGCAAACAGGTCAACCAGAGTTCTGCCGCGCAGGCGGATGCCGCCTCGACGGTTGCCGCAGCCGTCGAGGAAGTTTCGGTGAGCGTCAGCGAGACCGCCGCGAATGCACGCAGCGCGGGCGAGATTGTCGAGAAATCCCGCGCCGGAACCGAAGGGGCGCTTGTCGTCATGACCGAGACGGTGCAAAACGTGAACGGCATCGCCGCGCTGATCCGTGAATCGGATACCAACGTCGGGCGGCTTGATGAGAGCTCAAAAAGAATCGGCGGCATCACTCAGGTGATCAGGGAAGTCGCCGATCAGACCAACCTTCTGGCGTTGAATGCCGCAATCGAAGCGGCGCGTGCCGGCGAGCAGGGCAGGGGATTTGCGGTGGTGGCGGACGAAGTGCGCAAGCTCGCCGAACGCACGTCAAAAGCGACTGCGGAGATTGCTGCGATTATCGGTGACATTCAGAGTCATATTGGTAAAACCGTTACAGGGATGCGGCAGGCCAATACCCAGGTTGGGAAAAGCCTTGAACTGGTCGGCAGAACCGAGACCGCGCTGCACCGCATAGGCGACGATTCGCGCGAAGTGGCGAGCAATGTCCAGAACATTGTCGATGCGATACGCGAGCAGGATGCCGCCATCCAGCAGGTTGCGGTAAACATCGAAAAAATTGCCCAGATGTCCGAGGAGAACAGCATTGCAGCCGCGTCGAGCAGCAACACTGCGATTCAGCTCGACGAATTGTCCGGCGCGCTAAAGAAATCTGCGGCACGTTTCAAAGTTTGTTCCTGAACTCGTGCGGGGAAGCGGTATAGGTTTCACCGGTGAAATTGAATTGAAATAACTGCGCTGGAATGACGATCCTTGCTGCGGGGTAAGCGAAAAGCCATAAGAAACCCGCGCTATTCATTCAATCAAATTTGCCTGATGTGCTGATAATTGCCATGACCAGCAATTTGCTGGTGCAGCCGAATGGCTATGCAAAGCTGAATAGCGGAGCACATCATGGCAGAAGACAGCGACCTAGAAAAAACCGAACAGCCCTCACAACGGCGACTTGACCAGGCAAGAGAAAAAGGTCAAGTCGCCCGTTCGCGCGAGCTGTCCACCTTTGCCGTATTGCTGACAGGCGGCGGAACGCTGTGGTTCATGGGCGCATCATTCACCCAGCACATGGTAAAAATGTTGCACGATGGCCTGACGCTGAATCGCGATATGGCCTTCAATACCAACTTGATGATTCCGCGCTTGTATGATCTTTCGCTGGATATGCTCATCACTTTTTTGCCTCTGTTGCTGGCGGTCATGCTGGCCGCAGCATTTTCTCCGCTGTTGCTGAATGGCTGGCTGTTCAGCGTTGAAGCACTGCAACCCAAGTTTTCCAAATTGAATCCGGTTTCCGGCATCGCGCGCATGTTCTCCAGAAACGCGCTGGTGGAACTGTCAAAAGCAATCGGCAAAGCCTTTCTGGTGGGCGGTATCGCAGCCTGGGTGATCTGGCACAACAAGGATGCGGTGATGGCGCTCGGCACTCAAGCCGCTACGGCATCCATTCCGCAAATGGGACATCTGGCCGGCGCAAGCTTTATGCTGATCGTCGGCGCGATGCTGCTGATTGTCGCCATTGATGTGCCGTTCCAGTTATGGGATCACAACAAGAAACTGATGATGACCAAGGAAGAGGTGCGCCAGGAATCCAGGGAAACCGAAGGCGATCCGATGGTCAAGGGGCGCATCCGCAGCCTGCAGCGTGAAGCGGCACGCCGGCGCATGATGGCGGCAATTCCGACCGCCGATGTGGTGGTCACCAATCCGACGCACTATGCGGTGGCGTTGAAATACAGCGAAAACGAAGCGAATGTTAAGCGGGGCGGCCGGAGCCATAAAGGAATGCGCGCACCGGTGGTGGTGGCGAAGGGCTCGCATCTGCTGGCGTTGCGTATCCGCGAGATTGCCGAGGAAAATCATGTGCCGATTCTGGAAGCGCCGCCGCTGGCGCGTGCGCTGCACAAACATACCGATCTGGGCGAATCCATTCCGGAAGCGCTGTATACCGCCGTCGCCGAAGTGCTGGCCTATATCTATCAATTGCGCCGCTATGAAAAACAGGGTGGACCACGCCCGCAGGAGCCGGGAGATTTGCCGGTGCCGCGCGAACTCGACCCGGCAATCTGAGGACTGAGGAAAACAGGGCTGAGGACTGAGTAAGGTCAGATGCAGGACGGGAGGGTTTGACTCAGTCCTCAGTCCTCGCGACTCAGTCCTGTATTTAAGAGGAAGTGAACTATGAATCCGCTATCCATACAAGATTTCATTAGGCGCGCCGGTCTGGTCGGTATGGCCGGCCCGGTGCTGATCGTGATGATTCTGGCGATGATGGTGCTGCCATTGCCGCCGATGCTGCTGGACATCCTGTTCACCTTCAATATTGCGATTTCCATCATGGTGCTGCTGGTCAGCATGAATACCAACAAGGCGCTGGATTTTGCAATATTCCCTACCGTGCTGCTGATTACCACGTTGCTGCGCCTGTCGCTGAACGTGGCTTCCACGCGGATCGTGCTGCTGGAAGGGCATACCGGCCCGGATGCGGCGGGCAAGGTTATCGAGTCGTTTGGTCACTTTCTGGTGGGCGGAAATTATGCCGTGGGTCTGGTGGTGTTTGCGATTCTGGTGATCATCAATTTTGTGGTGATTACCAAGGGCGCCGGGCGTATTGCCGAAGTGGGCGCACGTTTCACTCTGGATGCGATGCCCGGCAAGCAAATGGCGATCGATGCCGACTTGAATGCAGGGTTGATCGGTGAAGACGTAGCGCGTAAACGCCGTGCCGAGATTGCGCAGGAAGCCGATTTCTATGGAGCGATGGACGGCGCCAGCAAATTTGTGCGCGGCGATGCAGTCGCCGGCATCATCATTCTGTTTATTAATGTCATCGGCGGCTTGATTGTAGGTGTGTTGCAGCATGACCTCACGCTCGCGGTCGCGGCGAAAAATTATACCCTGCTGACCATCGGTGACGGGCTGGTGGCGCAGATTCCGGCGTTGGTCATTTCCACCGCCGCCGGCCTGGTGGTGAGCCGTGTGGCCAGCGATCAAAATATTGGTCAACAACTGGTTACCCAACTATTCAAGCAACCGCAAGTCATCATGCTGACTGCCGGGATCATCGGTGCGATGGGCCTGATTCCCGGTATGCCGCACTTCGCATTTTTGCTGCTGGCCGGTGCGCTGGTGGGATTGGCTCATTATCTGGTTAAAAAAAGCGAAAGTGCCGTTGTGCAAGAGGAATCTGCTGCCGCTACGGTGACGCCGGTCATCACGGAATCAGCCGAAGCAAGCTGGGAGGATGTTGCGCAAGTGGATGTGCTGGGGCTGGAGGTCGGCTATCGACTGATCTCGCTGGTGGACAAGACGCAAGACGGGGACTTGTTGCGCCGTATCAAGGGCATCCGCAAAAAATTTACCCAGGACATCGGCTTCCTGCCGCCGTCGGTGCATATTCGCGACAATCTTGACCTGCGACCGAATGGTTATCGCATCACACTCAAAGGGGTCGATGTCGGCAGCGGCGAGGCCTATCCCAATCTGTTTCTTGCCATCAATCCGGGTAGTGTGACGGGTGAATTGCCCGGCACCCAGACACGCGATCCAGCTTTTGGTTTGCCTGCGGTGTGGATTGAAGCGGCGTTGCGCGATCAGGCGCAAGGGATGGGTTACACCGTGGTTGATCCGGGTACGGTGGTGGCAACCCACCTGAGTCATCTGATCAGCACCAGGGCCGCAGAGCTACTCGGTCGGCAAGAGGTGCAGCAACTGCTGGATCATCTTGGCAAGATTGCGCCCAAACTGGTCGAAGATCTGGTACCCAAGACGTTGCCGCTGGGAACGGTCCAAAAAGTGCTGCAAAACCTGTTGGATGAAGGTATGCACATTCGCGATATGCGCACCATTGTGGAAACACTGGCAGAGAATGCACCTCGCACCCAGGATGCATATCAGCTCACCTCGCTGGTCCGAGTCGCGCTCGGCCCTGCCATCGTGCAGCAGTTCTATCCTTCCACGCAAGAATTGCAGGTGATCGGCATGGATAAGGAATTGGAATACATTCTGATGCAGGCGATGCAATCCAGCCAGAACGGCATCGGTATCGAGCCGGGGCTGGCGGACACGGTGCTGCGCGGGGCCCGCACCGCCGCTGAGACACAGGAACAGCTGGGTTTGCCGACAGTGATGCTGGTGCCGACGCAATTGCGCGATTTGCTGGCGCGTTTCCTGAAGCGCGCGGTGCCAGGCATCAGGGTGATTTCGCATGATGAAGTACCGGACTTCAAAACGATCAGGGTAACCGCAATGGTAGGAGGTAGAGCATGAACATCAGAAAATTTGTCGCCCCGACAGCACGTCAGGCATTGAAGGACATCCGCAACGAGCTGGGCGATGATGCGGTAATTCTGTCCAATCGCAATGTCGTTGAGGGTGTGGAAATCATCGCGCTGGCGAATGATGAACAGTTGTCGGGGATCAGGAATCAGGAATCAGGAGTGGGTCGGGTTCCAACCCGGCCGCTTCGACAAGCTCAGGACGGGCATGTCGGACTAAAGCCAGGCCTGCCGGCAACAGCCCCTCAGCCCTCAATCCTCGATTCGGAATCCTCGATTCTCGTCGAGATGAAATCAATGCATAGCATGTTGCGTCAGCAGCTTGCCGCGCTGTCGTGGAGCGATGTGCAGCAGCGCGACCCGCAGCGTGCCGCGCTGTTGTGCAGAATACTGAATTCCGGTTTCAGTGCATCGCTGGCGCGTCAGTTGTTGGACAAGATGCCCGCCGGAAACGCGCATGGAGAATCATGGGTCAAGCGGGTGCTGAAACGCAATCTGCAGGTGGCGGGTGCGGCAGATGACATTGTTGTCAAAGGTGGTGTGTATGCGCTGATCGGGCCGACCGGTGTGGGCAAAACAACTACCACGGCCAAGCTGGCGGCGCGTGCTGTGGTGCGTTACGGCGCTGACAAGGTGGCATTGTTGACCACAGACAGTTACCGGATCGGCGCTTACGAACAACTCAAGATTTACGGCAAAATTCTTGGCGTAGCCGTTCATGCGGTGAAGGATACAGACGATTTGCGCTTGACGCTCTCCGCATTGCGCCATAAACACCTGGTGTTGGTTGACACGGTTGGGATGGGGCAACGCGACGAGCGTGTGGGCGACCAGAAAAAGATGTTTGATGCGACCGGAGTGGAGCGTTTGCTGTTATTGAATGCCACCAGTGGCGGCGATACACTGGAAGATGCGGTGCGAATGTATCACAGCAAAAATGTTATCGGATGTGTTGTCACCAAGCTGGATGAAGCGGCTAATCTCGGTGCGGTGCTGGACGTGGCAGTGCGCCATCGTCTGGTGCTGCACTACATGGCTAATGGTCAGCGCGTGCCGGAAGACTTGCACTCGATTAATCCGGATTATCTGTTGCACCGCGCACTCAAACCAGCGGAAGAAAAGACGCCGTTCACTTTGAATGAACTGGAGCTCCCAGCGTTAATGGCTGCGGAAGGATCGCCGCCGGGAGGCAACGGGGTTTCAAGACCACCCGGAAGCCAGGTGTCTGGCGGTGTACTCCTTGCGGGCGCAGGTACACCAGGCAGGGAGGTGTCCTATGCGCTCTGACATCGGAATGGATCAAGCCGAAGGGTTGCGCCGCTTGCTGGTGCGCAATCAAACGCAAGTAATTACCGTGGTGGCAGCTAAACCCGGCGTGGGACGTACCAGTGCGACCATCAATCTTGCTGCGGCATTGGCATATTCCGGCAAAGATGTGCTGGTGCTGGATGAAAATCATGCGCCGAATAATTTGCTGGATCGCCTCAAGTTGTATGCAAAACATGATTTGCTGGATGTGGCGCAAGGAAAATGCGCGCCGCGCGAGGCCGTGCTGGCCGCCAAGGGATTTTCTGTATTGCACACTGCGCGTGCGATGCACGAGTTTTCGAGGCTGGATCAGATCGAGCAGCAACGCCTGGAGGATACGCTGATCGAAGCGAGCTGCGGCGTGGATGTGATGCTGGTCGATGCGGCGATGTTGGTCGGACAGGCTGCTGTTTCATCAAGTTTGGCAAGCGGAGCAGCGTTGTTGTTAGTGGTGGATGCTACCACTAGTGGCATTACAGAAAGCTATGCATTGATTAAACGGTTGGTATTGGGAAATGCGCGTTTGCATTTCGGGATTGTGGTGAATAAAGTGACCGATGAGCAGGCGTCGGTAACGGTATTTGAGAATATGGCAAGAGTGGCACGGCATAACCTTGCTGCGCGGCTGGAATATTTGGGTTATATCCCCAACGATGACAGGTTGAAACGTGCTACATATCTGGGCAGGTCGGTGATTGAAGCCTTCCCGACCGCTGTTTCGGCAAGATTTTACGCAGAGTTGGCACAGAAATTGTTGCGTCTGTCCATGCGGCAGGATGAGGTGAAAGGCGGGGTTTCAAGCATCATGCAAGATTTAATCAAACAATTGGCACACCAGCACAGCAGAGAAATGGTGCACGTTGTAAACTAGCGCGCATGTACACGGCTACAGGATTAAGCGACAAAGAACAGTGCCTGCGGGAATATGCCCAGTTGGTGAAGCGGCTCGCGCATCAGATGATGTCCAGGCTGCCCTCCAGCGTGCAGATCGACGATATCATTCAGGCTGGCATGATGGGTTTGCTCGATGCGGCAAGCCGCTATGATGAGTTTTACGGCGCGCAGTTTGAAACCTACGCAACGCAACGCATACGCGGCGCGATGCTGGATGAGTTGCGCGAGGCTGACTGGCTGCCGCGCAGTCTGCGCCGCGATATGCGAAGCATCGAAGCGGCCATCAATCGTTTGCAACAGCGCCTGGGCCGGTCGCCGAACGAGACCGAGATTGCCGAAGAACTGAAGATTCCCCTCGCCGAGTACCAGCAAATGCTGCAGAAGTCGCGCGGTGCGCAGTTGGTGTATTACGAGGATTTTCATGGTGAAGATACCGACGACTTTTTTGAGAGGTTCGAGTTCGGCAACGATGCCGACCCGATGGATTTGCTGGAGGATGAGCGTTTCAAGGCCGAATTGGTGCATGCGATTGAAAGTCTGCCGGAACGCGAGCGCATGCTGATGGGCATGCTCTATGAGCAGGAAATGAATTTGCGCGAAATCGGCGAGGTGCTGGGCGTGAGCGAGTCGCGCGTCTCCCAGCTACATAGCCAAGCCGTGGCAAGGTTACGCAGTTGGATGAAGGGTTATTGATGGACAAACTCACGCTATTGGGTTTGGTGATCGGGCTGACCGGTATCGTGACCGGACAGATGCTGGATGGCGGCGGTATTTCCATTCTGTTTCAGGGCGCGGCTTTCCTGATTGTATTGGGCGGCACACTCGGTGCGGTAATGGTGCAAAGCCGGACCAAGGTGTTTGTCACGGCAATCAGGATGGGAAGTTGGGCGTTCATCCCCCCGAGATTGAACAGTCCGGGGTTGGTCAGACAATTGATAGATTGGAGTACACTGGCTCGCAAAGAAGGTATCCTGGCATTGGAATCGCGCGCTGCCGCTATTACCGATCCTTTTTTGAAAAAAGGGCTGCTATTGCTGGTAGATGGCAACAGCGCCGAAAAAATCCGCGAAGTGCTGGATGTGGACACTCATTCATGGGAACAGCTGCGCTGGCAGTCGGCGCGCGTATGGGAAGCGGCTGCCGGGTATTCTCCCACTATCGGTATCATAGGCGCAGTATTGGGCCTGATGCACGTCATGCAAAATCTCAGCGACCCAAGCAAATTGGGTGGCGGTATCGCCGTGGCATTTGTGGCGACGATTTACGGCGTGGCCTTTGCTAACCTCCTGTTTCTGCCGATTGCGAACAAACTCAAGTCGATTATCATGCAGCAGACCCACCTCCGTGAAATGGTCGTGGATGGATTGGCAGGTATTGCCAACGGGGATAATCCGAGACTGGTCGAGATTAAATTGCAGAGTTACATCGATTAGGACTTGTCGGGGGTAATAATGGCACGCCGAAAGAAACGGGTCGAGCATGACAATCACGACCGCTGGCTGATTTCCTATGCCGACTTTGTCACGTTGCTGTTTGCCTTTTTCGTGGTGATGTACTCCATTTCATCGGTGAACGAGGGGAAGTACAAGACCTTCAGCGATTCGTTGAGCATAGCTTTTACCAATAAGCCGAGTTCTGTCCCTATCAACATTGCGCCCAATGAACAGGAACTCTTGCTTAAGGCGCTGGTGGACAGACGCACGGCGCGACTGGGCGAACAACAGCGCAAGATACAGGATCGGATGAGAAATCTGGCCAATGGGTTGAGCCAGGTTATGTCCCCGCTGATTAACCAGCGTATGGTTAGCATCAATCAGACCAGGCGCGGGGTGGTGCTCGATATCAGTGAGAGCTCATTATTCAAAACGGGTGAGGCGGTATTGCAACCAGGCGTGCTGGATGTGTTGCGCCAGGTGTCCGCGGTATTGAGCAAGGAAGAGCTGCCAATCGAAGTGGAAGGGCATACCGACGATATCCCTATTGCAACGGTGCAGTTTCCTTCCAACTGGGAGTTGTCCTCGGCACGCGCCAGCAGCGTGGTCAGAATGCTGATCGATAACGGGGTGCCTGCAAGAAGTCTGGCCGCAGTTGGCTTGGCTTCGAACCAGCCACTGGTGCCGAATGACAGCCAGGAAAATCGTGCCAGAAACCGGCGTGTAACCATCATAATCGTATCGCCCGACATGGAGCGGGTGACCGCGCCGGGAAATGCTACTTGAGGTTAGCCGCTACCAAGCGATCTGCCGCTACCCGGCGAAAAGCTGGGCTGCCCGTCTGGGCCGTAAAGATTGGCCTTTTTCACTGCGTTGCTTAAAACTGCCAGCGATTGCTGATTATGGCGCAGTTTTATCTGAATCAGTTCACCATTGATGCGGTTAAGTTGTTGAGCGCGTTCTGCCAAAGCGAGAACCTCATGCCAAACAGCCAAACCTTGCGGACTGTGCGTTGCCAGCCATGTCTGAATTGCATCTGCGGAGAGCTTTGGGAGGTTTTGCAGCAGGTTGCGACGTGCTTCGGCGAGCTCGTTAAGGCTGAGCGCGTCAGTTGTTTTTTTTCCGGATAATTCAAGCAACTGGTCGGCGCGGTTCTCTACCAGCATTCCCTGTTCGCGTTCCAGCAAATCCACGAAACTTAACAATGCCGCGCGCTCGGCGGTCAAGGCGCCAAGCAGTTGTGGGCCGGAAGATTGTTTCAAGTAATTAGGCCTTGCTGCCAATCAGGTCGCGCACCGTTTCGATCAGGCGATCGGCGACAATTTCCGAATTGACTTTGAAGCGGCCATCACTGATAGCCTGTTTGATTTCCGCAACTTTGCCTGCATCGGCAACCGGGGTGCCTGCCATGCTGCTTTCCATGCTGTGCAGCTGCGTTGCTGTGGAACCGAGCGAAACGCTGGTGCTGCCGGATTGTTGCGCTGCTAGCGGCGGGTTGGATTTGCCTTTGGGCGCAGCATGTGACCTTCCTTCCGCTATCGGGTTGGCTGGTAGAGGCTTGCTGGGTTTATCGATTTTCACGGTTATCCTTTCAATCTGGCGATGCTTAAATTGGCTGCCATTGATTCTAATATCGGTAAAAACCCGGAAAACTTTAGGGAATTTGGTTATCTTTATAGCCCAAGCCGCTACACAACACAACCACGGGTAACACCAAGGCCAAGCTATGGTTTGACTTCCACTACGCCGCTGGCTTTGGCAACGCCACTGATCACGCGCCCAGAGCTGGTGCGAATTTGTACAGTCTGTCCCTCACTCGCATTATTCAAGGCTACTCCTCCGCTACGTATGCTGAAACCACTGCCTTGCACGTCAAGTTGCACGGCCTGCCCCTGCGTTACATTGTAAGGCAGACGCAGCATATCTTCACGCAATACCTGTCCGGCGGCGATGCCGTAGCGCAGCAGCTTTCCGAGTGCCTGTTTTGGGTCGGTAAGCCCGCCTGCCTGGGAAGTTTCCGTCGTTTGACCGGCGATGTCTCCCTTTTGCAGTATATGTCCCGATGGCAGTTGTCTCGTGCTGACCAATAAATTGAGGCTGATCCTTATTTGTACCGGAACGAAAATGCTCCAGCCATTCGATTCGTTGCAGCGCACCCCAATGGCCGTTTTGCCGATGAGCTGGCTACCGGTGGGCAGGAAGGCTTCGAGCTTGGCGCATTCGGACAGCGTGATGCGCTGATCTATCCCGTTTATTTTGTAGGAGACCTTGCCGGGCAGTGCGGCGGTTTGTTGCCGCACAAAGGCGGCAACAACATTGCCTATTTGCGTGTGATCTTGCGCGGCCGATGCCGCTACGCATTCCAGCAGTAAACAGGCGCATAAAAATAATTTCTTCATGGGGGTGAATTGCGCATGTCGCGAATTGTTAAGGTAAAGGAAGGCGGGTTCAGCGCGGCCTACCAAGGCGCAGCAGGCAGGCCGCTCCATAGTTCGTGGATGTCGCGGATATCCCATTTTTCAGGGTCTTCGTGCGAGGTGATTTTGTCCTTGCAGGCAGGTTTCGATAAGTCCAATATTTCGGGAACAATGCGGCCGTTAGATTTGATGGAAAAAAATACTTTTACCTTGGGTGCGAGCAATGACTTTTCGGTTTGCTCGATGATTACTCCCAAGCGATCAGACTCCAGCCTGACCAGCGAACCGACCGGGTAAATGCCGATGCTCTTAACAAAGGCCTGGAAAATGACTTGGTCGAAATGACCATTGCACCACTCCGCCATCTTGCGTATGGCTTCGGCGGGTTCCCAGCCATTCCTGTAGGGGCGGTTGGAGGTGATCGCGTCATACACATCGCAAACCGCGCCCATTTTGGCGAACAGGCTGATCTGTTCATTCGTTAACCTTTCTGGATAACCGCTGCCATCCGCTTTCTCGTGGTGATGCAAACAAACATCCAGCGCGATATCGCTGATGCCTTCACCTTCCAGCAACATTTTGTGCCCGTCGGCGGGATGGTTTTTTACCATTACAAATTCGCTATCGGTCAGCTTTCCGGGTTTGTTGAGGACTTCCAGCGGGATCATCATTTTGCCAACGTCATGCAGCAAACCGGCCAGGCCGGCCTGACGAATTTGCGTTTCATCCAATCCCAGTTGCCGCGCCAGTGACACCATCAGCGCGCATACGGCTACCGAGTGCATGTAAGTGTAATCGTCCTTGTCTTTCAAACGAGCCAACCCAATCAACGCCCCGGGATTGCGCATCACCGAGATGGAAATTTCTTCAACAATAGGCAGCGCGTCTTTGGCATCCAAAGCCTTGCCCATGCGCGCCTCCTGAAACATCGATGTGACAGCCTGTCTGGATTTGGCGCAAATCTTGATGGCACGCGCAGCCTCTTGATGAGTATCAACGCGCAGAGCTATCTTGCTGGCCGAATCAGCTTGTGCAAGCGTGTTTTCAACCTCCTCCGCAATCGCTTCTTTATCTGCTCCGTCCTCGACATCCAGACCCTTGGATGCGTCTATCCATACTTCCTTGATTGCAGTGGACAAGATGGTTTGCAAGTCTTTGGGATTGTCCAACATGAAGGCGCCGCGCCAGAACGGGTGATCCATCCAGGAGCCGCACAACTTATGTACATGCATGCCTAAGCGCAGTTGTTCGACATGGATACGTTTTAGCATGGTTGGATTTGGAGGCCTGAAATTCCGTGAATTTTAACCCAAATAAAACAGGGTTGAATAAATTGGAATTGGGGGGGGAATTTCCCGTTAATCGGCAGATAACAAATTAGCGGTGCGTTCTAGTATGCCACTCATGCAAGTGGTAGTGGGTGAATTCAGGAGGGCAAGATGATCAATAAATTAGACGATGCACTGCATTTTCAGCAAACCGCGCTGAATCTGCGCGCAGCGCGTCAGGAACTACTGGCTTCCAATATCGCGAACGCTGATACGCCGAACTATAAGGCAAGGGACATAAATTTTGCCAGTGCGCTGCAGAATGCCCTGGCAGGCACTGCTGCCGAGTTGCCTGCCATAAAAGCTTCACCCATGCACTTGGACGGGAATTCCGGCGCATCGATTCTGGGTTCCCCGGTAATGTACCGTAAGCCGGTTCAGCCGAGTGCCGATGGTAATACGGTGGATATGGACGTGGAACGCGCGCAGTTTGCCGATAATGCATTGCGCTATGAGGCCAGTGTCCGATTTGTCAGTGAGCAGATGAAGGCGATGTTAACTGCGATACAGGGGTAATCATGTCGCTATTCAATATTTTTAATGTGGCGGGTTCCGGAATGGCAGCGCAGTCGCAGCGCCTGAACGTGGTCGCCAGCAATCTGGCTAACGCCGACAGCACCACCAGCGCCAACGGCCAGCCGTACAAGGCCAAGCAGGTGGTGTTCAGCGCGACGCCGGTGGACGGAAGCAACGCGCAGGGCGTGAAAGTGACGGAGGTGGTCGAAGATAGCTCACCGATGAAAATGGTCTATGACCCCAAGCATCCGATGGCCGATGCGCAGGGATATGTCGCCATGCCCAATGTGGATGTGGTGGGTGAGATGGTGAACATGATTTCTGCCTCGCGTGCCTATCAGAACAATGTCGATGTGCTGAATACTTCGAAGACATTGTTGCTCAAGACGCTGACCATTGGTCAGTAAGGTGATGATATAGCAACCAATGAAAGGAAATCTTCATGGTTAATGCCACACAAGATGCCGGCTCCGCTGCAGCACTGTTTGCTTCATTGAACGCAAATGCCGGCTCTTCCGCAAATGCCTCGGCGGCGGCCGACACGCAGGATCGTTTCCTGAAGCTGCTGGTCACGCAAATGAAGAATCAGGATCCGCTCAACCCGATGGACAATGCGCAAGTCACTTCGCAAATGGCGCAGCTCAGCACGGTGTCGGGTATAGATAAATTGAATACCACGTTGCAGGCGCTGAGTGACAGTATGTCCGCAAGTCAATCAATGCAGGCGGCGAGCATGATCGGTCACGGTGTGCTGGTGTCGGGCAATAGCACTGACTTGTCTGGTGGAGGCGCGTTTGGCGCTTTTGATTTGCCGCAAAGCGTGGATAACGTAAAGATTTCAATTAATGATCAGGCGGGAGCGCTGGTGCGCACTATTCAATTAGGCGCACAGCCAAGTGGGATCGGGCATTGGCAATGGGATGGCCTGAATAATGCTGGCGAAAGCATGGCAGATGGGAGTTATACCTTTGCCATTAATGCGGAGCTGGCCGGCAATAATGTTGGTGTAACAGGATTGCAGTTCGGCATGGTGAATGGCGTGTCCCAGGGTAAGCAAGGCGTGACACTGAGCGTTGGACAGCTGGATGGTATTGCGATGTCACAAATCAAACAAATTCTATAAATGAGAGGAGAAGGTCATGAGCTTTCAGCAAGGTTTAAGCGGGTTAAATTCCTCAGCCAAGCAACTGGATGCGATAGGTAATAACGTGGCGAACTCCGGCACGATTGGCTTCAAGCAATCTCAGGTGCAATTTTCTGACATGTACGCTGCGTCTCTTGCCGGTGGTGGTGCGGCTCAGATAGGCACGGGCGTCAGGGTGTCGTCTGTCGTTCAGCAATTCTCCCAAGGGAATATCACCAATACCAGCAACTCAATGGATACGGCAATTAATGGTCAAGGGTTCTTCCGCATGATCGATCCAAGCGGGGCTACTTTATTCAGCCGCAATGGGCAATTTCAGGTGGATAAAGACGGGTTCATCGTTAATAACCAGGGGCATAAATTGTCCGGCTATCTGCCGGACGCAACGGGGACAATTATTCCGGGACAACCGCAGGCATTAAGGATCGATTATGCTGATTTAAAACCTAATCAGACGGCCAGTGTGACGGTCGGAGCGAATCTTGATTCACGTGCTCCTACGCCGGCAACCTTGGCTTTTAGCCCGACTGATCCGACGTCCTACAATAGCTCGACCTCGATAACAGTTTATGACAGCCTGGGTGCCAACCATATTGGGGCTCTGTATTTCCAGAGGGTGCCAGTTGCTACTGTGGGTACTGGTGACATTGCCCTCGGATCGAACAGCATGACAGTTACATCAACGGCCGGGCTGGCTGTTGGAAATACTGTTACGCTGGGAGCCGATACTTATACAATCTCTGCAGTTGTCGACGGCACTACACTGACCGTCACGCCGGCAGCTGCTGTCGCTGCTGTCGCTGTCGCGGCCACTACCAACGCGGGATCGGCCAACTGGAATGCCTACCTATCTGTGGATGGGGTGTCGGTACCAGCCGCTGGCACTGCGCTGACTCAGCTTACCTTCGATACCTTGGGCAAACTGGTTTCTACCACACCCGCTTCCGTTCCAGTCGGAACGATGGCTTCAGCAGCGTTCACCCCAACAGCGGCTGCGGCTCAGACAATTTCTTTTAATTTTGCCAGCACTTCCCAATACGGCGGCAGTTTTGGCGTGAATAGCCTGACACAGGATGGCTTTGCCTCCGGACGGCTGAGCGGGTTCAATATCAGCGCCGATGGAACGTTACTGGGGCGTTATTCCAACGGTCAATCGCGTGATTTGGGGCAGATGCTGCTGGCGAATTTTACCAATCCGCAGGGTTTGCAGCCGATGGGCAACAATGAGTGGGTGGAAAGTGCTGCGTCTGGCGGCGCGCTGGTCGGCACGCCGGGGACAGGTGCTCTGGGAGTATTGCAATCCTCGGCAGTGGAAGATTCGAATGTGGATCTGACTGCCGAACTGGTGAATATGATTACCGCACAGCGCGTCTATCAGGCGAATGCGCAGACTATCAAGGCGCAGGATCAAGTGTTGCAGACGCTAGTGAACTTGCGTTAGCAGGGGAGTGGTGGAGTAGGGAGTAGGGAGTAGGGAGTAGGGAGTAGGGAGTAGGGAGTAGGGAGTAGGGAGTAGGGAGTAGGGAGTAGGGAGTAGGGAGTAGGGAGTAGGTTTTCCACTTCCTACTGAGGCGCGAAGCGCCGTTCCACTCCCTACTTACCACTTGCCGAATTTAGGGAGTAGGCAATGGATAAGCTGATTTACACCGCAATGACTGGCGCTTCGCATGTGCTGCAGCAGCAGGCAGCGGTGGCGGAGAATCTGGCTAATGCCAGCACGCCGGGATTTCGCGCCGCACTGAATACCTTTCGCGCCGTTCCATTGGTGGGCGATGGTTTACCGACCCGCACGTTTGTGGTGGATTCCACGACGGGAGCGGATTTTACGCCGGGCGTTCTTCAGCAAACCGGCCGTGATCTTGATGTGGCAATCAATGGAGCGGGCTGGATTGCGGTGCAGGGTGCAGACGGCAAAGAGGCCTACACACGCAACGGCAGTTTTCAGGTCACGCCAAGCGGCGTGCTGCAAACCCGTACCGGCTTGAATGTGATGGGCGATGGCGGCCCGATCTCCGTTCCACCCGACACCGAAGTGACGTTTGCCAAGGACGGCACGATTTCAACCGTTCCGAGCGGCAGCCAGGCCACTTCGGTGATTGTGGTAGGCAGACTGAAGCTGGTCAACCCACCCGCCGAACAACTGGAGCGCGGCGGTGATGGCTTGTTCCGTTTGAGGGATGGCGCGGTTGCTACTGCAGATGCAAATGTTAGCGTAGCCGCCGGCAGCCTGGAAGGCAGCAATGTGAATACCGTGGAAGCGATGGTGACCATGATTTCACTGGCGCGCAAATTCGACATGCAGATGAAAATGCTGCAAAGCGCGGATAACAATGCGCAGCGTGCCAGTCAGATAATGAACATTACTGGGTAAGTAGGGAATAGGTTTCCCACTTCCCACTGAGGCACGAAGTGCCGTTCCACTCACCATAACTGATAAGGATAGAAATCATGATACGTTCTTTGTGGATTTCCAAAACCGGTCTGGATGCGCAGCAAACCCAGATGGATGTCATTTCCAACAACCTGGCCAATGTCAGCACCAGCGGTTTCAAGCGTTCCCGCGCGGTGTTCGAGGATTTGTTGTATCAGACCATCCGCCAGCCCGGCGCGCAGTCTTCGCAGCAAACACAAATTCCGTCCGGCTTGCAGGTAGGCACCGGCGTTCGACCCGTTGCGGCAGAGCGCATTCATACCCAGGGCAATTTGCAACTGACCGGCAACCAGTTGGACGTGGCGATCCAGGGGCAGGGGTTCTTTCAGGTGCTGATGCCGGACGGCTCGACGGCCTATACCCGCGATGGCTCGTTCCAGATGGACAGCCAGGGGCAACTGGTGACATCCAGCGGCTTTCCCATTCAACCTGCAATTACCATTCCGGCGAACGCCATTAATGTATCGATCGGGCGTGACGGGGTAATCAGCGTGACCCAACCCGGTGTGGCCGCTCCGGTGCAAGTGGGCAGTTTGCAACTGGCAACATTCATCAATCCGTCAGGCTTGATGAGTCAGGGCGAGAATCTTTATCAGGAAACCGCCTCTTCCGGTACGCCGAGCACCAATGTACCTGGCACCAATGGTGCGGGATTGCTGAATCAGAGTTACGTGGAAACCTCCAACGTCAATGTGGTGGAAGAGCTAGTGAGCATGATCCAGACGCAACGTGCTTATGAGATCAACTCCAAAGCCATTCAGACATCGGATCAGATGTTGCAGCGTTTATCGCAAATCTAGGATAAATGGGGTGATGTGTGCGTGAGTTCAGCTATCCGGGAGTAGTGGTCTTGTTGGCGCTGGCGGGGTGCGTGACGCCTGCTGCCCATGTGCATCAACCGATGACCGTCAGGCCGGTTGAGAGCAGGGCGGTCGTTCCGGCAGACGGAGCCATCTTTCATTCCGGAGTGAATGAGCGTCCCTTGTTCGAGGACCGTCGCGCACGCAACGTCGGCGATATTCTCACCATCAACATCGTGGAAAAGACCACGGCGAATGACAAGTCCAGTGGCAGCGCAGACCATAGCGGCACCTTGGCCACCACGACTCCGTCCATCACCCGTAACGCCGCAATCCCCAAGTTGTTGTTCAAGGGATTCGGCATCGCCGGCAGTTCAAGCGGAACGCTCAGCGACAAGAGCGCCAGCGCCGGTGCGGTGGATTTCACGGGCACCATTACGGTGACGGTGATCGAGGTCCTGGCCAATGGCAATCTTCTGGTAAGCGGTGAAAAACAGGTGGCAATCAACCGGAGTAGCGAATACATCCGCTTCTCCGGCGTGGTGAACCCTGCCTACATTGCTGCCGGGAATACGGTGCAGTCCACGCAGGTGGCGGATGCGCATCTCGAATATAAAGGCAAGAGTGGCGTTCTGGATACGTCTTCCATGGTGGATGTTCTTGGCAGAGTGTTCCTGTCGGTGTTGCCGTTCTAAATTGGGAGCAGGATGATGAAACGGACTTTTTCAGTGCTACTGGCGATGCTGCTGCTGATGCCGTTCGCAGCAGCAGCAGACCGCATCAAGGACATGGCCAGCATTCAGGGCGTGCGCGACAACCAGTTGCTCGGCTATGGCCTTGTGGTCGGCCTGGACGGCAGCGGCGACCAGACCACACAAACGCCATTCACGGTACAAAGCATCATCAGCATGTTGTCGCAGATGGGTATCAATCTGCCGCCCGGCACCAGCCTGCAACTCAAGAATGTGGCGGCGGTGATGGTGACCGCTACGCTGCCGCCGTTTTCCAAGCCGGGTCAAACCATCGATGTGACCGCATCCTCGATTGGCAATGCCAAGAGCCTGCGCGGGGGGACGTTGCTGATGACGCCGCTGAAGGGCGCGGACGGGCAGGTGTACGCGATGGCACAGGGTAATGTGCTGGTCGGCGGAGTCGGTGCTTCGTCGGGCGGGGCATCGGTACAGGTGAATCACTTGAGCGTCGGGCGGGTGCCTGCCGGCGCAACGGTGGAGCGCGCCTTTCCTACCCTGCTGGGGCAGGGCGATTTCATCCATCTGGAATTGAACGCCACGGATTTCACCACGGCAACGCGCATCGTCGAGGCGGTCAATGGTCAGATTGCACCAGATCTGGCTTCAGCCATGGATGGCAGGGTGATACGGGTACGCGCGCCAGCAGGCAATGAGCGCGTGGCATTTATTTCCAGACTCGAGAATCTGGACGTCAACCCGGCACAAGGTATCGCCAAAGTCATTATCAATGCGCGTACCGGTTCAGTGGTAATGAATCAGTCAGTTACGCTGGATACCTGCGCAGTAGCGCATGGCAATCTGACCGTCGTGATCAACATCGATAGTTCGGTGAGTCAACCGAACGCACTTTCTCGGGGTCGAACTGTGCAAACCGACCAAGCCACGATAGACGTGAAAGCAGAAAAAGGCGGTTTGATTCAGCTTCAAAGGGGGGTTTCATTGAGCGATGTGGTCAAGGCGTTAAATTCAATCGGTGCGACCCCGCAGGATTTGCTGGCGATTCTGCAGGCGATGAAATCATCCGGCGCGTTGCGTGCGGAGCTGGAAATAATCTGATGGTTAATCGACCGGATGCTTCTGCAAAACTGGCTATCGATACGCAGAGCCTTGAGCAGTTGCGCGCGCAGGCCAGACAGTCGCCGGATCAGGCGCTCAAGGCGGCGGCGCAACAGTTTGAGTCGGTATTCCTGAACATGATGCTGAAAAGCATGCGCGAAGCCACCCCGCAAGACGGCATGTTCGATAGCGAGCAAACCCGCATGTTCACCGGTATGCTGGATCAGCAACTGGCGCAAAGCATGTCCGGCCGCGGGGTGGGTTTGGCCGACATCATGGTCAAGCAGTTAAGCGGCAAGGCGGGCGGGCAAGTGGAAAGTGGGGGGTGGGGAGTGGGTGGTGGTAGGTTGCCCTCTCGGTCGCCTGTCAGCAGTTTTCAATCTTCGGCCAGTGTTTTGCCATCTGCATATAACGGAACCGTCCAACAAAGTTTTATTGATCGCATGTTGCCATTCGCCAGGCAAGCCAGCCAGGCAAGCGGCGTACCGCCGCAGCTGATGTTGGGGCAGGCCGCACTGGAAAGCGGCTGGGGCAGGCGCGAAATTCGCATGGCAGATGGCAGCAACAGCTACAACCTGTTTGGCATCAAGGCTGATGCCGGCTGGAATGGCAGGATGGCGGAGGTGATGACTACCGAATACAAGAATGGCATAGCATACCGGCAGGTCGAAAAATTCCGCGCCTATTCTTCTTATGCCGAGGCGTTTCAGGATCACGCCAATATGATCAGCAATAATCCGCGCTACGCAGGTGTACTGCAGCAGGGCGGTGATGTGTCAGGGATGGCCCAGGCGATACAGAAGGCAGGGTATGCGACCGATCCGAAATATGCCGACAAGCTGGCGCAAATCATGGGCCAAATGAACTTGGCAGGCTGACAACCCAGAATGCTGGCACCCTAAAGAATTCTTTAGACGTGCCGATAACACACTCGAACCTGTGTGTTGGCTAGTGAAGGAAATATTGTGGCAGACTTGTTTACCTCAGCATTAAGTGGCATGAACGCGGCTCAGTTGGGCCTGGCGACCACTGAGCACAACATCGCCAATGCAAGCACCCCCGGATTTTCGCGACAGCAGATTGTGCTTGGCTCGCGTGCCGGGCAGCAGTCTGGTTCCGGATTTATCGGGCAAGGGGTTGATGTAACTGGTGTAAGGCGAATCTATGATGAATTTTTGAATACTCAGGTTCAGCTGGAACAAAATCGAGCCAGCTATCTCAGCACCTACCACACCTCACTCCAGCAAATTGACAATTTGGTTGCAGATCCTGTTGCCGGCGCATCGCCGGCGATACAGGGGTTTTTTGATGCGCTGAATGGGGTCGCCAATAATCCTGAATCTGTTCCCGCACGTCAAACTTTACTCAGCAATGCGCAGTTTGTTGTAAACAGATTTCAATCCATAGATCAACGGCTGACGGATATAGCCAACGGACTTACCAGCCAAATTGCCAGCAGCGTCAATACCGTCAATAGTTATGCCAAGCAGATTGCCGCTCTGAATGGCAACATCAAGCGGCTTACTGCGCTTGGTCAGGGGCAGCAGCCCAATGATCTGATTGATCAGAGGGATCTGTTAATTGGCAAAGTAAATCAGGAAATTAAAACGACCGCTCTGAAGAATTCGGATGGGACGGTGAGTGTATATATCGGCAACGGCCAACCGCTGGTTGTCGATGAGCAGGCGATGCAGTTGCTGACTGTCCAATCACCAAGCGATCCAGGTAAAGTGGAGGTTGTCTATAACAACAACGGTAAAACCAGCGCCTTGCAGCAAAGTAGTCTGCAGGGGGGTAATCTGGGGGCATACTTTGACTTCCGTGATCAGAGCCTGGAACCTTCCCGTAATGCGCTTGGCCGAGTGGCGCTGGGGATGGCTGCGAGTATTAATCAGCAAAACCAGTTGGGGCAGGATTTGAATGGCGCGTCAGGAGGTAATCTTTTTAATGCAGTTTCACCGCGTGTTGACAGGAATACAAATAATGACCCGGCATCAGGAGTGCCATCCGTTACGATTGCAAACATAGCAGGATTGACAACCAGCGATTACCAACTCAAATTTGACGGTGCAAAGTACACATTGCTGCGCCTGTCGGATAACGTGACGACAAGCTATGCAACGTTGCCCCAGACTGTGGATGGCATGACCATTAATGCGCCGGTTCCCGTCGCGGCGGGCGACAGTTTCATGATACGCCCCACCGCAAACGCCGCGCGTGATATTGCGCTGGTCACCAATGATGCCGCCAGGATTGCAGCCGCAGCCCCGATGCGCACAGCTGCCGCGTTGACCAATAGTGGAACTGCAAATATCAGCAGTGGGACGGTGAATGCACCCCCGCCAGCCGACGCCAACCTCAGGAATGATGTAACGATAACATTTATTGATTCGACTCATTTCACTGTTACCGACAATACGGCGGCAACAGTACTGGTGGCTGCCCCGGGCACGTTGTACGATCCAAATGTGGGCGCGACATTATCTTTTAATGGCTGGACAACTCAAATTTCCGGTTCGCCAGTTGTGGGCGATGTCTTCAATGTGGTCGCCAACACCAACGCTACCGGCGACAGCCGCAATGTCCTGTTGATGGCTGGTTTGCAGACACAAAACCTGATGGCAAACGGCACGGCCAGTTTGCAGGGGGTGTATGGACAATTAGTTGGTGATGTTGGCGCCAAGACTCAAGAATTTGGCCTGATCAGTCAGGCGCAGGACAACATGCTGGCTCAAACAGTTGCCTCCCAGCAGGCAGTTTCAGGTGTGAATCTGGACGAAGAAGCCGCGAACTTGATACGTTATCAGAAGGCATATCAGGCGGCGGCCAAGGCGATGCAAATTGCTCAGACCATGTTTGATGCCATCTTGGCGATGAATTCATAGGAAAGCGGGTGTGTGATGCGTGTCAGTTCCAATACGATTTTTGACAGCAGTGTGGCTACGCTGAATCAGCAGCAGGCCCGTTTGTTGCAGACCCAGCGGCAGATTGCAAGCGGAAGCCGCATATTGACCGCATCGGATGATCCGGTTGCGGCAACTCGGGCATTGGAAATCAGCCAGTCGGATGCGGCAAATACGCAATATGCATCAAACAGGGACTCGGCACGCAATACCCTGACAATCGCGGAAAGCACACTCCAGGCCGTTACATCCTTAATACGGGATGTGCAAACTTCAACGATATCTGCGGGCAATGGCTCGCTCAACAGTAGTGGCCGCAAGGTTATTGCTACGGACCTGACAGCAAGATTGCAAGAGTTGCTTGGTTTGGCAAATAGTACGGACGGACTGGGTAACTATTTGTTCGCCGGGTTTCAATCCAGGACAAAGCCTTTTGTGGATACTGCGGCCGGGGTGGGATTTTTTGGTGATGACGGACAGCATTTGGTGCAAGTCGCTGCAAATCGGCAAATGGCTTCCAGTGACAGCGGGGCCGATGTATTTATGCGTATCAAGAATGGTAATGGCACGTTTGTTACACAGCCAGCGGCTGCAAATACCGGCAGTGGAGTGGTGAGTTCAGGCTCAGTAACCAACCCTGCATTATTGACTGGCAATAACTACAGCGTGTCTTTCAGCGTGGAGGCCGGTGCGCCGCCGGTAACTACTTATGATGTGACCAATACGACCACTGGTTTTGCCGTTGCAGGCATGACCGCACAGCCATATGTGAGCGGGCAGGCCATCAGTTTTGATGGAATACAGCTCGACATCAAAGGGGGACCGGCTAATGGCGATATTTTTACCGTTACACCCAGCACTAATGAGAGTCTATTTGCAACAATTTCAGATTTGATCAATGCGCTGAACTCACCGGTGGTTGGAGCCAATCTGACCAACAGCTTGAGTCACGGGCTAAACAATCTGGATAAAGCGCTGAATAATGTTCTGACCGTTCAAGCCACTATGGGTTTGCGCCTTAATGAACTTGATGCGTTGCAGATTGTGGGTGACGATATGAGCTTACAGTTCAAGCAGACCTTGTCGAAGCTGCAGGATACCGATTACAACAAGGCGGCAAGCGATTTGGCCAGGCAGACGATGGGTTTGCAGGCCGCCCAGCAGACTTTTGTAAAGGTCGCCGGGCTTTCATTGTTAGATTATCTCTGATTGTTGCTTAGGTGTAGGGGCGACGGACTCTTGCGGGTTACTCGCCTTGCGGCGTCTCTGTTTGAACCGCATCCTCGGTGATGCCGCCGAGTTTTCCATCTTCCGCTTCAGCATCCAGTTTCACCACCCCGCCGTCATGTTGCGCCGCCTCCTCAGCCTCCTTGTTCATTACAACAATGCTGATGCGGCGATTGACCGGGCTTAACGGCTCCTCCTTGTTGAACAGCACGGCGGAAGACAAGCCCACCACGCGAACTATTTTATTCTCATCCATGCCGCCTGCGATCAATTCGCGGCGTGAGGCGTTGGCGCGGTCTGCCGACAACTCCCAGTTACTGTAACCCTTGCTGCCGCCATTATAAGGGGCCGCATCAGTATGCCCCGATAGGCTTATTTTGTTGGGCACATCGTTCAGCGCCTTGCCGATCTCATGCAGGATTTCTATGGTATGGAGTTCAAGTTGAGCGCGACCGCTTTGGAACATCGGGCGGTTCTGTTCATCGACGATCTGGATGCGCAGCCCCTCGCTGGTAATGTCGAGCAGTATCTGGTTACTGAATTTCTGCAACCTGGCGTTGCTTCCAACCATTTTTTCGATGCTGGCTTTCAGCCCTTTGAGTTTTATGAGCTCGGTGCGCAAAAATTCCTGTTGTGCGGCCTTGAGGTTGATAATTCTTTTTTCCGTGGGCAATTCCCCTTTCTTGACTTGACCCTCGCTGCGCGTCAGGTCTTGTCCGCCGCCATTGATGATACTGGAGCTGTCGCCGCTGCCAGAGCCGCCAGACAGGGCAACATGCAGTGGGGTTTTGAAGTATTCCGAAATTCCCTGTAGATCTCCCTTGGCCGTTGAACCCAGCAACCACATCAGCAGGAAGAACGCCATCATCGCCGTGACGAAATCGGCATAGGCAATCTTCCACGCGCCGCCGTGATGCCCACCTACCACTTTCTTGATGCGCTTTACGACAATGGGTTTTTTGTTTTTGTCTTCAGCCATGCCCGTCTCCGCGTCCAGTCAGTTCAACGCTTTTGTTTGACGTGCTCTTCCAGTTCGGCGAAGCCGGGGCGCTCGGTGGAGTTGAGCACCTTGCGGCCAAATTCAACAGCCATTACCGGCGCGTAGCCATTCAGGTTGGCCAGCAGTGTCACCTTGATGGTCTGGAACATCTTGGTGCCCTCTTCGGCTTTTTGTTCCAGCAGTGATGCCAGCGGACCGACAAACCCGTAGGCCAGCAGAATGCCGAGGAAAGTTCCCACCAGCGCATGAGCGATCAATATCCCCAATTCGGCTGGCGGGATCCCGACCGATTCCATAGTGTGCACTACCCCCATTACCGCCGCGACAATGCCGAATGCCGGCATCCCATCGCCCAGCTTGGCCATTACATGAGAGGACACCAGTGCCTCGTGATGATGCGTCTCGATTTCGATATCCATCAGGTTCTCGATTTCCATGGCATTAAGGTTGCCGCTGACCATGATACGCAAATAGTCGGTCATGAATTCGACCACATGGTGATCGGCAAGCACCTTCGGGTACTTGGTGAAAATTGGGCTTTCCTCGGGTTTTTCGACATCGCCCTCAATGGACATCAAGCCTTCCTTGCGCACCTTGCCGAGCAACTCATACATCAGAGCCATCAGCTCCATGTAGGTGCCTTTGGTATATTTGGAACCCTTCAATACAGTTGGCAAATCTTTCAGGGTGGCCTTGATGGCCTTGATGGTGTTGCCCACAAAAAAAGCGCCTAATGCACCGCCGCCAATCATCAGTAACTCCAGCGGCTGCCACAGAGCGCCCAGATGGCCGCCTGCCATGGCAAAACCACCGAACACTGAGCCTAACACCACGACATAACCGATGATGACTAACATACTCGCGTTCCCTGTTGTTTTTTATCCGCGCTACCGTCCCGGCATACCCTTTACGGACGAGGCCGATGAAGTTCTGCGCACCTATATTTAGAGCAAATCCGCATTGATGATACCTGGTCGTGCGCAACACACTGCTTGTTTCTATAACGGCTGGCTAAAAAAAAACTTTAGGCGGCCTGTGCGGCAGTAATTGAAACTTGTCTGGATGCTTTGGTTTTACCGGCTCGTGCGGGAGGGTGGCAGATGCCGCACACATAATCGCCGTACAAATCATCCGCATGGCTCACAAAATGCCCGCCACATTCCTTGCAGGAAACAAGTTGCAGCATCCCCGCATTAAAGAAACGGATCATGAACCATGCGCGGGTGATGCTCAGCACCGGTTCGGCGCCTTCGATGCCCTGCACCTGGTCGAGGTATAAACGGTAAGCGGTAATCAGCGCCTGCACACCGTCAATCCCGGCATTCTTGACCAGAAACTGGTAAATATCCGCGAACAGGGACGAATGAATATTCGGCTGCCAGCGCATAAACCAGTCAGTCGAATAAGGCAGCATTCCCTTGGAAGGCGACTCTTTTTTGATCTCCTTGTAGAGCCTGAGGAGACGTTCACGGCTCAGCGAGGTTTCTTCTTGCAACAGTTGCAAGCGTGCCCCAAGTTCAATCAAATCAATCGCGATCTTGACCTGCTGTGCTTCTCCTGCCACGGTTCTGGTTGCCACATCAACCTCCGTTATGCCAACGCTTCGACGGGTTGTGCTGACATCATGATTGCCGCATGTGTCTGTGACATCATGCGATCCTTGCTGTAATCGGTGACCATGTTGAGCAACAGGTTTTCGTCAAAGCGGAAGCAGCACAGCAACATATTGGATGCCGCCATCTTGATGATTTGTGCGGGTGTCAGATTGGCGAGCATATCCACCAAATCCTGGCTGATACCCAACCGGAAAATTGCGGCCGGTTTGTCTTTCTTGATCATTTGCTGAGCCAGCATCAGGTAAGTCAGATTGATGTCGCGTATACCTTCCTGCAATTGCATGGTGTTCATGAAGCCCCCTGTAAGCCAGTGAAAAAAGGATAACCTGAAAATTAACGGTGTCATTCCGACAGCTGCATTTATTGCTAGCGCTGCCTATCGAATTTCGACGGCCTCATTATTACGGACGAGACAAAGGGCGGGGAATCGGAAGTGCGCCTATTTTTTTGTAGGGATATGGAGGCAGGCCATGTAGGATATTTTCTTACAAACAACCAAGCACACCACTTAATTATTAAGTGGTGTGTCAGCGTGGAAAATTGGCCCGCAAGGGTTCAAGCTAATTCATATTGGTGGTATCGGCAGTATTTGGAAAAACTTTAGGGCGATTGGTAAATATTTATTCATTTTTAGTCAATGTATTGAGATTCACGTGAATTATTTTAGGCATGCCCGATTTTGTGAGTTGCTTCCTGTTGCGCGGGTGCATAATCAGCGCAGAAATTAAGGAATGCGGCACTATCCATCGGCTTGGCAATGAAATAACCTTGTCCCACATCGCAGTTCATGTTTTTCAGCATATCCCACTCTTCCTGCGTCTCCACCCCCTCGGCAACGCTCTTTACGTTCAGCTTGCGCGCCATATCGATACTCGAATCAACAATCACATGCGAGGAGTGGTTGACAGTGCAGTCTGTCACGAAAGACCGGTCAATCTTGAGTTCACTGAACGGCACCCGCGTCAATTGCTGCATGCTGGAAAATCCGGTGCCGTAATCATCAATGGACAGACCGAAGCCGCGCATGCGCAACCGGGCCAGATTTTCCAATGCGTGAGCGACATTAGTCATGGCGGCCGACTCGGTGACTTCCAGAATAATGTGATGCGGGTCAACCCCGGCTCTCCGTACGACCTGTGTAATCCGCTCTGCCAGTGTGGTGTCGCCGAGTGAGGACAGCGAAAGATTGATCGATAAGGCCAGTGTATGGCCTTTATCCAGCAACATACGGCACGCACCGGCAGTTTTTTCAAGCATCAGAAAAGTAAGCTCTTCCATGTTGCCGCTTTGCTCGAGCAGAGGAATAAAGGCATGAGGGCCGGTCACGCCATGTTCTGGATGAATCCAGCGCGCCAGGGCTTCCGCACCGATGAGCCGGCCGGTTTTTAACATTACCTTGGGCTGCAGGAACGGCTCGATTTGCCTTTCACGTACCGCCTGCAAAACCTCCTCCAGTGTAAAACTGGCTACGGAGGCCGTTGCTGGCGCGGTTCTTTTCTGCGCCTGTTGATGCAACACCAGCAATTTCTTAAGTTGCTCGGGGAACAGCGGTTTTTCCACTGCCCCCAACAATTTGTGACCATATGATCGAGCCATCTTCTCCACGGAGGCGATCAACGAGCTATCCATGCTGCTCATGATGATGATTGAGATGCCCAGGTGCTGCTTGACCAGATGCCTGATAAATTCCATGCCGTCCATTTCCGGCATGTCCAGATCGCTCAGCACGATGTCCATTGGTTGCGCTTGTTCCCTTTGCAATATCTCCAGCGCCTGCTTGCCATTGCCGGCTTGCAACACATTCTCGATACCCAGAGAGTTCAGCATATGCACCACGGCCTTACGCTGAAAGTTTTGGTCTTCAGCCACCAGGATGCGCAATGCTTTTATATTCATTTGCTCCTCGATATTTCAAATTGGGGTGCCTGTTCACTGCTCGCTGATGAATGTGCCGATAATGCTTCAAAGCGCTTGATGGTCGCGTCCGGTGAAATGTTTAACGTTCCCGGCGAGATCCGTTTGTATATATCGGCAGCTTTGTATAGA